>Ga0193724_1000223_pt1 | contig 14037 bp, 7 predicted proteins | sample H2a1metaG_FD_146005 | JGI IMG/M metagenome (GOLD analysis project Ga0193724, IMG submission 146005) | Soil microbial communities from a riparian zone of the East river system, Colorado, United States - H2a1 | ecosystem: Environmental > Terrestrial > Soil > Riparian zone | place: USA: East River... | reverse complement strand
CGAACATCCGCCATGTCGCGGTCCGCTTTTATCATACGATTGACATTGAGGCGATCGGCGTTGGCCGCATGGCGGTGTTTGTCACGCGGAACCCTAAGTCTTCCATCACGGCCGGGAACAGCACCGTCGAGCAGAGATAGCAACTGCCCGCTGTTTGGAATATTGATTACTGTCCTAGACCTCTTCCCGTTGATAGGGTTGCCGGGCGACAGAGCACCAAACGGCGGAGCGTCTGATAGTGGCCGCGGCCTGTTCGCACCCGCGCCAGCAAACGTGCCGGTAGTTGTACCGTTGCCGCCCCACTTTTCCGAGTAATTGGCGTTGTTGGTATAAACATCAGCCGGAGCTTTGCCGCCGACGGTCACCACAACATTGTTGAAAATGGTAACCGAGTTAGCCGCGAGAATTTTTGCGCTGTTCCCGCCGAGGGTGACGTTAGAAACGAAGTTGAGCTGACCGTTGCTCCCCGGCGCGTAAAGTTTCAATGTCGAATCAGCCGATAGGGTGCCGCCGCCGATACTGAGCACACCGTTAGCGCCGAACACGCCAGCTTTAAGGACATCTGCGTGAGCGCTGGCATTATTGAATGTGACCGTCCCATTCCCGTCGATGTAGGCGAGGAACGTTCCGCCGGCATCATAACTGCCGCCATTAAAATTGATCGCCGCAGATGCCGCACCATCGCTCCCAAAAATCTGGAAAGTGGCATCGCTCGTGACGGTAGCGCTGCCGGAGACGTTCATGTCTATGGTAGCGTTCCCGCCGATCGTCCCACCACTGCTGTTGTCGATCAACGCATCGAGATTGCCACCGACTGATAGAGTATTAGCTGTGAGGTTGATTGCGGCACCGCCGCCAATCGAGGCGCCACCGTAATTATAGATGTCGTCAAACAGAGCACCGGTAGAAAGGCTGCCGGCAGTTACATTGACCTGGGCGTCTCCACCGATTGTTCCGCCACCGAAACCCTGGTAATTTCCATTTGCCACAGTGAAGAAGACGGTGCCAGGCGCACTGATATTCTGCGAGGCACGCACATTAACGATAGCGTTCCCACCGATGGTGCCGCTGCCATTGGAATAAATTGAAGCTTCCAGAGCCATCGTATCGATGCCGGGAACCCCTGTTGCCGTCGAAAACGTGGCGATGTTTTGAGCGGCCAGTGTGACCGTCGCATCCCCGCCAATATGTCCGCCGGCGATGAAGATGGTGGGGTTGATCTGAATGAAACCTGTGTCTTGAATATCGGCGAGTATGGGGCCCTGAACGACCAGATCACCAGTGACGTTGACCGTGTTGGAAGCATTGCCGGCGATGCTGCCGCCACCGTTCGCACCGACAAAAGTCTGAAAAAAGCCGCCGACCGAAATACTGGCTGCATTTATGTCAACGCTGGCAAGTGAACCTATCGTCCCTCCGCCGGGTCCTTCGTTCAGATTGGATATGACAAAGGTCGCGTCGCCTTGGGTGACGAGAGCGCCACCGATGTTAAAAGTGAGGTTAGCGCCCGAATCGATCGATCCAGTATTGTGGTTATTGATGAAGGCAAAAATGGAATTTGCCGTGAGATCGCCACCGCCACTGGTCGTGACGAGAATATTTGCGTTCCCCCCGATGTGACCTCCGTCATTGTTTAGGATTTGAAAGTTCGCAGGGCCTTGAGCTGTGATAGCCTCTGCCACGTCAACATTCACGATCGCGTTACCACCGATGTTTCCCGTCGCGTTATTGATCAAACCGTCGAGAGATGAGCCAGAAGAGTCGACACCGGTAGAAATATTGGCGGCCGTCACGTTAATCGTGGCATCGCCACCGATTGTGCCACCCGTGGTACCGCCAGGTTGTAGCTGGTTTCGAATCGCAAAATCCGCGGAACTCTGAGTGCTGAGGTTGCCCGTTAAGCTGAATCTGATGGTCGCATCCGAGTCGATCGTTCCACCGGAGCCCACGACTCCATAGTTTGGGTTGTCAATATCAACATCCAAAGAACCCGCGGGGACGGTGAGATTGGTCGCACTCAGCAGGAGAGTCGCATTTCCGTGAATCGTTCCACCGATGGGGCTCCCAACATTGGCTCCATCACCGGTCAAGATCTGCCAAGTCGCGGCGGATTCACCTTGAAAGTTCGTGTCGTCGGTACCTTGAACGGTTATGTCGTGGGTCACGCTAAAGTTCAGAAGAGCGTTCCCGTCGATAGTGCCGCCTCTGTCACTGATGAGCACACTCAGAATCCCCCCGATAGACGCGCTGTCGGAATGGAAAAGGAGAGCAGCGTCGCCACCAATGAATGATCCGGGTGTGTTATTATCGTACCTGTTCGAGATTGCTAGCGACAGACTTGCGGTGTTTCCAAGAAAATCCACTCCGTCGTGCAGAGTGGTGAGAGCACCGCCGATATTTAAGGTGAGGTTGACGCCAGAATCGATGACACCGCCGGCGCGATTATTGATGGCCACACTCATGGAGTCCGCAGTGAGATTTCCTCCGGTCATGAGAGAAACATTTCCGCCAGTTCCGATGTGGCCGCCGTCATTATTCGCAATGAGCAGAGACAGGGCGCCGCCGCCGTTGATGGTCAGATTGTTGCCGATATCCAATGTGATGTTGGCGCCGTCATTGAGATTACCTGCGACTGAATTATCAACGTTGATGGCGAGGCTGCTCCCGAGCGTGAAATCGGTCCCTGCACTCAGCGAAACGTTGAGGCCTGAGGGTTGGCCACCGAATGTCCGATCGATCTCCAAGCCATTGGTGATCGAGATGTCGTTGCCCGCAACGATATTAACGTTGCCATTGGAATTGGTGGCAGTCGCGCTCATAACGCCGCCATCGAGGGTGATCGAGTCGCCGGCAAGAAGTTTGATCCTTTCCGCGGTGAGCGTGGCATCGACTGAACTCACCTGGATACTGCCTTCAGCGAACAAATTGAGGTGAATCGTGGCCGAAATCGGAGAGGCGAGTGTTAAATTGGAACCAGCGCCGCGGGCGTAGAAGACGAGGTGCTGAAAGCCGGAGAACGAAATTTCGGGTCCTAGAACGATCGAGCCATTCTGCGTCGCGAGCAGCAGCGTGCTGATTCCAGCAAACGTCAGCGTACCGCCGGGACCACCCGAAGTAATCCCGTTGACACCGACCAGAGCGAGATTGATCTCGCCGTTTGTCGTCAAAACCGTCGGGTTCCCGGTCAACTCCAGTGAAGCGAACTTGAAGACGGCGCCCGAGTCAGCGACTTTTTCGGCTCCTGCGTCTAATCCGATCACTGTGTCGAAGGCCGAAGTTGACCCAAAGATAAACGCGGACAAGGGGCCATCGATTGATGTGCCGCGCCAGATTTTACCAAAATCGGTCACGCCTTTGGTGGTGATCGAGGGATCGGTTGTAATGACTGTGCCGCTCGTTATGAGGTAAGGATTCGGCGAGGATATAGGGACAGGTGTCCCGAACTTACTCGGAGTTGGTGGTGGCGGTGGTGGTGGTGGTGGCGGCGGACTCTGCGTTGAAGTGCTTGCTAAAACAACCGGGTTCGCGTTGGCGTTTTGATCGGTCACGTCGATCACGTCCACCAAGTTCCTGGCAAGAGTCTGACTGGTTGTCCCAGCCATTTGCTGCTCCGCAATCTGCTGGTTCACTACCGCCAGTATCAACGGCAAGTTCGTCAGCGGCGGAAAATCCAGAATCAGACGCGATGTCTCGATGACCAGCTTGACATCGAACTTCTCTGGCTTCGTGATGTGCCCGTCTGCCGTCATCATCACCATTTCGCCGCCGTGCACGGTCACAGCTTTTTCAGGATGGCCAGCGGGATAAAAGGTACCGATCCCTTCCAAGACCATGAATTTCGTGGGCGGGCCCGTTGCAAAAAGAGCCGTTCCACCTGTAATGGCCACGGTAACAGCGGATGTGTTGACCCTGACTGGGGCTTTGTTGGGCGGCACCTCTAGAAGGACCGCGCCGCTCGTCAACTCGAGCTCACGCGCCCCGCGCGAAAAACTGAAAATCGTGTTCGCGCCGAGCCGCGTAATCGTGAGATCAGAGAAAGTCAGTTCCACGCGTGATTCCACGCCGGTGCGCACCGCTGTCCCCAAGATGAGTTTATCGTTCACCACCGCAGCACGGGGCGCGGTATGAGCTTCCAGCAACCGCACGTCCTGAATTACCTGTGATACGCGTGCTTGTTGTGGTTGTGCAGCGGTTGCAAATGGTGCTGCGCCAACGAAAAACAAGAAGGTCCAAGAGAGGGCGATCAGTCCGCCCCAAGAAGTTTTCACAAAACATTTTTCCATATTCGGTCATTACTGCGACGCGGGGACCGCTTCCCGACTGAGGTTCGTCGCTCGGCGCGGCGTTATCAGAGCAAGGAGCCGAAGCTGCTGGTTCATGTGCACTGTGGTCGATAGACCTAATTCCGGCGGGCTTTTTGAGGCCTGGTCTTCATTAGGTCAAGCAGTTTCTATGCGTCTGGCACTGAATGTTGCGGCGAAACTTGCTTTGCAATTCTTCGCGTAAGACGTTGTTAACGTGACGGCCGAGCGCGAAAAGACGCTGACAATTAACGAAATCTATCACTCAATTCAGGGCGAAAGCACTTGGGTAGGACAACCCTGTGTGTTCGTGCGGCTGACGTTCTGCGATCTGCGCTGCAATTATTGCGATACGGAGTACGCGTTTTACGAAGGGAAAAAACAAGCACTGCAAGAGATCGTTGAAGCGGTCCAGGCGTTTCATTGCCCTCTGGTGGAGATTACTGGTGGCGAACCGTTATTGCAGAAAAATGTGCTGGTCTTGATGTCGACGTTGTGCGATGCGGGCTCCACCGTGTTGCTCGAGACAAGCGGCGCGCACGATATCTCAAAAGTCGATCCACGCGTTCATCGGATAATGGATTTAAAAACGCCGGGCAGCGGTGAAGTGGACAAAAATCTCTGGTCGAATATTGATTGTCTCACTTCGCGCGACGAAGTGAAATTTGTGATGGGCTCGCGCGAAGATTACGAATGGTCGCGCGACAAGGTGCAGCGCTACGATCTTTCTTCGCGCTGTCACGCCGTGCTGTTCTCGCCGATCTTTGGACGGATCGATCCTCGTGAGATTGTCGAATGGATTTTAGCGGACAACCTCGAAGTCCGTTTTCAACTTCAGATGCACAAATTCATCTGGAGCCCGACACAGCGCGGAGTCTGAATGCACCGGGGAAGACTGTGTAGGGCGCTGTGTCAGCCGCCGGTTATCAGCGCCAGCGTCTCGCAGAGACGCCCTACAATTGCCTTTGTGAGATCCCTCGACTCCGTTCGGGATGACAAGGCAGTGAGAGCAATGGTATTTTCCTAGCTGTGAGAGCACGTTTGACCAAAGATTTCACCTTTGAAGCGGCGCAGACTTTGCCTAATGCGCCGGAGGGCCATAAATGCCGTGGCGTCCATGGCCACAGCTTTAAGGTGGAAGTCTCAGTGGAGGGCGATGTCGATCCAAAGGCCGGATGGGTTTACGATCACGCCAGAATCAGCGACGCAATGAAACCGTTGATGAAACTGTTGGATCACGCCTATCTCAATGACATCGAAGGCTTGGAGAACCCGACGATTGAAAAAATGGCTGAATGGTTCTGGAAGAAATTGGAATCGCAATGTCCTGGTCTTTGCGAAATCGTGGTGCACGAAACACCGACCGCGCGCTGCGTCTACCGCGGCAAGTAGGAAGCGATCGCGATTGTCTTTTGGAGAGTCGGCATCCTGATGCGCCTCAGTCATGTCGAGTGGAGTCGAGACATCCCGTGGCGAAATCTCAAGGCCGCTTCACGGGATCCTCGACTCCGCTCGGAATGATTCGACCTTCTGGAAGAAATTCTCGAAGAGCGCATCGTAGATTTTTCCACGCTCGGGATGATACTGGACTGCTAGAGCGAATGGATAATTGCGCAGGCGCACTTGCTCGATGATATCATCATCGGCGGACCATGCTTCGACTTCGAAACCGTCTGCGAGCCGATCGATCGCCTGATGATGTGAACTGTTTACGTTTTCGAATCGATGCTTCGCCTTGCCGTCGTAACGCAATGGTTGAATGTCCTGCTCTTTTTGTTCCGGCAGCCTATGACCCGGAATGTCGAGCTTGAGAGTGCCGCCCAAAGCGACATTCAAGACCTGAATACCTCTGCAAATCGCAAGAATCGGCAGCCCACGCGTGAGCGCCTTCGAAATTGCCTCGAACTCCCAGCGGTCCCGCTTGGGATCAAGATCCTCTTTGTCGATCAAGTTCGGATCGACGTTTTCCTGACGCAGAAATTCCGGTGTGATATCGGAGCCGCCTGTCAGGAGTAATCCGTCCGTTTGGTCCATCGGAACCTGACCTTTGCTCGCATCGAAGACATGAATGTCAGGATGCTTCGCGAAAAACGGGCGAAACCATTTTTCGTCCTTCGGGCGCATCCACGTGGCGAGGTCGGGCATTGTTAAATGTTGCTTCGATTGCCGCTGAAGCAAAGGTGGATCGGCTTCTCTGAGGACGATGGTAAAACTTGGCGCCGAAGACGCATTGCCTCTGCCAACGCGTTGAGGACAACGCGTTCCACCTACAAATCCATCAACTCGCGGACGTATTTCACCGGCGGGCTGCCGTAGGAAATTACTTGGTCGTTGTATTTCTTGAGATCGAAATCCTTGCCTAGTTTCTTCTCGTCCGCTGCGCGCAGATCGAGATGCTCAGTGGCGCCCACGAAATAAGTCGAGAGTTGCGCCGAGGTGAGCCGCGCGCGTTTCCATTTCGCAACCGCTTCGCCTTCCTGTTGGAAAGTTTCTTTCATCATCAAATCCATCGCTTCCTTTTCGGTCATGTTCCCGGCGTGAATGCTTTGATCGAGAATAGCATTGGCGATGGCACGCAATCGCATTTTCAACTGCTGCATTTTCACTTCCGGTCCGCCATAGCCCTGTTCCGCCATCATTTGTTCGCAGTAAACGGCCCACCCTTCGATAAATGTGCCGCTGCGAAAGATAGCGCGAACCAGGGTGGGCGCGCGGAATTCGTTCGCATGAGCGAGCTGCAAGAAATGGCCCGGCATCGCCTCATGCACGGTCAGATCGCGAATCATATAATTGTTGTATTCATGAAAAAACGATTCCTTGCGCTCCTTTGACCAGTCTTTCGGCGTCGGCGCAACGGCAAAAAAAGTTTTTCCGGTTTTATCGAGGGGACCGGGAGAATCGCAATACGCAATCGCCACGCCGCGCTTGAATTCGGGCATTGCGATCACGTCCAGCGGCGTATCGGGAATGGTAACGAGATTATGCGACCTGACGAAATCGGTTGCTTCGCCAACAACGTCCTTCGCGTAACCAACTACAGTGGCGTCGTCGGGATGTTGTTCTGCAAGTTTGTCGAGTACTGCCGCAGTTACCTTATGTTTGTCCCCGAGTGTTGCCGAATCTGCGTTGTGAAAATATTTTTTGTAGAGCGGCAGCGCAGTTTCGTAGATCGCGGCTTGCGTCTGTTTCAGGTCGGCTTGCGCACGCTTCATGATTTCTTCCATCGACAAGTCCGAAGCGAGTGCGAAATGCAGCTTCTTTCGAAACTTCTCCGCGCCGAGACGGAAATTGCCATCAGAGCGCGCCAGCAGATCGTTTTGAAGCCACTTTTTGTAATCCTCGAGAGCGGCGGCCGTTTTTTCCTGTAGCGGCGCCAGATCCCTTTTCATCTGCGGTGCGCGATCAAGAAGTGGCGCAAGGCCTTCGTGCACGAGATTGATTGCGCCTTGGGTTTGCTCAATTGCTGTTTCCGTGTGAACGCGCGGCGGATGTTGCAAGTTGACCTTCGCTTGCGCGATCACACGGGGAATTCCTTCCATACGCTGGCGCAGATTTGGAATCCGTTGTTCCGGGGGCGCGAAATCGCGCGCCACCAACAAATAAAGGCTGTTGGCCAGGCTCTGCATGTAAACAAGTGGATTCCACTCCGGTTCCTTTAGCTCTTCAGCCCTGAAGATTTGGTAATCGATGTTCTCTTTGAGGATGCGAAAATCGATGTTGTTCGCGCCGGTGAGCTGTGAGGCTTCGATGGCGCTGAGCTTGTCTCGAACCTCTTTTAGCGTGGCCAGTTCTTCCGCGCGTGCTTCCGGTGAGTAATCAGTCAGCTGACCGTCAAACCGATGGTCCCCGAGCTCCGTCGCATCCTCCGGATCCGCCCGCAAATACTGCTCGATGTAGTCGTGCGCGATTTTTTGAAACGCGTCGTCCTGTGGAGTCCCGAATGCGCTGAGGATCGACGACGACAACACGAACGCAGCTGCAACGATGATTTTCATCGAATTCAGCTCGGTGTGCCGCCGTGAAGAATCGGCTCCGTCGCGATTTCGTCCAGAGTGGGTTGCTGCGTTTGAAGGTAAGTGCGGCCCTTGTAGAAGCAGGCGACGACAACGAAAACGACAGCGGCTCCAAACATCAACCAGGTGAAGAAGGTAAAGTACTGATAGTCGCTGATCTTATGCGCGGCGCCTGCGCCCAAAATCCATTTATTGACGAGGCCGACGAAGAGTTCACCTGAGGCGACAGTGAGAAGCCACAGCGCCATCACAGAACTCTTCATCGTGTTCGGCGCCTGCGTATAGGAAAATTCCAAACCAGTGATCGATACCATCGCTTCACCGAGCGTGAGAATAATGTAGGCCAGGAACTGCGAATTGATGTGCGGTCTCAACCCTGCATCGATCTGACCTTGGATCCTGACGATGACAACAAAAGAGAGGGCGGTAATGAAAAGGCCTATTCCGATTTTTCGCAACGGCGTCAGCGGGAAGACGGAGTTAATCAGCGGGTAGATTACATAATTCACCAAGGGGATAAAAATGAGGATCAAAATAGGGTTTGCGGTTTGCACCTGCGCGGCGAGCAAATCCAAACCCCATCCCGCTAAAACGTGAAATGGCGCAAAGCCAATATTGATCCACGGCAGCCAAGACACGTGCAGATCCATTTTCTCGGCTTGCAACGTCCATTCGGCACCGTTGCTCATTCCCCACAAGGCCCAAAAAACCAAAATGAAAACGTAAACCATCGCGATTCGCGCGAGCGTGATGAGACCTTCCTTGCTGAATGTTTCTCGCAGATAACCAAGTCCCGCCGGCGGTACGTGCACCATCTTTTTGCGACCGACCCAGAAAAACAAAGTCGCGATCAACATCGCGATCCCAGGGATTCCAAATGCCCACCCCGGTCCGTACTTCGGATTGCTCAGAAGCCAGGGACAAAGAAGCGAAGAAATGAAAGAGCCGGCGTTGATCGAGAAATAGAACCAACCAAATATCTTTGAAAGCAGATGCTTGTTCGAGTCGCCAAACTGATCGCCAACGTTTGCCGATACGCATGGTTTGATGCCGCCTGCACCCAAACAGATAAGCGTCAATCCTATTACGAGCATCGTCCGTTGCCCAATGGCAATTCCCCAGGAAGTGGCCATTAAGGCAAGTGTAAGGTTGCCAAAGCAGTAAACGATCGAAAGCGACAGGATGGTCCAATATTTGCCGAGCCAACTGTCTGCGGTAATCGCACCAAGAATCGGAAGAAAATAGACGCCGAAAACAAAATAATGCGTGTACATGTACGCCTCATTCGGACTCATCGGCGCGAGCACACCAGACTGATTCAAAATGTAGTGCGCCATGAAAACGGTCAGGACCGATTTCATGCCGTAATAGGAGAATCGCTCGGCCGCTTCGTTGCCGATGATGTACGGCACGCCCGGCGGCATGCCGGTGAGATTGGGCGGCGAAGTTAAATATTTATGTTTAGCCATATGGTCTCCTTTGCCTAACGATCTTCGTGCGGAACAGGTTCCGCCGGGGCCGGCGAGGATGCCGATTTTTCAGACTCGTTTTTGCTTTCTTCGGACCAGACCCTCGTTGCCGGATCGGTCTGCTCCCGCTGGACTTCCGGCATTTGGCCGAGCGGATGTTTCTCGCACGAGATGCAAAACAGCAGCATGCAGAGCGCAACAGCACTGACGCCGTAGCGGAGGAAAAGAGCCATAATGCGCTGGCACAGTTATCAGCCTCGCTGGTGACCTGCAAGCCGAAAGCGCGTGAATTCCTCGGCATTTCGATTGCGATCAACGACAGTTGTAGCGGCGTTTGTGTCCAACGCCCAGGCGCTCGCCGCGGCGAGTGCCTGTACAAAAGATTGAAAGACGCTGCTGTGGGATTACTATCAGACGCGGTGGCTCGCACAGACAGACACAGCGCGTGGAACGAAGTCTTCGCTCTCGTTCTGCTATTCTCAGGAACCCTGCTGTTTTTTGCGCTGATTTCCTACACGCCGAAGGATGTGCCCTCCTGGGTTTGGTTCAGCCATATTTCGCCGGCGAATCGTCCAGCGCAGAATTTCATCGGGCCAGTGGGCGCGATTATCGCAGGAATTTGCTATCAATTCATTGGCGCCGCTGCGTACCTTTTGGCCGCAATCCTGCTGGGTTTCGGTGCCGCAAAACTGTTTTATCCCGCTTTGCGGTTCGCGCGGCGGTTGGCCTGGATCGTTCTGTTTATCATATCGGGTGCCTGTTTACTCCATGTGCAGCCGTATCATTTGCAGGGGTGGCACGCCGCCTTCAACATCCAGGGGCCGGGCGGTTGGATCGGATACGCTTTCGCCGATCAGCACCGTGGATTACTCCGCAACGCTGTTGGCCCACTCGGTACGCTTCTCCTGCTCACCGGAATCTATGTAACCACACTGATCCTGGTCACAGGACTGCGTCCAATTCATCTTGTTCGCGAAACGGTTGCCCTTATGCGGCGTATGAACGTAAGGCTGGGGGAGTGGCTATTGCGCCGCAGACTGCGCAGATCGGATCTGAAGGGAAAACTGGAGATTAGTGAGCAACAGCTGGCCAGGCATCGGCGATTACTTGAAAAACAGCTAAAAAAGAAAGGCGTACCCGCGGCTGAGTTAGCTGGGTCAATGATTTTGCCAGAGGAACTGGCAAATCGGCCGAAACCGAAGGTGGTCGATACAACGGCGTTGCCGAGCGAACACGAGACCCGAAGAAAACCATCTCTCGCTGAATTGCGCGCCAATGAACAGAAAGCGAGATCGGCGCCGAGTGTGATGACTCCAACTTGGACATCGGAAAATTATGCCCTGCCTGGGATGGATTTGCTGGACGAGCATAGTATGGAGGGGCGTGGCACGTCTGATCCTTCGGAGCTGGAGGACGTCCAGCGAGTTTTGATTGAGACTTTGGGCCAATTCGGAATTGCCGTAGCGCCGGGCGATATCACAAAAGGGCCGACTATTACCCGCTACGAAGTCTATCCGGCCAAAGGCGTTCGTGTGGACAAGATTGTAAGCCTTGAGCGGGACCTCGCTCGAGCTACGCGCGCCGAACGAATCAATATCCTCGCACCGATCCCCGGAAAAGACACGGTGGGCATCGAACTGGCGAACAGCCGAAAAGTGACAGTAAAACTGCGTGAACTTTTGCAGTCATCCGACTGGGAAGAGGCAAAGGGAAACGCCAAAATCCCGCTCGCGCTCGGGAAAGACGTTTACGGCAAAACGATTATTGCCGACCTCGCGCAAATGCCGCATCTGTTGGTCGCAGGTACCACTGGCAGCGGCAAGAGTGTTTGTATCAATGCGCTGATCGCCAGCATGCTCTTTCGTTTCACCCCTGACGAGCTGCGTCTGGTGATCGTTGACCCGAAGATGGTCGAACTTCAGGCGTATGGTTCGCTGCCGCATCTCGCGTTCCCGATAGTGGTCGATCCAAAAAAAGTGATGCTCGCATTGCGCTGGCTGATCGATGAGATGGAGCGTCGTTACAAAGTTTTTGCGCGCGTTGGCGTGCGCAACATTGTGGGTTTCAATGTGCGACCGAAGAAAAAGAAAAACCCCGACGAGGAGGATGCCGATGGAGGACAGAGCTCCAGCGACGCCGGGCTCGCGGGAGCTCGCCCCTCCAGCGAGGTCAAGGTTCCGCGTGAAGACGAGCTGCAAATTCCTGACAAGATGCCATATGTCGTCGTCATCATCGATGAGTTGGCGGATTTGATGCAAACCGCGCCTGCAGACGTTGAGAGTGGCATTGCGCGCATTACGCAAATGGCTCGCGCGGCCGGTATTCACATTATCGTGGCAACGCAAACTCCCCGCGCAGACGTCATCACCGGCGTGATCAAGGCGAATATTCCGAGCCGGATCGCATTTCAGGTCGCTTCCAAGATCGACAGTCGCGTGATTCTGGATGAAAACGGAGCCGATCGTTTGCTCGGTCAAGGCGACATGCTTTATCTGCCGCCGAGCGCTTCGCGTCTCATTCGCGCACAGGGCGTTCTTGTTACGGATGATGAGATTCATCGCCTGGTGGACTTTGTCTCAAAACAAAGCCCGCCGGCCTTTGATACGGCAATGCACGAGAAGCTACAATCCGCCGCGACGCCTGAGGAAGATGTGACAGATGAAGACGAAGAGCTGGTCGAGAAATGCCTGGAGATCATTCGGCAGGAAAAACGCGCCTCCACTTCGCTGCTTCAGCGCCGCCTGCGACTCGGCTATACGCGCGCTGCGCGAATCGTTGATATTCTGGAGCAGCGCGGTATTTTAGGTCCCGGCGAAGGCGCCAAACCACGCGAGATTCTGGTCGATCTCGATGCTGCCGTTTAGCCGCTATTTTCTGCGCAATGACGATAGAAGGGCTTGGTAAAAAATTTCAGGAAGCGAGGCTCGCGAGGAACCTTACGCTCGACGAAGCGGCCCGGATGACAAAGATTCGTCCCGCGAGGCTGGCAGAGATTGAGGCAGACGATTTTTCCCAGTTCCCCAGCCTTGCATACGCAAAAGGTTTTCTTCTCATCTACGGCAAATTTTTAGATGTCGACGTCACACCATATCTGGACGCGTTTGAAGATTCCGAACGCGTGACAGTCGATGGGTACTCTTATCTGCAGGAAAATAGCCCTCAAAAACCAGTGAGTGCGCCGGTCATTCGACGCCGGCGCCCCGCGACAACCAGCCACGAACGTATCTCGCCAATGCCACTCATCTTCGGCGTGCTCGTGTTAGTAATCGGCTTCTCCGTAATGAAGTTGATCCTCAACGTGCGGCGGCTTGCGCCTGGACAAGCGGAGTCTACGGCACAGGTGTCACCGAGTGCGTCTCCGGTTCCAAGCCCCAAGGCTGGACAATCGGGGACGACCCAGACATCGCCGGGCGTTGTTGCGTCCGCGCCCACAGTCGCTCCGTCGGTTTCGGTTGCTCCGACAGTTGTGCCAAAGGCTGTTGCGGCAGTTCCGGCAGGCCCGAGTGAACCAGAGGTGCGTAAGGCCAAGCCTGTGCGCCCTGAGGACCTGGCGCAAGCGCCGCCGCAGACGAATTCATCCCCTGCGGAATCGGGCGAGCAAAATCGCGTCGCCATTCGACCGCTTAAAAGAACCTATGTAAAGGTGACTGTTGGCGATAAAGGCGGAAGTCCCGCCTTCGAACGGTGGGTTTCTCCGTCAGATGGGCCTGTGGAATTTCGCGGGAAACACGTTTCGATTCGCGTCCTCGATCCTGACGCTGTCCAGATCACAAAGAACGGAAAGGCGTTGGAAGACGGCGACCAGGACGTGACCGTTAACTGACACCGATCATGAATTCGCCACCTGTAGTGGCAGCCGTGTCGGCTGCAAGTTCTCGCGGGCAATGTGAGGAAGAGGCAAAACGCGTGCCAGCGCACGGCACCAAGGTCGGCATGATCAGCCTTGGCTGCGCGAAGAACCTGGTCGACGCGGAGATCATGCTTGGCAGCGTGTTGCGGCGTGGCATGGAAATCACTTCGCGCGCTGAGGACGCAGACGTCCTGGTCGTTAACACCTGTGCGTTCATTGATTCAGCCAAGGAGGAGTCAATCGAAGCGATTCTGGAGGCCCACCAGCAGCGCGGCTTCAACAAGCGATCCGATCAAAAACTCATCATCAGCGGCTGCATGTCGCAACGGTTTGCGCGCGAACTGCGAGAAGAAATGCCCGAAGTCGACGCGTTCATCGGCTTGGATCAGGTCGCGCGGCTTGGT
>Ga0193724_1000222_pt1 | contig 14072 bp, 16 predicted proteins | sample H2a1metaG_FD_146005 | JGI IMG/M metagenome (GOLD analysis project Ga0193724, IMG submission 146005) | Soil microbial communities from a riparian zone of the East river system, Colorado, United States - H2a1 | ecosystem: Environmental > Terrestrial > Soil > Riparian zone | place: USA: East River... | reverse complement strand
CTCCAACTGAAGATCTACATTCCCCTTCAATGCTTTCGAGACCGGGCATCCTTCCTTGGTCTCCTGCGCGATCTGGTCGAATTTCACCTTGTCGATTTTCGGCACCGTTGCCTGAACGTTGAGCTTCATCGTCGTGATGCCGAATCCACCTGGGACAGCTTGAATTGTGCAGGCAGCCGTCGTTTCGACTTTCGTGGCGGGCGTTCCGTTCTTCTCCAGACCCGAAGCCAGCGCCATGCTGAAGCACGCAGCCTCCGCCGCGGCAAGAAGCTCTTCGGGATTCGATCCGGCGCCGCTCTCGAAGCGCGAGCTGAAATTGTACTGGCCGCTGATCGCGCCGCTCTCGCCCTTGAAACTTCCCTTTCCACCCTTGAGGCCGCCTTCCCATTGAGCGGTCGCTTTTCTCGTTGGCATCTCCGATTCTCCCTGTGCGTTGATGATCTGCTGCGCGAAAGGTAATTACATTTCACCGCATGGAGAGCGCTCCCGCCACCTCCGGCATTCCGCCGTCCATCGACCGAGTTCTGAAGCTGTTCCGATCGATGGGACGTGAAGAGAAGATGCAATCGCTCGTCCAGTACTCGAAGAAGCTGGAGCCGCTGCCCGATCGCTTCAGAAATCTCGATCTGGGTTCATTCAACGTCCCGGAATGCCAGACTCGCGTAGACATAATTCCTGAAGTGCGCGATGGAAGGATGTACTTCTACGCCAATCTCGATGTTCGCCAGTCGCCAACCATAGCGGCCGTGCTGGCGATCATTTTCGGAGCCGTGAACGGGCAGCCGCCATCGACCACGCTCGGAATACCGGGCGATTTTGTCAGCATACTGATGGAGAGCATCGGCCTCGCCGCTCGGGAGCCGGGCTTGAACGCGATGATAACGAGACTCAAGCGTTACGCTCGCGACGCGGAGACGCAGATTGCCAGCGGATGAGTGTGCAACATCCGACTCGCACAATCCTGAGCGCCAGCTAAGTTCCCCGAGTTGAGACCGCATCAAACCACAAAGGAGCTCGGATGGCAGATCAAACGCAGGAGCTGAGTACACACCGCCGGTGGGTCCCGGCGTGGCATTTCTTCACGGTTCCCGTATTGGTCGGCAACGTCGTCGTCGTGGTGGTGAGGTTCGTCCGCGACCCGACAGTCACCAATGGTTGGCAATTCCTGGTAGCGCTCGCACTGCTGATCGGAATTGTTCTCTCGCGGAACATGCCGCTCCGCGCGCAGGATCGTATCATTCGTCTCGAGGAGCGGATCCGCCTTCAGCGCGTGCTCCCAACCGACCTGCGCGGACGCGCCGACGAGCTGACGACCGACCAGTTGATCGGCCTTCGATTCGCACCCGACGACGAGGTACCCGAGCTGGCGCGACGCGCGCTCAGCGGGGATCTCAAGACTCGGGCTGACATCAAGAGCGCGATTAAAAACTGGCGCGCGGACCACATGAGAATGTGACCGCCGTCAGCCGCTGCGCGCTCAATTACAAAACGCTTCTCGAGCTCACGTCGACGGAGCACCACCGCTGGCGCGACTGGTTTGTCGAACACCCCAAAGCGTGGTCAGTGCCATTCGCCAGTGGTCGGATGGCGACAGTCGGCGGAGTGGTGCTTCACATTTTCGCGGTTGAGCTGCGCTACTCGCAGCGGCTCCTCGATCAGGAAGTCACGACGTGGGATGAATTCCAACAGAGCTCGATCGAAGAGGTGTTCGAGCTGGGCGACGACGCGCGCGGCCAGCTCGTGCATTTTCTGACGACCGCGCCGGAGAAGGAGCTCGATCGCATCCTGACTTTCCAGACTCTCACCGCGGGTACGGTTTCCGCGAGCAAGCACAAGATCGCGTCGAATATTTTCCTGCACGACATCCGGCACTGGGGACAGATCGCGACCGTGCTCCGGCAGAACGGGTTCAGCGATCAATGGGCGCACGATCTCCTGCTCAACGACATCGCGATGTGAAGGTCGGCCCCGATGATAGCAAATCGGATAAGCCCGCCACTACCAGCCGCTCCGCTCACAGCCCCTGGCAGGTAGTCTTCAGTTGCAGTTAAGCCTCACACATCCACATTACGTCCGTGCCAGTCAGCCCAAGCTTCCGGGTTCTCGTCCTCGACCAGTTGAGCAGGGCCATGCCAAGAATCCGCGCGCGGTCCATGTTCGGTGGCGTCGGGATTTATTCCGGCGACCTGTTCTTCGCTCTGATCGCGGACGACACGCTTTACTTCAAGGTCGATGACTCGACGCGCCCGGATTTCGTAGCGCGAGGAATGGGGCCATTTCGTCCCTTCGGCGACGACGGCGGAACAATGCAATACTACCAGCTGCCGGAGGATCTCCTCGAGGATCCCGACGCCCTGCGCCCCTGGGCAGAGAAGGCGGTCGCTATCGCGCGCGCCAAACCAAAGCGGCGAAGCAAGTAGCGATTCCGGATGCAATCATGCTAACGTACCTGCAGGGAAGTCAGCGCTCATTCATAAGGACGAAAAAATGGCAGAGGTAACGATCGAGGTTCGCAAGAATGGCTCGTACAGAGTGTACGGCGATGTGAATCTCGTCGATCACGAGGGAAATCAGGTTCCGATTCCGGAGGGCAAGCGAAAAGTCAGCCCGGAAGGAAAAACGTGGATCTCGCTCTGCCGGTGCGGCGGCTCAGTGACCAAGCCGTTTTGCGATGGGACTCACAGCCGCATTGGATTCATCGGCGCCGAAGAGGCCGTCGAGAAGACGGAAGCTATTCGCCCATTGCCTTGATCAGCACGCGCTTGGGGCGCTGACCGTCCCACTCACCGTAAAAAACGCGCTGCCACGGCCCGAAATCGAGCTTCCCTCGCGTCACGGGAACGATCACTTCGTGGCCGACAGTCAATGACCTGAGGTGCGCCGCCGCGTTATCCTCGCCGGTACCGCTGTTGTGCCGGTAGTCATCGGGCGACCACGGTGCAATTCGCTTCTCCAGCCAGTCCAGGATGTCCTTCCACAGTCCCGGCTCGTGGTCGTTCACGAACACGGACGCCGAGATGTGCATCGCCGACACCAGCACCATCCCTTCGTTGATCCCCGCAGCGGCCCGGCATTTCTCGACTTCATCCGTGATGTCGATGATCTCCTGCCGCTGCTCCGTATTGAACGTCAGGTACGTGGTATGGGTGTTCACGCGGGCTGTTTTTTCCGGAGAAGCTTCCCATGCCACGAGTCCTCGGCGTTGAGCTCGAAGCGCGCTCTCCATTCGCCGAGTGTCGTCACGGTCGGATCAAAGACGCGAGTAGTTGGCCCGATCTTCCCCTCGGCGCCAAGCTCAGTGAACCGCGCGCGATCGACCGTTTGGACAGCTCCCGTTCGGTCGCGGTAGAAGATCAGACCGCTCGTGACCATGCTCGCTCCCAATCTCGACTCGAGCGATTTGAGTGAGCGAAACAGGCCATCGATCGAGCAGCCCGAGGCGCCGGCTGTCGATTGGTCGACCGCCACCGTGAGAAAGCGCCGGTATTTCCAATCGCGCGCCGCGGTGAGTGGCGAGCCGTGCGCGTGCCACTGGGAAAGGAAGCGATCGACGTCGCGGAGCAGGAGGTCGGCGGCTGAATCATCCAGATCGTGGTCCGCGCCGAATACCCACGCCCGCGCACTGTCAGGAAGATCTTCGATTTGTACTAAGGGCATGTGTAACCTCTCATAGACAATAACCACCCACGACGAACCAGCAACGTGCGTACGGCGAGTTTTTGAAGAAATCGAGCAGTTTGTCGGCAACTTTGGTCTCACCGCTCTGCGAAGGATGGATGCCGTCGTCCTTGAAATCCTGGCGAAGCCACGCCAGTCCGTCGGAACGCGGATTCGCACCATCAGCCCAGAGGTACGGTCCCCACAGTATCAGCGGCGCCTGCTTCGTCGTCGAGTAGTTCAGGCTCCCGGCGCGCGGGTTGGCCGGCTGGCCCCGCATCTCGTTGATCTGCGATTCGATCAACCATTTCACCGAGAAGCCGCTCTCGTACGCGTAAGGCTCCGGGTTGAGATCAGTAGTCGCGTAGCCGCCATACGTGCGGCTCGACACAAAAACGATGCGCAGGTACGGATAGCGAACGCGCAGCGCTCGCATGACGAGTCCCAGATTCGTGAGAAGCGCGCGCGCATCGGCGCTGTCGGCGGGGAGCGATACCGACGGCTTTGGATCCTCGAGGTCGAGCCAGACCACCTGAACCTGATTCTCGCTCAACCCCAATGGCGCGAGCCGCCCAACCTTGATGCGATCGTAGTTGGCTGATTTGGGCGAGGTCCACTCGGGCGCGTCCTGCCCGTCGGCGGCGCCATTCACTATCACCATCGTGTAATGGTTCACAGCCGGATCCACAGCCGCTTTTCCCATGAATGTCCATGCCGCGCACGGTGGACCAGACCCTTGTGAGCACCATTCCTGTGCGGTGTTCGACGTGCCGATCGAGAGCATCACGTATTTCCCGAACGGGCTCTCGTCGCCATTCACATCGAGCGGCTTGATCAGGTTTCGTCGCGCCTTCGCCGCGGAATCATGGTCAGGCGGAGGTTGGTTGATTCCACCGGGATATATCCCACCGGCGTTCCCGTAGTAGGTCCGCGCGAGCAGATCGGTCAACGGGATTCTCACCGTATCGGTCGGAGGCAGGACGACGACCGGCTTGGGCGGAGGTGGCGGGGGTGGGGGAGGTGAAGCGCACGCAATCAGTGCGCTCGCGAACGCCAGGCCAACCCGGTTGTGACGTCCCGCCGGCATTACCTAAAGATTTTCTGTTGCCTTCTTCTTTCGCTCCACCTGAGCGAGAACCTTCGCTTCGCGCGCGGCCTCGGCGGTCGAACGCTCGCTCACCATGTGCTGCTCGAGCGCCTTCCAGGTCGCTTCCGTGGGCTCGGCGTAGGCAATGAGTATACAGGACATCTCATCGTTTCGGCTGACGAGCATTTCCTTGTCGAGAGGGATGACCGCGTGAGTGTGATCGTCAGCAAGGATCATCGTGCGTCTGGTTCGGTGCAGAACGGCTGGATATGCCGGCGTGCTCGCGGTGATGCTGAGGTTCTCGATCGGACGGAACGCACCGCTGCGCTCCTGCAGGTACCTGCTGTCCTGCTTCGTAACAACCTTGAACGCCATCCTCTCTCCAACGCGAATGTCTCCCTTCAATCTAACCCAGGAGACCCTCCCGTGACTCAGCTGGTGGCGTAGAGGTCGTCTCGCGTAAGCGGAATGTTCGAATGTCCCCGCGCATCGGGCTTTGCCAGCAATGTCTGGATGACATTGATAGCCGCGGTGGCGAACGCATTTGCCGATGCGGACATATAGAGCCGCCAGACGCGGAATGTATGACTTCCGACGAGATCCTTCGCCTCGACGCTCTTCTCTTCGAGCGACTTGACCCAGTGCCTCAACGTCATCGCGTAGTGCTCTCGCAGGCTCTCCACATCCCGAACCTCGAACCCCGACGCTTCGGCAGCGGCGACGACGTCGTCCGTCGCGGTGAGCTTCCCGTCCGGAAAGACGTACTTGTCGATGAACGCGTCCGCCTTCCAGAACTTCCGAAAGACCTTTTCACCCACCGGTTTCGGACGGGCTTCGCCGAGGCTGACGATGCCGTGATTCAGAAACAGTCCACCGGGCTTGAGCGCGCGAAACACGGATTCGAAGTACACCGGCAGATGCGTGAGACCGACGTGCTCCACCATTCCGACGCTGGCAATCTTATCGAAGTTGTCCGACTCTGTGAGAGTGCGATAGTCGCGAATTGCGACACGGCAGCGGTCGCCCAAACCCGACTCAGCGATGCGCTCCTTTGCGTAATTCGCCTGATTCGGGCTGAGTGTGATCCCCGTCGCGTCCACCCCATAGTGCTCGGCCGCGTACATCACCAAACCGCCCCAGCCGCAACCAATATCGAGCAGACGTTCACCCGGCTTGAGACGAAGCTTTCGACAAATCAGGTCGAGCTTCGCCTCCTGCGCGACATCGATTGAGTCGCGCTCAGAATGGAAATAGGCGCACGAATAGACCATACGGCGGTCGAGCCAGAGCTTGTAGAAGCTGTTCCCGACGTCATAGTGAAAGTGGATCGCGGCGGCGTCGCGGACCGGCGTGTGTCGGGGTCCGAGCTTTCTCGCGCGCTCGGGGAACCGGGCGTCGGCCAGATCGTCGTCGGCCGTACCCGGCAGCCGCACGACCAGTCCGATCAGCCGCGCGATCGCGAGAGGCGAGCGAAGTCTGTCACCAATCATTTCAGCCAGCTTGGATGCGGCCTCCATGCTGCCTTCGATTTCCACGTCCCCGCTGATGTAAGACTCGACGACGGAGAGCTCGTTCGGCGGAAGGAGCATCCGGCGGAGCGAGGCCGGCCGATTGAGCACCAGTGTGAATGGCGGGCGGGGGTTGCTCCCGCGGTCGATCGAGCCGTCCCAGAACTTTACGTCGAACGAACGCCCCTCCGGCTCACCGAACAACGCTGCGAGCACAACGCGACACCGCGACAACGCGCCGTCATATGAGCGCGTGTTCAGAACTTCGAGCTCGGCGTTTGCCGTGGACATGAGGAGCATGGCGAGTTGCCCCAGATTCTCGTGTCCGCCGCGTACGGCGAGTTGATCGGCGATTGTCGCGAGCGAGTACAACTGTCACCCTCCAGATCGGGGCACGGGTTTCGGCGTGTCGATGAGCCTCCACATGTACCAGGATCCAACAGTACGATATGGTGCCCACTTGGCGCCGATCTTCTTGACGCGTTCAGGCGTAGGGAGCTTACGCAAACGGTACGCCCGCTGAATTCCCTTTTGAACTCCAAGGTCCAGATCGGGCAGGACGTCGGGCCTGCCGAGCCTGAACATCAGGAACATCTGCGCGGTCCATCGACCGATGCCCTTTACCTGAGTGAGAGCAGAGATGATCTCCTCGTCGCTCAGCTCGTGAAGGGTCTCGATCGGTAGTTCTCCCAATGCAACACGGGAGCCAAGGTCCTTCAGGTACGCCGATTTCTGTCGCGACAATCCTATTGAGCGAAGATGTTCGTCGGATGTCGACGCCAATTCGGCCGGCTGTGGCGTCCGGCCGCCATAAAGACCCTGAAAGCGTCCATGGATTGTTCCAGCCGCCTTTCCCGACAGCTGTTGAAAGACAATCGACCGGCATACCGCGTCGAAATGGGTTCCTGTGCTCGCCGGCCAGCCCTTGTAGCTGCCGACCTTCTCGATCACCTGCCCAAGCACAGGATCCATCTTGGTGAGATGCGCCATTGCCTTTCGGCCAAATGCGCTAGAACCAGGCGACTTCATTCTTTCCTGTCAGTGGTAGTGGCTCGCGATTGAGTCGCAGCTCGATCAGAGTAGTTGTGAACGGATAGAAGAACTTTATTCCAGTGTCTGTGGGCAGCGATGAAATGTCCAGCGTGCCGTCCCATTTTGCCTCGCGCGCGAGTGGCGGCGCATCGGTCGACTTCTCGCTGCCGAATCCCAGGTACCCAATGAGCTGGGAACCGGACGACGCGATCACCCGAACCCAGAGGTTGGGAAGTTTTTTGTAGTCGAGATCGGCGAGACGGACGTGGAAGCAACGGAAACTCGAATCGCCCTTGTACGTGTGTACGTCCAGGTTGAACTGCTGGATGCTGTTGTCCGATCCCGCGCCGCTTCCTCGCCTGAACAACTGGATGTTGTAGTCGGGCACTGGATCACCGCGTTCGTCAACCACGCGAATGACGAACTGCTGCCATTCGTCCATCGCCGTGCGCGCGGGCTGCGTTTTTTTCGTCGCGTTATCTATCCACTGCGTGAAGGTCGGAGCGCTCGAGACCTGTAGCGCGCTGTCGACCAGGTCGGCCAGATCATCCCCTGGGTCGGAGAGTATCGTGCCGTGATTCTTTCCCTCGATCGGGATGAGGGGGATGTCGATGTTCTTCCAGTCAGCGATAGACATCCGCTTCTCGGAGCCTTCGCGCTCCGGATCGACTGTGAAATCGAGGATGATCTTCCGGGTGTTGAGCGGACAGCATGCCCACCTCACAGTACCGTCCGACCCTGGCTCGTCGAACAGCTTGCGGAGTCCGCCGTAGCTCTGGTTGCCGCAGAAAATGAAGGCGTAGGGCGTGCGCCGGGTCGGGCCGTAAAAGGTCTCGTCGCCGAGGAGGTCGAGATGCGCCAGATCCCAAGTGAAGCGGCTGCCGAGTTCCAGCGCGTCGAGGATTCTGTCGCCGGCTTCGAGAAAATCGGGTCCGAGATGGCGGTTTCCCTTGAAGATTGCGCCCAGCCAGCTGCGACCCTTGTGAGCGAGGGGAGAACCGAACGTGGCAGGGGCGAGGCCGATCAAGTGCTTGAGCCGGTCTCGTCTGCCGGCGTACGCGGTGAGCCAGGCACGAATTACCAGCATTCCGGTCGAGTGGACGATTGCATCGAACGGCTGATCGGCGTCCAGGCCTGCTCTTATTTGCAGCGCCCGGTCGAACCCTTCGGCGATGTCCTTGATCGTGACTTCGTTGGTGAGCGACCTGTAGCTGCAGGCGTGGATCATCGCGACGTCGTAGCCGCGCTCCTCGAGGATGCGCTCCCACGTCCTGAACGCGGCGCCGTCGTCGGAATACCCGTGAATGAGTACGATCGGATTGCGGGGCATTCGGGCAAATATAAGAGGCGGGTGGTGCCCCGTCCGTCTACACCGAAAACTCTATATTTGTGAGGATGGAGCCGACTTCGACACCCGCGAAACAGCCGCCCCCTCCTCCACAGACGTCGCCGACCTCGATGCCGCCCTTAGCTGACATGTCGCCCGCTGAATTCCGGAAGCACGGTTATGCTGTGATCGACTGGATCGCGGACTACCTCGAGGCGCCAGAAAAGTGGCCAGTCCTGCCGGCTGTCCGTCCCGGCGATCTGCGTAGCTCACTCCCGCAATCGCCGCCGGGACAGGGACAGTCGATGGAAGAAATCCTCGGCGATTTCCAACGACTGATCGTCCCCGCGATCACCCATTGGAATCACCCGGCGTTCATGGCGTATTTCGCGAATTCCTCCACCGGCGCGGGAATACTCGGGGAAGCTCTCACCGCGGCACTCAACGTCAATGCGATGCTTTGGCGGACGAGTCCGGCAGCGACCGAGCTAGAGCAGCTCACTCTTGATTGGCTCCGCCAAATGCTCGGCTTGCCGGATGGATTGTTTGGCATGATCGCCGACACCGCGTCGTCGAACACACTCTACGCGCTCGCGGCGGCGCGTGAGATGCGACCCGAGCTTCGCATTCGTGAGGAGGGAATGTCGGGGCGCGCCGATCTGCCGAAAGTGGTCGTGTACTGCTCGGAAGAGGCCCACTCGAGTGTCGACAAGGCCGTGATGACGCTCGGCTACGGTCTCGAAGCCCTGCGAAAAATTCCCACTGATTCAGGGCTGCGCATGGATGCGGGCGCGCTGGCCGCCGCGGTGGACAACGATCGGCGAGCTGGAGGTGTGCCCCTCGCAGTCGTGGCGACGGTGGGCACAACGGCGACGACGGCGATCGATCCCGTTCCGGCAATCGCGGAGATCTGCGAACGCCAAGGGATGTGGCTGCACGTCGACGCGTCGTATGGTGGGACCGCGGCGATTCTGCCCGAGATGCGCTACGTGATGGCAGGATGCGAGCGCGCCGACTCGATCGTGGTGAATCCCCACAAGTGGCTGTTCACCCCGATGGACTGCTCGGTGCTCTATACGCGGCGACCAGACCTGCTCAAGCGCGCATTCCGGCACATTCCCGACTACCTGGTCGTGAGCGAAGGCGAAGGTGTGGTCAATCTCATGGATTATGGGGTCGCTCTGGGTCGTCGCTTCCGCGCGCTCAAGCTCTGGTTCGTGATCAGGAACTTTGGGGTTGATGGATTGCAATCGATGATCAGGGAGCACATTCGAATCGCGAAACGGCTCGGGGAGTGGATCGCCGATGATCCGGAGCTCGAGCTAATGGCGGATATAAACTTCTCGACCGTGCTCTTCCGGCACCGTCCGAACGGCGTCACCGGGACCGATCTGGACGATCACAATGCCCGGCTGCTGGAGCGGCTGGTTGCGGGCCGCGAAGTCTATCTCTCGCACGCCCGGGTGCGGGGGCGTTACGCCCTCAGGATCGCCATCGGGAACATTCATACGACCGAAGCGCACGTCAGGCGGGCGCTGGACCTCGTAAATGCAGCGGCGCAGGAACGATAGCTGCGGAGCGGTATATTATCGGACTGATTTCAGCCCACCCCTTTTTCATTCACAAATCAGGGAGCTCCTTGATGAGAGTTTTAGTGACCAGAATTGCGGCCGCTTTGTCCCTCAGCGCTGCCGCGGCGCCCCTTGCGGCGCAGACTGCGTCGACCTGCGATCCCACCGCCAACACCAGGGGTGACATTGCCAAGGCCCAGTTCTCGATGACGCGCGCGATTTCTACCATCGAGAAGGGAACTTCGACCAAGGACGTGCAGGACGTGCTGAGGCTGGTGGACAACGGCACCGACAACCCGACCGCGCGCAACTATCTCCGTGGGGAGTCATACATCATTTTGCTGATGCAGCCGAACGCGCAGGCAATTGTGCCGAGGAGTGCGCTCGGACTGACGACGAACCCCACGGCGACGGTCGATTTGTACCTGGCGGCCGATTCGGCGTTTTCATTGGTGGAGAAGGCGTTGCCGGAATGCGGCCCCACCGTAACGCAGTGGCGGCAGCAGAAGCCCTGGCTCAATGCGCTCAATGGCGCAATCAACGCGTTGAACGCCGGACAAATCGATTCGGCGGAGATTCTCGCCAAGAGATCTCTCGTGCTCGATCGTCGCGCCCCGTACGCCTACTCGGTGCTTGGCTCGGTCGCGGAGAATCGAAAGAACTATCCGGCGGCGGAAGACTATTGGAAGCAGACTCTTGCCGCGTCGGGCAATGACACGGCGTACGCCGATGTTCGCACCAAGACTTTGTATCAGATCGCGTCCTCCAACTCCGACAGGGCAGACGCCGCGACGGGCGCCACCAAGCGCGCGGCTGCAAAGGCGGCGATCAAGCCATGGCAGGACTACATCGCGGTAGCAAACAACGATCTTCTCCTCGCCGACGCGATCGACAATGTGGCGCGCATGTATCTGGAGGCCGGGGACAGCGTATCCGTTCCCGCGATCTATGCGCCTCTGATCGCGAATCCAACCAAATACGGAGAGCTGTCGCTGGTTCACGCGGGCGTGGTCGCTACCCGGAACGGGCATCCCGACGATGCCATCAAGCTTTTCAATGCGGCACTCGCGCAGAATCCCTATTCCCGCGATGCGATCAACAATCTCGCGGCAACATACATCCAGAACAAGGAATACCCCAAGGCCTTTCCGCTGATCGACAAGCTGGTCTCGATCGACCCGAGCAACCCCGACAATCCGCTGCTCTACGCCTTCGCGTACCAGGGTCTGTACAAGGGAACGAAGGACAAAAAGCTGCAGAAGATTTACACGGACTCACTCGTTTACTTCAACAACAAGTCCGAGAACGCGCCGGTGAAGTTCGCGGTGACGGAATTCACGCGCCGGCCGGACCAGACGATGATCGGTGGAACGATCGAGAATCGTGGGACGACGGCGAAGACATACACGGTGAATGTGGAGTTCCTCGACAAGAGCGGGACCGTCGTGTCGACGGAGACTGCGACGGTTGGACCTGTAGCGCCGAAGAAGTCGAGCCCGTTCAAGATCACGTCGGCGAAGGGCGGCGTATACGGGTATAGATACAAACCGATAACCTGAGTCTGATTTACTGCCACTGAAGACTACCTGCCGGGGGCTGTCAGCTTTCAAGTTGATGGCTGCGGGCGAACCACGAAAACGGAAGGCCGACGTCCTAACGGGCGTCGGCCTTTTTTGTCCGCAGTTGATCGTCGATCGAAAGTCGCCGGTCTTACGAGGTGCGCGGAAGCATTGAGGGATCGGCTTCCATCAGTGCGCCGATTATCCAGAACCGCTTCCCATCGAACCAGAAGATCGCGACCTGCCCGAGCTCCCGAGCGAGAGCAATCGCCTTCTCGTGCGGCATCACTATGGCGAAGCTGGACTCACAATGGCTGCGGTCGGGGGAGCACGCTTCCACCGACACGAACTCGTATCCGTCCTTCGTGAGCCGCACATCGAGATCGCGCTGCCTCGCTTCGTTCTCAGCTGGGGAAAGATCGTAGCCGTGCGGGTCGAACGCGGTCACTACCGCGAACGGCTGGTCGAATCCCGCCGCTGCCAGAATCGCGATCGCGTGCGCGGATGGAATCTCACGTAGGTCAATTTCCACAGGCGGATTGGTCGAAAAACTGAGGATCGTCTCCGGATAGCGCGGCCAATCAGGATCGTGTTGTTCTGGCGTCGCTCTCATGCTGGATAGAATTACAAGGTTCGCACCACCCTCGCCGAAACAGAAACCGGGCTTGGTACGCTCCTTGACCCAGTTTCGGCGCATGAAGTCAGATCAGATCTGGCCGGACCTGCTGTACGTCGTCCGCCACGGCGAATCAGCAGGGAATGTCGCGCGCGATGCCGCGCACGAGGCCGGCGAACAGAAAATCGAGCTCGATGAGCGAGATGTCGACGTCCCGCTCTCCGAACTCGGTCAGCGACAGGCGATCGCACTCGGAAACTGGTTCCGCGCTCTCCCCCGAGAGGATCGACCCAACATTGTCCTAACCTCTCCCTACCTCCGCGCGCGTCATACGGCGGGCCTCATCGTCGAGTCCGCCGGAATGCACGAGGATTCCTATTCGCTGGTCGTGGACGAACGCCTGCGCGAGAAGGAGTTCGGAATCCTCGACCGGCTCACCCCGCTCGGAGTCAAGGAGATCTTCCCGGAACAAGCCGAGTTCCGCCGTCTCCTCGGCAAGTTCTACCACCGACCACCCGGTGGAGAGAGCTGGTGCGATGTGATCCTTCGGCTGCGGAGCGCGACCGAGATGATATCGCGCGAATACCGCGGCCAACGAGTCCTCATCGTCTGTCACTCGGTCGTAGTACTCTGCCTGCGCTACATACTCGAGCACCTCACCGAAACCGAGCTGCTCACCATCGACAGGAAGGCCGAGGTCGCAAACTGCTCAGTGACTCTCTACGAGCACGACGCGACGCTTGGCCCGCGCGGCAACCTCCGTCTCGAATTCTTCAACTTCGTTGCGCCGCTCGAGGAGGCCGGCGCTCCGGTGACGTCGAAGCCCGACGTGAAGATTGGCCCGAGCTAAGAAACTGCTCGTCCGAGAAGAAGGGACGCCCTAGCTGCGAAAAGCCGCGACCGCACTCGTGGGCGTTGTTGGTGTGTCGCGCCGGCGGACCGGCTCTCCCGCCGGCGCTTTCATCGGCAGCGTCAGCAAAAAGGTCGTACCCGCTCCCAGTCTGCTCGCGACGGTCACGTCGCCGCCGAGCAAGCGCGCCAGCTTACGGGTCACGCTCAACCCCAGACCGGTGCCGCCCGTCTTTCGCGTGGTGGACTGCTCCGCTTGCCAAAACGGCTCGAATACTTCCTCGATGTTTTCGGCGGAAATCCCGACGCCCGTGTCGGCAATTCTCAGCTCCAGAACGCCATTGTTCACCAGGCAACTGACCCGGACCTCGCCGTGCTCCGTGAACTTGATGCCGTTGGAAAGGAGGTTCACCAGCATCTGCCGGAACTTCGTCCCATCGGTCTGGATCGTCTGGTCCTCCTCCAGCAGGTCGACGATGAAATCGATGCTCTTCGCTGCCGCCATCGGCTCGACGAGAGCAGCCGCATCGGCGATCGTGTGATTGATCGACATCGACTCCCATCGTACGCGCTCGCGCCCGATGTCCACGCGGGCGAACGTCAGAATCTCGTCGATCAGGCCGAGCAGATGTCGCGCACTGGCGTTGATTCTTCCCAACTGCTGGCGTTGCAGCTCCGTCACCGGTCCGGTGATGCCATCGGAGAGCAGCTCCTCATAACCCATGATGGCCGTGAGCGGAGTCCGCAGCTCGTGCGACATCACCGCCAGAAAATCCGTCTTGCTGTTGTTCGCGCGCTCGGCTTCCGCGCGCGCGAGCTCTGCCTCGTTGCGCGCCTTCTCCGCGTGGGCTCGCGCCTGTTGCTCG
>Ga0193724_1000220_pt1 | contig 14107 bp, 18 predicted proteins | sample H2a1metaG_FD_146005 | JGI IMG/M metagenome (GOLD analysis project Ga0193724, IMG submission 146005) | Soil microbial communities from a riparian zone of the East river system, Colorado, United States - H2a1 | ecosystem: Environmental > Terrestrial > Soil > Riparian zone | place: USA: East River... | reverse complement strand
CCGATGTCGAGAGGGGCGCGGCTTGCTCCGCTAGCGCCAAAGGCGCCGCGGCCGGCGGAACATCCGGTGACTTCTCGCCGACGGGTGCATCGACGCGCAGCATCGCCAGGACAGCTCTTGTAGCGTCCGGCCTTGCAGCTTCAGGTCGTGTAGCGTTCGGTCTTCCAACTTCAGGTCTTGGTGCCTCACGTCTGGGGGCTTCGGTTTGCTGCGCAAATATCGTTTCGGGCGTCGCGTGCCATGATGGATTGCTGGCAAACTCCTCGTGCGCCGCGCGCAGCAGCGCCGCCGCGCCAAGCCCGAAGATCAAAATCGACAGTAAGAGCATGATCGCGGCGAACAGAAAACGGAAACCGGGGAGCATGGATGCGAGTTCCACCTTCGCAGGGGTTCTGCAAGGGTCCTTGAGCTATCGGGAACGCGGCGACCACTGAGTTGGCCGTGTTCGCGACGCGGCGGGCACCGCCAGCGCGAATCGAATCAGGCTAAATTAAGAATAGCGTAAGGGATCCGCGGCTGTGGCTAAAAATCGGCGAAGTAGATGCCCGCCTTGGATGCCGGAACGCGATTCCTGCCAGGTGAGGCATGGCTGCCACGGTACTCCGATCATCACAAATGGCGGAGTCCAGCGCGAGTTGGTCGAATTTGTCTTGAATGCGCCGCTATCTTCCGTCATCTGCCGTTAACGGTCCAGTGGCGGCATGGGGCTATACCAAAGCAATGATGATCAAACAGATTCTGACGATTTGTGCTGCCGTGGCGGCTGGCTTGGCGGGAACCTCACTGGCGCTGGCGCAGGGCTATCCGGTAGCCCCCGGTCCGCTCTATTCGACGGCGCCGGCACCGGCGCCTTATCCACCCGGCGGCTATCCGGCTGACTATCGCCGCGCTCCGGGTGCGCCGGATTTCGATGCGCTGGAAGAAGATGACGAGGCGCCGAATGCGCAGAGTTCGACGGCGCTGCCGCCGCCCGGCCCGGCGCTTTCGCCCGCCGATCCGCGCTATGGCCGCCCCTTGGGCGCTCCTCCGGTCTATTCCGACCGCGGTGCGCCGACCGGTCCGATCCTTTCGCCCGATGACCCGCGTTACGGCCGCCCCTTGGGCGCTCCGCCGGTCTATTCCGACCGCGGCGCGCCGACCGGTCCGATCCTTTCGCCTGATGATCCGCGTTATGGCCGCACCGATGGACCCCCGCCGGTGATCTATTCCGACCGTCCCGCCGGTCCGCCGCAGCAAACCTATTCGGACCGGGGCAACGACGATGGCCGCCTTCCCGGATCGGGCTTCATCTATCCTAACGACGACAACCGCGGGCTTCGCCCGCCAGGCGCTATCGGAGCCCCGGGTACTGTCACCGGAACGGTGCAGCCTGCGCCGGTGGGGCCCGACGGCCGGCCAACGGTGCTGTCCGCGCTGCCGCCAGATGAACAACCGGAGGTCGCTCCTGCGGAACTGCCGGCGAATCTGCGCCGCCAGGAAGTCACTTTGCCGACCAAGGAACCGGCGGGCACGCTGATCGTCGATACCCCGAACACCTATCTCTATTACGTTCTGGGTGGCGGGCGAGCGATCCGGTACGGCGTCCGCGTCGGCCGCGACGGCTTCACCTGGACCGGTGTGCAAAAGATCTCGCGCAAGGCCGAGTGGCCGGATTGGCATCCGCCGACCGAGATGATCGAACGCCAGCCTTATCTGCCGCGCTTCATGGCCGGCGGCCCAGGCAATCCGCTGGGCGCCCGCGCAATGTATCTCGGTTCCACCGTCTATCGCATCCACGGCACCAACCAGCCCTCGACGATCGGCAAATTCGTCTCGTCGGGCTGCATCGGCATGCTGAACGAGGATGTCTCGGACCTGTTCGATCGCGTCAAGGTCGGCACCCGCGTAGTCGTGATGCCCGGCGGCCCTCCGCCGGGAACCGCGACAGCTTCGGCACAGCCGCTGCCCGGACCTGCCGGCGCCGCACCTGCGCCCGCGCAACTGTCGGGCGTTCCGGGTACGCGGCCCACCGTCGTGCCGCCGCTGCCCGCGCCGGTGACGGTGCGTTAGGCCGACAGGATCGTTACAAATATCATCCCGAAGGGCGCGCGGTTGCGCGCCCTTTTCGTTTCGATGACTGTTAAGGCGGAGAGCTACGCCAATCTTCGCGGCGGCTCGCCCTTGAACCACGCGTCGATGCCCTCGACCATCTGGGCGTAGTGGTTGCGAAATCCTTCTTCGGTGACGTAGCCGAGATGCGGCGTCAGCACGATGTTGTCGAGTTTGCGGAACGGATGATCGACCGGCAGCGGCTCGACCGAGAACACGTCGATCGCGGCGCCGGCGATCTTCCTCTGCTGCAGGCTTTGCAGCAGCGCGGCTTCGTCGACGATCGGCCCGCGCGCGGTGTTGACGAGGTAGCCGGTCGGCTTCATGCGGGCCAGATCGTCAGGCCCGACCAGTCCGCGCGAGCGCTGGCTCAGCACCACATGGACGGTGACGATGTCGGCGGTGGAGAATAATTCCTCCTTGGTAGCGTAGCTGACGCCGACCTCCTTGCATCGCTCCGGCGTCAGGTTCGGGCTCCACGCGATCACGTTCATGCCGAACGCTTTGGCAAGCCCCGAAACCTTGGCGCCGAGCTTGCCGAGGCCGACCACACCGAGCGTCCTGCCTTCGATCTCCATGCCGACGAATTTCTGTAAACGTTCGCCGGCGTGCATCCGCGCATTCTCGCGGCCGATATTGCGGGTCAGTTCCAGGATCAGGCCCATGGTCAGGGGTGCTGTGGGATCGCGGCCCCATTGCGTCCCGCACAGCACCACCTGGTGGTCTTTGGCGGCTTCCAGATCGAGCGCGGCGTTGCGCATGCCGGAGGTGATCAGCAGCTTCAGTTTGGGCAATGCCGCAAACAGCGTGCGCGGAAACGGCGTCCGCTCGCGCATCGCGCAGATGATCTCGAAATCCTGCAGCGCGCTGGCCGCGGCCTCGGCAGAGGCAAAGGGTTCGTTGAATACGGTCACATCGACGCGATCGCTGACTTTCGACCAGTCGGCGATCGTCAAGGCCAGGTTGAGATAGTCGTCGAGAATTGCACAGCGCAGCCGCGTCATGGGAGGTCCGTTCATGGCGATAATGACGGCTAAGGAAACGAGCCGTCCGGGAGGCGCCATGGTCGCGCGCAATTCCAAAGCGCGCAAGCGCCCGCGGCACTAAAAGCGTCTGCGGTATTAAAAGCACCCGCGGTTGAGGTTGAAAAAGGGCCTGCTCTAAGCGCGATCGCGGTTCAAATATCGGACAGGGTCAGGTCGAATGCGGGTGCGACGACGCCACGTGCTTGGCGTGCCAGGCAGGGCCCGGGCCGCGCATATAATGCAGTTCCGGCCGGTAGGGATCGAATGCCCGGGCGAAGAACTGGCGCCAGAAGGCGCGGATTTCAGCGAAAGGCGTGGACCGCCGGTCGCGGCTGCCCGCCTGGGCGGAAAAGGATTCTGACGTGATGGTTGCCATAACGCGTCCTGCCTTTTTCGATCGCGACTTCTGCCGCTCCGAACGCCTTTGCTGGCGCTGATCGACAGCTTTAGCCTGATTTATTAAAAGATCGTTTCAAATGCCGTGATCTGGCGCACACATGGTGTAAACACCGTAATGACCCGTGGTGAACGGATGGAAAACGCCGGGCTGCGGTTGCCCTTTCGGGGTCGCGCCGCTACATCAGCGGCAGCAAATTTCCATAAATCCTCTCGTTTCAAGGGATCGCGATGGCGCGCCAATTCGTCTATTTCATGCAGGGTCTGTCCAAGACCTACCCGACCCGCAAGGTGCTCGATAACGTCCATCTGTCGTTCTATCCCGACGCCAAGATCGGCGTGCTCGGCGTCAACGGCTCCGGCAAATCGACGCTGCTGCGGATCATGGCCGGCCTCGACAAGGAGTATAACGGCGAGGCGTGGGTCGCCGAGGGCGCCCGGGTCGGCTATCTCGAGCAGGAGCCGCAGCTCGACGCCACCAAGACGGTGCGCGAGAACGTGATGCGGGGCGTCGCCAAGCAGAAGGCGATCCTTGATCGCTACAACGAATTGGCGATGAATTATTCCGAAGAGACCGCCGACGAGATGACCAAGCTGCAGGACGAGATCGAGGCCGCCGGCCTCTGGGATCTCGACAGCAAGGTCGATCAGGCGATGGACGCGCTGCGCTGCCCGCCCGACGAATCCGACGTCACCAAACTCTCCGGCGGCGAACGCCGCCGGGTCGCGCTGTGCAAGCTGCTGCTCGACCAGCCGGAGCTGCTGCTGCTGGACGAGCCGACCAACCATCTCGACGCCGAGTCGGTGTCATGGCTGGAAGGGCACTTGCGCAACTATCCCGGCGCGATCCTGATCGTCACCCATGACCGCTACTTTCTCGACAACGTCACGTCATGGATTCTGGAACTCGACCGTGGCAAGGGCATTCCCTACGAAGGCAACTACACCGCCTGGCTGTCGCAAAAGCAGAAGCGTCTGGCGCAGGAAGGCCGCGAGGACGCAGCCCACCAGCGCACGCTGGAGCGCGAGAAGGAATGGATCGCGGCCTCGCCGAAAGCGCGCCAGGCCAAGTCCAAGGCGCGCTACCAGCGCTACGAGGACCTGCTGAAGCAGGCCAGCGAGAAGCAGACCCAGACCGCGCAGATCACCATTCCAGTCGCTGAACGGCTGGGTCAGAACGTGGTCGATTTCGAAGGCCTGACCAAGGGGTTTGGCGACCGGCTTCTAATCGACAATCTCACCTTCAAACTGCCGCCCGGCGGCATCGTCGGCGTGATCGGTCCCAACGGCGCCGGCAAGACCACGCTGTTCCGGATGATCACCGGGCAGGAGAAACCGGACCAAGGCACCATCACGGTCGGCGAGAGCGTGCATCTCGGTTATGTCGACCAGTCGCGCGACAGTCTCGACGGCAAGAAGAGCGTGTGGGAGGAAATCTCCGCCGGCAACGAACTTATTCTTCTCGGCAAGCGCGAGGTCAATTCGCGCGGCTATTGTTCGTCGTTCAATTTCAAGGGCGCCGACCAGCAGAAGAAGGTCGGCGCATTGTCGGGCGGTGAGCGCAACCGCGTGCATCTGGCCAAGATGCTCAGGTCCGGCGCCAACGTGCTGCTGCTCGACGAGCCCACCAACGACCTCGATGTCGATACGCTGCGCGCGCTGGAAGAGGCGCTGGAGGATTTCGCCGGCTGCGCCGTGATCATCAGCCATGACCGCTGGTTCCTCGACCGTATCGCCACGCATATGCTTGCCTTCGAAGACGACAGCCATGTCGAATGGTTCGAAGGCAATTTCCAGGATTATGAAAAGGACAAGATGCGCCGGCTGGGACAGGATTCCATCATCCCGCACCGCCTGAAGTACAAGAAGCTGACGCGCTAAGTTGGAATCCCATGGCGGACTGGAACGCAGAACAGTATCTCAAGTTCGAGGATGAGCGGACCCGGCCCTCGCGAGACCTGCTGGCGCAGATCCCGCTTGCAGATGCGCGCAGGGTCGTCGATATCGGATGCGGACCGGGGAATTCGACGGAGCTTCTCGTCAAGCGCTGGCCGCAGGCCGCGGTTACCGGCATCGATACCTCGGCCGACATGTTGCGGCAGGCGCGCGAACGGCTGCCGGGACATACGTTCATCGAGGTCAATGTCGCGCACTGGGTGCCGCCGGAAAACACCGACGTGCTATTTGCCAATGCGATCTTCCAGTGGGTGCCTGGCCATCTCAAGCAACTGCAGCGGCTGCTGGGCGCGCTGGTGCCCGGCGGTGTGCTGGCCGTGCAAATGCCTGACAATCTCGATGAGCCCGCCCATGTCCTGATGCGCGAGGTCGCGCAGATGGGGCCGTGGCGGGAAACGCTCGCCGACAAGGCGCGGGCGCGCGACACGCTGCCGACGCCGGGCGGTTATTACGACGCTTTGGGCCCGCTCTGCACGCGGCTGGAAATCTGGCACACGATCTATAATCACGTGCTCGGGGATGCCGCTGCGATCGTGGAATGGGTTAAGGGAACCGGCTTGCGGCCGTTCGTCGAACCGCTGGAGCCGCCCGAGCGCAAACAATATCTCGCCGAATACACCGCCCGCATTGCGGCCAGCTATCCGCCGCAGGCGGACGGCAAGGTGCTGCTGCGGTTTCCGCGAATTTTCATTGTGGCGGTGAAATAACAGCCGGCTTCGGCGTTCGCGGGTACTGGAGGATTTCGCCGGCTGCGCCGTGATCATCATCCATGACCGCTGGTTCCCCGACCGCATCGCCACGCATATCCTGGCCTTCGAAGGCGGCAGCCATGTCGAATGGTTCGAAGGCAGTTTCCCGGACTACGAAAAAGGCAAGATGCGCCGGCTCGGGCAGGATTCCATCATCCCGCATCGCGTGAAGTACAAGAAGCTGACGCGGTGAGGCGGCGTTTGATATCGCCGAACCTGTCGAGAAAGTTGCGCGCGCGGGGCAGTGCGTCATAAAGGAATTGCTTTGGCTCTCGCAGCCAAAGTCCTTCGATCTACCGCGAGCGCTGTTCTGAAACGAGAACGTCAGTCGGTAAATCCACCAGCGTTGCATCCCAACCGGGAAAAAACCGCCGGCCGCGCATGAAGACGAACGTGAGCAGGCGCAGCTCCGTCGTGAGGCCGTGATAGTCGAATGCATTGATCCCATCGGTAACGTAGATGTGGTTGCCGGTAAATCCGATCGCGGGTTTGATCCATCGGGCGTGGAAGCCTATGTCCGGGTAGCGTTCGAGGAACGCAAAGGCCAACACTTGACAGGCGCCGTTGGCGAAGAAGTGCCGATCGGGTCGGTGCCATCGCCGGACCGGATCATTCTTCACGTTGATCTTTGGGAAGAACATCGCGCTGGCGATCCTGACTACAATCAGTCGAGCCGGCCGACTCAGCATGGCCGGTCGGCAAGCGTTATTACCCCACCTTCTCCGCTAGCCACATCTTGATCAGCGACTGATACGGCACGTCGCGCTTGTTGGCGGCGATCTTGATCTGCTCAAGCAAGGCCAGCGGCAAACGAATTGAAATCGCCGTGGTTGAAGGCTTCAGGTTTGGAAGGCGAACGCGCTCGGCCTTGCTCCAGTCGATATAATCGGTGGAGTCGTGCGTCTCCCAAAATTTTCGCTCCTTGGCTTCGGTCTTTAAGATCGGAACCGGTTTCAGCTTTTTCATAGATTTGCCGTTCCTTTCGGCGCATATCTCGATCCGAAATCGGATGGATCGCTATGACGTTCTGACTTGAACTACAAGTAGTAGGCACGAATGCAATATATCCGGTTTGTGCGTGTTCTGAATCGTATCCTGCGCACCCTCTCGGTTACAGCGGTAATAGTGGGCGTAACCCCCGCCCGCGCCGCCGATGCCGCCTTCACGCAGTTCATCGCCTCGCTGTGGCCGGAAGCGCAGGCAGCCGGCGTGTCGCGTGCGACGTTCGACACGGAGACCCGCGGCCTTGAGCCGGATTACAAACTGCCCGATCTGATCTTGCCCGGCCGTCCCGCGACCGGCGCGCCGTCGCAGGCTGAATTCGTGCAGGTGCCGGCAGACTACGTCAAGGAAGCCAGCATCATCAGGCTGGCCGCCGAGGGGCAGAAGCTGATGCAAAAGCATCGCGCTGCCTTAAGTGCGATCGAAGCGCGCTTCGGCGTGCCTGCGACCATCATGCTGGCGATCTGGGGCCGCGAAACCGACTATGGCCGCTACACGCTGCCCGATGACACATTACGCGTGGTCGCGACGCAGGCCTATGTCGGCCGCCGCAAGGATCAATACCGCACCGAATTCATCCTGGCGCTCAAAATCCTCGGCGAGGGTGCCGTGGCGCGCAAGGATATGCGCTCGTCCTGGGCCGGCGCCACCGGCCTCACCCAGTTCCTGCCGTCGGAATACTACAAGCACGGTGTCGATTTCGACGGGGACGGCCGGGTCGACATCTGGAATTCGGTGCCGGACGCGCTCGCCTCCGCGGCGCAGCAGCTCGTCAACAAGGGATGGCAGCCCGGCTTGCGCTGGGCCTATGAAGTGCGCGCTCCCGCCAATGTCGACTGCACGATGGGTGTGCCCGAAGTGACAAAACCGATCGGCGAGTGGCTGCGTGCCGGCTTCGTGCCGGTGCACGGACAAAAACTCAGCGCCACCGAGCAGGCGCAGCCGGCCTCACTGCTGCAGCCCGAGGGCATCTATGGCCCGGCGTTCCTGACCACGAAGAACTACTTCGTGATCAAGGAGTATAATTTTTCGGATCTATATGTGCTGTTCGTCGGGCACCTCAGCGACCGCATGCTGAGCCCGCAACCGTTCGCGACGCCGTGGTCGGCTTCGACGCAGCTGCGCACCGCTGATGTCGAGGCCATGCAGCGTCACCTCACACGCATCGGTCTCTATACCGACAAACTGGACGGCAAGGCGGGGATGAAGACGCGCGCGGCACTCGGGGCGTATCAGAAATCGGCCGGCCTCAAGGTCGATTGCTGGCCGAGCCAAGCAGTGCTGCGTTCGATCGGCGCCGCGCGCTGAAAAATAACGTAGACGGGGGGGTCGCTGGGGATGAGCCTTATCCCTCATGGTGAGCAGCCGCGCATTTGCGCGGCGTCTCGAACCATGAGGCCCCGGTGCCTCGTCATCCTTCGAGACGCGGCGAAGACGCCCGCTCCTCAGGACGAGGGCTATAAAAAAACCCGGCCACTGGGGCCGGGTTTCAAAGTCAAGGCGCGATGGATTTGCGCCTGGCAGTCGGATCAGTTGCAGACCTCGACGCGACGGAAGCGCCAGCCGTAACCGTCCCAGAAGCGCTCGCGAACCATGCGGCACGGAGGCGCTTCGTCGACATATACGCGCTCACCATAGCCATAGGCCGGGCGGCTGGAGGCGATCGCACCACCGACGATGGCGCCGCCGATCAATCCGGCCGCAACGCCTGCGGCGACGCCGCGCTGTGCGCTTGCGGGCGTCGTGGCGAGCGAACCAGCGATCGTTGCGATCGCGACGAGGGCAGCAAATGTCTTCTTCATGTGTTGGGCTCTCCTGGAGATGACGCTTTAGGTTAGCGCCGGGTTTAAGATGACTCACACGCTGTGTTCGAAAGCGGCCGTTTCGCCAAAAAGCGCACAACAGTCAATCCAACGTCCGCATCGCTAGTGGTCTGAAAAAAAGGTTTTTTAAGGCCGCCAGCGCTGTTCCACGGGATCACCTGTCCGGTTTAATGAAGATGAACGGGATCAGTCGCAGAACGAGATCAGTCGCAGAACGAAATCAGTCGCAGACCGAGATCAGTCGCAGACCTGGACGCGGCGAACCCGCCAGCCATAGCCGTCCCAGAACCGCTGGCGCTGCCAGACGCAGGGCGAATCCTCGACATAGGCCGGTCCGCCGTAATAGCCGTATCCCGGGCCATAGTCTCCGTAATAGCCGCGCTGGGAGGCGATTGCGCCGCCAACAATGGCGCTGCCGATCACTCCGGCGGCGATGCCAGCAGCAATCCGGCCGCCGCGCGCTTCAGCCGCCTGGGGCGCTGCCACGGCCGAAACAGCCAACGTGGCGACGGCAGCGAGGGCCATCAATGTCTTCCTCATGGCTTCACCTTTCTCATGGAGCAAGGGACAGCGAATAAGCGGTCCGTTGCAGCGAAAGTTCCACATTTCGCTTGAATGATCAATGAGCGGAGTTGCCACATTTGGCGACGAAAGAGGACTGGGATACCTCGTGTTGCAGTGCGCAATCCGGGGTGGGCTGCTGGTTCCAGCGTGGGGGAATGATGACGAGCACCATGGTGACCTTCGCAATTGCGGTCGGCGGTACATCGCTGATCTGCTATGCGCTGATGACCCGGCTGCAGAACCGCCGTGCCGGTCGCGGATCATCTGGCGACAGCTCCGGAGCCGGTAGCGGCAGTCACAGCGGGGGAGACGGCTGGAGCATTCCCAACTGGTTCGGTGGTGACAATTCCGCATTGGATAGTTCGGGCAATCCGATCGACTCGGGCGGAGGCGATGGCGGGGGAGGTGGGGGCGGCGATGGAGGTGGGGGTGGTGATTGACGCTGCGGGGCTGCGCCGAGTTTTGATTTGCCGCAACAGCAATTTTTTAGATTCATTCTAGTCTGTGTCACGCATCACTTTGGAATTACTTGAAAAGGTGGTTTTTCCTTTTGCAACCCGCCTCGCTCTTCAATACCTCTGGCTGCGTATCATCCAAGGACCCGCCCGTTTTCATGATTGTTTGCTCCTGCAACGTTCTCAGCGACGACGATGTCCGTAACGCCGTCAACGCGTCGGAACAGCTCCCGCGCAATGCCAAGCAGATCTACGGCTGTCTCGGTTGCAGCGCCGAGTGTGGCCGATGCGCGCGTACCATCAAGACCATCATCGATGACGCCCTCGGTGCTTGCGCCAAGGCCTGCTGCTCCGGATGCCCACATAGCCGCGAGATGGTTGCGGACTTCTTGACGGATGCGGACTCGCACGTGCACGCCGAACCCTCCCTCGAAGCTCTCGCCTGAAACCTCGAATATTGTTCGTCTCCCGTCCGGCCTTTTCGGCTGGAGGGTTGCTCCCGCGCATAATGTGACTTAGAAGCGTTCTAATCTACTTTATGAGGGCCGATTCCGATCGGCCCCGGCAGCAAAGGTGCATCATGCAGGGCGACCCAAAAGTCATCGATTATCTCAACAAGGGCCTGCGCAGTGAACTCACCGCCATCAACCAGTATTGGCTGCATTTTCGGCTGCTGCACAATTGGGGTTTGCTGGAACTGGCCAAGACCTGGCGCAAGGAATCCATCGAGGAGATGGAGCACGCGGACAAATTCACCGACCGGATTCTGTTCCTCGACGGGTTTCCCAACATGCAGGTGCTCGATCCCTTGCGGATCGGCCAGAACGTCAAGGAAATCATCGAATGCGATCTGGCCTCCGAGGTCAGTGCCCGCGCGCTTTACCAGGAAGCGGCAACCCATTGCCACAGCGTCAAGGACTACGTCTCGCGCGATCTGTTCGAAAGCCTGATGAAGGACGAGGAGCACCACATCGACTTCCTCGAAACCCAGCTTGATCTGATCGGACGGATCGGCCTTGAGCTTTACACCCAGAAGCATGTCGGCGGGCTCGAGAGCGAGAGTTAGGAAGTTGCGACGCCGTCGTCACCCGCGAAAGCGGGTGATCCAGTAGTCGCGATCGCCAGAGTTCAATTCCACCGTCACGGAGTACTGGATGCCCCGCTTTCGCGGGGCATGACAGCCAACTTTGACGCAGCCCAGTGCGACGAGACTTCCCTACAGCTGCGTCTTGTAGCGCTCCTCGACCACGGCCTGGCTTTCCGGCTCGCCGAGATTGGTCTGCTCGTGGATCACCTGGCTGATGCTGGGCATGACCGCGCGTTCGACCCGCGTCTCCGGTGACCACAGCTTCGAGCGCATCAGCGCCTTGCCGCAATGGAAATAGGCCTCGTGCACGCTGATGCTCAGCACGGCGCGCGGCAGCTTGCCGAATTCCACCATCGACGCCATCAGATCCGGGTCCGCCGATAATTTGCCCTTGCCGCCGACGCGCAGCGTCTCGTCGATGCCCGGCACGAAGAAGATCAGCTGCACGAAGCCCGAGCCCTCGACAATATTGCGGAAACTGTCGATCCGGTTGTTGCCGGAACGATCGGGCATCAGAAGCTGGTTCGGGCCGGCGACGTGGACAAAACCCGGATTGCCGCCGCGTGGCGAGGCATCGACACTGCCGTCGGAACCGGATGTAGCGAGCACGCAGAACGGCGACATGGCGATGAATTTTTTCGCATGCGCGTCGATTTCCGGACGCGCCTTGGCGATCACGCGGGGCGCGGGTTGTGGGTAGATCGTCTTGAGGTCGCTGGCGGCAAGCTCGGTCAAGATTCTTCTCCGGTTGGAAAATGCTTTCGCGAAACTATCACTGTGCGAAGGGTTCGCAAAGCACGGGTTCGCAAAAGATGGCGCCGGCGCATTCACACCGCGTCCGCCGGAACAAAGCAGCTGATGACGATGCTGCCGCGGTGATGCACATACCACACCACGGCTTCGCCGACCGGATTGCCGCGGTCGCGGATGATGGCGCGCTCAGGCACCGCCATCCATTGGCCTTCGATCGGCACCCAATAGGCGCCTGCGCGTACATCGTATTCGGTGCGATGGCCGTCCGAGATGTCGCAGCAGGGGACGCCGTTCGGGGCGATCACGCCCTTGAACCAGGCGCGGATGTCGGCCGGGACGTTCTCGTATTGGCCGTTGTCGAACGCGAGCGCCGCGCTCGCCAGCGCGGGCAGACACGCCAGCAGGGCGACCTGCGCGAACCTTCGCATGCGATCCTCCACAGCGTTGCATTCGCATCATCGTTGCGCGCCGCTAGATGCGCGCGACGAATCTTTACGATTGAGCGCGATTAAGCCGGAGTTGTCGGGCGGATGCATGCTCAAAAAATATGCGGCGTTCCCGCGTTGCGAAATTGATGCGGTGCGAAATCATGGCTTCGTCTTGTTATGTGCTGTCAACAGCGCCTTCGGCGCGACGTTGGTCCACGCCAGGGTGAGGGCGCTTTGCAGCGTTGTTTGATCCGCTCGCGCGAGCCGCACATTGGTGTTGCCTCGCTTGCCCCATCCGCCGGGCACCGGCCGAAAGATATCGGGCTCTGCCTCGACAAGCACGGACTGCTGTTCCGGAGTTAGTATGAGCGTGCCCCATTCCTGGTCCGGATAGCCGAGCGTTGCAAAGATGCGCTTGCCGGCACGAAAATCGGCGTGCCCCTGGTGCGAGCCCTCGATCACCCCAGGCAGACTCAAGGCAACACGGCGAAAGCGGTTCGACGGCATGGCTTTCACGTTACCATACGAACCGTTTCACATCGTGCGCTGCGGCGCCGTCTGCAGCAATTCCCGCAGTTGCTGGGTGTAGAACTTCGCGTTGCCGGTGGTGAGATGCCCGCGCGTCTCGGGGCTGGCGGGGATCAGATAGAGCCGGCCGTTCTTCACCCGTTTCAGCGCGGCGTCGGTCACGCCTGTTTCCGGCGGATTGCGCTCGTCGTCGGCGGCATTGATCGCGAGCAGCGTCGCCTCGATCCGCTCCAGCCCGGGGTAAGGATTGTAATCGTGCGAAGCCTGCCATTGATAGATGAAGTCGTTGGCGTCGGCTGTCACCGGCGTCTCCAGCCGATCGTCGACCATCTTGTCGGCTTTCGCCGCCGTCGGCGCCAGCGTTTGATAGCCGAGCGTGCCGCCACCGGTCGCGATGCCATAGGCATTGATGGCGTATTTCATCATGCGCGGCGGCGCGGTGTAATTGCCGCCATTGTAGTCGGGGTCGTTGCGGATGGTCTCGATCATCATCCGCCGCAGCATCCAGTTGCGCGCCGCCATCTCGGTCGGCTGCGACGCCATCGGCACCAATACGTCCATGGCCTGCGGATACCTTACGCCCCAGATCCAGGTATGCATGCCGCCCATCGAATTGCCGAGCACGAGCCGCAGGTGCTTGACGCCGAGCCCTTCCTTGACCAGGCGGTAATGCGCATCGACCATGTCCTCGTAATTGTATTTCGGAAACGCGGTCTTCAGCCCGTCGGACGGCTTTGACGATTTGCCATGGCCGATCCCGTCCGGAATGATGATGAAATATTTCGACGCGTCGAGCGGCTGGTCCGGGCCGAACAACTCACCAGCGAAAACAGGCGTCAGCAGGCTTGCCGCCGAGCCGCCCGAACCGTGCAGCACCAGCACCGGCTGGCCGGTCGGCTCGCCGACGGTCGTATAATGCAGCCGCAGCTCCGGCATGGTTTCGCCGGTGTGGAATTTGAAATCCCTGGCGACCCAGTCGCCTTGCTGCGGCGCCGGATAATCGGCTGCGATGGCGGTGAACGACGTCAACGCAAGGGCGGCCGACAGCGCCGCACGCGAACATTTCATGATGCTTCTCCCCAGGCGCGGCCGCCTTGCCGGGGCCGCTTGGGCGCAAGCCTATCATGCCAGGGGATACGCGCCGAGCAGGTGCGCCGCTGCGATCCGCTAAAATTTCCGAAGGGTCTGCGCCTTGCGAGGGGAATATTACGGCTTGTCCTCGACATCGGTCTCGGGACGGTCGCTGCCTTCAG
>Ga0193724_1000219_pt1 | contig 14128 bp, 9 predicted proteins | sample H2a1metaG_FD_146005 | JGI IMG/M metagenome (GOLD analysis project Ga0193724, IMG submission 146005) | Soil microbial communities from a riparian zone of the East river system, Colorado, United States - H2a1 | ecosystem: Environmental > Terrestrial > Soil > Riparian zone | place: USA: East River... | reverse complement strand
TCCTCGCCGGCCATGTCGCCGAGGAAGGCGAGATACAGCGGATAGTTGCGGACCGGCAACCCGTAAATGCGCAGGTCTCCGACGTTCTTGTCGTCGAGGATCACAAAACGCGCGAAATGCAGCGTATCGAACTGCGCAAACGGGACGAGCGGATTGTTTGGGTTGACGCGCCCCGGAGCCTCGTTCATCGAGTCGAGCAAGCCGCGCAGTTCCGCCGCGCGTGACGAAACGATCGGCGCCAAAATCATGAAATTTCCCTGCGGCGTCATGGCCTGCTAATCGAATACCTCATCACCTGTGGGCTCGTAATGAGGCACATCGTTCATGTTATGGCGTAACTGTGATAACTCGAAATACATCCGCTGCCGGGCACGGCTTTGATTACCCAGCGGCCGATGCTCGGCGATAGTATGCCAGGGGTTATAGGAGAGCTTCTTGGCAAATTCCATTTGTGCCGGCGAATCGAACTTCTGTTTCGGCAGCCGCAGCGTTGCTACTGATACACGTGGCGAAAGTTTTTCCGGCCAGAGAACGCCGTTATTCTCAATCGGCATCAAGAAAGGATCGGTCTGCAATTGCAACCGAAAGTCGAGTTCCACGTCTCTTTCATTCAGCGCCTTGACCATTGCGTCGCGCAAATAATCATCGGGCGGACGCAAAGGAAGGCGCGGGATTGGAGTTTTCTTGTTTGTCTTTGGCCAGACCGAGTATTGCATCGCCTGACCGTCTCCCAGCAGGTACGGCACGCAGCTAAAGTAAGGAGCTTCGAACGGGCTGCTCTGAGTTTTGACCCAGAGCCCTTGCATAATCATGTCCAGGATGTGGGGTTGCTCGAAATTAACGAAATGAAAAATTTGCGCATTTTTCACGCTCCACTTTTGCAGGTGCGCATTCGACTTTACGTCTTGTGTAACAAAGGTCGGGGTTGAGACGCCAAACATGTCGAGCGTGAATTTCTCCTCATCCATCAACTTCGGACCCTGCACACCCAAGAGTTTGATGCTGATGCTCATGAAACCCACGTCGTCGATGTCTGGAGTAATGTAAGGACCCGGTCCGGAAAAGCGCACCCAACAACGGAACGTCTGTGGTTTGGCGTAGATGCCATAACGAAATTGTGGCGGAAGGTTGTCGTGGACGATAAACTCGCCGCGCACAATGCCCTGTGTTTTGGTGTTCCCGCCGCGCTCGAAACCGCCCGGTTTCCAGAGTCCTCGCATCTGCGTGGTGAAACTCTCGATGATCGACCTAAGGTATTCCTCCTCGTTCGGCAGCGGTTTTTCGTCGGCAATCTGTAGGCCTTCGTCCTTCCGCTGCATATTGATCAATGCTGTGACCAGGCGCGCGATTGGATCGCGAAGGATGGCGTCGAATGTTGGGCGAAGCCAGTGATCAACTCGGCGTTCCATCTGCAAAAGGAACATATTGGTGTTGCTCACCAAGTTTAGGAACCACGAGCCAGTATTGGCTCGCGGCAGTGGGCGGCTAACGTTCGAATTCACAGCACGTCAGAGGACCACAAGGTCTGATCACCCCGACGCTGGAAACTCCAGCGCGAAATCAATCAACCGTTTCTTGCTCCAATAAACTTTGCCCAGATACACCCGCGATGCGACTTCACGGATTTCGTCACGAATCCAATGCGCTAGCAGTGAAGTCTCGGAATAATCGAGAACGATGCATTCCTTGTTATCGAGCCAGCTGGGCCCCTTGTAGACCTTCGCGATGATCGCGTTCAGTCCGAAGGGCAATATCTTATTTCGCAAAACGCCCTTCGCCGGATCGAACACTTTTCCCTGCCATGCGAAATGGTTCACGAAACTCGCGATATCCTGCGTGTAAGTGGTCCCGGGTGCGACGATGGCGGTCCCCTTGGCCTCGCCTTTTGGGATTTCACCGACGGGGCTTTGCGCGAAAAGATCGTCGAGCTGCGCCTGCGACATTTTTAGCATTTCATTAACCGTGACAGCCATGTTTTCTCCTTGTGTTGGATTGGATCTCGATCAAAACGTTTTCAGATATTCGATCAGCGCGCGTTTATCGTTATCGGGTAAATCGGTGCCAAAATAGTGGCCCTTGTCTTCGACAAAATCGGGACACTTATTTGCCGCGAGCAGTTCAGGGACCGCCTTGATCAATTCGTCTGTCGCTTGTTCCGACGAAAGATTCTGCGTGTGAATCTTCAGCAATGCTTTGGCTATTTTTGCCTGCAAAACAACCAACTGCCCAAAATCAGGCTCGACATTGGCGATCAGATTGATCGGTGCGCCTTTCGGGATGGGTCCGATGTTGATGTACCCATCCTTATCAGCCAGCGCTTGCAGCGGTTTCGGCACGAATTCCTTGCGCAAATGCAGCGCGCACTCGTTTTGCGTGCGCCAGATAGAAGCCTTGTTCAGGCGTTTTTCCGGCCATAACAGTTTTTCCACTGCATCGTTGAAGGCGTCCATCCGGCCGGCCACGGAAGGATCGCCGGTAAATTTCCCGAGCATGTTATTGTGCAAAAAGGGTGCCGAACTCCACAGACTAACGAGTGAAGGAGTCCGATAGTAACCGGGGGCCACATTCTTCTCTTTCGGTTTGAATTTGATCGGCCGGGTTTCATCAAATGGATTGAAAAACTCCAACTCATCGACTGGGGAAAGTTCTTTGTAAGTCAGCGAGGAAAAGTTGTCCCAGACGTGACCGGCTTTCGCGTTCGTCGCAAACGCGCGAGCAGAGTTCGTCTCGATCTTGGTCAATGGATAACGCTTGTCGTTGGATAGAAAATTGTTCTCCAGGAAATCGGGCGCCATTACGGCTGTGCGAAACCAAACTTTTCCCTCGCCGGAATGCGGATCGATATTTGGCGGCGGCTGTTTGCTCGAATGACAAGCCGCGCAACTCTCTGCGAAAACTTCTTTTCCCCGCGTCATCACTGCTGAATCGGCGGTGATGTAAGCCGGGCCACCGGGAGCGTCGGCGAGATGAAATGGTTTCAGGCGGCGGAAGAACGCTGCAATGTTTGCCAGGCGCTCTTCAGTTGCGCGCCAGAACACCGAATGTTCCCGCGCATAAGGGATCTCAAACGGCTTTTGTGGAGCCAGCCCAATCAATCGGTTGTGAAGTGTCAGCCAGTATTCGGAAAACATGCCGATGTTGACATAGACACGGATCGTTGCGCCGGCGACGCCGATCGAGTCTGCGCCGTCCTTCAACACGTGCGGCACCAGCATCTCCTCCTTTTCTCCAGGCAAAGCGAGGGTGCCGCCCGCCATTTGTTCCGGGACTGCAATCCGCTCCCGCTCCGCAAGCAAGAAGATTGGATTGATGGCGTTTGGATTGTTGATGTGATCGGTTGCAATCCGGGAGGTATCGGAGGTGCCGCGCGGCTGCGCGGCCAGCATCTCATAAAACAAGCCGCCTTTTTCGACGTTACAGGCGAAGACTTTTCCTTCGTCGATGTACTGATTACCGATGGCAGACGCGAGATTTTCCCAGCGCGGATTTTCCGGATCCGCTGGCGGATTATCTGGATACGGCGCGATGTGACAGGCGCCGCAGGCCACACCGACACGATACGGGCGGACCAGCTTGTTGTCGTTGTAATAAGTCCGATCGTTCATGAAACGATCGCCGTCCCATTTTTTGCGTGTCTCTTCATTGAAGTCCGGATTCGGAAAAAGCCGAAAGCCAAGGACTCCGGATGGTTTGCCGTAAACAGTCTTGTCTATGCCTGCCGGCTCCGGCTCCGCTTGCTCATCTAGCCACAAGCCAAATTCATCAGGCTTCGTCGCGGCGCGAAATCCGGGCTCGTTTACCAAGCCCAAAGTCTTGAAACGCTCACCGCGCGAGAACTTGCGGTTATCGAGCATCTTTAAGAGATCCATCAACCCATAACTGTCCTGGGCCGCATGGTTCCAAAAATGCTGGTTGCCTGCACTCCAGAGATTCCAGGTATTGCGGCCCATGATTTCCTCGGGCGACAGATCGATGCCGCCATCCATCGGTTTGAAAATGTCGGCAGTTATCTGCGGAAAATCGGCCGTGGTTTTTCCAGTCGCTTTCGCCTCGTCGATTGGCTCGTTTTTTTCGCAGCCGGAAAATGTCAGGGACAGCAAGGCGCCAAGACAGGTGCCGACTCTGGTGAGACGGAGAAGATCGCGTTTGGCTTGGAGGAACGCCTTCACCGAAGCATCCTTGATACCGCCCTCGTAAGGCTCGTGACAAGAAAATTATAAACGCAATCTCGGAAGACAAAATGAAACACGGAGGACGCGGAGCCAAAGCGACATTTTTTTGCAAGCAACTCGTGCAAGCACCTCCAGGGCGCGAAGTTTTTCGTTCCTAGAAAATGTCGAGCAAACGCTGGCCGACCGCGAGAAGACCGAGTCCTGCGCCCGGAAAGAGAACCGCCCGAATAAACGGCTGCTCAGTCAACGGCGCGAAGGCGCCCGTCTTGAGGTCGCGGATTTCCGCGATTAGCTCATCGAACATCTCCCGTTTCGCTGCGACTTCCCGACCTAACAGGCGAAACCGTCGCAGATCATTGAGGGCAGTTTCGCGCAATTGTTCGGCGGCCCGTCTGAGCAAAATGGCGCTGCCGAGCGCCCAAGCGGCGGTGACGGCACAGATTAAGACAAGACTGGCCGGCCACGTCCAATTATCAAAAAACGAAGAGCGCGCGACAACCAGCAGGGTGAGGACGAGAAGCGGGTACCAGATCAGCAGTGCCACTGCTTGTGTGCGTTGTGCGACAAAGAAAATCTCGTGATAAGCAGAAAGCTCCTCTTCGTCTAGTGGTGGGCTTCGATGCGACCGATCAACCACGCTGCGACCCCAGTTCGTCACCTCTCGGCCAAACATACGGATGAAATTGCTGTTTAACTGAATGGCATCGACTACGTAAAACGAGAGAAGCAGCAGACCAGCGCCAGAGAGATAAAAGACGATCTTATCGATCCTAAACGCCAGATCGCCCCGCGCAGGCGGCGGGGGTTGAGGAAACAAGTGCAAAATCGCGAAGGCGAAAATGTAATACAAAGCAAAAAGGATCCCGATTCGGATGAACCGCGGCCAAAACTTGTTCCTGCAAAGATAAGTGTGCCACGCCTCTTCAGCGGAAAAGAGCGAAGTTCCTGAAGGCTGTTTCATCTGCCAATGTTCAAAGCCGATGCCAAGATCGCGCCAGCGAAATGCCGTCAACGGCAACGGAGCAAACGAAAACTCTGCCTCGATCATTTTGGCATTCGCACGAAGATCGAAGCTCGCTTTGAACATGAAGAAGATCGCGAGCACGAACGCGATTAGACGCACCATTTCAGTTGGCCAGATGCTGATGCCTGAAAAAAAGACCAGCGGTTCTTCAGGTGCCCAGTATTGCGCAACCAAAGCGACCAAGAAAATGATGAGCGGTCCGCCACAGACCAACCAAAAAACTGTGCTGACCAGGGCGCGTTTTAGGCGCTCGAGAGCAGTTCCTCCGCCGGACAGCGTACGTCTCGCGATGCTCAAGCTGATCCAGGCTGCCATGGCCAGGACCGCTAGCGCGATGATGATTAGTCTCCAGATTACGCCGGGCGCAAACAGCCAATCGCGAAACCACATCTTCGTATTTTCATTTTTCCCGTAACGCGACTCGAAAACCATTTTCGATTCGCCCGGACGCCAGCGATACCAGGACGGACCCAGGTCATAGGCTCCGCGACGGCTGATCTCGAAGATGCGTGGTTGCCACGAAAGATACTCCGCTTCTTGCTCTGTCATTCGGCCTGTGGCAACCAGCGTGCCGAGGTACATCGAAGTTTGGTTGTTGTCACGAAACGGTGGGATGTGCCGCTGCTCGATGTAAATGTCCGGCACGGTGCTGCCAAACGGGGAGGCAATAACCAGATTGTGTGTAACGTCCCAATCGTCGCGGCGTTCAAAGTGCGCGTCATAGTTGTTCGTAAAAAAAACGGCGTCAGGAAACTGAGGACGCAGCGCGCGCAAAATCATCAGCTTGTCGTAAATATCGGAGCCGAGCAGACCAATCGCGCGAATACCTGAGCCGTCCTCTCGCTGCCAGCGCGCGTTATCCTCTTTCATCTCCCGGGCCAGACGCCGGAGATAATCGGACTGATTCAACCCTTCTGTCGCCTCGGTCGCGACCGTGGTCTGGCCAAGCTGAGTTTTTTGCTCCTGCTCACGTTGAATGTCTTTACCGGCGTCGCCTGGGAGCCGACCGTCAATTCCGCGAAGATAGTGGTAAACATCAATTTGCGCTGGCCCTGCTTCCGAGTGCTCACTGATATCATTGGCTTTCTGTGCGGAGGCTTTAGTCGCGAACGTGGTTCCTAAAGATCGGCCATAGAGCGTGTCCCATTCACTCAAAATCACCATGTGCGCGGGCTTTGAAATCGGGTGACCGTTTTGGTTTACTTCAGGGACAGCGGCGATCCTGCGTCGCGCCAACTCCTGGATCAATTTCTCCAAGACCCAATCATCCGGGGCGATCGTGCGAACAAAGTGAAGACCGCCACGAGGGCCACGTGTTATGAATTCTTTAAGAATTGTCTCGACGGATTTCTCTGCACACTTAACAGAGACGCCCCTAGAGAGAAGTGTTGAATCCGAGGCGGTCGCCCGAGGCGAAATTATCGACACTCCATCGAGTGCCCTTTGCATCGCTACGGAAGCCTCATCCTTGAGCGATGTTAGCTGGTCCCAGCACGCTTCCTTCACCATGGTCTGCAAGCCCGTGGAATTTGCCGGGCCGATCAACCTGACGTCGATCTTATCGCGGATGTCCTCGGGCGCGAGCTGATCGATCAAGCGGGCCAAACACCGCAACGGATTGAGGTTAAAATTTGCCGCGGGCAACCAGACTACCACAACCCGCTTGGTGTCTCGGGGATAAACCCTTTCTCGATCATCTATTGCTTCACATTCCTCAAATGGAAGTAGCAATGCTTCTTTTACAGGGAGCGAGGGCACGTTTGCCTCCGGCGGCGGCCACGTGACCGTGACGAACCCGATATGCTCACCATCGATCGGCATGAATCCGCTCTCGCTTAATCCTTCAAGCACAGCGTGGCGCGCGCGCAACCGGGACTCGGCTTGTTCGCTGTACGGCCCGGCATCGAGCATCACCGCAAGCAAAAGGACAGGAACATGCGCGTTCTTTGAAAACGCCTTGACGTCTTGGTCAAGCAACGCGGCCAGCGCGCTGCTGTCGTGCAATTTGGCGCTGGCTTCTTTGGCTGGACCGGCGGCTTGTTGAGTGAGCAGAGACTTTTCCTTTTGAGCTACACCTATCGGGTCTTGCCACAAGCGCGCGTCCACATCCTGCGCAGCAATCACCGGAGCAGTCTTTTCGCTCGGAACCGACGGACGTTCGCTCACAAGCGGCTTGTACTGCGCAATGACTCCGGCGAGAACTGCCGTGAGCGGCAATAGCGTCGCCCAAGGCAAATCAAACTTTCGCTTGTCATTGTCTGCCATGGTCGTGTGCGCCCGCAGTCATCTGCGGAAAATCCGCAGTAGTTTTGCTGGCCAGGTTTGCGGCATCCGCCGGCTCGTTCTTTTCGATGCCGCCAAACGGGGGAAACGCGCCTGTACGAAGCCAACAACCGACCCGAATGAGACGGAGAAGATCGGGTTTGGCTTGGAGGAACGCCTTCACCGAGCCAGCATTGATATCTCTCTTGCGAACCGTGAGGCAAGACAATTCTGGACCGTTAGGGTCGGAGATCAGGCTGCTAGCCTGACTCGACGAGGGGCCTGCCAGCCGGCAAAATTATTCGACGAATTCCACTTCGACTGGAACGTCGATGAAACCTTTGTTGTGCGCTTCCGCCAGAAATCGCCGGATAGCGTCGCGACCAATTTCGTCATAATCGCGAGTAAAGTCGTTCACATACATACCGATGAATTTTCCAGCCAGCTTCGCGTCCATGTCGCGCGCATAAGGAAGCGAATGTCGCACCGCCTCCTCTCGGTGCGCCAGACCGTAGTCGATGCTTTCGCGAATTATTTCGCTCAGATCTCTACGGACCGCTGGCGGAATATCCTTGCGCACGACATTTCCACCAAGGGGCAGTGGCAAGCCAGTTTGTCCTTTCCACCATTTGCCAAGATCGACGATTTTCTCAAATCCCGATTTCTCATAGGTGAGTTGCCCCTCGTGAATGATCAACCCAACGTCCGCTCCCCCGGTGCGAACCGCCTTGAAAATTTGATCGAACGGCACAACGACGTAATCGAACTCTCCAAAAAAGAGTTGTAGCGCGAGAAACGCGCTGGTCATCGTGCCAGGCACAGCGACTTTCTTTCCTGCTAAAAATTCCCGAGCTGCCACTTCCTCCATTGAATCCTCATTGAGCGTTGGAGGTTGGACGTTGGGCGCCTGCCGCGCCGTAGCCTTGCGAAGGCGGGTTGGGCGTTCCCTAATTACGATCGGCCCGTAGCCGTCGCCCATGCTCGCTCCGCAAGGCAGCAGCGCGTATTTGCTAGCGACGTGCGCATAAGCATGCATGGAGATCGCGGAAATGTGCAACTCGCCTCGAAGCGCGCGCTCGTTCAACGTTTGAATGTCTTCCAGTCGATGTTCGAACCGGTACCCGCGCAGGTCGATTTTATTCTCGGCCATCGCATAAAACATGAACGCGTCATCCGGATCTGGGGAATGCCCCAGGGTGAAGACGTTGGTGTTATCGTCCGTCATTTGTTCCTGTCCCCTCATCGTCTGGACCGTATTTATTCTCTTTGGCGAAATAAAGCTCCGGGATGTCTCGCAATCAAACAGCGGCGAAATTTGGAGGACGGAGCTCCTGCGACGCCTAACGAATATCCCTCAGCCCGCGCGTGGGCAGAGGCTCGCGGAGTTCGCCCCTCCATTTCACAAAAACAAAACAGCCGCCGCGATTTCGCGCGGCGGCTGTTTGAAACTTTCTATAAACGTCCGGTAAACAGTCTTATCGGTTCTCCACCACTCGAGGCGTCGGCCTGACCATTTCAAGCTGAGCGCTCACTTTCTGAATTTGCTCGGCCTGCTCTCTGAGGCCCGCGGTGAGGGCCTTAATTTGCCCTTCCTGCAAAGCGATCACTGCCGCTTGTCTTTCAGTTGCGGCCTTCAATTCCTGCACCACGCGCTGCTGTTTCAGCAACTCGTTTGCCGACATAGGCGATCCCGCAGGGGCAACGCCAAGCTGTCCGTTTGCATCTACGACGACCGGGTCACCGGTGACTGCCACATCGAAGATGCCGCCGACGAAGCAGGCTACGTTAAACACGTCGCCGATGCGGATCGTTTCGCTTTCGGCTACCGGTGCCGGTGTAGGAGCCGGGCCGGCAAATGCGCCGATATAGATGTTGAAATCACCCTCGACACCTGCGCCGGCTGAGTCACCGACCGCCACGTTTCCAGCACCGCTGGCGTTGTCAGCCATTGCGTCAAAACCCACGGCGTTGTTGAACAAGCCATCGAAATTGGCGCCAAGCGCGTTAAAACCGACGGCATTGTTTGAATCGCCATCAACGTTGCTAAACAGCGCACCAACGCCAACGGCTGTGTTGGCGTTTCCAAGGCCGGCCCCATCTGAATCGTTGTTTCCCAGGGCGACATCACCGAGGGCCGTGTTGGCAGAGCCGATGACATTGAGCTTAAGCGCGCTCTCGCCAAGGGCGTTGTTGCTGCCACCGTCCGTATTGAAAAGGAGTGAATTAGCGCCGACCGAGTTGTTGAAATCGCCTGTGCTGTTACTGAACAGCGCGAATGCGCCAACTCCGGTGTTGTTCTCTCCGGTGGTATTGCTGAAAAGGGTGCCAGCACCAACGGCCGTTTGTTCAATTGAGCTGTTGGAAAGCAGAGCGCCAGCGCCAATACCAGTGTTGAAGCTAGCCGCGCCGTTGCTTAGGCCCGCATATATACCGAACGCCGAGTTGAATGTACCGGTGGTTAGGCCCGCAAGCGCGAGCTGCCCATCGGCCGTGTTACTTATGGAAAGAGGCCCTGGATCTGGTGTGTTTACGGCTGCCTGCACTTGGCCAAGCGCAAACCCTGCCAGGATAAGCGGGATGAGAAGGAACCCGCGCCGGAACGGCAGCGAGCGAGCCGGATCTCGTCCGCATGAAACTAACGTTTTGAGTTGATTGAGTGGATACATGGATGTGTGATGTTCTTTCTCTCCCGGTTGTTTCGTTTGTTTTTGTGGTTATTAGGATCCTGACAGACAAAGCACCTACCGGGTAAAATCCTTTAGTCTGTTTCGGAGCTAGGGGCGCGTGATACCAAATTTCGGTTTACGGTGTCAATACATTTTTAAAACTTTTTTCGAAAGGGGTGGCACAGCCACCTTCGCTTTGAGGGCCAGCGGGCCTCTTGTCTGCTGGGACGCAACGGCCAGGTGGGAGGCCCGGTCGCCCACAGGTCCGCACTTCGGAGGATTCGTCCTGCGGCGGAACTGAGAAGCCCTGTGCTACGCTGCGCGAATCGCGGATTGCTGTTTGCGTTGATGAAACTGTTCCCGTAGCCTCAGCCCCATGGCACGGTCTGGTCTCGGCAAGGGGCTTGGCGCACTGATTGGTACTCCGTCGCCCGCGACGCGGCCAGAGACTGGCGCGTCGGGCGAGAGAGTCCACCAGATCAATTTGGCCACCATCGTCCCCAGTGCGCTGCAGCCACGCAAAGATTTCGCGCGCGAAGCGCTGCAGGAACTAATCGATTCAATTCGGCAACATGGCATCATTCAGCCGCTCATTGTCCGCGAAGCGGGCGCTAGATTTGAATTGATCGCCGGCGAGCGTCGCTGGCGTGCGGCCCGAGAGCTCGGCCTTACCGAGGTTCCCGCCATAATTCGAAGAGCAAACGATCTGGAAGTCCTCGAACTGTCGTTGATCGAAAACCTGCAACGCGCTGATCTGAATGCAATCGAAGAGGCCCAAGGCTACGCAAGGTTAGCGAATGAATTTGGAATGCGGCAGGAAGACATCGCGCTCAAAGTAGGGCGGAGCCGGGCGGCGGTAGCCAACGCGCTGCGGCTTTTGGATCTTCACCAGCAGGTGCAAGTCTGGCTCGCCCAGGATTTGCTTTCTGTGGGTCACGCAAAGGTGCTGTTGTCATTAAAAGCGCCTGAGGAACAGCTCCTGGCTGCGGAAACTGTTTTGCGTCGCAACGCTACCGTGCGTGGCACAGAACGGTTGGTTGCTCGCCTGCTTGGGATCGGCCGTTCACGGCGAAAGTCTCGACGCGCTGGGGCTGAGTCGAACGTCACACCAACGGCAGTGGAAGATTTACAGAACCGCCTGCAAGAACGCTTCGCTACGCATGTCACCATCCATCATGGAGACAAACGAGGTCGGATTGAAATCGAGTACTACGGGAACGACGATCTTCAGCGGATTGTAACTGCTCTTGGGCTGCCAGAGCCGGAGTAGTGGAGTGTTGGAGGGATAGGAGGGATGCATTCGCGCCAAACAACACTTCGTTACTCCCTTATTCCATTATTCCTGATTGTCTGCATCCCGATGGTTTGTCCGGATACGTCACCTGCAGCGCAAACAAAAATCTGGGAAGAACTTTCGAGTGAGAAAGCTTTCGCGCATGTTCAACAATTGGTCGACTTCGGCCCGCGTCCGTCTGGATCTGAGGCCATCGAGAAATCCAGGCGTTATATCGAGGACCAGCTCCGCCGCTCCGGCTGGCATGTAACACGACAGGGGTTCAGCGACGACACCCCGCGGGGCAAGGTCGAGTTCGTGAATTTGATTGCCCAATTTCCCGGCCAAGGGAACACGGCGCCTTTGTTTTTGTTGTGCTCGCATTACGACACGAAAACGTTCGACGCGATAAAATTTGTCGGAGCCAACGATGGTGGCTCAAGCACAGGACTCCTTTTGGAATTAGCGCGAGTAATCGGGCAGCATCCGAATTTGGCTGCGAAAGTCGAGCTGGTGTTTTTTGATGGCGAAGAAGCGTACGATCATTTTTCGGAGACGGATGGATTGTACGGAAGCCGTTACTTTGCCAAGCACCTGCGAGACGCCAAACAATTCCACGGCGGGATCTTGTTCGACATGGTTGGCGATCGCTCGCTCGATGTCACGTTTCCCGCGGATTCGCCTTCCGAAATGGCGCGAGATATTTTTGCAGCAGCCGAAGTGCTCAAGTTGCGAAGTTATTTCACTTACCTTGACCGGGAGATGATCGACGACCACTCACCGCTAAACGCTATCGGCATTCCGACAATCGACGTGATTGATTTCGATTATCCCTGGTGGCACACCGCCGGGGATACAATTGATAAAATTAGCGCGCGGAGTCTGCAGATTGTTGGATCAGTCGCATTGTATTACTTGTCCGAAGTCGCTTTGAACCGTTGAATCGGGCCCGATTAACCCGCCTATGACGGGCAATGAATCGCGGGTTACTGAGCCTGGCCAATTTCTGCATTGCCTCAGGTCAGTTTTCCCGGCAGTTTGATTGTGGGCGGCTGCCTGAATGGAGCGCCTGAAGCTTATGTCCCACGCAACGCGCAAAAACATCGGTGTGATCGGGCTTGGGATTATCGGTCGCGGCGTGGCAGGCAACCTGCGGCGGAAAGGATTTCCAGTTTATGTTTGGAACCGGTCGCCGCGTTCCGTTCCGAATTTTGTCGGGTCGCCCGGGGAGGTAGCTGAGATTTGCAATTATATCCAGATATTTGTTTCCGATGATGACGCTTTGCTACAAACCGCCCAACAGGTAGGCGAAAAACTTACGCCGCGCCATCTCGTCCTTGCGCATTCGACGGTTGCTCCGGATTCAATGCGCGCCACCGCTGAGATTGTCGAACGTCGCAAGGCGCGGTTTGTCGAGGCGCCATTTACAGGAAGTAAAACTGCAGCCGAAAAGGGTGAGCTCGTTTATTATGTGTGCGGGAACGATGCGGCGCTGCGCGACGCGCGTCCGATCCTCGAAGCCAGCAGCAAAGAAATCATCGAGATCGGACCGACAATTGGCCAGGCGAGCGCCATCAAGGTTGCAACCAACATGATCACGGCTGCGAGCATCCAGGCAGCGGCGGAAGCGCTGGCACTTGTTCAAGCTTTGGGTTTGCCGTTGGAAAAGTTTCTCGAGGCAATGCGCAGTAACGCCAGCAATTCTACAACTCTTGCGATGAAACTGCCAAAAATGCTTAGCCGTGATTTTGAGCCCCACTTTTCTGTCAAACACATGTTGAAAGATATGCAGATCGCTAATCAGATCGGTCTGTCGAACTATCTCGATCTGGGTGTGACCGCCGCGGCTCGCGATCAATTGCTCGAGCAAATGCACTGGGGTCATGGAGACGACGATTACTCGGTAGTGGCACGAAAATATTTGCACGAGGCTGCGCCAGTTGCTGGTGAAGAGTTGCAACTGGAGGAGCCGGAAGAACAAACCGGCGCCGGCGAGTCGATCGCGAGCTCAGCCGAAACGAAAACCCAGACCCGGCAAGACGCGGGTCCAGAAGTGTCGCCTGCGCCATTGATCAGTGTGGCAAGCAGCGGAGCCAGTAACGCAACAACACGATTGCGTCCCGGTTTTTTCAAGCAGCTGCTGAGTAGGCTATCATCCGGGAAGGAATGACGCCGCCTGCTCAAAGAACACCCGTCTAGCGTGGTTTGCGGGATGCCAGGTGCGAAGCAAGGCTATGGACACGCCGAACAAATCCTCTCAAAGCGAGCAAGGGATCTTTCTCGACCTTTCCGGGCGCGCAAAATTTCGCATTATCGGCACGGACCGGCTTCGGTTCCTCAATGGGCAAATCACGAATGATCTGAGCAAAGCGAGTGAAACGTCTGCAATCGAAGCATGCATTCTGAATGCGAAAGGCAAAACAGATGCGCACATTTACATTTCCGCATCGGGAGACTCCTTTTTGGTCGATGCAGCGGCCGATCTTCGAGAAGCGCTGAAGGTCCGGCTGGAGCGTTACGTGATTGCCGACGACGTGCAGATTGAGGACGTCACCGATCAATTTTCGCTTTTTCACGTGCTGTCACAACAGTCCCCCGCTCTGGAGCATGGGCGGATCGTCTCTGTGCGCCGTTTTGCTGAACCGGGATGGGACATATGGGGCGATGCTGCGCAGCAGCACGTCTCGTTACAGGAATTATCCTCGCGATGGGCCCCTTGCGATTCCGACAC
>Ga0193724_1000215_pt1 | contig 14285 bp, 13 predicted proteins | sample H2a1metaG_FD_146005 | JGI IMG/M metagenome (GOLD analysis project Ga0193724, IMG submission 146005) | Soil microbial communities from a riparian zone of the East river system, Colorado, United States - H2a1 | ecosystem: Environmental > Terrestrial > Soil > Riparian zone | place: USA: East River... | reverse complement strand
CAATGGGAAGTTAGTAATAACAATGAAAGGCGATATGGAAGGACAACAGAATCCAAACGAACCAGGCAAACCTAATGCTCCCGGCCAAGAAGGCGGTCGACAACAAGAAGAACGCGAGAGACAGGAACGTGAACGTCAACAGCGCGAACGCGAGAAACAAGGCGGAGGGGGCGGCCAGGAACGTGGTGGCAGCCAGCAAGGCGGCCGATAAGCCGGGTTGTATCAGATTAATAAGCGGCGGGAGGCGACTCCCGCCGTTTTTGCTCGACCGTTTTGTGGCCTCTCTGCGATCCGGCTAGATGAATTGCAAGCGAACTCAGCCCCAACTTGATCGAGAACGTCTTGAAGCTCACGAAGGTCTACTGGTTTAACGAGATGAAAATCAAATCCTGCTTCCGTGGAGCGTCGAACATCTGCCTCGGTGCCAAAGCCCGTGATCGCGACTGCCTTGACTGGATGCCGTCGTTTCGCCTGAAAGATCACCTCGTAGCCGCTTCCATCGGGAAGACCGATGTCGCACAAGATTACATCGAAGTTTTGTGATGATGCCAAAATATTCAGCGCGCTTTGCTTGTCAGCCGCAACTGAAATTTGATGGCCGAAATGGGTGAGCAGTCGCGACAAAGTATGTCGCGTGTCTTTATGGTCTTCCACGAGAAGGATGCGTAATTGTTTGGCCGGGCGTTTGGAAGCGCGGAAATCCTTAAACGCAGAATCCGGTCGTTTCTGGTCGCGAGATCTCTGGGTTGATTTCGCACTCGTGACAATATTTCAGAAAAGCACCGTGGCGAGGATTCGAGACCCGCCAACGAACTAATGCGATATGTATCTTAGCGCCTTTTCGTGCGACCGCTACGGCGCTGGTGCCGCGGGCCCGAGCCGCGTGCCATTCGCTTGCGCGATTGTGCTGTGGGCGCCTGCTTAGATATTGTCTTCGCAGTTTTGCCGCGTGAACGTGTACCCGTTTTTCGCGATGCCGGGCGGGATTTTTTCCGCGCATGTCGCCTCTGTGCGCCTTTCGAAGCTGTCGTAACGCGTCGAGCAGTTTTCCGTATTGGGCGTCTGCCGGCCGCACTTCCCGCAAGAGCCCCGACGACTCCGCCCACGACCGCGCCAATCGGACCGGCTACACTGCCGATTGCCGCACCTGTTACCGCGCCAGCCGTTTGCTTGGGGATCGGCGGAACCTGGATTTCTTCAGACGATTGCGAACTGTCTTTCTTTTTTGGGTTTGGATGATCAGACATAAATTGCGATTCCTCCGTAGCTTGGTCGCATTAAATATTCGCAGACCAGAGCGAATATAGTCGTAACAAACTCAAATCCGTTCTGCTTCAAAAGGACCGGCTTTCTTTGAGTTCGGCCTACCAAGCTTCTGAAAGGCTATCTTACGGGAGAGTCTTCACCGACGATTCTTGGTCAGGGAATCTAACTAGGATTTTGACCGATACGCCAATCGGGCGCTCGCCGGATTGTGCGGCAATTGGCACGGATGGATGTTTCCCCATGAGGCTCGTATCTTCAATCGAATTGTCCGACGCAGAAAAACTGAATGTCTTGCGACGACTCGATCAATTCCGGCGGTGGCATTCCCTGGATGAGAAACGGTATTGCCTTGTTTGCGGCGAAATCTTCACTGGACGCGAAATCCAGGTGATTGAGAGCACAGATGGAGACGTCCCGCTGCGTGTCATTTGCCCCACTGAACACTGCCATGCAATACCGATGGAATGGGTACCGCCAACTGAAGACGTCTTGATAACAATCGCGATGATGGAGGCTGAGTGCCGCTGGGTTCGGCTGGTCACGCAAGCCGGCCGGGCCATGCAGTCCGACCAAAGAAGCGCGAGTAATACGACTAGCAGAACAAAATCTAAACCGAGGCTCGGGTAACAGAGTGACATACGTGGATGCAAAGTACCAGTTGATTCATGAACCTAAATGGTCTTGCCCTCAATAAACGTGGAATCACGCGGTGACCTTTCGGACGCTCAAAAAGCGGAAGAGGTAGAATTCCGTGCCCGGTCACGTGTCGCCGAGCTATCGAAGCGACCCTTCGATGTCGGATCGATTGCCCTCACTGGTTTGTTTGTCCTGGCAGTCTTCTACACCATTTATTTTATGCGCTCGATTCTGCTGCCGATCGTTCTTGCGCTGCTTCTCAGTTATCTTTTAAGGCCGATAGTGCGGGGCCTCGCTGGATTGAAGATTCCGCTGTCAGTGGGGGCTGCGCTCCTTCTCATCGGATTTTTTGGGCTCATCGGCTATGGAATCTCAGTGCTGGCCACACCCACGGTGGAATGGCTCCAGAAAGCACCTGCTGGTTTCGCGGAACTGCAACACAAACTACTGCCGGTAAAAAAATCGGTAGCGCAAGTCACGCAGGCGACCGGCGAAATCGAAAAACTGGCTTCAGCTAATGCGGAAACTAAAGCAGTAGAGGTGAAGCGGCATCCGATTACTGAGACGCTTTTCATGCGGACGCCGGAGTTTATTGCCAGCGCTATTCTGTCGTTGATCCTGCTCTATTTCTTACTTGTCTACGACCAGGCGTTTATTGCCAAACTAGTCAAGTTGTTGCCCACGCTGTCGGACAAGAAGACGGCCGTCGGTATCGCGCATGATATTGAGGAGCAGATCTCTCGTTACCTATTCACCGTCACGGCGATTAATGTGTGCCTTGGCGTGGCTGTCGGCACCGCAGTGGGACTGCTTGGGCTGCGCAACCCGGTAATGTGGGGCGTGATGGTGGCACTGCTTAATTTCGTTCCTTACTTAGGAGCTCTGACAGGCATTATCTGCATGACCATTGGCGCCGCGCTAAGCTTCGATAGCTTGGAGTATGCCTTCGTTTTTCCTGCGGTCTATCTCTCTTTTGGCGTCTTGGAGGGCAGTTTCATCACCCCATGGATTATGGGACGCTCCCTTACTTTGAATCCGGTGATCATTCTGCTCTCACTTACTTTCTGGGGCTGGATGTGGGGAATCGTTGGCATTATTCTCGCTGTTCCAATCTTAGCCGCTTTTAAGATTCTCTGCGCGCACATCAAACCAATGGAGCCGCTCGCAGAGTTTCTGAGCTGACGTGATACTCACAAAGACGTAAAGCATTTGTTTGTTTGCCGAGCTAACCGACGAGTTTCCCACCTACGCGTCGCGCCGGTAGCAATAATCGAGCGAACTGGCTGATGTGATTTACCAGCTCGCGTGAATCGGCCAGTTTTTCGATTTCGCTCACGATGGCGCTTCCGATGACAGCGGCGTCTGCGAAACGCCAGACCTGACGGACCTGTTCGGCCGTTGAAATCCCGAACCCAACGGCGACAGGCAAATCACTCACAGCTCGTACGCGTTTTACCAAAGGTTCGGCGTCGCGTGGCACTTCATTCCGCACGCCAGTAACACCTGCACGCGAAACAGCGTAAATGAATCCATGCGCCTGCTGAGTGATCCGCGTTAGCCGTTCGTCGGAAGTAGTGGGTGCGACGAGAAAGATTAGATCTATCCCGCGGCCACGAAGTGCTCTGATCCAAGGGCCGGCTTCTTCAGGTGTCAAATCGGTGATGAGGACTGCATCGACGCCAGCCCGCTTAGCGTCCTCTGCCAGACGATCTTTGCCGAATTTCAAGAGGGGATTGAGATAACTGAAAAGCACGATCGGTATGTCGACGTGCGCTTTTGCGTTGGAAACACATCTCAGCGCCTCCGAAAGTGTCACACCTTTTCCCAGCGCGCGCTCAGATGCGCGTTGAATCACTTCACCGTCGGCAACCGGATCGCTGAACGGTACACCGAGCTCAATGACGTCCGCTCCGGCCGCGGCCAGTTCAACGAGGAGAAGTTCAGTCGTTTCCAGATCGGGATCGCCTGCCGTGATAAACGGGATGAATCCGCCGCGCCCGGAATGCTTGAGTTCAGCAAACGTGTCGCGGATCCTACTCATTGCGGCTGCAAATCTGCAACGAGTTGAACGTCTTTGTCACCGCGGCCAGACAGATTGATGATGATAGAGTCTTCTTGTGACAACTCACGCGCGACATGAACCGCGGGCAGGATCGCGTGCGAGGTTTCCAGTGCGGGAATGATTCCTTCCAATCTGGCACAAAGTTGAAACCCTTCGAGCGCCTCGGCATCGCTTGCCCGGACATACTCTGCTCGCCCGGTGTCATGAAGGAACGCATGTTCAGGGCCGATTGCTGAGTAATCGAGACCGGCTGAGATCGAATGCGTGGTAGCAATCTGGCCATTCGTATCCTGAAGCACGTAAGACATCGTGCCCTGCAGGGCACCGATTTGGCCGCCACCACTGGCGGTTCCATCATGAAATCTCGCAGCGTGTTGGCCTAACGAATCTCCACGTCCTCCCGCTTCTACGCCGATTAACCGGACTTCTTCGTCTGCGATGAAAGGATGAAACAACCCGATCGCGTTTGAGCCACCGCCCACGCACGCGATCAGCGCGCGCGGCAATTTCCCTGTCGCGGCTACAATCTGTTCGCGCGCTTCACGTCCAATTACGCTTTGCAACTCGCGCACCATGAGCGGGTACGGATGCGGACCGAGTGCGCTGCCGAGCAGATAGTACGTATCATGAACATTCGTCACCCAGTCGCGCAACGCCTCGTTGATTGCATCCTTTAAGGTGCGCGTGCCGGCATTCACAGTGATCACTTCAGCGCCAAGCAATCGCATTCGGACGACGTTGAGCGCTTGTCGCCGGACGTCTTCCGCTCCCATATAGATGACGCAACGCAATCCGAACAACGCGCAAACCGTCGCAGTTGCAACGCCGTGCTGGCCAGCCCCTGTCTCAGCGATGACGCGGCGTTTGCCCATTCGACGCGCAAGCAGCGCCTGTCCGACAGCGTTGTTGATCTTGTGCGCGCCGGTGTGCAAAAGATCTTCACGCTTCAGATAGATTTGCGCGCGTCCGGCGTAAGCCGTCAGCCGTTCCGCGTGAAACAACGGTGTTGGCCGGCCACAGTAGTCGCGCAGCAATTGACTAAGTTCGCTCCAGAAATTTGGATCCTCCCTCGCGCGCATGAACTCGTTAGTCAGCTCGTCCAGCGGCGCTACCAATGTTTCCGGAACGTAGCGGCCACCAAACTCCCCCCAATGGCCGTGCTCGTCTGGCTCGCTTCTTTTTATCACGGATTTTTGCATCGCACCGATCACGCCCGGGAAGCGTTCATGAAAGAATTGGCCGTTCGTACAGCCGTAACAAAATTTTCGATGGCCTTGTGATCTTTTACTCCTGGCGCGCTCTCAACTCCGCTGCAAACGTCAACGGCGTGAGGCGCCACAGCTGCGATGGCTTGGCCGACATTTTCTACGGTTAAGCCGCCTGAGAGGATGAGGAATCGCGCGAAGGAACGAGCGGTGCGCGCGGCTGGCCAGTCACACGTCAAACCAGTTCCGCCACGCAGATTCGGATGGTGCGCGTCAACCAGCACATCGCAATCGCCAAACAAAGAGACCTTTTCAGGTCGGAACTGAGGGTCCGTCGAGAACGCCCGGATCACACGAAATTTACGAGCTAGTTCGCTGACTGTATCTGGTGAGGTGCGCCCGTGTAATTGCACGCATCGAACACCGGCTGCGTCTGCGGTATTCCGAATTTCTTCGGCGCTGGCGTCCACGAAAACTCCGACCGCGCAAACTTCGGGCGGCATCGCTTCGATAATTCGCCGGGCGACCTCAGGCCCAATATGGCGTGGACTTTGTGGGTAAAAGTTGAACCCAATCATGCTGGCACCCATTTCAGCGGATGCTTCAGCGTCTTTGACGTTCGTGACGCCACAAATCTTGATTTGCACTGAAGTCATGGTTGGCACGCTCCAGTTGGAAGCCGTGCAGGTTGTCGATCTTCAGCAGCGGCAACCAAGTCGCGAAGAGCCGCTTCCGGATCCGGGGCGCTCATTAGCGCTTCGCCTATTAGAAAACCCCGGAATCCAAGCTTATGAAGGTGAAGCAAAGAGTCTGTACTGTGCAATCCACTTTCGCTGATCATGATTTTGTCCCGCGGAGCCTCAGCGATCAAACGCTCACTTGTGTTCAACGAAACCCGAAACGTTCTGAGATCGCGATTATTTACACCGATGATTTTCCCGCCTGCATTCAGCGCTCGGGTTAATTCTTCCGAGCTATGGACTTCGACGAGCGCATCGAGCCCCAGTTCGTCCTCGGCAAACGCACGCAATTGACCTAACGAGACGTCGTCCAGTGCGGCCACAATCAGCAACACGGCGTCGGCTCCAGCTGTGGCTGCCTCCAAAATTTGAATTCGATCGATGATGAAATCTTTGCGCAACAGCGGCAGCTTCGTGACGGATCGAGCTGCGCAAAGATCGCCAATCGAACCACCGAAGTATTCTTCGTCGGTCAGAACAGAGATTGCCGCAGCGCCACCGCGTTCGTAGTAGCAAACAATCTCACTGACCGTCAAGTCGTCACGAATAATTCCAACGGAAGGCGATCTGCGTTTGAACTCCGCGATAATGATTAGTCGCTGTGGGTCCGATTCCAGAGCTCGTAGAAACCGGTGCGGCTGAGCATTCTTTCGAATCTCGGATGCACGTTCGCCAAAGTCTCGTGAAGCAGGATCCGCCCGAAGCTGCGCTACGGTCTTTCGTTTTCGATCCAGGATTTGGGAGAAAATGTGTTTGGTCATGGGCTTCGATTTGTCTCTTGGACCAGCGCTTCCAACTTCGATGCCGCACGTCCGCTGTCGATGCTTTCACGAGCCAGGTTGGCCGCATAACTGAGATCCGAGGCGACGCCTGCGAGATGGAGCGCAGCAGCGGCGTTAATGATGACGAGATCGCGCGCGGCATTTGTCGTTTTCGTCTTCACGCCTTGCAGGATTGCGCGGATCAGTTGTGCGTTTTCTTGCGGCTCCTTCCCACGAAATCCGTCGAGGTGTTGACGTTCCAATCCAAAGTCTTCAGGCGACACTGTAAATGTTTCCACATCGCCGGCGGACGAACACGCGGCGACGTACGTTTTGTCCGCAATTGTTATTTCATCCAAGCCATCGGCGCCATGCACAACCCATGCTTTCTCGATGCCGAGACGAGCAAGCGCTGACGCGACGCGTTCAAGTAGTGAAAGCTGCCAGACGCCCACGATTTGAAAGGGTGCCCGGGCGGGATTTGTTAGGGGACCGAGCAAATTGAATGTAGTATGCACCCCAAGGTTACGGCGCACATGCGCGACGCGGGCTGTGGCAGCATGAAAAAGCGGCGCAAACATAAAACAGATTTCATGCTCGTTGAGGCAGCGTTCCACGGTCTCGACCGGAGCGGCTGTGTTGGCGCCTAGCGCCTGGAGCACATCGGCGCTGCCGCAGCGCGACGTCGCCGCGCGCGACCCATGTTTCGCTACAGGCAGGCCGGCACCTGCGATCACGAAAGCTGCTGCTGTTGAAATATTAAAGGTTTTTGCAGCGCTTGATCCAGTACCCGCTGTATCGATAAAACGCGCGTGACGCGATCGTAATGGCAGCGCACGATCCCGCATTGCTTCGGCGATTCCTGCGAGTTCATCGGAGGTCTCACCCTTTACGGCCAGACTGGTAAGCGCCGCCGCTATCTGCGCGTCGGTAGCAACAGGATTAAGCAGGCACTCTAGAAAATTTCCGGCCTCAGCACGGCTGAGATTCTCGCCGCGCATCAGGCGCAGAGTTAGTTCACGCAGCTCGAAATCGCCGATCTCGCTTGCATTGGATCCGCGTTTGGCCGTCGGTGGCCTAATCTGTTTCGCCATCGCGAGCGCTTTTGCGATTGCACGCGCTTTATTAACGGATTCCTCGTATTCCGATTGTGGATTTGAGTCGGCGACGATGCCCGCGCCGGCTTGAAAGTATGCTTTTCCATTTTTCAAGACCGCGCAGCGCAACCCGATGCAAGAATCCACATTGCCGTCGAATCCAAAATAGCCGATCGCGCCTGCATAACAGCCACGTCTGGTCCCTTCCAGTTCGCTGATGATTTGCATGGCGCGGATTTTCGGTGCTCCGGAGACAGTTCCTGCGGGAAATGTTGCTTTGACCAGGTCAAAGCCGGTGCAGCCCGTGCGCAGGCGACCAGTGACATTTGAGACGATGTGCATGACGTGGCTGTAGCGCTCGATATCCATCAACTCCGTCACGCTCACCGTGCCGTAGTCTGAAATCCGACCGACATCGTTGCGCGCCAGATCGACCAGCATGACGTGCTCGGCGCGTTCCTTTGGATCCGCGAGTAGTTCGGCAGCGTTCCTCTCGTCTTGTGCGGAGGTGGCGCCGCGCGGGCGCGTGCCGGCGAGCGGGCGAATCTCCACCGTATCGCCAGTCAGCCGGACATGCATCTCCGGCGAGCTTCCAACAAGCGCAAAATCCGCGTCGAATTTGAGACAAAACATGTACGGCGAGGGATTGATGAAACGAAGACACCGATAGAAGTCGAGCGGGTCGCCGCTGAAATCGGATTCGAACCGCTGTGACAAGACAACCTGGAAGATATCGCCTGCGCGAATGTATTCCTTGGCTCGTTCCACTGCGCGCTTGAATTCGACCGGACGAAAATTGCTGTGAGCCGGTTGCGTTTCGGGATCTGCAGGTGGGACAAGCGGAAGATCGACCGGTTTGGCAAGCTGGCGCATGATCGCGCGGATCGAGTCTGTCGCTCGCGCATAGACTTTTTCGAGCGAGCCGTCTTCAAGGAATGCATTTGCGACGATCTTTAAGGTGCGCAGCCGATGGTCGAAGATGAGAAGGATTCTCGTAATCATGAAGACTATCTCGGGCAATTGCAGTTCATCGCGCTCCGCTACCGGAACTTTAGGTTCGAAGAAATGGATGGCTTCGTAGCCGAGGAAACCAACTGCGCCGCCGCTGAATCGCGGCAGTTCTGGGCGCGAGACAAATTGATAGCGCGCCATCAATTGCCCGATCTCATCCAATGGGTCGCCTGTTATTTGGACTCGCCGCTCGTTTCCTGATTCGACGATTTGCAGTTCGTGTCCGTAGGTTTTTATCACTACCCTCGGATCGATCCCGAGGAACGAGAAGCGTCCTGAAACGTCGTTCTTCTCAGTCGATTCGAACAGGAAGCTGTAGCTCGCCTCGGGTGAGTCTAACTTCTTGAATGCCGAAACGGGCGTTTCGTTATCGGCGATAAACTCTGCGAAAACAGGAACGACGTTGCCGTGTTTCGCTAGGTTCGTGAATTCGCTAAAACTCGGAGTGATTTCTGCTTTCATCTACTTAAATGCGTTTAACGGGTCTTTACTTTTGCATTAGCGCTTGATTCGCCTCTCCCTTCCCAAGGGAGAGGGTAGGGTGAGGGTTTTTGCGGCTTTTCCTCCGTGCTGTTTGAGAACCCCTCACATCCATCCTCTCCCCTTTTGCCAAGGGGAGAGGCGGACGGAAATACGGTGATCTTTATCCGAGTTTTCATACCTGAAGTGACTTGTGACGCGCTATCGCAGCTTTTGGTGCGAGCCCGAGGAAACGGGCGAGAATTTTTTTGCCGTCGCGTGTGAGAACGGATTCCGGATGAAATTGCACGCCATACACGGGGAACTCGCGATGACGCAATGCCATGATTTCGCCGTCGTCGCTTTCCGCGATGATCTCAAGACACGCGGGAAAGGAACTCCGCTCGACGACCAGCGAGTGGTATCGACCAGCCTCAAACGGCGTGGGTAAACCGGTGAAGAGTCCGCTTCCGTTGTGCCTGATCGTGGATGACTTCCCATGCACAAGGCTGGCAGCACGTACAATCTTTCCTCCATGCGCTTCGGCGATGCATTGATGTCCAAGACAAACGCCGAGGATAGGAACTTTCGCGCCAAAGCGAAGGACTATGTCTTTGCTAACACCCGCTTCGCGTGGCGTGCAAGGCCCTGGCGAGATACAAATATGCTCCGGCGCTAACGCACCGATTTCATCCAGTGAGATTTCGTCATTTCGCTTAACAAAAAGCTCGCAGCCGAGCTCGCCAAAATATTGGGCAAGGTTGTAAGTAAAAGAGTCGTAGTTATCGATCAAGAGGAGCATTGGTTGCGACTCGTTAGGCGACTTTGGATTCTAATCGACTCTGGTTTACGATCGGAGTGGTAACCTCGCGGATCGCGCGAACTTCCCCAACAAGCTGCGCATACTCCGAGGGTGTTAGAGCTTGCGCCCCATCTGAAAGGGCGAGCTCTGGCTGGTTGTGGACTTCCACCATGAGTCCGTCCGCTCCTACAGCTACGCCTGCCCGCGCGAGAGGAGTAACCATGTACGCGCTTCCTGTGCCGTGCGATGGATCCACGATCACCGGCAAATGAGAAATTCGCCGGATCGCCGGCACCGAAGCAAGATCGAGTGTGTTACGCGTATGCTGAGCGAACGTGCGAACACCGCGTTCGCAAAGAATCACATTATAATTGCCCTCAGCCATGATGTATTCGGCGGCAAGCAACCATTCCTCGAGCGTTGCGGCCATTCCCCGTTTCAAGAGCACCGGCAACTTCGAGCGGCCAGCCTTCCTTAGGAGCGAAAAGTTCTGCATGTTACGAGCGCCGATTTGAATGACGTCGCCATACTGTTCGATCAGATCGATATGCGGTTCTTCCAGTGCTTCGGTGACGATGTTTAATCGAAACGCCTGGCGGATCTCGGTTATGATTTCCCAACCCTTTTCACCCAGACCTTGAAATGCGTACGGGGACGTCCGGGGCTTCCAGACGCCGCCCCGAAAGAAGTGCGCGCCACTTTTCTGCACAGCTTCGGCCACGGCGAATGCCTGATCGCGGCTCTCGATCGCGCACGGTCCCGCAATGATCCCGAGCTCACTTCCTCCGATGGTGGCGTTCCCAACGCGCACAATTGTCTTTTCCGGACGCAGATCAAGCGTGATCAACTTGTACGGCTTGGTAACCCGGATGACTTCCGCGACGCCCGGCAGGTTTTCAAAACGCCTGCCATCGACAGGACCCTGATTGCCAGTGATGCCAATGGCTGTTCGCGTTGCGCCCGGCATCGGGTGAGGGCGAAGCCCAGTTTTCTGGATCACGTTTACAACTGCATCGATTTGCTGCGCCGCAGCGCCGGGTTTCATGACAATCAACATATGGTTACAAGCCTCGGGTTATTTTCATTGGTGCAAACGCCAGATCTCCCGCTTGAGAGAAGAGAGAAATTCAGCGTCCCGTTGGAAAACGGTCGCTTTCTATCGCCACCACACGAGCGCCAATGCGAAGGCGAGCGGCCTTCGAAGGTCTGTCGAATAAAGAATGTCGACGCTCATCACCAAACACAATAACTGCGATCCTAGAGATGTCGAGTGCAGATTTCCTGCCGAATCCCGCGAAATCTTTTAGATTAGCCGAGCAATCGATCTGTCAGGTGGAGAGCACTAGATACAGAAGCAGCGCGGTCATGACCAACGCAACGGCGCACGAATCCGAAATCACGAATGCACTTCGCAAGGCTGTCCAAACATAATTACGCTGAACTACATGAACGATTCGAAAGTCCATTTGTTCTTATTTGTTCTGATAGGCAATTATTTCTTCACGCTTCTTATCATCGGTTTGGCTGCGGCCTGGATATCACTGCTAGAGAAGCCTAAGCCCCTGAAAATTAACACCGGTGCCGAAGCACTCCTGTCTTACTACCTGCTTTTCCCCATAGGCATTAGCAATCTTATCAACTTTGTTTTTCATGTTTTCTTCGGTGATACGGCAGCAAAGTTTATCGGCTGGGACAACAGTCCGTTTCAAGCTGAAGTGGGATTTGCAAGTCTTGGCGTCGGTATAGCAGGAGTCCTTGCTTACAAGGCAAGCTTACCGTTTCGAGTCGCTACGTTTATTCCGCCCGCCGCTTTCTCATTGGGCGCGGCTGGAGGTCATATCTATCAGATGATTGCAGCACATAATTTCTCGCCGGGGAATGTGGGATTAGTTCTTCCAAGCGACATTCTCATTCCCGTTGTCGGATTCGTGTTCTTGTGGCTTTCGTATAAATATCCGAAATCGGAAGCCGGGAATCGCAAGCTGATCTAGATCGGGAAGCGAAGGGGGCGCTCACGGAGGCAGCAAGCAAGGCGCTTGCCCCACAACATTTGTTTCGGCTAACTTCCGCACCATGCCGCGCAATACATTCTTCGTCTTCCGCTTCCTGTTGCTCTTCTTCTTAATACGACCACCGGCCTTCGCCGTTTCGCCAATCCAGGAACGCGCAGATCGTTTTCTGGCGCTCGCCAATGCCGGTTATCAGGCGTTGTATCGGGTGAACAGCGAAGCACAATGGCTGGCAGTTACTGATGTAACGCCTCTGCACGACGCTGCTGCCGAAGCCACAGGCAAAGCCTACGCCGCGTTCAACGGAAATCCGACGATCATCAGCGAAGCCCGCGAGTTGCTCACGCATGAGAAAGAACTCAACGAACTGACAGTTCGGCAGTTGAAACAGCTTCTCTTAAACGCGGCCGAAGGTCCGATGACAAACCCAGATCTAGTGGCGAAAAGGGTTGCGGCAGAGACGAAGCAGGCATCGATCCTCAACGGGTTCGAGTTCAAGCTCAACAGCCAGCCAATCACGGTAAACCAGATCGACGACAAATTGGACAAGAGCGTCGATCTCAATGAGCGCAAAGCGGTCTGGGAAGCATCGAAACAGTCCGGACCGGCCTTGAAACCGAATTTGGTAACGCTGCGCGATCTGCGTAACGGCGTCGCCCAAGAGATGAAGTATCCCGATTACTTCTCGCTGGAGGTTGCTGCCTACGGAATGACCACCGACGAGATGCTCAAGATGCTGGAGGATTGGATGGCGACGCTCCGTCCGCTTTATCTGCAATTGCACACCTGGGCGAAATACAAGCTTGCAGAAAAATTTCATCAGCCAGTGCCGAAGAAAATTCCAGCGCACTGGATCAATAATCGCTGGGGCCAGGAATGGCCCGGCCTGGTTGAAGCAGCGGACATCGACAAGTATTTCAAGGATCGTAAGCCGGAATGGATTATCAAAACGGCCGAACAATTCTATACCGGACTGGGTTTCTCGCCTTTGCCGCAAAGTTTCTGGGAAAGATCGGACTTGTTTCCGCTGCCGGCGGATTCGAAGCGCAAGAAAAACACTCACGCCTCCTGCTGGCACATTGATCTCCAGAACGACATTCGGTCGCTGCAAAGCATTGAACCGAACGCGCGCTGGTTTTTCACCGCGCATCACGAACTCGGTCATGGATATTACTTTAAGGCTTATTCGCGCCCGGAAGTTCCGTACTTGTTACGACTCGGCGCGGCGCCGGGTTTTCATGAGGGAGTGGGCGAATTGATCGCCCTCGCTTCGAGTCAGGTTCCCTATCTGCAATCGCGAGGTGTATTGCCGCACGAGTTCAAGGCGGACAAGACGGCATTTCTCCTCGATGATGCTCTCGCCCGCTCGATCCCATTCATTTATTTCTCCTGTGGCACGATGCCGCATTGGGAGGCAGACATTTACTCGCACAATCTTCCGCCCGATCAATGGAACTCGCGCTGGTGGAAATACGTTTCCGATTTTCAAGGCATCGAGCCGCCGTCGCCACGCGGCGAAGAATTTTGCGATGCCGCCACCAAGACGCACATCAATGATAATCCAGCCTATTATTACAACTATGCGTTTGCGACCGTGTTCAAGTTTCAATTACACGATTACATCGCACGTAAGATTCTTCATCAACCACCGCAGTCATGTAATTATGCCGACAACAGAGAGGTCGGCGCGTGGTTAAATAACATTCTTAAAAAAGGTGGAACTGAAGACTGGCGCAAAGTCTTGAAGGAGGCGACGGGCGAAGACATCTCTACCCGCGCGATGATGGATTACTTCAAGCCGCTCATGAGCTGGCTGGAACAGCAAAACAAAGGCCGCCAGATTGGGTGGGAGTGAACAATTGCGGATATTGGGTGCGGATGGCGAATTGATTTGTAGGCCGTCTCTGTGAGACGCCAATCTGATCAGTCCGTAAACATGAGCTGGTCTCGCCGAATATTCAGAGAACTGGCCATACCAGTTTTAATTCAACGCCTAACGACTTCGGCGTCTGACACAGACGCCCTACAATTTTCGAGAGATTCGGTCCGGGCGAAATGTCGCGATCTTATTTCGGCGATTGATTCGGAAGTGACTGGTTCGCCTTTGCTTGCGCTTTCATTATCTCTGCCTCGATCGTGGGCATGATGTCCGCCATGTAGGCGCCGAACTTTTGCATCGCAGATTTCCCGACGGGCGAACCGTAAAAATCTGCCAGTGCTTTCAACTCCTCCGTGGT
>Ga0193724_1000214_pt1 | contig 14313 bp, 12 predicted proteins | sample H2a1metaG_FD_146005 | JGI IMG/M metagenome (GOLD analysis project Ga0193724, IMG submission 146005) | Soil microbial communities from a riparian zone of the East river system, Colorado, United States - H2a1 | ecosystem: Environmental > Terrestrial > Soil > Riparian zone | place: USA: East River... | reverse complement strand
GCAAAAAGCAATGCGAGCCGTCGTATTTCCGTAAGTCTGCTTCAGTCGGATTTCCCGAGACATTGTGCAGGGCCGCTTCCCCCATCCGTAGTTCAACGTCTTGCAGAGTCGGTTGTTGTCCATCAGTGCAGAGATGGGCAAACGAACATGCACTCGCCAAAGCCACTCCGTTTAGCTAGATTCTTGGGGGTGACCGACGCAATCGATCTGACCATTGTAATGCCCTGCTTGAACGAGGCGGAGACGCTGGGGGGATGCATCGAAAAGGCACGGCTTGGCATCGAGCGTTCTGGCGTGCCCGGCGAGATTCTTGTGGCCGACAACGGCAGCCTAGATTATTCGGTTCAGATTGCGGAGAAACTCGGAGCGCGCGTTATTCATGTAAAGGAAAAAGGATACGGCAACGCATTGCGGGGCGGCATTCAAGCCGCGTCGGGGAAATGGATTGTCATGGGCGACGCCGATGAGAGCTACGACTTTTCAGAGACCGACCGCTTTGTGAAAAAGTTTCAAGAAGGCTTTGAACTGGTCGCGGGTTGCCGCCTGCCGTGCGGAGGCGGAAAAATCCAGCCCGGCGCGATGCCGTTCACACACCGCTGGTTCGGGAACCCGCTCTTTTCGCGAATGGCCCGACATATGTTTGCCGCCCCTATTCACGATGTTTATTGCGGCCTCCGTGGATTCACTCGGGAACTTTACGACCGCCTGGAGCTACGGTGCGACGGAATGGAATTCGCCACCGAAATGATCATTAAAGCCAGTTTACACGGTGCGCGCATGACGGAAATCCCCATCACCCTACACCCCGACGGCCGCAAGACACATGCACCGCACCTGCGCACCGTTCGTGATGGCTGGCGCACTCTGCGTTTCTTTCTTGTGTTTAGTCCGCGATGGCTCTTTCTCGTCCCGGGTTTTGCTTTCGCGCTGATCGGGCTCGTTGGATATGCTATGGCATTGCCAGGATTGACACTCGGCAGCGTGACCTTCGACGCTCACACACTCTTGTTCTCCAGCCTGGCCATTATGATGGGTTATCAATCGGTTCTGTTTGCTATTTGCGCCAAGGCTTTCGCTATCAGCGAAGGTTTGCTACCGAAGGACCCACGCATTGATCGGTTTTTCAAAGTGATTTATTTGGAACGCGGTCTGGCCATTGGTGGTCTGGCTTTTTTAGCTGGGTTGATCTTATTAGGCGTAGCGGTCCTGCAATGGAAGTCTGCCCATTTTGGTCGTCTCGATTACGCTGTCACCATGCGCTGGGTCATTCCAGGCGCGACTCTGACCGCGCTGGGTTTTCAGACTGTACTTTCAAGTTTCTTTGTGAGTATTCTGGGAATGAAGCGTCGTCTATGAGCCAGTTTTCGATAGAAGCAAAGCCGGAATTTGTGGTCGGCCGGTTTCTGATCTCCGCCCTGACCAATGGCCCCTAGTCGGTTTTGTAAGGCTAGAATAGGTGCCTGGATGACAATTATCATTGCACGAAATTTTCGTCCCGAGTCGTCCGGTTTCTTCATCAACATTCGTGGGATGCACCAAAAATGAGTTTAATCGAAACTGTTCATGGAAGATACGTCCATAAGAGGCGCACTTTGGTCCTCAGCGATTGGTGTTCCAGACTCATACCGCTCAATTCCAAGGTGCTGGACGTCGGTTGCGGTGATGGCCGGCTCGCTCGCCTAATCGCTGAGAAGCGCCCGGATATTTCGATTCGGGGGATCGATGTCCGCCAACGTAACGATGCCGTAATGCGTATCGACACATTCGATGGCAAGTCCATACCTTATGGCGAAGGCAGTTTTGATGTTGTGATGTTTGTTGATGTGCTTCACCACGCCAGCCAACCGATGACACTGCTTCGAGAAGCAGTTCGTGTCGCCCGCCAGGCGATTGTCATCAAGGATCACCTTGCTGAAGGGAGCCTGGCTTACCTAACTCTGCGGGTCATGGATTGGGTGGGAAATGCTCGCCACGGTGTCGCCCTCCCGTATGACTATTGGTCATTGGCGAAATGGTATCGTGTATTCGACAAGCTAGGGCTTAGAATCAACTCCTGGGAATCGAACTTGAAGCTCTATCCGCTTCCAGCCGATCTGATCCTGGGACGATCTTTGCACTTTATCGCGTTGCTGGGAATGCCAAGTGAGAGTGAGATCCGCGTTCGACATGACAAAATCCAAACAGAGGGAGCCGGCTGAGCAAAATCACGTTCCTCATGATCCATGGGAGGAGGCGTACCTGCGCTTTGAAAGCCCTGAGCAGGAAGTCCGCAAATTTATTGAACGATTAAAATTTGTGGGTGCTATGAAATGGCCGCGGGATGCAAAGATAGTGGAGTTATTTTGTGGACGGGGAAGCGGATTAAGAGCACTGCATCAGCTTGGCTTCAGCGAGGTCGAAGGGATCGACCTGTCAGCTTCCCTTGCTGCGGAGTACGCCGGACCCGGTAAGATACTGGTCGGGGATTGCCGGCAGCTCCCATTTGAGAATACCAGCAAAGATATCCTTATTGTCCAAGGCGGCTTGCATCACTTGCCAGTGCTCCCTGATGATCTCGATCAAGCACTTGCTGAAGGGTCGCGCGTGCTCAGGCGAGATGGCTTGCTGGTAGTGGTCGAGCCGTGGGCCACCCTCTTTCTTTCCCTGAGCCATGCGCTTTGTCGAAGCCGAACCATCAGGAGGCTATCACCAAAGATTGATGCATTGGCCACGATGATTCATTACGAACGAAAAACTTACGAACAATGGCTAAGCCACCCTGGACTTATCCTGGATTCGCTCCGCAAAAGCTTTGGAGTCGAGCGCCGTCACTTCAGGTGGGGAAAAATATATTTCGCCGGACGTAAAAGGACATCTTGAGTTAGCAGGGACTGCACTTCGCCTGGGCGCTCTATGAGCGATCAGCCAGCCGTAACAATAAAGTAAGTCGAACTTTTAAGCGAACTTCATTACATGCAACGTGACTCCGGGCTACGGCGCTGGCTGAGGCTTCCGTTTCTGTACAACTTGCTTCAGGATGCGGTTGGGGCAAACGCGCTACGTCGGAGGGTCATTCAAAATCATGTTCGAGCAAAGGCTGGTGACAAGGTAGTCGATATTGGGTGCGGTCCGGCGCGAATCCTGCGCTGGCTTCCGGATGTGCGATATCTCGGGCTCGACATCAATCCCGACTATATTGCCTCTGCCAGGCGCACGCACGGTAACAAGGGCACGTTCATCGTTGGCGACACAAAGTCCCTTCGAGATGACCCGCGATTTAAAGATGCCGATGTTGTGATGGCCCTGGGTCTTTTGCACCACCTGGATGATGAAGAGGCTGCGCATTGTATTCGCTTTGCTTATGACGCGCTAAAGAAGAGAGGTCGATTTGTGTGTCTTGATGGATGTTGGATCCCAAATCAGGGTTCATTTTCCAAGTACGTGATGTCTCATGATCGAGGCCAGAATGTTCGGACCGAGCAAGAGTACCGCCAGCTTGCGGCGAAGTTTTTCAAAAATGTGGACGCATGGGTCGACGAGAAACCAATGCGCATCCCATATGTGACTGTGGTTCTCGAATGCGAAAAGTGATGCTCCATAGGTGCCAAGCCTCGCTTGGTCTCAAGGTTAAGAGATCGCCTATCAAGTTGCCACCGGCTTACAGCGAGCGTGAGTGCGCCGTAGCTTCCACACGCCGGCGAGCTCCAAGGGCAGAAGAGTAGCTCCTTGCAGAACAGGTAATCGGCAGGCCCTTGGTCCTAATTTTTTCGGGCGACGGCGAAGACGGAGACTCCGAATGGAAAACTCAAGTGTCGCAAGAAAAAACGTTCCGCACCGAAGAGGTTGAACAGCACGGCATTTGATGGCTTGCGGACATAGGCAAAGTCTCCCTCGACTGCGTATGTCTGACTTCTATGGCGCGCAATCAAGCGAACTATGGCAATCGGCAGAAATAGGAACGTGTTAAAGTACGTCATATGCTCAATGCTAAAATGGGCGGCGTCCAATTTCTGTCTAAGCTCAGTCAGCGTGTAACGCCTGCAATGTTGATTTACGATGTCCTGCTGCCCCCATAACCACATATACGCTGGCACTGACAAGGCAATTCGACCGCCTGGTTTCAATTTGCGATTTACGATCTGGAGCGCACGGGCGTCATCTGGAATGTGCTCTAGCACGTCAAACATTGTGACTCCGTCATAGGATTCTTCCTGGATCCCTGGAGGAAGTTGATCGATCGACGCGTTGAACACCGGCATTGGACTCCGCGCCGCTGCGAGACTAGCCAGCGCGGGATCAGGTTCAATGCCTTCAAGGCGCGCGTCCGATGGGTATATTTCCAGCAGATTATGGCCGGGTCCAACGCCAATCTCCAAAATCTTCGGTTGTGGCGGCCAATCAAGCCGGGCAAGCAAATCCCGCAGTATCAGCCGCCGTCCCCGAAACCACCAGTGCTCGCCTTCGAGCAGTGCGTACTGACGAGCATAACTCTCTTGCATTAGAGTTTTTCGTTGCTACGCGCGAAAGCGCTCGGTTGATGCGCGATTGACCCACTTCGCGTCTCTTGCGATGATTTCGCCGTAAGCCAATGGCTGAAATACCCGTCGAATTTTCCATCGCAGTCCTTTGTTATCGTGCAGAGGAAGAGATCATCCCATTTGTGGAAAATCTTCACAAGATAATGTCCTTGTTTCGCTTCGAATGGGAAGTGATCCTCGTTGCGAACTTTTGGCCGGGCTCTAACGATCGGACCCCTGAAATCTGCCAGCGACTTGCCGAACGGTTGCCGTGTGTACGCGCGCTGGCCGAGCCCAAAAAAGGGGGAATGGGTTGGGACATGCGCAGCGGATTGGACGCGTGTAGAGGCAAATATATGGGAGTGATCGATGGCGACAGCCAGTTTCCTGTCGAAACGATATTCTCCTGCTTTGCGAAAATTAGAAGCGATGATTTTGACCTGGTAAAGACGTACCGCGTCGAACGCCAGGATGGTTTTTATCGAAGACTCATTTCGATTGCTTACAACTGGCTTTTTCATCTCTTCTTCCGCGGCTCCACCAAGCTGCGGGATGTCAACTCGAAGCCGAAGATCATGAGACGGGAAGCCTATAAAAAGATGATATTGCAGTCTAACGACTGGTTCATCGACGCGGAGCTCATCTTGAATTGCATCAATCTAAATCTCCGCATCTACGAGATTCCGGTAGAGTTCCACTCTCTGGGAGGGCGCAAATCATTCGTGAAACCAGGCGCGATTTTCGAATTCCTCCGACACATGATCGATTACCGCTGGCCCTCACATTCGCAAGCGCGGAAAAGCGAATAATGGAAAGCGCTTTCGTTACCGGTGGGAGCTCTCAGCTCGGGCAGCATGTCCTTCGGAATCTGATGTCAGGGATGCGGATCCTCGCGGTGGTCCACCGTCGTAAGATCGACGTTCCTGGTGCCGAGATTGAACTGTTGCATGGAGGGTTGGAAGAGACCGTTCGCAACCCAACGACATTGCAGAGGGCGCAGGTAGTTCTACATCTGGCCGCGGTCACACATTCAGATGATCCATCCGAATATCTCCGCGTGAACGCGGAACTGACCAAACAATTGGTTTCAGTCTGCAGCCCGTCCCAGCATTTTGTATATGTGAGCACAATTTGTGCGCACCCCGATGGCGGTGCCTACGGGAAGTCCAAGTGGCTGGCCGAAGAAACGGTCCGCAGCAGTGGACTGGATTACACGATCATCCGTCCAGCGGAGATTTACGGTTCCAAGGGTGACGAGGGAATTGATGCGCTCATCGCGCTCGCGCGAAAGGTGCACATTCTACCGGACTTTCGTCACGGCGGTTCAATCGAGTATGCTCCAATCAGCGCACAAGAGGCCGCATGCTTTATTGCCGAGGCGACAGTTTATCGCCGTTACACAGGCCAAACCTATACTCTTTGCGCCGACCACTCATGCGTGGCTCCCGAGATGGCGCGAGCACTTCGGAATTCTGTGCGACCTCTATTTGTGGTGCCTGTGCCGATAATGATGCTGTGTCTGGCGAAGGCCGTGGGTTTACCTCTGCCATTCAGGCGCGACCAAATCGATCGCCTCGTTCTGCCAAAAACCTATGACAACGCTCTGGCGCACCGCGATTATGGCTTTCAGCCGCGTTCCTTCCTCGATTATCTCACTGAAAGCGAAAAAATCACGCGCGACCGCGTTCCAAACGATAGTCTTCAGGCTGCGAAATGATGCGAAGCTCCGACGATACTGTTCTCGACCTGGCGTTGTAAAACATCTAAGAGTTGGCGGCATGCGTCGCCTAATGAAGCTATATCTGGAATTTTGTCTTAATGGCCGCGCCAGTGACGTGATTGATGCTTTCAGATGACTCAGCGCCCAAGAGCACAAAACGAAAGCCAATTTTCATTTTGCGATTTGTGCGCTCCCTTAGTGCAGGTTGATCCCCGGGCAGAAAGCCAGCGGTTAATGCGGTTGCGGCTCGCCAGGATTGTATGATCGCTTCTTCCACCCTGGGGGGGACAGAGAAAGAACGGGCGCAAAGACAGACCATACTCGACGCGATTTGCGTGGCCGTTCTCATCGCCTACTTCCTCTACTTTGCTCTTCCAGCGCTACGCGGGGGTTTCCGAGAAGACGAGATGATGAACATGGGCATCTGCTGGTGTGCCGGAGCGCTGAAGTCGCTCCTGGCAAACATTGTATTTTGGAAGCTATTTGTTTGTCCAGGAGACGCTCTTTACGATCTGCCTCTTTATCTTTATCGCCCGGGAGGGGCTCTTTACTACCTGCCGCTTTATCATTTCTTTGGCCTGGATCCCCTGCCTTACCGGATTGTCCAGATCAGCATTCTCACCGCATCCATTCCCCCGGTTTATTACTTGAGTCGGCGACTCGGCTCTTCGCGCTCGATCGCCTTTCTCGCTGTGCTTGCTTTTTGTTACCACCCGCGGCTGGCCGGCCTCGTGTTCGTCGGTGCATTCATTTATGACGTGTTATGTGGATTCTTTTACTTCGCGGCATTGGCTTACTACCTCCATGTTCGCGACCAAGACGTTTCTCTTCGACCCGCGCAATTGTTGGGATTTCTAGCCCTATATATTTGCGCGCTGAACTGCAAAGAGATGGCGGTTACGCTTCCAGTGATCGTCCTAATCTATGAGCTTTTGAAATCTCACGGCTGGGCAGACTCGAAAGCGTTCTTGCGCTGGATCCGATCTGACGCCGCACCTTCGTTGATTGCCGGGTTACTCACCGTTTTTTATATCTACGGGAAAACCCACGGCAGCGGCACGCTGGCAAGTTTAGATCCTTATCGGCCCAGGTATTCATGGCACAATTTCACGGCTTCCAACGCCAGGTTTGTTGGGGAATTGTTGTTTGCCGGGCATACAGTTACGCCAATAACGCTGCTGCTCTTGTGGACGTGTGTTTTCATTTACGCCTTCATACGCCGGGACCGCACGCTTCAGCTCATGGCTTTCTGGATAGTGATCGTACCCCTTCCCCTGGCGTTTATCGTCCCCATGCGCGGTGATGCTCCTCTTTATCTTCTGCTGTTTGGATGGGCAGTGATCTTTGCAAAGCTTGCGTTTGATTTGATCACGTTAATTTCCAAATTTTCGGGATTCGTTGGCAACCGTGTTCTAGGTGCAAGTGCCGGGGTTGCATCGGCTAAAGTATCTCCTCGGGTTTTCCGAATCATAGCGACGCTTTTGGTGGCGTTCGCTGTCGCTGCCTTTACGAAGCGAGAAAATCAGCGCCTCCAGGCGCCTTGGCTCAACGTAGGCACAAAAACATCCCATGTTATCCAAACATTTCGTTCCCTGGGCCTACGCCCGATGCATGGCAGCCGTATTCTCCTTTTGCTGAAGGAAAATATCTTCCAAAATAAGTGGAATGTTTTTTTTATTGCTTCTCTGGTTTGGAACAATCATTCCCTGCATATTTGGGTCGAAAATGTAAATGAACTCACGCCACAGCAGCAGGCGAATGTCGATTATATCATCTCAGTCAGTGAATTCGAAGCCGCCACCATCCGTTCGCCCGAGCTTCCAAAGTCGGACTAAGCGACCGGCTCAAGAGTTTAAGAAGTTAGTGGTCCTCGCGCGCCAGAGAGATATCGGGGAGTTACAATACGAACATCGTGTTACGGAGCCTATCAATGAGTAGTCGAGTGCGACAATCCATTGCGACGTCGGGTTGGCTCATCGCCTGCGGCGTGCTCTTGGCTGTGTTACCGCTTATACAAACGACGAGCCTGCGCCATAAGGGGCTTACTACCGACGAGCCTCTCCACTACCAGTACGGCTATCGCGTATTGAATGGCTCCCCGCAGCGAACGGGAGCCATAAACAGCAGTACCATGCCATTTTCAAGTTTGCATGTTATGACAAGCGAAAATCTGGCGGTTTTTGCGCAGCTGTCGGGTATTTCACTAGACACTTCGTGGAGCGGTCAAGTAAAGCGCGGCCGGTACGCGACCATTGCTCTCTCCCTATTGCTGGCACTGTATGTGTTGAAGTGGAGTTATGAACTCTACGGCCGCAATGGGGCTCTTCTCTCGCTGAGTCTTTATGTCTTCGATCCCAATCTGCTGGCGCACGGTCAGTTGGTGACGGCTGACTTGCCGGCCGCTTTGATGACCACGATGGCACTCTATCACTTTTGGCATTTCCTCAGGCTAGGTGGCAGGCGCCGGGCCTTCTTCAGCGCGGTGACACTCGGTTTAAGCCAATTGGCCAAATACTCGTGCGTTTATCTGTATCCGATCTTTTTGGTGATTGCACCCATTTACTGTCGCTTTACGAAGGCAACCGGTGTGGCAAAGCCTGCCCGATCACATAGTCTGACCTGGAATGTGTGCCGCTGGCTCATCGTCATAGTGTTCTTCGCTGCGGTAAGTATCGTAACAATCAATCTGGGATTCGATTTCAAAGGAATTGGAACGCCCTTGTCCGGGTATGCCTTCACAGATCCGGTTTTCAAAAAACTTCAGGCGACCCCGATTGTCGGCAACCTGCCGCTTCCATTGCCGGTGCCTTACGTCCAAGGGTTGGATCTAGTGAAGTTCGAGGAGAGGATGGGGCAAGCCTGGGGCAACATTTACATGGCAGGGCACCTTCGAGTAAATCATCATGACGGGACGCTTTATGGGTTTCCAGGATATTACTTTTACGCCGCCTTCTTCAAGGTGCCGATTGCGACGCAAATTATATTTTTGGTGGCATTGTTCGGATACTTCTCAAGACGTGGCCCGCCGACAGCGCGAAGACTTCGACGTGAAGAGATTTTTCTCCTGCTTCCGATTCTGTTCTACTGGGTGTACTTCAACTTCTTCTTCAACGCACAGATCGGCATTCGTCACGTCTTGCCTGTATTCGCCTTGGCTACAATTTTTTGCGGAAGATTTCTAGCTGGCCCGGAATCCAAGCTCCGACGATATATCGCAGTGATTCTCGTGGTTTGGACTGCTGTGTCGGCTCTTTCATATTATCCGCATTTTATCTCCTATTTTAACGAATTTGTTCCAGACAGGAAACTCGCCTACCGACACCTTGCAGACTCGAACTTGGATTGGCGGGGAAACGAATGGTATCTGAGGGAATATATCCGCCGTCATCCCGGCGTTATCGTAGATCCTCGTAAACCGCAGGCAGGTCGAATTATTGTGCCTGTCAACGCCTTGGTTGGAGTCAATCGAAGTCCTGAGGAGTACAGATGGTTGAGAGAGCATTTTACTCCGGTGGATCACATTGCCTACTCGTTTTTGGTTTATGACGTTCCGAAGGAAATGCTTCCTCAGGGTGGCAGTGACTCCAAAGGCGCAAAAGACCTGCCTCCGCGTAGTTGGCCCAGATGATTCGACTGTATGGCATCCTCTCGTGACGCGAATCGATTCCACTTGCATAATCAAGTCACGACAGTTGTTGCTCCTAGTCCTTGTGAAGTTTCATGGCCTTCCGAAGTGCACCGGTTAGGAGGTACAGCACTGTAAATTCTTCTGAGAAATTTCCCCTTGACTTCATTCGCCAAACCGCCTGATGTCGGAAGGTCTGCAATTGGAATGGAACAAACTCGACCGCGCTGGATTCGAAAGGGCCTTCAGATTGCATATCTTGTGGCAGCACTTGTTCCCGCCGTTTGGGTTCTGAGCCATCCCACGCCAGTGGCGTGGCTGCGTCCAATCTGTAAAGATACCTGGCCGATCCTCGCAACCTGCGCCATGGCAGCAATTCTGCCGGCTTTGTTTCGCCGCTCAGGAGCCAGCGCATGGTCGTTGTCGGTAATAGCACTAACCCAGGCGGTCTTTCAAGCGTGGTGTTACAACACTGGTTCGCATCCCGCGCATAATACGCTTCAGGTCTGGGGTATCTTACCGTTAATTGATTCACATCTTTATTACACCCAAGCCTGCGAGGTGCTCAATGGGCAACAAATCACTTCGATGTTTGGAGCTAGGCACCCCTATCCTCTGCTGCTGGCGGTTCTGCTGAGAATCTTCGGGCACGACCTCCGAGCGGTCACATTCGCGTTTACGATTGCTTTGGCCCTTGCTACCTGGTCCGCCTTTGAAGTAATCCGCATTCGTCTTGGCGGCCTCGCGGCTGGTGTCTATCTGGTATGCGTTACATTCTACATACGTATCCACTGCACAGGGTTACTTATGATGGAGCCAATGGCCTTGCTTTATTCCCTGTGTGCTGTGAGCATCTTGGTTGAAAGCGTCGCAGCTGAGGGGAAGGCAAAACGGTGGCTCTATTGTGGTGGTGTCTTCTTTGTCACTCAAGCTCTGAACACCAGACCGGCCGCCTATATGACGCTGCCGTTTCTGGTACTCGCGTCGTGGCCACTGTTCAGCGGTAACCGCAGGGAACAAAGCAAGATGGTCATCCTAAGTGGGGCAGTTGTCGCCATATCCTTGCTCTTGCATAGCATCACGTATCATCGGGCCGCAGCAATCCAGTTTCCTTCCAATGCATGGTATTGCATTTATGGGATGTTAAATGGCGGGACCTGGGCCGACGGGCGCAACCGTTTGCGAGAGCTCTTGCAAAATAAGCGCGGCCCGGTTCAGTCTGATTTCAGACAGGGACTGCGCCAGTTGAGAGCAGAATGTTTGTCAGAGATCAAGGACCATCCAGGCACGTTCTTAGCAGGCTGGTGGCGAGCGGTGCAGTTTCTCTGGTCAAAGAATACTCCATTTCGAGCTGCCGATCCAGAGATGCCTGCTGTTTGGTTTACAGAATCAGCCCGGTGGTATACAATCCTCGGGATTGCGCTTTCGCTGTTCTTCTTGCTCAGAATCGGCCGCCTAGCCACGAGGTTCAAAGTATATCAGGCAGTAAGCTGGTTCAATCTTGCCGCGCTGCTGGGAATGGTGACCTCGCTTCCCTTCGCACCGCCTTGGGATGGAGAGACGCGTATCTTCGCGGCAACACTTCCCTTGCTTTTCCTTTTGCCCGCCTGCGGAGTAGGCGGTCTGTATCTGCTCACGGTTAGCCGCTTCCATCAAAAGGCCCTCGAGGCCGATGGCACCTCTCAGCAGGAGATTGCGATTGGTCTAGCCGCGATTATAGGAGGGACACTTTGCTTGGCAACCGTCTTGGCTTCGTGGTGTCTGATAGATACCAGCGACGCCTCCAAGAATCGCTGGCACCCGGTTGCGTCAATGAAGCGTGATCTCGTTGTGAGAAAGGCGTTTACGAGTTCTTTCGATCTTCGCTCGCTGCAAGCTGGCTATCGCTTAATTGTGACTGATGACAGCCAACCAACGTGGTTGCCACATATTTCCAGGAAAGACTTCATCCAGAACGTCCCGAGTGGGCCGGTGTACTCTTCCCTTTTTCCCACGACATTCAGCCAATTGCCACCTGGTACGGAAGTAGTTGTGCTGCCGTATTCGCTTTGGTTGGTGTTAGATAGTGAAGATGCCCAAGCGCAAACATTCACACCGCGGTCGGACCAGATGGGTCATCCCGTCTGGCCGCCTGTGTATTTTAGCAAGGGGCTGAACTTACAGAACCGTTAATCGAATGCGAACCACTGGACTGTTGCAAAACTCGGAACCCTGTTTCGTAGAGCGATGATGGAGTGAGTTTCATTACCTTGGGCTTCTCGGTGCACTAGTCAGCTTAGCAGTTATTCCGCGCGTTCACTGACTGCGCGGTGAATTTCTTCGAGAATTTCTCGCAAACTGTAGCGGAATTTCCAGCCGGGATAGTGTTTTTGAAATTTCCTCACATCGCTGATCCACCAGATGTGGTCCCCCACCCGGGCCGTCTCCTCATAGCTCCAGGTTAATTTGCGTCCACTTATTTCCTCACATAGGGCAATCGCTTCTAGCATCGAACAGTTACTGTGTCGGCTCCCGCCAATGTTATACACTTCTCCGCTGCGCGGCGCGCGAATGAATTCCACGAATGCCTCGACCAGGTCGAAGCTGTGAATACTATCACGGACCTGTTTCCCCTTGTATCCTAACACGCGGTAAGGCCTGCCGCTCACCGTACACATCATCAGATAAGAAAGGAAACCGTGCAGTTCTGTGCCTGCGTGTGCCGGTCCGGTGAGGCAGCCGCCGCGAAAAGAGACGGTCGGCATTCCAAAATAACGTCCATATTCCTGCACCAAAATATCGGCCGCAGCTTTGGATGCTCCAAAGAGCGAATGCTTGCTGTAGTCGATGCTCATAGTTTCCGAGATTCCCTGCTCATATTCATGCCCTGGCTCGATTTCCCACCGCGCCGGCAATTCTTGCATGGGCAATTGGTTGGGTGTGTCGCCGTAAACCTTGTTTGTCGAAGTAAAAACAAATGGGGCTTCCGGAGAAAATGTTCTCGCCGCCTCGAGCAGGTTCAACGTGCCGTTTGCGTTAACCGTAAAATCGGTCTGAGGATCGCGGGCGGACCAATCATTGTATGGCTGCGTCGCTGTATGCACAATCGCACCGATTTTTCCAGAATAACTTTTGAACAGCTTGGCGACTGCGGAAGCATCCCGAATGTCGAGGTTATGATGGTCATAGCCGCGGACGTTCGCGATCAGATTGTCACGCGTCTTCTTCGTCGACGCTTCTGCGCCAAAGAATTGTGCCCGCATGTCGTTGTCGATCCCAACAACATGCGCTCCCTCTTTTGCGAACCGTTTTACGGTTTCCGAACCAATCAATCCCGCGGACCCCGTTACGATGATGGTGCGCATTTACTCGACGATAATCCTAAGGCGATTTGCTAGGAACCCTGGTCACATCACTTGTGAAACGGGGCTACCCTCTAATTGCGGATCTGGGGGGCTACGACGCGCGAAAAGATTAACATACCAGGAGATGTCGTTTCGGACATCATGTGCATCAAAGGGAATCAAACCACGGATTCTCACGAAAGTCAGATTCATACCCAAGCCTTGGAGCATTTCCACAAGTCCTTTCCAGCTGACGCCCGCCTGCTTCAATCCCGCAGGCCAAAACTCCAGTAAAAGATTGATTTGAGGGTTTTCATGTAGCACGCGCTGGGCGCCGCGTAACGCGTGAAGCTCGTATCCTTGAATGTCCATTTTGATTAGATCAACGCGTTGCCCGGGTTTAAAGTAATCATCGAGCGCGACCATTTCAGTAGGAATGATGCGGCGTGAATCGCCATCGGTCTTGTAGGCTCTATGATCAACGTTCAGCTTGTCTGAAACATAAAGCTTGCACTCGCCGCTTCTCTCTCCAACCACAGCCTGAATGAGCCGGACATTTGAAAGATGACGCGTGGCGGCAGTCAACCGCCTGAAGTTATCCGGCGAAGGTTCGAACGAATGAACCAGGCCGGTCGGGCCCACACAGCGAGAGAGGAACTCGGAATAGACTCCGATGTTCGCTCCGACGTCTACAACAACTGCGCCCTGGAATAAAATCTTCTTCAGCAGCTGTCGCTCCGCGCGGTCGGCATAGGCCTTATAGGCGGCATAAAGCGGCCGATAGATGGGAAAGGCGCGTTCGTACACCTTATTGGCGGCGCGACGTAAGACTGAATTTGTGGACATCAGCTTCAGGTCAGCTTGCTATAAAGAGAGATCCCACAAAAACCGGAGCGACAGCTCAGTAGATACACTTTAGCCTCCCGCTCAGGCGCACCCCAACCACGGCCTAGTGATACATCAGGGATAGTTGCAATTATGGCAATCAACGTTGGAAAAGATATTAGGAAGCCATACGTTCGTCCAATGCGGTTTCACTGGAGAGAGATGTTTACGTCAAAGGTGGACGCGGCGGCGCGCCGGGATCGCTGGGATTTTATTGCTCTCGCCATCGCTGTGTTTACCGCCGTTTGGGTTTTCGCGCTTAAA
>Ga0193724_1000213_pt1 | contig 14344 bp, 9 predicted proteins | sample H2a1metaG_FD_146005 | JGI IMG/M metagenome (GOLD analysis project Ga0193724, IMG submission 146005) | Soil microbial communities from a riparian zone of the East river system, Colorado, United States - H2a1 | ecosystem: Environmental > Terrestrial > Soil > Riparian zone | place: USA: East River... | reverse complement strand
TGATCTCGATAAGGTTTTGCCGCTGCTGCATCGCCTGCGCAATGCACCCGTTGGCTATGCCACTCGCGATGTGCAGGTACCGCTATCCGAGCGCTTCGGGCTCAGCCAGCACCCACGGCTGTTGTCGGTGTCGAATGCTGCATACCATACCGCGCTCGAACGCATGTTCCGTCCGCGCCTGCTCTACCGGCTGGAGGAGCAGCTCAACGCCAGGCTCAGTGAGCCGGCCTTCGTCTATGAAGCATTGAAGGTTTATCTCATGCTCGGCGGTCAGCATCCGCCCGATCGGGGATTGATCAAATCCTGGATGCAGCGTGACTGGGCCGACAATCTCTATCCGGGCGCGACCAACGCGGAAGGCCGTCGGCTGCTCGAGGAACATCTCGCCGCGATGTTCGATCTGGAAACCGAGCAGCCGCCACTGGTCGAACTCGACGGCCGCCTGATTCGGGAGGCGCAGAACTCGCTTGCTCGTCTTAGCGTGGCGCAACGGGCCTATGAATTTCTGAAATCGGAAGCGGGCGCCTCGACAACGGGCGAATGGGCCGTGACACGCAAAGGCGGACCGGACGTGTCAGTCGTCTTCGAGAGCAAGGCAGGGCAGTCACTCGACAACATCCGCGTGCCGGCCTTCTTCACCTATAGCGGCTTCCAGCAGATGTTTATTGCGAAGCTGGGTGGACTGTCGGAACGGATAAGCCGCGACCGCTGGGTGCTCGGCGACGCCGGACAGCAGACCGCGATCGCTCAGCAATATGACGCCTTGGCCGGTGAACTCTTGAATATCTATTCCAATGATTTTGTCACCACGTGGCGCGCGGCGCTGGGAAACCTGCGGTTGAAAAAACTGCTGGCGGACAAACCGAAATACGACGCGCTACGCGCGCTGTCAGCGCCGACCTCGCCGCTGCGCCAAATTCTGGAGTCGATCCGTGACGAAACCGCGCTCACCAAAGAGCGGCCAAAGCCCACCAATGCGGCCGCGCCGTCGGATGCGCTTGCGCGGCCGTCACCGGCGCTGTTCAATACGCAGGATGGTTCACCCGGTGCCGGGATCGAAGCGCAGTTCAAACCCTTTCATTCGGTGCTGGAGGGTGACAGCACCCGCCGGCCGATTGATTCCGTCGTGGCCAACCTGAACGACATCGCGCAAAACCTGACGCTGATCGTCGAGAACCCGCAAATGACCGCGCAGGCGACCACTTCGCTGCAGACGCAGGTCGCCGCGCTGCGCAACAATGCGTCGCGTATGCCGCCACCGTTCTCCGATATGTTGCGCGGTGCGGCTGCCGAGTTCGAAGGCAGCATAGCTGCCTCGACAGCAGGACAACTGCTGCAATCGTTGCGTGATCAGGTTACCCCGGTTTGCCAGCAGACGATCACCAATCGCTATCCTTTCGTGCGTGGCAGCAATCAGGAGGTTGCGCTTGGAGATTTCGGCAAGCTGTTCAGCCCGAACGGTATCATCGACAAGTTCTTCGCCCAGTTCCTTGCGCCATACGCGGATACGTCGCGACCGGACTGGGTCTGGCGGAAGGAAAGTCCAGTCGGCCGGGCGTTGTCGCCCGAAACGCTGAAGCAGTTTCAAAATGCCGCCTATATCCGTGACGCGTTTTTTCAGACCGGCAGCAGCGTGCCGCAGATATCGCTGGCCATCAAGCCGCCGCGCGCCGCCAGCCCTGGCGTCGACATCAAGACAGAAATCGGCGGTACCATCATCGCAAGCCCAAGTGCTCCGGCCGCAGCGACAGCCTTCAGCGCGCCGTCACCGCCTTCAAGCACTCCGACGTCCACGGTGCAGTGGCCGGGTCCGTCGGCGCGTACCGCAATTTCCGTCAGCAGCGAAACCGGGCCGCCCTCGGTACTCGAGAGGACCGGTCCTTGGTCGCTGTTCCGGATGCTCGAGGCCGGTTCACTGACTGCAAAGGGCGAAACCGCGAGCGCCAGCTTTATCGTAGCCGGCAACGAATTGAATTATCAGATCTCGACCGGGTCGGTTCGCAATCCGTTCAATCTGGCGACGCTCAGGGAGTTCCGCTGCCCCAGCGGAATTTGAATACGATCATGCGCTGCGGTCTGTTTGGAAAGCTGGGTGCCAAGCGCGACTTCATCGCGTTGGCGACGCCGCGAAGCTTCCTCGAAGCCTGGGAGCCGTGGGTGCAATCCTCGCTGTCGGCAAGCCGTCACCAGCTGGGTGACCGATGGCAACAGGCCTTTCTTACCGCGCCGGTCTGGCGGTTCTGGCTTGGCGCCGGAATTTGCGGAACCACGGCTGTGGGTGCGATCATGTCGTCGCTCGACGGCATGGGGCGCTACTATCCCCTCACGTTGCACGCGATCGCGGATGCCGGCGCTCCGATTGCGCCGCCCGACGTCGATACTCTGGATGAGTGGTTCGGCGCAGCCGAGAGCTTTCTGCTCTCGACGCTCGCGCCCGATGCAGCTTTCGACGACATCTCGTTGCGGCTGGACAGCCTTGCAGTTCCACGAACTCTATCCCGCGCCGCTGCCGACATGAGCATCGTGTCACTCGGTGACGACATGGCCGGAATGGTGATGGCCGGAACGGATTTCGCGGCGACGCTGTCGGCGCTTCGTGCCACCAGCCCCGAGGTCTACGCTGCCGCAAGCTTCTGGTGGACAGCCGGCGGCGGCGATTTTCCTCCGCTGGCATTAAGTTGCCGCGGTTTGCCGGACCCATACCGCTATTCCACGTTGCTGACCGGAGATCTCGGGTTAGCCGTCGACGCGAGGTGAGGTTCGCGAAATGCCGCCTTTGGAGTCGTGAAGTGAGGTGATGCAGGTAAATGGACGTATCGCCGTTGAGTTTTGACGTCAGCAGCGTGACGCACGCCGGCAAGGTGCGCGTGCGCAACGAGGATTCGTGCTTGGTGCGCACCGACACCGGCTTGTGGGCCGTGGCCGACGGCATGGGTGGCCACGAAGCTGGTGATCTGGCAAGCCGGATCTTGGTGGAATCGCTCGACGCAATTGAGCAGCCCGAAGCGGCGCTCGATCTGCTGGAACAATGCGAGACTCAGATTTTTCGCGCCAACCAGCAGATCGTTGATTTGAGCCGCGCGCGCGATGGTGCAACTATCGGCACCACGGCCGCGGTTTTGCTCGTCCGCGACAAGCACTATGCCTGCGTCTGGGCCGGCGACAGTCGGGTCTATTTGATCAACGGCGGTGCGATCAAGCAGTTGTCGCGCGACCACACGGAAGTCGAGGAACTGGTAGCGGCCGGGACGCTGTCCCGCGAAAACGCCAAGAACTGGCCCAACAATGTGATCACCCGCGCGGTTGGCGTCGCTGAGGATTTAGAGCTCGAGATAGTTAGCGGGTCGGCTGACCCTGGCGATATCTTTGTGATCTGCAGTGACGGTCTGACCAAGCACTTGCGTGACGACGAAATTCTTCAGTACGCAGCGGGCCGCAACGCGCGGGCGGCTTGTGAGGTGATGCTTGAGCTGGCGCTGGAGCGTGGCGGTTTGGACAACGTGACGGTCGTCGTCGTTCGCCTGATGGCAGCGGTGCCGCGCTCATCCGAGCCGACAAATTCGCCCGTCACAGGTGGTCCGGAGTGTGGCGGCAATGAATTCTAAAGAGCCGTTCCGTCCGTCTTATCGCGGCGTGGCACCCGGTACGCGTCTGAATGGTATTTACGAAATCGATCAGATGATTGGCGCCGGCGGCATGGGCGAAGTCTACAAGTGTCACGAAATTCAGACCGGCGCCGCCGTGGCAATCAAGATGCTTCTGCCGGATATGGCGGAAAACGAGGCCGCATTGGCGCTGTTCCGCAGGGAAGCTGCGGCGCTTCATCATTTGCCGCACGACGCCATTGTGCGCTACTTCCTTTTTTCGGTCGAGCCAGCGCTGCAACGGCCATATTTGGCGATGGAATTCGTCGATGGTCGTTCGCTGTCGGATATTTTGGCGGACGGTCCGTTGACGTTCGAGGCGCTGGTGAAGTTGATGCGGCGCATCGCCTCGGGCCTCCAGGCGGCTCATGAGCGCGGAATTATTCATCGCGATGTGTCTCCCGATAATATTATCGTTCCGCTGGGCGATGTGACGCGGGCCAAGATCATCGATTTCGGCATCGCCCGTTCTACCCAGCTGGGCGATAAAACCATTATCGGCTCCGGCTTTGCCGGCAAGGACAACTATGTCTCGCCGGAACAAGTCGGCCTTTACGGCGACGAGGTCACCGCGAAATCCGATATCTACAGTCTCGGCCTATTGCTGTTCTACGCCTTGACCGGACAGAAGCTGGACATGGTTCTCGACCAGTTTCAACTGGTCGAGAAGCGTCGGCGTGTGCCCGATCTCGGCGGTATTGACATGCGAATCCGTCCGTTGCTCGAACAGATGCTGCAGCCTGATCCTGCAAACCGGCCCGCAACGATGGCGGAGATCGCGAACTGGCGGATCGCATCGTCACCCCCGCGAGGTTTAAATCCGCTGGATCGCCTCGAGACTCCTGCGGTCCGGCCGGAACGGCGCCTGGTGCCGAAGCTAAATCGCCGCTCGTTCTGGTCGATCCTCGCTGCCGCTGTTCTCGCCGCGCTGGTCGGACAGGGGGTCTATGCGGTCTATACCCTGGTTTGGTCGGCACCAGCTATCGTCAAGCCGCCGCCGCTGCCGGAATTCGGCCAGAAATCCGAGGCTGCCTTGCCAGAGCCGAAAGCATCGCCGCCTTTGCCCGCACAGCGGCCGACAGCACCCGCGCCGTCGGCCGGCGATGCGGCAGCCCGCACCGATCGCGTTCGTCGATTTGTCGAGCAGTACAGTGTAGGAAATTGTTTTTTCATCCTTCCCGTTGCGATCAGTTCGAACGCGGCGGTTATTGAGGGCTTTGGAGCATCGACGGCGCCGTTTGACGCTCTCGACAAGGCGTTCAAGCGCGACCTGGGTTTTGAGGCCTCGATCGGCGCCAGGCTGGTCACACAGGCTCAGTGTCCGGCGATCAAATTCCTCGGCGAGCACGGCAGCAACCAGGCGCGAACACCGCGCATCAACCTCAACTCCATTGAAGTCAAGAATGGGGAGACGCTAAGCGGCACCATCGAGAATTTCGCCAATCGTGTTGTCGAATTGCTGTTGGTGTCAGATAGCGGAGAGGTGCAAAACCTGTCCTATTTGTTGAAGCCGGGCATCGATTCCCTGTCATTCTCCATAGGGATCCAGCGCGGAGGCGGAGGCGATGGTCCGCAACTGGTGATGGCCGTGACGACGTCGCAGCTTCTCGCTTCCTTGCGGCAGCCCAAACCGATGGACGCTGATACCTTCTTCCTGCAGGCTGTCAGCGAGGCTCAGCGCAACAATGTAGCAATCGCCACAGCAGCACGTTATTTTCGCCTCAAGAACTGAAAATCAATGACCGATGCGGTGATCATATACGATGGTCAAAAACGGCCAACGATCAGGATCTTCAAATCGCCTGCGGGCGTGAAGTCTTTGTCGGTAAATTCCAGTGCATTCGGCGCGGTTGGCTTCAACCGGCCGGGGCAGAAACTGACCAGGCGATCGCCGGCGCCGGGATCAATGGTCAGCTTGAACGAGCGGATCGGCCCGGCCCAATTGGCACCAGTCTTGAGCACGTAGTTGATCCGCCGTTCCTGAATCATCGGCGCGTTGAGCGCGCCGTTGCCGGCGCGCTCGTCGAGTTGCGCCAGGAACGCGTCGGAGACGCAATAGTCCTTTCGATATCGTTCCACTTCAGGGGAGAGCGATTTGTTGGAGCGGAGGATCCGTCGCAGGATGGTGTCGGAACTGGTGCCAACGCTCGGCCTGTACTGGTGCTCGACGATGACCCCACGCTCGGGGGGGAACGTCTGCTGGCGAAGAGCGGATGTTTTCGCGACCCAGGCCACAGCATATTGCTGGTGGCCTTTGCCGTCGGTTCTCACAGGCATCAACAGGCCCTGATCCGCGAGCTTGGTGCGGGTTGCTTCGGGCAGATCGGCTATTCGGATTTCGCGGCTTCCGATCGGCAGAAGCGGCAACTTGAATTGATCGAGCTGGGCGGTAACATCCTTGTCGCCAACCATTGCACGCTGGTCGATCTGGAACTTTGCGGGAACGCCATCAATCTTGGTTTCAAAATCGACGAAGTTGACCGGATCGGTCGAGGGAAACGCGACGTTCTCCGCATCCGAAAGGTCGATGTCAGGCAACGGAAAAGCGACAGTCAGCGTCACGGGCTTTCCGGACGTGTTCGCGAACTGATAGCGCACGGTGACGCGGTCGAGCGATATCCGCAGATCCTCGCTCTGCATTGCAATGTCGTTGGTACGGACGAATTGCAGTCCGCCAATCGATAGCTCCGCGGCAGAATCATTGGCGCGGGCCGCGCAGGTGACCACCAACATGCCAATAATGGCAATGGAGCACGATTTCAGCCGGTCCATGATCGCTCCTCTACATCGCTATGCCACATATGCGTGTGCCAGCCTTCAATCGATCGGACGATACAGATCGCGCCACTTTTCAAAACGGGGCCGAGCCATGTTTTCGCACCGTATTTGGCTTTAAACCATTGGTCAGCCTCAACGTATATTGAGACCCTATCCTCCGATCGGTTGATGCGGCCGTGTCGATGCACGCGCATAAGTGATCGAACGGAACAGGCCAGCTGCAACTCCAATCGATCGGGCGATACAAGTTGGTCGGAGGATGCCGGTCAACAGTTCAGTTGATTGTTGAGTATTGAGGCGAACATGTTTTGTCAAAAGTGGTTGCTTCGGACCATCATGATGGGATGGGTCGCCTCGTTTGTGGGCGCTGCCGCGGCTGCGGACATGGTGGTGCGACAATTTTCCATTGGCACCACCTCCACGACGGTCGGCATCGCCGCCGCCGGTGAAGACGTGGAATTGACCGGTCCGCAGGCGCTTACCTCCGACGTGCAGGGCAATCTGTTTGTGCTCGATCAGATCAACGGCCGCATTCTCAAGTTCAATCCGAAGCAACCTGCCAGCGATCCGAGCATTTTGAAAATGCCCGCGGATATCCAGGCAAACGATCTTGTCGTCCGCAAGAGCGACATCCTGGTTTGGGACGGTTCAATCCGCACGCTCAAGGCCGCCAATGAACAATCCACCCGCGGCCTCGACGACGGTGTGGTTCAGCTCGAGGAGGTCCTCACCCGCGACGCAGACGATCAATTCGCCGTCTCGGCTTTCGCGCAGATGGGCTCGCAACCTCCGGGAAGCGCGGCTGATTTGCTTGATCAGAACACCCGCGCCGCGGTCATCAAAAAAACCCGGCAACCCGACCGGCAATATGTCGCGTCCCACGGCAAGGGATCGGTGATTGCCGACATCATTCCCAACAAAGGTGACAGCAGCGTTCGCATCGAAGTCCAGACCATGGACAACAACGAGACCATTGCCCAGCTCAGCCTGCGCGTCCCGAACAAGCTTGGCACAGTGGAGTTTCTCGAAATCGACGACAGTGATCGCTTCTATGTCCTGGGCGAGAATGTTCCAGATTCGGGACGACGGGCCTCGACCTTCGTGGCGCGCTACGCGTCGAACGGCAAGCTCGAAGGCATTTATGAGCTGCCTTTGGAAAACACGCCGCTAACCCGGCGTTTCGTGACAATTTCCGGCGATGGCGACGTTTACTTTCTGCGCACCAAAGCGGACGACGTCGAAGTTGTAGGCGTCGGTTTCCGCTCGCTTCGCAATGCCTCGGTGATCGACCTTCGCCAGCCGCGGACCCCGGCCAAGAATCTGCTTGAGGGCAAGTTTGATGGCAAGTTCGACGCCATCGCGGCGGTGCGGCCTTCCAATCGCCAGCAGACCATCAAAACCGCGTTTGCGTTCGAAGGGTTGCAATGGAAGCTAACGTCGGCAAATTATGGTTCCGATCCGGACACTGCCTGCACCGGCTTCAATCGGATTCGCCGCCCCTGGTATCTGCAGGGCAAGGTCAATCAGGAGGTCCGCGGCGTGCCCTATTGCTGGGGTTGTCATGGTTCACTTGCAAATTTCCGCCTTCGCATCGAAGCCGGAACCATGGCCGGAAACGTCTGCACGCGCAACTCTCCGCGAACCGATGTTGCCGGAGTGGATTGTTCCGCTTTCGTGAGCGCGGCGTGGGGACTGTCGGTTCACTACACAACCGCTGCCATTCCGGCGATCGCCAAGACGGTGGAGAATCCCTGGGATCTGAAGCCGGGTGACGCGCTGAACAAGCCGGGGTCGCACGTCATGCTGTTCCTGCGCTTTACCCCGGATCGCAAGGCCGAAGTGATGGAGTCGTCGACTGGTGGTTGCAACGGTCGCGTCTGTCGCAACGTCTATCCATTGGCGTCACTTTTGGAGCGCGGCTACGTCCCGGTACGGTTCCGCGCCCTGGCCGAGGACGAGATGACGGTTTCGGCGAATGCCTATCCGGAGTCGGACTCGCCAACCGGGCGTTCGAAAAGGCCGGGCACGGTAAAGCGGTGAACCTAGTAAGGGGCATCAAACACGAATGTTTATTCGCCAACGTTCGTTATATCCGGCCTCTACTCCAGGATGGCGGAGGTTTGGACGGAGCGTGTGAAGTGGGAATTTGTTGAGGAATTGAGCAATGCCCGGGCCTTGGAAGATTATGTTTACCATTGCTTTGATTTCCGCATCGAGCGTTCACCTGGACAGCGCGCGGGCGGCGAGCACGCTGCAGCTCAGCAATCCCGACGGCGGCGAAGTACGGGCACTGGTGATCGGCATTGATGACTATCAGCATGTCCGTAAACTGAAGGGCGCGACGGCAGACGCCCACGACGTCGATTCAAGTCTGAGGACGATGGGTGTTGGGGATGTGACGGCGCTGATCAACGACCGTGCGGACCGGTCGAACGTGCTGCGCGAGATCAGCGCGCTGGTCGAGCGCACCAAGACCAACGATATCGTCTTTTTGTCGATTGCCGGACATGGAGCTCAAGAGCCCGAGCGCATCAAGGGATCGCAGCCCGATGGCATGGAGGACGTCTTCCTGTTGCCCGGCTTCGAGGCCACACCGACGGGTTCGCAGCAACGCATCCTCGGCAGCGAATTCAATCATTTTATCAAGCAATTTGAGTTACGTGGAGCCAAGGTTATTTTCGTTGCGGATACATGTCATGGCGGCGGCATGGTGCGTGACATCGATCCACGTGCCGCAGAAATGAGCTTCCGGCAAATTCCGGGCTACCACTTGTTGGTCGACGAACTGAAACCGGTTTCAGATCAGGGCGATCCGCGCTCGGAGCTCGATCTCGACCATACAGCCTTTCTGGCCGCGGTCGATCGCAATACCAAGGCGCCAGAAGTCCGTGTCCCGGGCATCGACGGATTGCGAGGCGCGCTGAGCTACGCCGTTGCCCGAGCCATCGAGGGTAATGCCGATGCCGATCACGACGGTAAGGTGACGCTCAAGGAATTCTTCGCCAATATCCGGCAAGTCGTGTACCAGCTATCCGATCAGCGGCAGAACGTGGTGACCATGACCTCGCCGAACCGGTCGCCCGATATCGACGTCGCGTTCGGCCTGACGCGCGGGGTTACGCTGATCCAGGGACCTATCGAAGGCCCTCAGCCGACGGCGCCTCAGTCATTGGCGTCCTTGCCGCCGGCATCCGCGAGCCTTGCGGCCGGCGGCATCGCACCGATCCCATTGCCGGGTCCGAACCCGCAGATCGTTGGGCAGGTGAGTCCGCCGATCCGGCTGGCGGCGCTTGACGGTAAGACCAACTATTTTCCCAGTCCGAAATCCCTCGACTCGACGTTTCAGGCGGTGCAGCCCACGGACAATCCAGACCTGATCTGGGATCCGGTTTCGCACGATGTCATCGCCTGGGGAGATGTCATCGCCTATGGGATTGACCCGGCAGATCTTCCCACCGTCATCGACAGGACGGCGGCGATCCGCACTCTCAAAGGCAAAGCGACCCAATCGCCACAGGTCATGCGTGTCTCGCCGGACGATCGTCTCCACCGCAATGATCAGACGGTCAATATCGATCTGTCCGAGGTTGGGGGACGCGCAGTGGTGTTGTTCAACGTTTCCGGCGACGGCACGATTCAGATGCTTTATCCAATCGGCTCTGATGCGTCGCCGGTCCGATCAGCCAACCTGCGGCTTCCGCTGCGTGTGCGCGAACCGTTTGGCGCAGAGCAGATCGTCGCTGTGACATCGCCGCAGCGCATGGTTGACTTCGAGAAAGCGCTTCAGCAACTGAATCATCGGCGCGCATCTGGACAGGTTATCAAGAGCCTGGAGCGATACATGCCGGCTGACGCGCGCGTCGGTTCGGTCGGATTCTTTACCGTACCCTGACGCTTCGCCTGCGAGAACAGTGATGCTGCCGAACAGATTGATCTTGGGGTGGTGTCTGGGCGTGCTGGTGATGTCGATTGGAGGCGCGGCGGTGGCAAAGCCCTCCGGAATCGGTCCAATAGAGTTTCTACCTGCCGAATTCCCATCTTTCGGACCCTTTGCAGTCTCGACATCGTCGCGGATCCCACCTGTTCCGCCCGCGATGAGGGTCACGCAAAACGCCTCCGATCGAAATAATGCCATGGCCAATATTCCCAACACAGCGAATGTGTCGCTGCAGATGAGTCCTGATCGGTCCGTCAGCGTCGGCACAAAAATTTCATTTCGGGTTAAGACCAAAAAGCCGGGCTATTTACTGCTGGTCGACATCGACGCCAACGGGAATATGTCCCAGATTTTTCCGAGTCCTGAAATGATCGCTCAATCCCAGGAAGCGGCGGCGAATTTCATCAAGCCGGGCGAGGAGTTGCTGATCCCGAATTCGGCGGCCAAAAAACGTGGCTTCGAATACGTCATAACGTCGCCGACAGGGGAGGCGGCGCTAGTCGCAATTCTCAGCGACCGGCGAGTTCAAATTCTCGACTTGCCCGATAATGCGCAGAAGCCGCGAACCGAAGCAGAGACCATCGGCTACCTGACCGGATGGACGAGCGAGTTGCGGGTACCAGATCCCGGCACCGGCAAACTGCAGCCGAGCAATTGGTCGTTCGATATCAAGCAATATTCGATCAGGTAGCGAGCGCGGCGCTGGCTGGTCTGGCGCCGCCTCCCCGGGGGCCGCGTACACACGGGTCTTGTGGTGGATTGCTTTGCCAACGTTGCCGCGACATCCGCCGCGCGTTTTCCGATACGAAATCGACATCAGCCATTATACAAAACAGGTTCCGCGTGGTTCGCAATCTTCAGTGAATGAAAAATGCCTCATCGACAAACCTGCACGCTGCCGCCGTCGCCGGCGGCCTGCGACGTGCTTCTGAATTCAATATGACATCCGGGATCGACGGGTTTGCAGCCGAGGCGATCGCAAACAATCTGGCCTGATGATTTCGTCTTGCCTGCGCTGGCCTCCGTATTCCGGCGTTCGCGAACCAGCCGGTCCACGCGCGCAGGCCTGTCGTCGGGCTCGCGCCTTGCGGTTGGCCTTTTCGCACGCCGCTTCTGGCATTCATTGTTCTCATTGAGGAACGAGCCCTCCGCGCAGACGATCTTGCTGCAGTTGTCGCCATCGGGCCTGAAGCCGTGCTCGCAGATTAGCGGGCAAATCCGCGTCGACCTGAGCTTGATGGCATCGAGTGCATCGAGACTTGCGAGCTTGACGTTGAGTTTCGTGCCGGCGTGCTTGTTGAACAACGTCAGCGAACGCTGTGATGCCGTTTTCCATTCGCCGTCGGCGGCGGCGGTCAGACAGCCGACGCGGCGCAGTTCGGTCTGTACCGATTTTACGAGCTCGACCGGGGGCGGTCCGGCGCTCAGCGATGCAAGGCTCGGCCCTTGTGTCCTCTCAACCGCTATCGGGCCGGCGGCAGGCTCGTCCGCGGATGCATCGGCGGCGGCCATCCTATTTTCCGGAGGTTTGCTGGTGGCGGGCGTGTCGGTTGCGATCCGCTGCCGTTCGGCCTCGGCGACTTGCTCCAGCACCGCCTGTTTGGTCTTTTCGGCGGCGACGCGCTGTTCCTCGGCCGCCTTCGCGTCTGCGGCTGCCTTCTCCTGGTCCCTCCTTCGTGCGCCTTCGGCGGCGAGCCGCGCTCGCTCCTGTTCGGCTAGCCGGGCGTTCTCGGTCGCCGCAACGCGCGTCTCCTCCGCCGCAATTTTGGTAAGCTGAAGCTTGGCTAGGCTCGCGTAAAATCCTTCCGGATGCTGGGCAAGGAAGGCGTTCAATGCGTCCCTGTGGCCAACCTGCAACGCCAGTTCGAAATCCCGGCGGATCTCCGACTGGAGGTTAGCCTGGGGGTTAGCCGTCGGCGTCGCCGCAACAGGCACCAGTGCAATATCTGCACCGCCGAGCGAGCCATAGACATACGGTTCCTGTCGGTTACCGGTGGCCTGCAAGACATCGTCGCGGATGAATCCGAATGCCCTGCGCACATCCAGGCCGGGTGTCGCAATATGCTTTACCAGGGCTGTTGCATAGGGACTGTTCTTGCTGTTGCCATCGAGCGCCGTCAAACCAGCCTTGGCGGCAAAGGCGACCAGCGTATTGGTCGTTGTCGGCTCGATCCTTGCGAGGCCACGGCTTACGGTCCGCGTGCTGACCGTTCGTTTCATCGTCTCCGCAAAAGGATTGTTGCGGCACGCATCGACAATCACAAGTCGCAGCTGCCTTGCAGGCTCAATCGTCAACAAAACGCGGTCAAGCGAAAATGCCTCGTCATAGATATCCGTATCGCGCTGAAGCGTAGCGTCCGTTGGGATCAGATAATTCGTGCCGTCTATCTCAATGCCGTGACCCGCGTAATAAACGACAGCCAAGTCGGAGTCGCGAGCTTCATCAGCGAAATCTCGCAGCGCTCGCCGCATGTCTGCGGCTGAAAGATTGAGCCTGGAGTCAACGATATCGAAACCCGCGCCTTTCAGGGTCGCAGCGACGGCTGAGGCGTCATTGACCGGATTGGGAAGTACCGCCGCGTTTTTATAGTTGGAGTTGCCAAGCACCAACGCCACGCGCTTTTCGGCTGAAGCCGGTTGACAAGCCAACAGGAGCGCAGCGATAAAAAAACACCTGCAAAAAAAATTCATGGCGAAACGTCCAGCAGTGCGCGCTTGTTTAACGTACCCTAGGGTGGATGGTGGTGGCATGAATGTCTTGTTCACATTTTGCTATCGATAAGGCCGCCTTCGGTTCGTTAGTCCGCTTCCCGCCCTCCCGCGTTCTATCACGACCGTGTTACGATGCGTCCGAAGCGATCTGAATCTAACTTATAAGCCGGATCGGCAGACATCCGCGTCCCTCAAACGGAGGACGATCTTGTCTCTGCCCCGAGACATTTTCGTCCTCCGTGTCCGACCGGGTTCTTACTCGCCCCGCCGGCCAGGCCATGCGATAGTGGTTGGTTTTTTCGGCGCCGAGCGACTTCAGGCTAGCGTGCGCTCTCTCTAGCTCACGGCTCGGTAGGTCGATTTGTTCGAAAGGCAAATTTTATCAGCAAGGCGTGTAAGTGCAGGCCAAAGCGAAACCTGCCACCCGATTGATATGATCGGCTATGAGGTAGGCGAACCAAAACGAGGTCGAGCTGAGTTCGCGTTCCAGTTTGCGAGCCCATGATCAATTGATTCGAGGCGTGGCGGCGCGGCCCACCGTCGCGGACCAGGCCGTGGCGATCGAGAACCGCATGGATGGTGCTTTTGGTCGGAACTCTGACATCCCGGTCGAGCCGTCTGATAGGCCGCAGTCAACTGTAAACAGTAAGAACCAACGCTGAATGCAGGAGTTGGTCTCGGGCCCGATCGTGTGCGAGCTTGCCAGCACTGTGATTTCGAAATGATCTGTAGAAGGGAGGAAAGAAGAGTGGGGGTTGTTTTCGCGGTTATGGGGTTTATCGCCGCGATCTGGTCAATCGCCAAATACCAGATCGTCTATAATTCGTTGAAGGAGTCCTTTCCGCCGCAATTTCAAGACCCTCTGACCTCGCGTTATGCATTCCCGGTACTTGCGCTGAGTCCTTCAACACCAGCGTCGCTTCAGGCTGACTACGTAAAGTCTCTAGAGGGGTTTTGCGTGCTCTCTCTCTGTATTTCGCTTTCTTTTTTTCTTTCCAGCAAGTGATCATCGGTTGTCTCTTTTTGGTTTTTTTCTTTGTGAGCGTTTTTTCAACGGTCAAGTCCTGGAAGACCTACAAAGAGAACTGCAATCGGGCCGTGGGCCAAAACGATGAGGAAGAACCATGACTGCTGGAACTTACGGGGGAGGAACCGTTGGAACTCCTTGGGGTTGGGGAGCCGGCCTGTACTTCGACAACCAGGGGAGGATTTATCCTCAACTTTACGGCGGAACATCTTTCGGCGGGCTGCACAATGTCCGCGATGTTACGCG
>Ga0193724_1000212_pt1 | contig 14372 bp, 13 predicted proteins | sample H2a1metaG_FD_146005 | JGI IMG/M metagenome (GOLD analysis project Ga0193724, IMG submission 146005) | Soil microbial communities from a riparian zone of the East river system, Colorado, United States - H2a1 | ecosystem: Environmental > Terrestrial > Soil > Riparian zone | place: USA: East River... | reverse complement strand
GCGATCAGCAATGTGCGAAACCGCCGGTACTGTTTGGACCGATCCATCGTCACATCCTGAACAGGCCAAAACGAGTGGGCTCGATCGGCGCGTTGGTTGCGGCCGACAGACCAAGACCGAGCACCAGTCGCGTGTCGGCGGGATCGATCACGCCGTCATCCCACAGCCGGGCGGTGGCATAATACGGATTGCCCTGGCTTTCGAATTGCGCCCGCGTCGGCGCGCGAAATTCGTTCTCTTCCTCGATCGACCAGGTGCCGCCCTTGGCCTCGATATTGTCGCGCCGCAACTGGCTCAGCACCATCGCCGCCTGCTCGCCGCCCATCACCGAGATCCGGGCGTTCGGCCACATCCAGAGGAAACGCGGGCCGTAGGCGCGGCCGCACATTCCGTAATTGCCGGCGCCGTAGGAGCCGCCGATCACGACAGTGAATTTCGGTACCGCTGCGGTCGCCACCGCCGTCACCAGCTTGGCACCATCGCGCGCGATGCCGCCGGCTTCGTACTTCTTGCCGACCATGAAGCCGGTGATGTTCTGCAGGAACACCAACGGGATATTGCGCTGGCAGCACAGCTCGATGAAATGCGCGCCCTTCAGCGAACTCTCGCTGAACAGGATCCCGTTGTTGGCGATGACGCCGACCGGATAGCCCCAGATATGGGCGAAACCGCAGATCAGGGTCTGGCCGTACAGCTTCTTGAATTCGTCGAACTCCGAACCATCAACCAGGCGCGCGATGATGTCGTGCACGTCGAATGGCTTGCGCCCGTCGGCGGAGACCACGCCGTAGATTTCCTCCGGCGCAAACAAGGGCTCGCGCGGCTCGCGCATGTTCAGGTTGGCGCGTGCCGGCTGCTTCAGCGTGGCGACGATGCGGCGTGCGATTCCGATCGCATGGCTGTCATTCTGCGCATAGTGATCGGTGACGCCGGACTGCCTTGAGTGCACGTCGGCTCCGCCCAGCTCTTCCGCGGTAACAACCTCGCCCGTGGCCGCCTTCACCAGCGGCGGCCCGCCGAGAAAGATCGTGCCCTGATTACGCACGATAATGCTTTCATCCGACATCGCCGGGACATAGGCGCCGCCGGCCGTGCAGGAACCCATCACGATCGCGATTTGCGGAATGCCTTGGGCCGACATCTGCGCCTGATTGTAGAAGATGCGGCCAAAATGCCGTTCGTCCGGGAAAATCTCGTCCTGCTGCGGCAGAAACGCTCCGCCTGAATCGACCATGTAGACGCAGGGCAGATTGTTCTGCCGCGCGATGTCCTGGGCGCGAAGATGCTTCTTCACCGTCATCGGATAATAGGTGCCGCCTTTGATGGTCGCGTCATTGGCGACGATCATGCATTCGCGGCCGGATATCCGCCCCACCCCGGTGATGATGCTGGCGGAATGGACGTCGCCGCCGTAGAGGCCGTAGGCCGCAAGCGGCGACAATTCGAGGAACGCCGTGCCCGGATCGACCAGGAGGTCGACGCGCTGCCGCGCCAGCATCTTGCCGCGTGAGGTATGCCGGGAGCGCGAGGTCTCGCCGCCGCCGCCGGCGACCTGATCGAGCCTGTCGCGGAGTTCGGCGACCAGCGCGCGCATGGCCTCGGCGTTGCGTGCAAAGTCGGACGAGGTGGGGTCGGTCGTGGAATGAAGCGGCATGGCCTTCAGCGGTTTATGGTGCGCCGCAATCTGGGCATTGGGGCTCGCATCATGGTGTCATTGCGCTGCCGCCTTAGGCAACCCGGAACTTTAGATCCCGCGGGGATTGCCCTGGGATCTGCCTTCGCCGATCGCGCCCCCTAGTGGGTCCAGGGTTCGCCGCGCCGGAACGCAAAATTGTCGGCATAGGCGGCCTGCCGGCGCGCGGGCTCCTTCGGCTCAATCACCTGATAGGGAATGCCCTCGCGCTCGCAATAGGCCACGGCGTCTTCCTTGGTGTCGAAGCGAAGGGTGAGTTGCTGCTTCATGTCGCCGGACGAGGTCCAGCCCATCAGGGGCTCGATCGCCCGCGGCTGCTCGGGCTCATAATCGAGCTGCCATTCCCTGGTCTTGGCCGTCCCCGATTGCATCGCGTTTTTGGCGGGCTTAAAGATACGTGCGGTCATGGAAGTCGGGGCCCCGTGAGATATGCGACATGGAAGCGCGTGGTGGAAGCGTCTAGTATAGTATAGAATCACCTTTCAGGAATTTGACCGGTGATTCCTGCCGCTGGATGATAGGCTTTCCTGACCGGTATAGTCATTATGCTGCGCTGTGACAATCTTGGCCGGTCGCGCGGCTGCTCCCTCGCCTGCTGCTCGATCCTCTCGAAAGCATCCCTTCGAAACGGCACCCATGAAGATCAACGCAACCCTCCCTGAAAAAGGACGCGACCTGCGGCTCGATTTGTTTCGCGGGGTCGCAAACTGGGCGATTTTTCTGGATCACATTCCCGACAACGTCGTGAACTGGATCACCACCAGAAACTATGGCTTCAGCGATGCCGCGGATCTCTTTGTTTTTATCTCGGGGTATACTGCGTCCTTTGTCTACGCCCGGATGATGATCGACCGCGGCTTTATCGTCGGCGCCACCCGCCTGACCAAGCGCGTGTGGCAGCTCTACGTTGCGCACGTGATCCTGTTCGTCATCTATATCGTCTCGATCGGTTATGTCGCGCAGCGTTACAGCGATCCGGAGATCATCAACGAATTCAATGTGGCGGGGCTCGTTGAAAACCCGATCGAAACGCTGCGTCAGGGATTGCTGCTGAAATTCAAGCCCGTCAATCTCGACGTGCTTCCGCTTTACATCGCGTTGATGGGACTCTTCCCGCCGGTGTTGTGGATGATGCTGCGCCAGCCCGGCCTGACGATGCTGGCTTCGGTTGCGCTGTGGCTCGCAGCCCGGCAGTTCGGCTGGAATCTGCCGGCCTACCCCGCCGGTACCTGGTACTTCAACCCGTACTGCTGGCAGGTGCTGTTTGTGTTCGGCTCCTGGTGCGCGCTCGGCGGGGCCAGAAAGAATATCGCGATCATCAATGCACCCATCACGCTTTACTTTTGCCTTGCGTACCTCGTCTTGGGGCTGGTGATGACGATGGCCGGCAAATTTCCGGATTTCGGCGCGCTATTCCCGCACTGGCTCTATGAAACTTTCAACCCCAACGACAAGACCAATCTCGCCCCCTATCGCTTCCTGCACTTTGTGGTGATCGTGATTTTGGTCATCAGGTTTGTGCCCAAGGACTGGCCGGGCCTGGAATGGCGGATATTCGATCCGCTTGTCGTCTGCGGCCAGCAATCGCTCGCGGTGTTCTGCGTCGGCGTCTTCCTCTCCTTCGTCGGCCATTTCGAACTGATGATGAGTTCCGGTTCGTTGTTGGCGCAAATTTTTGTCAGCGTGACCGGAATAGCGATCATGACGATCGTCGCCTATTACATCTCCTGGTCGAAGCGGCAGGATAAGCCGCTTCCCAAGCCGGCTGCCGCCAAGGTCGGCTGATTCCGCGTCGCGGTCAGCCGTATCCGCCGATTCAGGCAGGCCGCGTGCCCGTCATGACCATGGTCGCGACGTCGGTATAAATGCCGACCAGCGGTCCGATGACTTTATGGAGCGCAGTCTTCGAAATCAGCGTGTCGTGCAGCACCAGATTGTCGATCCCGGTGGTCAGGAAGCAGATGACCGCGTCGCGCGGCGTCTCCACGATCGGTTCGCCCTTGACGTTGAACGACGTATTGATCAGCACGGGAACACCGGTCAACGCCTCGAACTCTTTCAGCAGGCGATACAGGACCGGATTGGTCTCTTCACGAACGGTCTGAACCCGCGCCGTTCCGTCGACATGGACGATCGCCGGAATCCTGTCCCGCCATTCGGGGCGGACCTTCTTCGCGATCAGCATGAACGGCGAATCCTCCTCGCCTTCGAACACTTCCTTTGCCCGTTCAGCCAGCACGATCGGCGCAAACGGCCGGAACGCCTGCCGGTGCTTGACGCGGCTGTTCAGGATATCCTTCATCTCGGGCTTGCGAGGGTCCGCAAGCAGGCTGCGATTGCCGAGCGCACGCGGTCCGAACTCCGAACCGCCCTGGAACCAGCCGATCACCCGCTGCTCGGCGAGCAGTTTTGCCGTCTCGCGGCAGATATTCTCGCTGCGAACTGCTGACGTCTGAATGCGAACGAGAAATTTTCCGGTGGCGTTGTCAATGTCCTGATCGCTGTAGCGCTTGCCTACATAGGAGTGGTCCATGACAAACGAGCGGCGCTGCTTGAGAATCTCGAGATAACCGTAATAGGCGCAGCCGATCGCTATGCCGTCGTCACCGGCTGCGGGCTGTATCCAGACATTCTCGAATCCGGACTCCCGCGCGACCCGCCCGTTGGCCACGCAGTTGAGCGCGACGCCGCCGGCGATGCACAGATTTTTTGCGCCGGTGGTTTCGCGCAGCCACCGGGCGCGGGCCAGCAATACATTTTCGGTATCGTCCTGAACCCGCCAGGCAAGATCCTCCCAATGCCGCATCGATGGACTGGCTTCCCAGCTGCCGCTGTCCATCACGTAGGGCTGCTTGAAGTCCGTCGTCCAATGCGGAACATGCAATGTGCCGTCGTTGAGCTCGAGCAGGTGTTTGACCTGTTCGCGGCGGCCATAAGGCGCCAGCCCCATCAGTTCGCCGCATTTGTTCCAGTCGCCGAAAATGTAGGTCGAGGCGCGGCTGTAGAGCGCGCCAAGTCCGGGCATGTTGTAAAATTCATCGCTCAGGAAGCCGCGGTCGGGTTCCATCCATACTTTCTTCAGACATTCGATCTTTGCACCGCTGAATTTGTAATAGCTCTCGGACTCGCGGGCGAGAGGCGTAGCGCCACCGGTCGATGGATAGGGTTCCACGGCGTCAGATCGATAGCTGCCGACGCCGTCGACAATCATCACAGCGCCATCTTCAAAGGGCGACACGGCAAACGCGCTGTAGGCGTGCGCCAGATGGTGGGATATCGACACGACCTTGTCGGAACCCGTCAGATACAGCGGATGTTTGGCAGCCTCGGCCCGTTCATATTCGGGAAGGAACCCCGGCATGTCCTGATAGACCAGCCGCTCTTCCATTTCGGCAACCGGAAGGATGTAGCAATTGCGAACGATCAGATCGACATCCTCAAGCGTGATGCCCTCGGCGTTCAGGCAATAATCGATCACCTCCTTGTAGAAGCCAGTGGCGTGCTTTTCGCGCGTGATTCGCTCCTTGGCGATGGCAAATGCGATAGCGCCGTCGCGCAACAGGCAGGCGCTCACGTCATGGTCATAGGTATTCAAGCCGAGAACGTAGATGTGTTGTTTTGACATCGGCACTCTTGGGAGGGATTGGCGGAGGGGATGATCGAGGTGATTGTCGGGCTGCGAAGTTGGACTAGCCTTTGCCAACGCACATTTGCCAGTCACATTACGGAGTCACATTTACCGAGTCACATTTTTGGCGGATTGCGTTCATTCATCTTGCGTTCATTCATCTTGGCCAAAATTGCGCGATGCACAATATCAGCAAGCACTGCTGCGATGCTTGAACACTTCTTCACTTTCTACCGGCAACGACTGTAACTTGACCTCGCTTGCGCTTGCCCATAGCATCCAAAAAAAGCCGTAAGATCACTATCAAGAACACTATATTGCAAACGATCTTAGCATGCGCTGGAACGGAAGGCAGGCCTCACAAGTTCGGATGAGGCAAGTTTAGAAGTTTTGGTGATTGGAACTACCGGGAGATCCTGAAATGGCTAAGAATACCGCTACCGCACGCTATACTATTCTCACGCGCTGTCTGGCGGCGTTGGCTTTGATGTTCGTCTACGTTGTCAGCACGTCTGCTGTCCTTGTCGGTGCGACCACTACATCGGCACAGGCCCGAGGCCGTGGCGGCGGCGGTCGCGGCGGCGGCTGGGGCCGTGGCGGCGGCTGGGGTCGCGGCAGAGGAGGCTGGGGTCGCGGCAGGGGCATCGGCATCTATGGCGGTTATGGCTATGGCGGCGGATGCTACTTCAGCCCCCGCTGGGGCCGCTACATCTGCCCGTACTGATCCAGGTTAAATCGGCGGAATCGTTACGCACGATCAGGACAGACAGAAAAATCAGGTGCGTCGGTCAGCCGACGCACCTGATTTCGTTTTGGAAACCATTTGCCATGAGACGCGAATCTTTTCCGCCGATCATTCGCGATTGCTGCAGCCGACTTAAACCAAGCGCCTGTTTCAACGCACCAGGCTGGCAATTTGAGGTTCAGCAGCACGCGTTGTCGTAACCGACACGGCCAGGACCAGCGCGAGGGCGCATAGGACGCACAACTTCATCCACACCGTCTTGTAGTCGGTTATCGGCAGGAAGAAGATGAAGAGCATCGCGATGACGAGAACACCGTAGATGACGTACATGGGATCGCCCTCTTGTTTCGGGAACAAGATGGCACGACGCTACCGTTCATTCTGTGATTAATATCACAATTCGAGGCATCGCTGGTTTGCCTGGGACAACCATCAGGCCGTCGCCACACAACACAACGGTGCGTGCCCTGCCCTGCTCACTCCCAATTAAGCGCGCCGCCGTTCTGGTATTCGATGACGCGGGTTTCGAAAAAGTTCTTTTCCTTTTTGAGGTCCATCGCTTCCGACATCCAGGGGAACGGATTTTCCGTTTCATCGAACACCCCCGCCAATCCCAGCTGCGCACAGCGGCGATTGGCGATGAAGTGCATGTAGGTCTCGCACAGCGCGGCGTTCAGCCCAAGAAAGCCGCGCGGCATGGTGTCCCGTCCATACGCCGCTTCCAGTTCTGCCGCGGCGCGGACCATGGCCCGGACTTCCTCCTGGAACGCCTTCGTCCACAGATCCGGATTTTCGATCCTGATCTGGTTGATGACGTCGATGCCGAAGTTCAGGTGAATCGATTCGTCGCGCAGGATGTACTGATATTGTTCGGCAATGCCGACCATCTTGTTGCGGCGGCCGAGCGACAGGATTTGCGCGAAGCCGGTATAGAACCACATGCCTTCGAAGATGACGTAAAAGGCGACGAGATCGCGCAGGAACGCCTGATCGGCCTCGGGCGTACCGGTCTTGAAGTCGGGGTCGTCGAGATGCTGGGTATGCTTCAGCGCCCACGCCGCCTTGTCGGTGATCGAGGGCACCTCGCGGTACATGTTGAACAGCTCGCCTTCATCAAGCCCGAGGCTTTCGACGATGTACTGAAACGTATGGGTATGAACCGCCTCTTCGAAGCTTTGCCGCAGCAGATACTGACGGCACTCCGGATTGGTGAGATGGCGGTAGATCGCCAGCACAATGTTGTTGGCGACGAGGCTTTCGGACGCCGCGAAGAATCCGAGGTTGCGCTTGATCGCGCGGCGCTCGTCCTCGGTGAGACCGTCGCGTGATTTCCACAGCGCTATGTCGGCCTGCATCGACACTTCGGTCGGCATCCAGTGATTGTTGCAGCCGGCGAGATATTTCTCCCACGCCCATTTGTACTTCAGCGGCAGCAGCTGATTGACGTCGGCGCGGCAGTTGATCATCCGCTTTTCGTCGACCGAAACCCTGCCGCCGCGGCGGTCGATGACCCCTAATCCGGTCTGGTCGGGGGCGTTGTCGGGCGTCAGGATCAGCGGCGCCGGGACGGCACGCGCCGCCGCGGCCGATGAGTCGGACCAGTCAAGCATGATTGTTATTCCTTGTCCGCGCCGCTTACTGGCAGGCTTCACATTCGGGATTGTCGATGGAGCACGCGATCGCACCGGATAGATCAGGGGCGGTGGCGGTCTCGGGAACTATGATCGGAGGGACCATGATCGGAGCGCTTGCCGACATCATGGTCATGGACGCGACGCTGTTGAGCTTGCCATCCGTGCCCTTCAGCGTGGATTTCTCGACATGGGTCGCGCTGCGCGAGCGCAGGTAATAGGTCGTCTTCAATCCGCGCGACCAAGCGAGACGATAGAGCGCGTCAAGCTTCTTGCCGGAGGGATTGGCGATGTAGAGGTTGAGCGACTGCGACTGGTCGATCCATTTCTGCCGGCGCGACGCCGCCTCGATCAGCCACACGCTGTCGATCTCGAAGGCGGTGGCATAGAGGGCTTTGAGGTCGTCCGGAATGCGGTCGATCGAACCGATGCTGCCGTCGAAATACTTCAGATCATTGACCATGACTTTATCCCATAGTCCGCGCGCCTTGAGGTCGTGCACCAGGAACTCGTTCACGACAGTGAACTCGCCTGACATGTTGGATTTGACATAGAGGTTCTGGTAAGCAGGCTCGATCGATTGCGCTACACCGCAGATGTTCGAGATCGTCGCCGTCGGGGCAATCGCCATCACATTCGAGTTTCGGATGCCTGTGGTCATGACCCGGTTGCGCAGGCTTGCCCAATCGAGCGTCGATGCGCGATCCATCGCAAGGCCGCCCCTCGCCTCCGCCAGGATCTCGATCGAATCGATCGGCAGGATGCCCTGGCTCCACAGCGAGCCGTTGAACGACGGATACCGGCCGCGCTCCGCGGCGAGATCGACCGACGCCGAGATCGCATGGAACGCGATGGCCTCCATGCTGGTGTCGGCGAAGGCAACCGCGGCATCCGAGGCAAACGCGATTCCTTGCGCCTGCAGGGCATCCTGGAACCCCATCAGCCCAAGTCCCACCGGACGATGTTGCAGGTTGGAACGACGCGCTTCAGGGATGGTGTAGAAATTGATGTCGATGACGTTGTCGAGCATCCGCATCGCCGTCGTCACGGTGCGCTTCAACCGGGTGTCGTCCAGCTCACCATCCCGGATATGGTTGAGCAGATTGACCGATCCGAGATTGCAGACGGCGACCTCGTCGTCGGATGTGTTGAGCGTGATCTCGGTGCAGAGGTTGGAGGAGTGAATGACGCCGGCATGTTGCTGCGGCGAGCGCAGGTTGCAGGGGTCCTTGAACGTGATCCAGGGATGGCCGGTCTCGAACAGCATGGTCAGCATCTTGCGCCACAGGTCGGTGGCGCAGACCTGCTTGAACACGCGGATTTCGCCGCCCACAGCCTTGGCCTCATAGGAGGCGTAGCGCTCGGCAAATGCCTTGCCGTAGAGATCGTGCAGATCGGGCGTCTCGTCCGGCGAGAACAGGGTCCACTCCCCGTCGGCTTCGACGCGCTGCATGAACAGGTCGGGCACCCAATTGGCGGTATTCATGTCGTGGGTGCGGCGGCGGTCGTCGCCGGTGTTCTTGCGCAGGTCGAGAAATTCCTCGATGTCGATATGCCAGGTCTCGAGATAGGCGCAGACCGCGCCCTTGCGCTTGCCGCCCTGATTGACCGCGATCGCGGTGTCATTGGCCACTTTGAGAAACGGCACCACGCCCTGGCTCTCGCCATTGGTGCCCTTGATATGGGCGCCGAGCCCGCGCACCCGCGTCCAGTCGTTGCCGAGTCCCCCTGAATATTTCGCCAGCAGCGCGTTGTCCTTGACCGATTTGAAAATGCCGTCGAGATCGTCTGCTACGGTGGTGAGGAAGCAGGATGACAGTTGCGGCCGCAGCGTGCCCGCATTGAACAGCGTCGGGGTCGATGCCATGAAATCGAACGACGACAGCAGATCGTAAAACTCGATGGCGCGGGCTTCGCGGTCGATCTCCCGGATCGCAAGCCCCATCGCGACGCGCATGAAGAACGCCTGCGGCAGTTCGATGCGGTTGCCCTTGGCGTGAAGGAAATAGCGGTCATAGAGCGTCTGCAGGCCGAGAAACTGAAACGCGAGATCGCGTTCCGGCTTGATGGCGGCAGCAAGTTTCTTCAGGTCGTAACGGGCAAGGTCCGGATCGAGCAATTCGGCCTTGATGCCGATTTTCACATAGAGCGGAAAGTAATCGGCATAGCGGGTCGCCATGTCGGCTTGCGAAGCGTTGGTTGGCGCGGAATGCACCAACGACAGGACTTCGGTTCGCAGCTTGTCGAGCAGCAGCCGGGCGCTGACATAGGTGTAGTTGGGCTCCTGCTCCACCAGCGTGCGCGCCGCCATGATGCCGGCCAGCGCCAGTTCGTCCTGACTGATGCCATCGTAGAGGTTGCGGTAGGTTTCGGTCAGCACCGGCCCCGCGTCGACACCGTCGAGGCCCGCGCAGGCTTCCTGAACGATCAGGGTCACGCGCGCATGGTCGAGCGGAACGCGCCTTCCATTGGCAAGTGTGACCTGCAGCGAAGGCTCTGCGGACGGCTTGGTTGCTTTGGCGGCCTCCGCCTCGGCGCGCTGCCTGGTCCGTTCCTCACGATACAGCACATAGGCGCGCGCGACCTTGTGATGTTCGCTGCGCATCAGCGCCAGTTCGACCTGGTCCTGGACGTCCTCGATGTGAAATGTGCGGCCCTCGCCTATCCGTCGGGTCAGCGCGCCAACGACGTCGCCGGTGAGTTTTTCAACGGACTCGTGCACCCGGCGCGAAGCTGCCGCGGTGTGTCCCTCGACGGCAAGAAATGCCTTGGTCATCGCCACTGAAATCTTGCCGGAATCGAACGGAGACACCGCGCCGTTGCGCCTGATCACCTGCAGCGGGGGTTCAGCTGCTGCTGCCGCCAGGGATTCCGGACGCAGCTGAATGAAAGGCGCGGTTTTGGCGGCTTCGCGATCGAGAGAGAGTGACATCGGCAGACCCCGTGTGGTGCGTGTTGCAATTTCTTGGGGGCTGGGAGGCCGGGAGGGCGCTGCAGGCCGGGCCGACGACAAACGCCGGCACGACGATGCAAGCGACCGCCGGACACCCCGCCCGTGGACGTTTTTTCGCTGTCGCGGCAGGTCTCCTGGCTCGCAGGTCGTAACTGCTTCCGGTCTTCCCAATGCCAAGGCATCAGTGACGTAAAATCGGGAGCAACTCGCTGCTTACAGTTGCGGGGGCAGCGCCGGAATCCCGCGCAAGACGCGCGAACCACCGACTTCCCTCTTAGCCACCAAATCTTGCGATCCAGCAGAACCGTGACGTCTATATGTGGTAGTATTCGCCGCGAGGTGTCAACAGGGCGTTAAAGCCATACTCAAGAATTTTGGGTGGCGAATCTCACTTCGCGTGAGAATCAAACGCGGCAAGCGGCTGTTGCGGTATCAAGCCATGCGCCATTCCGCAAATGGCGGCTCTCTGGAGCGTCGGCATTCGCGGATTTTTCAAAGTTGCATTGGCCGTTATCGACGGTCAGCTTTTCATCGTGACGGATGGTTTATGAAATCCACCGCGGCGATGGACGGAGACTACCCCCGCACCGGGCGGAGTACCCACGCACCGCGCGCAGACGTTCAAACCTTAAAAATTTCCTACCGATGGCGCGCCGGTTGAACCTGCCGCGCATTCCAGCGACCAACGCAAACGGGGGCTGCGTGCCCCGTGTACTTGTCGGCCGGCGGCGTTGTGCCACCGGCCCCGCGTTGCAGGTGGTCGGTATGAGTAGAGAGATCATCAGACTTTCGATCCCAATCGGGACCATTGCCATTTCGAGCGTGGCGGTTTTCGCGTTTAGCTGGGTCGGCTTGGCGCTTCTGGGGTATTAGAGCGTTTTCAGGCGGAAGCCTGCCCCGGACTTGGTCCCGGGTGGACGCTGGCTCGCGTCAAGAAAACGCGTCAAATCAGGAATCTGAAGTCCCGTTTCGATTCTATTGAAACGGAAAAGGCTACAGGCCGCTACGCGCGCCAGACTCTATCTGCGCGTCATACTGTCGATCGCGTCCTCGCGGGCCGGCGCCGGCATGCAGTTGCTGCAAATCCTCAGCTTATTTTTCAGCCTGGTCTCGTCCGCCTGATCGGCGGCCTCTTGCTGCGCCCACGATTCGCTGGCTTGAGATCTGGAATTTGGCGCCGCAGCAACGTCGCCGAGCGGTCCGACGATAATTTCTCGCCTCGGACGGGTTTTCTTCTTCTTCGGCTGATCTTCAGAAACCTCAGCCACGTCCGTCGGGGGCGAGCCGAGACCGTCCCAAGCGATCGGCGCTCCCGCCCCCGCCACCGGCGCGTAGCAGCCATTTCCCGATATGCAGCAACCGCCGAGCGCGATCGCGCTGAATAGAAAGACAACAGATTTTGATATCATCGGGATGTCCGTTTGAGCTGCGGGACAATGACGTTGATCAGGCGTCACTTCAAGCTCAACGCGATACCACACCGCCACTAAGCTGCCATTAAAGCGTGCAGGCGCGCCGGTTCACTTTTAGGTCCAAAGAGGGCCGGCTCGGCGATCGCTCCACCATGAAAATTCCCGCCGGCATCAGCGCGCAAATATGATCAAACCCTTCCGCAGCCTTACACGCCCGCATGTCGCATCCCGGCCAGACATTTCTTGCGAGACCGGCGGTAAAAAAAGCTGAGGATGAATGACAACATGACCGAACCTCGTTGTTTGATCGAGGCCCTTTATGGGGCATCCCGGTTTCAGGACGTCTTCGCCGAGCCGTGAAAATGGCTTCGCCGGACCCGCCAAATTGTTTCGTGGCCGCAGGCGGACAAAGCGGGTTCACGCAATCGCGATCAGCCGTCCGGACCATGAGGCTCAGTCCCGCGCCTCTCCTTAAAGGGGGTAACCGTTCTTTTGCTGCATTTGCGTGACGTTCTGGTGGTCGCTGAGCATCCGGTTCAGGAGCCGTCGCTGAATCGTTCCAGCGGCGGCTCTTTCACAGCGGGGACCTGATGAACTATCAAGCGTTCACCAACGACAGCCTCACCATGATGTATCAGGGCGTCCGTGGAGCGCTCGCGGCTGACGATACGTTGAGCGAACTGGGCAAGGAATCCAGGTTTCGGGTTCGGGAGACGCCCGAGTGGAAGCTGCATGCCGCGGATCTCGAAGCGGAGATGCACAGGCGCGGAATGGTTTTCGAGGTCATCGACTGGACTGAGGTTCAGCCTTCGCTACCCTTTGAGGAATAACGGGCGCGACGCGGCAAATGACGACGGAACAGCGTACGAGCCGCGGGTCAGAATCACTTCAGAATCGCGATCGGCACAGCGCGCGAAGGAAGCCCGCAAGGAAGCGGACAGGCTGGCCTCCGAGGCATGGAACGCGCGCATGTTGGGTTACAGGGGGCCTGCGCAGCCGTCACCGACGATCGGCGACGCTCTTAAGGCGAAACGGTAAGATTTAGTCCCGGTTGTTTGACAATGTGTACGCCCGACGCACCGGCATCGTCGAAGCCACCCTTGGACATCGAGGGGATTTTCAGACTCAGCGTGAAGCTGCTTGAAGCATTCGAGTTGATCGCTGAGAATGTTGGAAATGCAAAAAGAAACCCTTGTGGAAATCACGAGTGTCTTCTCGATACCATTGAGCTGATCGCTGACGCGTCCGCCGACAAGGCGTGCGAGCTAATCGAAGCGATTGGCTGATCGGCACATGATCCACAACCACGCCGTCCCGCATTTTGCGCGGGGCGGTTTTCATGTCCGTACCTAGCGCTGCTCGGACGCGCTAGGATTCTTCGCAAAATCAATCGTCGAGCTGCGTTTGAATCGGAACACCCTTGTCGCGTGCATCTCGCAGCATTTCTTTGATCGAAGCGGGTAGAGGCCGCAATTCCCCCCTGCGGCGTCGCCGAACTCGATCGACCTCCTCTTTCCGCAAAATCGCAGCAGTCAAACTCAACCCAAAGAGGGAGGCGATCTGTTCAGCGCTGGCTTCTTCGGGAACGAGGTGTTCGGGCGCTATCAGCATTACGGCAAGTCTGTTTGCCTCTGCCTCTTCATGCTTCACATGAGCAGCGGAGTACTTACGTACCCTGGGGTCCGCAATCCGATTTCGAAAGCCTTTGTGGCCCAGCGCATAGTGCGACAGTTCGTGGAAGACCACGAAGCGATGGTGAGGCTCGCCGCGTTGCATGCCCACGAACACGCTTTCCCGCATCCGGAGTTCGCACTCTTCGGAATTCCATTCCGCTTCTGCGTCGGGCATGTCCTTGTCGGGCACGCGACGATATCCAAACTGAGGATTGCTGTGCTTGGCCTTCGTGATAATCGTCATCAGGTCAGGGCAGGTCTGGTGTTCAAGTCCCAAGCCGGCGAGGAAACTGCGCCCGAACGTCTCAAGGTGTTCATCGGTACGATAAGGGATGACCGCCAAGGCCGACCTCCGTAGGAACCGTATATCTTGTGGCTTGCCCCCGAAACAGCACAATATCATGAATCCGCGAGAATCCAAAGCAGCTCGCCGCCGTGGTGACTCGGTGGCGATTCTGGGGACCGGCGCTCAGAGAACCAAAGCAAAGAGAAATAATTTCATAAAAGAATCAAGCACTTTTGGTCGGGGCAGCTGGATTCGAACCAACGACCTGCAGTACCCAAAACTGCCGCGCTACCAGGCTGCGCTATACCCCGATTATCTGGGAAACGACGTCGATACACGCTTAAACCGCTG
>Ga0193724_1000211_pt1 | contig 14389 bp, 17 predicted proteins | sample H2a1metaG_FD_146005 | JGI IMG/M metagenome (GOLD analysis project Ga0193724, IMG submission 146005) | Soil microbial communities from a riparian zone of the East river system, Colorado, United States - H2a1 | ecosystem: Environmental > Terrestrial > Soil > Riparian zone | place: USA: East River... | reverse complement strand
AGTGCATATTGGCCCTCAGATCCAACATGTATCTTCACTGTGGCCCCTGGAGTGGGTGACAATCATGATGTCACTGGGTGATTTTTCCTTTTCACCCGTAATACTAATTAAACTGGGTGAGTTGTAAATGGGTGACAATCAACTGGTAGAATGGGTGAAAAAAGTTCACCCAGTACTTGGGTCGTATTAATAAGGACAATTTAAAATCAATTTAAATGGGTGGGGTTCACCCATGTTCCAGGTTATTTTAATATAAATATTCAGCATACATCTCATGTGCTAGTACCCAATCGTAAGTCTGCAATGGGACATCCCTGCGTCTCGCGTTTGAGAGGGGGAATGGGGCCCGGGTAGGTGGCAGCGTCGGCTCCTCCAGACGGCAGCAGATGCCAAACGTCTTCCAGCCCTCTGTGGGGGCGGGGAGTCGGGGACGGCGTAAACGCGTTGGAGTTGGAGTTGGCATTGGACCCGTATGGCAGAGGGAGTGGTGTGAAAAGCACGCCATGTGAAGGAGATGATTGGGTGTGAGTGTGATGAGAGCGGGGGTGTAGGGATGCCTTGGAAGTGATTCAGCCGGACCTTCGTCATGTTGGTGTTCACCAACGTCGAGTCCTGCTTCGTCCCGCCCTCGTTTCGCAACCCTCCCAGAAGAGTTCATCGCCACCACCCCCCGCTCTCACAGCATCCCGCTGCCCAACCAACACCTTCACGCTCGCGCTTGAGAAAACGAACCTGCTATTTCATAACATCCAACCTTTCCGGTTTAACACGGATGCCTTTGAGCTTTTCCAGCATATGTTGTACAACTTAAACGAAGAACTTTATCGTTGTAGCCGTTCGTAGCAACGAATAGCCCAGTTGTGTGTGGCACGAAGTGGTAAGAGAGCCCTGCGAGGTCTGCATCGTATGAGAATTCGGTGAATTAACGACGTCGGAGTAGAGCCTATACGGAAATTTGCTGAGAGAATTACAAGGTATGGGTATAAAGGTGCCTTACCTTGTCAAAACGGAGGCGAGAGCAGGCGTTACCGAGGGCGCTATGAAGGTAATGGTGGAATGAGGTAAAAGTGTGTAAGTGCACACTTACCGAACGGTTGCCTCGTGGCAGCCCAGTGCTGCCGCACATGACGGTAGCACTCCCGCTGCTACATCGTTTTCGTTGTCGTGGTTGTCGGCCTCGAGAGGTTGTGGTAGTTGAGAGGAGAGCGAGGAAAAGCCAGCACTCGTATCTTGGTCATGCGGAAGGTATCGTGGTCATGCGGATCGTATCGTGGTCACGTGGATCGTATCGTCCCACAAGCACGATTATCGAGCCCCGACGGTACGTTTACGGCAACCGTGCTACGGGCCCGGGATCCGTAAAGTCGTACTGTACGGTTACGGCGGACGGCCATACATGCGGTCGCGGATCGTGCTTCTGGTGGGTGATTTGTGAAATAGTAGAATGAAAAAGTAAAAAAATTGTGGCGCACCTTAAGCTTGCTGCGCGCTCTTTCCACTTGAGCTCACTTTGACCTTATCGTTGTGCAGCCATTCCTCTCGTTGTTCCGTCGCCCTCCGCTGCTCGTCCTGCAATTTGTGCAGCATAGTGTCACTCCTTATTCGTGTTGTTATAGAGTACGTGGTGGGCCACCACGAGGGTGCGTGGTGACGGGGTGTAATCGTCATAGTCAATTTCTTTCGGTTTTCCCCGCCGGTCGTGGTTTATCCGGTAGCGGCATCGTACCTCTGTTAGAGAGTTTGTAGACCTCCGCACTCGAGTGTCCGATACAGAAGGCCACATTGACTTGTTTCGATTGCCACTACGAACCTATCCCTCAGCACTGTAGTACGACCGCTGAAGTCCACCAGTACGGTCAATGATAGCCCATCGCTTATCATTTCGGATGCGTCCAACAAGACACTGGACACATGTAATGTCCACAACTTCAAATCGGCCCATCTTTGAGTAGAATGGCATGCCCATAGAATTAGTGGCATCAACCTCACACTGACGGATCCCAGCCAAGATGAGTGTGGACCCAGTGTTAAGATCCAGCTGTGATGTGGCTGGAAGACGTACAACCAGAATATTTTCCAGCTGTCCAAAGTAAGGCCGAACTTCAAATGTTGGTTGCATCCTCCTGTTATTCGCATGAATATCCACCAACATGTCGTACTATAAAATGAGAGGTTCATCAGATACATGGCTGTGAACAGCAGATTACAGTTGACTCACGCGGACATATGTAGCATCCCTTCGATCCTCAGCGCAACCAGCAAAACTCGATGCATTCATGTCATCACCACCTTCTAGACGACGAACCTTTGCCCATTGCTCAACATTCTCTAATGAAAAATGTTGCCGAATGGTGTTCTGGGATTTATTGAACCGCGTAGAAAGCGAGATAACAATTTTGGATGCAACTGATTCAGAAATAGTTGATGATGGCCGCCGTGGTGGTAACAAGATACATGTTGGATCTGAGGGCCAATATGCACTGATGAGGCAAAGGGAGCGAGTAGAAAAAGTTTGACATACAAGCAGGGTGAGAGAACGAGCCTCGAATTTGGTCTGCTTTGTTAGGTTTCAAAGACAGTTGTTCCTCTAAATTATACCGTATTTTGATCTGCGAGAGTTGTGCGGTGGCAACTATATAATTGTCAATATTCGCAAACGGATAGCGCCGGCTGTGGATCACCGGTTGTAGTCGCCCACAATAGCGTTCAGTCGGGAAGGCCCAATACGTCCAAACAGGTCCTGTATTTTCAATGCCATCTGCAATATGTAATAAGGCATGGATGGTGATCGGACAAGTTGAGAGACGGTCTGGGGAGTGCTGGTAATATAATCTATGCCATCAATAGGCTTAGCATCTGGGAATAATACACCGGCGGAGGGACTTACTCCTCATACTTCTCAACCCACATTTCAAATCCTACTCTGAGGGTGGAGACCTCGTCCATGGTGATCTCAAATTGAAGGCAGGTATGGATTAATTTCGCGAGCTCAATGAAGTGGTTGAAGTAAACTTGATTCCTGAATCTCCGGGACAGCAACACGGGACCAAGGTATAACAACCAAAACGACCAGGTATCCGCTGTGGTCGCTGACTTATCGTCTGCAACATTGGGAGGTCGGGCACCAAAGGCAAGTGGAATTGATGACCCGGAGGCAGCTGTGGCGGCCCCAATAGCCTCCCAAACCTTCGGATTGAATTCATATGAACCACTGCCTTCGTCCAGGCCTTTGAAATTGCCCGTCCAGAGTAACACGAGGTTCTTGATGACGTTCTCAAATATCAGGTGCATGAAGTCGTAGGGGAATGATGAAGGGAAGTAAATGGATGAGAGGTATATGAGAATGGAAATACCCTTGATCCCAGACTGTTTCGATAACTCATCAGAACTAGTTCTGTTAGATGCGAATTGGACTTGGCGGCCTTGTTCGAGGAATTCGGCATGAGTCCGGAGAGGGAGCCGAGATGGATCATACTTCTTTATCGCACTACAGTCAGCCCGTACATCTGGATGTCGTGACCGGTCAAGTGGAACGTAGTGAGTGGTTGCGCGACTATCAGGGATGCGGAGACCGTTGATGTGACACATGCGACAGGGACGGACACCGTTGTGTCCCTTAATCCGCATGACCATAGACAATGCTGGTATATCGCCGAAGACGAGAACCAGATAAGCTCTAAGTGGAAAAAGCTCTGATCGCGTTGCGTCGAAGGCCCTGACGCCCATAGCAAGTTTGAGTAATTCTTCGAGAGCGGGCCAAAAGAAAGAGTCAAAGTCCTTTGGTTTATTGGGACCAGGAATGACACCAATGCATATAATATACTGCAGAAGAAAACGGATCTCGGGTGGGAGGTTGTAGTTGTAGAGAAGGAGTGGCCAGCAAGTCTGTTTACGACGACGAAAGGGTGCAAATCCATCTGTCGACATGCCGAGTGCAATATCTCGAGGATCATCAAAAAACCTGTAGGGGCGGCGTTTCTGATCGATAGTGACGTATTCTTTGCAGAGTCGAGCGTAATTTCGGCCGTCCATAATATCCTTGATCTTGCCGGGTTCATGGTTGAAATTAGCTCGATAGCTTAATAAGTCAACGAAGGCTTTGTTTTGGTAGTAGGCGGTTAAACGAGGGGTGAAGGGGACGTAGGTAAATCGTTTTCGAGGGCGCCCTTCGGAGTTGTAACGCGGCTCTTGACAATAAGGGCATACGGTAGCTGCAGCGTGCGGCCCAGCATAACAGCAACATGATTTGATGCAACAGTCATATGGCACGGGCTTGAAAGCAGCAAGAAATTGGGCCCGAGCCTTCGTTAACTTGAAACTAGAGATATTGGCTTCGGGAAAAGCAAAAGGTAATTTTGCAAACGTTTCGTCTGTCATGTGGCTCTCGATCTTGAGGGCGAAGTGGCGAAGGAAGGTAATTTCATCCTCGGTGATTTCCTCAGCTGTGGAAAGACGCATAATGAGTTCCGGGAATAAAGAGTAATGCGTATCGCAAAATCATCACCAAATCCAGTCAGCATCTGCTCAAAATCCTCATTAATTGTTTCATCCACCCCAAGTCCACCATCCGCATAGTACTTCTCCGAGTCATAATTGGAAATCTCAGCATGCCAATCAATCCCATCATCATCACTCGGATCTTCATCACCCTCATCATCGCTCCCATAATCTTCAACGGTGACGCGATATTGTGGATGCCGAGCTTGCTCCTGAATAATTGCCATTGCTTCGGAAATTTGGCTGTCATCCGTATCGATACCTGAAATATTCCAGGTCCTATCTGGTGTGGAAGTAGGCCACATTTCGAATTCGACATTAAAATCCCCTCCGCCCATGTTTGGATTACTTGAGGAGGGCATGTGGGCGCCGGCATGGCCTCCGGGATGGGAAGAAATTTCGGGAGCAGAGGAGCACCCAGTACGCAGGCCCATTTCCTTTGACGTCGATGCTTGGGGTAAATGTTTAGGTGCGTAGAGCGTTCGTCGAGCAGCATGACTCGCTTTGACGCGTGGAGTGGCTTTCCCTGCACGATGACGACGTTCCGTGCTTGCACTAACCTGCGACCCACACCCACAATGGCATTTAATTTTCTTCACCATAAGTGTGATGAGCTGCGGGGTTATTGTTAACGTTGTTGCAATTATCATATTTTGCACGCACATATGGGACCGGAAAACTTTTGCAAAAGTTCAAGTTATGTTTCGAATTTTCAGCAGTCGAGACTTGACTCGGAGGGTGTTGCTAGTGAAAGACGGATGTCACGGTGGAGTATACTGTAAATCGACCCTAGCGAGCGGTGTATACTACTGCGCTATGTTGTTAACGTTACTCGAGAATACATGTATGCACATGGTGCATATGGACTGCCTCGGCTCCTTTAAATTGTGGTGACGTTGAAGGCCCAGGAACAATCGGCACGTGGGAAAAGGCAAACCCTGTGGCCAAAGCCAAATTTCCCGAATCGGATTGACGCTTTTTTTATTGCTTTTTGAGTCTATTTGGACATTACGACGCCTCACACATTCGAATTCAGCGCATTTGCTACAACATGGCTATAAATAACAATCACCATTCTTTCCAATTCCCACTACTGCTCCGAGTCCGTAACTAGTCCTTGTAAAGATGCCTTCCAGCAGAACCACACCCGCCACCGATCGCGAACAACACCCCAAGTCCGGGACTACTGTCCAAAAGAAAGGGAGAGGCAAGAAGACGACGAATAATAAAAAAACCGCTGGCAGTGTCCCCTCGCAAGACATGATTGTAGCAAATACGCGTACGGATGCCGATGTTAACGCTGAAATCGCTGAGCTGAAAGGTGATTCGCATGCACAAATGTATGTAGACGGTCAACCGATCTTTTCTGATGTATATTATTATTATTATTACAGCCCAGCTAGCTGAGTCCCAACGCCTCCAGAAGGAGGCGGAGAGCCAGATTGCAAAAATTGCACCGCAGGCGATGCAAGAAGACCAGGATATCGTTACAATCCCCAAACCAAAAGGCGAAGCGGGCGACAAAAAAAACGGTTTCAATCTACGGAAGGCAATGCAGCTGGACGATGTTGCACACAAAGACCTCTATGACGCGATCCAGGTGTGTGGGCTAGAGTTGTCATATTTGGCGACAGCGTTCCCGTCAAATTTCTGTATGTGTATGCAATAAATATTCATTTCATAGCGTTCCGTTCGCACCAATTCCATCAGGGCGGGATTAGACTTTACCGCCGATTATCGCAGGCAGGATCCGGCAAAACTCGCCAACGTGTTTAAAATGGTAAGCCTCGAATCCTTATCCGTGTACAAGGGGGTCGCTTAGTACCGGCTTGGAATGGTTACACAGACTCGTAAGGACCATCCTTATATGACCAAACAGCGGTTTCCCGCCGATTGGTCTGCGGCGGAAATACTGAAGCAGTATATGAAAAACCACAGAAGACACGCTGTTCGGAATGGGCGAATGGAGAGTCGTGCTGGGAGGAAGAGTAGGGAGCAGGATGAGGTGGACAGGGCCCACAGAGAAGTTCGCAACGTGGACCACGGTGATCACCAGGGTGAATATTCCGACTAGCACGATATCATGTATACTCCAACTGGTCAACGTCATCGTCCAAAACCACGTTAAATGCTAGACAACCGCAGTGCATATAATTCATTAAAATAATAATATTCTCTCGCTGCAGGTTTATGATCAATAAATATATTCCGAAGCTACTGGTGCTAATCTTCTCCAGTACGATTGATGTCTTCTAACTCAGGCTCCTCCCCAGTCGAACTTGAGCTCCACACATCACCACTGCAATCATGGTAGTCAACTGCTTTTCGAATCATATACAATCCACAACCCCGGCACTTTGCAAATAATTTTTGGAAATGGACCTCTGAGAGGCCTGGTTTAGTGAAGGAATCGAGTTGGCGTAAGAGTGAGATATCGGATACATCGAATGGGTCAGACACCGGGATAGGCGAGATATCGATGCCTGTGTTGATGTTGAAATCAGCGGGGGAAATGCAGATTCCCTCGAGTTGCAGGCACATACCTGCGCGAGCGGGTTGGCTAACAGTAACTCGCGGGTCACTATTTTGGGTTGCCATACCTGTGGTAAGCGAAGATCCTGTAGTTTGGGGTTGTATCAGAGATGTAGCGAGCTGATGCAGGGTAACAGACTCACCAGGCCTGTTGTACTGGGTCGTCTAATCAAGAATCACAAGTTCTTGTCGAAGTGCCCACCGCTGGTTACTCTGGATGTAGAGTGTTGGGGTTTCAGGCGTTGTGGGTTGATGTTGATGTTGAGATCCGTTTGCCGTCGAGCTACGTACTACCGGTGGCGGTGTCGTTGGCTGTCGCCGCGAAGTGATGTGTGACGTCACTCTTGCTATTGCCATGATGTACCATATATGTAAATAATGTAATATGTATGTTCTCTGCCAATTTCCAAAGTTGCCAATCGGGGACTCGGATCTCGGACCGCTTTCTCATGCAAGTGTTTACAGGGTGCATAAAAACATGCAGTTTACTTAATTTCACTTGGTTCAACCACGCTTTGTTCAATAGCCCGATGTAGTAATTCCTCTACCAGAGCTGAAATTGCCAAAGTTAGACAAACAACATTTCGAACTGAGGCAAACCCTGTAAACCACAGCTATTTTTTATATCGATACTATGCTAACGTGGTTATAACAACTTGAAGTAGATGACACTGATTTATTCCGACGAAGCTCTAGTCAGAATCATCTCCGGTAAGGTCAATGACTTCCAACTCCTCCCCAGTCGCACTTGAGCTCCCTCCATCACCACTGCAAACATGGAATTGAACCGTTCTTCGAGTCATATACAAGCCACAACCCAGGCACTTTGCAAATAAGTTTTGGAAATGGGCCTCTGAGAGGCCGGGTTTGGTGTAGGAATCGAGTTGTAAGAAGAGTGAGAAATCGGACAAATCGGGTGGGTAAAACGTTGGGATAGCCGAGATATCAACGTCTGTAAATGTTAAAATCAGCAGAGGAAATCCGGATTCTTGTAAGCGGCACATACCTGCGCCGGTGGGTCGAATGGGAGTACTGGTGACTTGGGGCCCATTGTCATTTCCGGTTGAAGGGTTAGTAGTAAATGAAGGTGCTGTGACAGTTGGGTCCTGTTTTACAATGCAAAAAATCCAAATGAGGCAACAGACTCACCAATACGATTCAAGTTGGGCTCAGGCTGTCGGTCAACTTGAAGAATCACAGCAGGCTCTCGTCGAAGGGCTCGCCGCTGGTTACTTTGGATGTAATAGGTTGGAGATTCAGGCGTTGCCGGGTGTGTCCTTTCTCCGCTTCTAGTAGGGGTCACGCTCCGTCGACTTCGTGGCTGGCTTGAAGGCGACATAGCAGTAGCAAGGGCACCTGATGACAATGGCTCATCGGAAGTTACTGGTAGTAGAGGCATCCGATCAACTGAGGAAATACTGCCAACATTTCTGTTGCGCTTTATAACTCCCCCGCGAGCTCCAGAGCCCGAGAATCCGGAGCAAAAACCGAAGTGATCTCTGACTTGGAGTCTTGCCAGTGACTTTGTTCCCTTATTTGGCCGATTGAACCCACGCACACGGGTTTGACGAACGGCAAACGGAAGAAATTCATTCACAGACCCTAGTGTTATTTGCTACCGAATTTAGAAATTATTCCGGCTTGCACCAGGTGATGTAAGTGCTATAATGACGTCGAAAGAAATTGATGTGGATTAACAAATCTGGTATTTTCTTGATGTGGGAAAGTGTTTGCACAATTTAGCCAGTGGGGTTCCCAGAAGGAATTTCGCTGACAAGATACAAGACTAACGACGAAACATACAAGTAATAATAGATAGCTAGATCAGGCTGATGGTTTCAAATAGTACAATACGTCCGAGAGTGCCAAATTGTTGTCTCCTTCGGTAACGTAAACTGTCGCAAGTCAGCAACGTAAGGCTGTTGCAAATCTGTGTGGCTTACTGGAAGGATAAAGAGCAGGGATAATAATCAGACTTGTGGCGACTCGTAGTTTTCGGGAAGAAGACATGCAACTCTCGCCATATCAAATTGAACACGTGCCTGATGAAAGCGAGAAATATAGGGCAATGCCCTCCTATAGAAGTCCGTCTCCTTGAATGCACAACTACGTTCAAAAGCGATGGCGCTCATATCGACGTCGAGTTGATGCTGACGAATGAACTCTCGAAAACGGGTGTCGCGTTGTAAGACAGAGTGACGGGCCCCAGTGGTGGTTGAAAGCCGTCGTTGGAACTCCTGCAGCTGCTTCTGAGCGTCATCAACTTGGGAACGAGCCACTATTTCAGCTGCATAAAAGAGGTGTTGCGCATCAACAAGGTGACGGGCTTGTTCTTCGATCCCGTCAACGCTGAAATCCGAATTTTCTGAGGTCTATACCAGTCAAATATTATTCCTACTGTTAGATACTGAGTTTCGAAGACTTGAACTCACGACCGAGGAGTCTTCTGATTCATAATCCGATTCAAGGTCATCAGGAGGTAACTCGGGTAGCACGGTATGTCCTGGGGAAGGTATGCTGCAGTGTGATAATGGATCTATGAAGCTACTAGGCTGATGGAATGGGACAGTGGGGCAAAGGCCGGTGTTGCAAGATAAGGCGAAGGGAACGGCTGGTTTCATGAGTCTGAGAGGAGTTTGTGGTGGGTTTTGGGACATATCACCCCTCCAAGAGACGTCGACGGGAGCAAGTTGTACAGGAGTGGCGTTTGACATGGTGGGAATTGCAAGGTTAGAAAAGTGATGGACCCAGCTTTTCCTCTCTTATAACTTGATCTGAGATCAAATAAAGTCACATCGTCGCAACTGAACCAAACTGAACTAGAATATAGTACGCGCTACGATAACCAATTGCGATTGAGTGTCCTTTTCCAGTTCCTTAATAGAGCACCACTCCAAATAGTTTTGTGACCATGCATTTCACGCGTTATATTATAGGTTGGAACGTTAACTTGGCTGGCATGCATATAACTAACATATTCTGGGGGGTGATATGTAATTAATAAGGCAACTAGGGATTATACCCATAAATGGTAATAAATGGTAATTACTATTTATGTACATGCATGTGTGAAAGGCGCCGTAACCAGCAAAACACAAACGGGCATAAGGATCCAGGCCAGGGCCGTTATCACTCAGAGCTGAAATTCAACATTGAAGTTGAAGTCGCCGTTCTCTTAATAAATGGCTCGGTTGTAACTCCCATATCTGTAGTATTTCTCTAATAAGTAAGTAATGCCAGTGCACGAGCAAGGGCCGAGGCAAGTGCAGGGCTTCACAGCCAAAATACAAACGGAGGCGAGGGCCATCAAGCGTATGTATTCATGTATATGACGGTACCGGTAACTCGGAGCCGAATCCAACTGTTGAAGTCGCCGTCTCGTAATAATAAACGGCTAAGGTAAAATTGCCTTATTTGTAGCAGGAGATGCACATCACCTCCGATCGCTGGCCTCATTGCAGCACATATATAAAATTCTGTGAGTCAATATGTAATAGTGTAAGTCCATGGATTCTCATCTCTCCACTATTGACGGGCCTCCCGCTGCTATGACATTCGCGCCGATGCTGGATATTCCTCAAGGCGGTCCCACCTCCAGTCAATTCGTTTTGAAGCCCAAGGGTGGGCAGTTGGTCATGAGGACGGCGACGGCACGTACGAGGAATTCGAAATCGTCACCTCGTACGGCATCCAACAAAAGCGCCCCAAACCTTGGAACGCCTATCGCGGCGACGCCTGCCCCTCAGGCCGCATTATGGAAGCTGGTCACCGTCGGACCACCCCAGGATATTGTCCTCACTACAGTCAACCTGTACTTCAAATACGACAATATCTTCCACACGGAGGATTTTAACTTCCCCGTTCCGGAGCTCAGCGATAATGCCAAAAGGGCCGCCGCCTATTACGCTTTATTCGTCAACCACTTCTTCATCTACGCAATGGACGAGCTTTCCGTCGTGACTCAGAACTTAGTCTTCAGTGTGTAATAATAATTTCATCTGAGAGTTGTTACTTATGCTAATGACAGACTCGGAATCTGATAACGCCTCTCAGCAAATCTTCGGTGCGTAATAATATTTCTATCTGAGAGTTGTTACTTATCATGCTATTGACAGAGGAATCTGATAACGCTTCTCATCAAATCTTCGGTGTGTAATAATAATTCTATCTGAGAATTGTTACTTATTATACTATTGACAGACTCGGAATCTGATAACGCTTCCAAATCGCGTAGAGAATCAGTGAGATTTCTCGTCTATTACATAACGGCCTTCACTTATCTGTTCTTTTCCTTCAGGTTTTTCGGTTCGTTGAAGGCTGGCTTATTTGGTGCTTGAACAAGGCGGAGAACATGCTCTTCGACAAAAGGTATTTTCCGGACATCGAGAAAGTTTTGATGGACCCCGCTGCGCTTGAGGAAATTTTGAGCAAGAGGTTACAAGACGACCTTCTTATCCACCGCGAGGTACGTACCACTCCTGCGTCCCGTGAAGTAATAACACTGAACTTCTAGATATCCAACGGCGCAATAATTCATTTTAACCAGCCCTCCATTTCAGCACTTTTCGTTGAAATAGTTCAATTCTTCCAGATTGACAAAATGCTCGAAGTCACGAACAGTACTCAAGGAGTCCTTGAAGCAGGGCTTGCGACCTGCGCATATATGGTACGTCTGATTTTAATTATCTCCGATGATCGATGCTGATTTTGATGTACTAGTTCCATTGCGCTGCATGCAAGTGGAGGAGCGGATTCCGGGGGTCTTTAGGGCATACCCGCTCATTGGAGCACTTCGAAAAGTATTGGAGCCTGAAGAGGCTTGCCGTCATGGTTGCAGAGGATGGACTAAATGATCTGTCCATCTCTGTAAATCAAATCTTAAAGCACCTCAGATTGCTGTCGGAGGGGTTCGTATTCTTCAATTAAATTCGGGAACAACAACACCTAACAGCAATTGACAGCGGTGAAAAAAGTGATGCGCCGAAGACCGTTAAATATTACAAACACATTACATAGTGCGAAATGTGATGTAGAATTTTAACTAGTAGGGTGCATAATTTGACACACGGATTCCAGTCTCCAGTTGAGAATCGATCATGGTCCGACTGGATTTTCCTCCTCACGCCCCGATATCGATGAGGTCGGTCCCCGAAATAAACAACACCACATATATGAGTCATTGAGCGTCAACATGTCAATATTTGTACACATCCAAGGGTCTTCGCTTCAAACATTGGCAAATATTGCCTTCTATCAACTCTCATGTCTTGTCTAGACTGGTGTCTAGCTTGCCTGCCTCGGACTTGATGTCCGTTGGTTTTCGTACCTGACTTGATGTCAGCATATATCCTTTCTACGCTCGTTCCCACAAGACCGTCCCGCCACACGCTTCAGCTGCACCTAGTTTAGATTTGAAGGTTCGAGCTGGTCTCGATTCCATGCTGTCGGAGTTCATTACGACCAAGATGTTTAACAATCTCGTCATTGGTGAGTCGCCAGCCTTCTCTGACAACGCTTACTCTTTGCTTACTTATACCAAAGGATGCTATGTGATTAAGACATTGCGGGAGTCCGGATTGGAGGGTCTGGGAGACACTGTGATGAATAGATTGGCTCGCTCATCATTCAGCGGCCTCCGTTGATATTTCAGAAGTTATTCAAGCATAAGTTTTACGGCAAGCTGTTGTGCGAGAAGCCTTACTCATCCTCCAAGCCTCCAAGATGCGCCGGACATGCAATACCTCACAAGGTCGACGTCGACTTAGCATAACAGCGACAGGCTGGAACAAAGGGACTACTCCTCCTTGTTACGCAAGCGCAAACAATCTCTACTTCCTTCTGGTCCACAACCCAGACTCTTTTGGTTCTCAACCACATAGCTATCTCTTTATACGCGCTCAACACTGCCATCGACTTTATGGTTTCGGCCGTCGACTTTATGGTGTCCTTGTGGTGTGAAGTGGATCACGTCGGCGAGGCTGGCAGGCAGGGTTCCCCAGGGATATTGCGAGACGTCTCGGAGAGGTGGTTGGACGATATTCGTCTGTATCACATCACTAACCTATGCTACGTGTACGTAGTCTTTCATTCTATAAGATTTCACAGACTTACACTCATTTAGGGCAGAACTCACTGAAGAACACGACCACCACACGATCAAGGGATTCTCCGGTGGCTGGTTACGTCTAGCCGTTCACATCTATGAAGACTGGGCCGAAACCTTCCGCTACGAAGACCACATTATAGAGCATTGGAAGTTGTTAAATGAATGGCGGTATGACCCGACGACTGAGAAGTGGGATGGCGCCCCGAACTTCATCGACCTAGGAATTATGACGTACGTTTTCCTCGTTATCTCGTGAGCCGTACTGATTTGTCCTTTCAGGTGCGTCGGAGTTGTTACTGTTGCACCACCAGCTCTTCTTTCCAGAATATCGATGGCATAATCACGACCTTTTCAGTACATTTGTTGAATCAACTTTCCTCTTGAGCACCAGCCTCCCTTTTGGCGACATAAGCCTATGAACTTCATTTCTCACTTCGTCGGACACGAAGGCCCAGGCTAGCTTTATTCTTACCTCAAAAACAAGTGCTGGATCGCATCTCTGAGTTAGCCCACAGAGTCTTGACAATCCATTTGACCACTGAAGGATATCGTGAGTCTCCCATCCCCATAAAACGAGACGGTTGATCTGGACGCTTCATTCATGTGGTAGATTCCCCGGCCAGCGCCCCACTATCCAAGCGAACGCCACCCATCTGGCACCGACACCAGTGCCCACGCCAATCCCAGCGCCCATTCCAAATGCCAATCTCAGCTGCCACGTCATCGCGACACCCACGCCTATTCCGGTGAACCAACACTAACGCAAGCCCTCCACCCACGCTGGGTGCCTTCGTAAGCCCCCTCTCCCACTTCCCTACTATCAGCGTTGGCCTATCAACCTGACGTTGAGCATCACCAGCACCACCAACACGGATACCAGCACCTCAAAGCCAACATCACCCATCCGGCACGAACACCAGCACCGATGCCAATCCCAGCGCCCACACCAAACGCCCACGTCATCCACAACACCCACGCCGAACGTGAGCGCCCCATCCACACTGGGTGTCTTCGTAGACCCCCTCCCCACTTCCCTACTATTAGCCTGAACCCACCAACTTGACGTGAACATATCTCCAGCACCAACGCGGATACCATCACCCCAAGGCAAGCGCCCCATCATCCAAGCACGTATGGCACCGACACCAGCGCCCACGCCAATCCCAGCACCCACATCAAACGCCAATCCAACAATATACCCAGAATCCCCTGTCCTCAGCTCATTTGCAGGTAAAGCTCCCCTATTTCATTGCA
>Ga0193724_1000208_pt1 | contig 14410 bp, 17 predicted proteins | sample H2a1metaG_FD_146005 | JGI IMG/M metagenome (GOLD analysis project Ga0193724, IMG submission 146005) | Soil microbial communities from a riparian zone of the East river system, Colorado, United States - H2a1 | ecosystem: Environmental > Terrestrial > Soil > Riparian zone | place: USA: East River... | reverse complement strand
GTATCGGAAGCTGCAAGAGGCTTGGAAGCCTTGCCCTGGATGGCACCCTGGTTGTGGGACTCGCGAGGAAAGAGTTCGAGAGCGACCTGAGCTTGACTGAGTGAACGAGCATCTTGGGATGGCCGTGCATCAGTTCGAGGTATGCGACGTCGTGGTGCAGGCCGCGATGGCAGTTGAGGAACTGTGAAGAGCATTAGATACTAGCAATACAGCGGAGAACTCAAGCTCACCTTTAGAAGAGGAGGCGATGGGCTCCAACCCCTTCCCCAGACCCTCCTGCCCGCCCTTGGTTAGTGCCGTCAACTTCTCCATGCGCGGCTCATCGTCGCTGTCACTGATTTGTATGAAAGCCAGTGCCGGGGTAGCCTCAACTTTGACCTTTTCGCCAACATCACTGGCAGCCTCGATGTATTCGTCATCGCTGTCGCTGTTATCACCAAAGGCGGCTGCAGGAATGGCCATCCTCACGACTTTTTTCCCACTTCTCTTCGCTGTTATTGAACGAGTGCGTGGTGGCGAAGGAGATGCAAGGGATGACGAGGTTTGGTCGTCGACTTGTTGAGGGGAATCGGCACATGTTTTGCCCTTGCCTCTATGCTCCACAGAATCATCGCTGACTTCCGTAGGGCTAGCAGGACGTGCTTTGCCCTTGCCCTTTGCGTTTTCGTGTTGTTGTTTTTTGTCGACGATGGCTGGCCGTACTGTGGTTTTCGCAGAGCCTCCGGTGAGCCTCGAGTGTCCTTTTCTGTCCACGGTACCATTGAGGAACCTCCGGCGACCATGAGTTTCCTTCGAGTCCGCAGGAGGTGGGATGCCCATGATCACGGGCTTCTTTGAGTCCAAGAGAGCTTCCAAGAATATTATAAGCCCTCCGCTCATAGATCTAGGTGATTGTCACATACATTTCTTAATGGCATCACACCGTTCAGCATCAGGCTTCTTGAAGCGAATAGGATACTGTTCGTGGTCCAGAGCGTGTATCAGTCGTGCCTGTTCCTGGAGTGTGAGGTCGGAGATGCCTTTGCTGGTCTTCATGTTGCCCTTGGTAGTATTCCGATCACAAGTCTCGCCAGGCATTAGGACGCCCTCAGGATAGTTGATACAAACGACCCCATGTTCGGCTAGGAGGGTGGACATTGTCTTCCAAGGGAACTGCTTCAAATTAAATTTCACACCAGCGTGCTCTATCAACATGTTTCAGTAACAATTGAGGAGATAGGTAAAGAGGTGGACAACATACCAGCCATTTTAATGAAAGCCGTCTTAATCTTCAGGATCATATCGGGCCCCTCTCGTGCAGAGACGTCTCGAGTGCTACTGGCCGGCTTGTCCAGTGTTGAGGGACCCGCATGGTCCACGTCTGCAGGCGCGAGAGCCTTGCTTCCTTCCTGGCGGTGCTTGACCTCATTTGTTTGTTGAGCGGCGATGTTATTACTTCATTTATTCCAGTCAATGCCTGTGATGTATGAAATATACCGTGAAGACTCACTATACATGGGCTTTCATCAACCCGATCATCCCGTCATCGTCGAAATGGCAACGATCCTGAAAGAACTAAGACGAACCTCAGACTCTGCAACCAATAGTCATAGGATCGCGCACCTTGTCTGCATCATTACTTGTAAAAACCTTTCCCAGAGATCCATCCTGATTGACGACGTTCCCACACATGACCAGGGCCACTTGGAACCCATATGCCTTTTCATAAAGATTGAACTGCAGAGGCTCCATTCAGCCTCTGAGATGATAAGCGAGATGTGAAGAAGAGGCTCACGAGATGGGAGGCTTTGGTGTGGAGTTTATTAAAATGCCGCGCTCGAGATGCCACAGTCTCCCCAGATCCCACTCCCAGGCTCTTGAGCTCTGAATAGGTTTCCAGAAGCTCCCTCCAGTTGTCCCCGTGTGCTACTTTAAATTCATTGTAGCACGCGCTGCGTATGGCAGGCGGAATGTCATCGCCTAGATCATTGGTTAGGCAGGGTATAACCGCACAACATTCTGCACTCACGAGGTAGGTTAGTTGCATCGGGCACCCGGCAGAGCTCCTCTTCTATATTGTCTTTGAAATATTCAGCGTAGGCGTTCCAGTGATTGACACTGGTGTGTGTACGTGAGTCACTCTTGAGCCAGAACTTGATGTATTGTTCTCTCTTGACCGTCAACTGTTCTAGCTCCTTTGCGAGATAGGTTTCCATGTGAAGAATCGAGGCCTCCATGGCAGCGGTTTCCTCCAGGGAAAGACGGCCCACTGGGTTAGCTTTCTGGCAGTCGGACTCTCCTGAGTCTGGCACAGCTGTTCTCACTGTAACCGGCGTTGGAGGAGTCACCATTGCGATGGGTATGGCTGCCTGAACTTTTGGCTGCCCTAGTTCCTCATGGAAGGTAGGTAGTCGAGAAGTGGAGCCGCCTGACAGGTGATGGGGAGGGACTTGAAGGTAGTTCGGACTGGATTGGCGATTGGAGGGATCGGCGGGCAGCGCGATCTGCCCAAAGTTGGAGCGCTGTACGGCCTGTACTTGCAGCTCTGAACCGCTCTCAGAGCCAGAATATGGCGCCTGGTGATCACCAGGTGTATGAGGGTCGGAACTGACACGACGAGGATTATACGGCACTCGAGGAGGGGGCGCAGAGCCTCGGGGATCTTGAGAAGGGGCCGCAGAGCCTCGGGGATCTTGAATAAAATGATGTTGCTCCACTGCTGCACCCGGTTGTCCGGAATAGTGGTGAGGAGAGTGGGGAGCAGAAAATGGGTAATACGGCATTTGAGGCGTTTGTACGGGACTGAAATGACGCGGGTGGGGAAAAGGGACATGGTCCTGAGCCTCTGCAACGAAATGAGCGGCAGCGCGGGGATGCTCGGGATATGGGTTGTATTGAGCTGGAGGGACCGACGAATGGGTTTCTGGGCTGAGATGACGGGGTACCGGACTGATGCGAGCAGGAAGTACGGGACTGAAATGACGCGGGTGGGGAAAAGGGACATGGTCCTGAGCCTCTGCAACGAACTGAGCGGCAGCGCGGGGATGCTCGGGATATGGGTTGTATTGAGCTGGAGGGACCGACGAATGGGTTTCTGGGCTGAGATGACGGGGTACCGGACTGCTGCGAGCAGGAAGTACGGGACTGAAATGATGCGGGTGGGGAAAAGGGACATGGTCCTGAGCCTCTGCAACGAAATAAGCAGCAGCGTGGGGATGCTCAGGATATGGGTTGTATTGAGCTGGAGGGACCGACGAGTGGGTTTCTGGGCCGAGATGACGGGGTACCGAACTAAGACGAGCTGGAGGGACTGACGCTTGGGCTTCTGGGCTAGGATGACGGGTTACCGGATTGAGGGGTGGTTCCGGAAGTGCCGGTTTTTCCCCTGCAGCTGGGACCATCTGCTGCATGACGGGGATGGAGTTTGGAAGATTCTGAGATGCAGCCGCTGCTTGGGGAGGGGAGCACACATTTGACTGTGGATGAGAGGTAGCTTAGCCATTGCAAGGTATACAAAACTCGCGAACGCACATCCTGGTCGACAACTGCACTAGGGGTGGTCTTAGCACGGCGAGCCTGGAAGTCCAGTACTGTAGAGTCAACATTGCGTGTTTTCTTGATTGTGGTGCGCAAACGAGTGGGTGTGTGTTCCACGGGAGTCGGCGCTCGACGTTTTCGAGGAGAACCTCCGCCATGTTGCTCAGATGGAAAATATTCCTCTGGCAAGAGTTCGTCCACACCATCGGGGGAAGACGCGTCGAATTCAGTGATATCGGACTCGCTCATTTGGTAGGATACGCTTGGCTTTGAAGGGTGTTTTTGTGGCGTGGATGGACGCGTTTTTGAAGGACGAATGAGGTGGAGGGGGAAGACAGAGAGTAGGATGAGGGAAAAAAAAGGATGGACGCGTTTTTTAAGGACGAATGAGAGGTGGGGAGGTGGAGGGGGAAGACAGAGGGTAGGATGGGAAAAAAAGATGGCGGGCAACTCGAAATGGGGTTCATTGAGCATCGTGTTGAAGAATCCACACGACATCGATGGAGTGCGGATGGATGTGCGTCCTGCAAAATATAACCGATTGAGGAAGTAAGGATGATGAAGAGCCTCTGAGGAGACTCGGGAGCGTCAATTTTGTCCCAGAATAGGCAATCATCAGCAGCCAATCAGAGCTCGAATAAACGTACCGTAGAACATATTTTGAATGTCTATAGCGCAATAGATACACGATCTTCACAAATACTACGCAGATTTATGCGGTAAGTCAGCCCGGAGGCTCAGCAAAAAAAAAAAGCCAAGGTAAAAGGGTCTCTTACTGGGTTTATACGTAGCTAATGTGTGTACAGACAGCTTGAAGTCTCAAGGTTCGCTCTTTGCACTTGGCCGTCAAAATGGGTCGTCGTGCAAAATACCTCACTCTTGCAGAAAAGCTTGCAGCCGCGTGCTCTCACAGGCAGGCCTATTCCAAGACACTTCAGTAAGTCTGGCAGTGGCACCTGTTGTTACTCAGAATTGACGAAGCACAGTGCAAAGGCTCAAAGTGCAGCTCGAGCTCGTGCTCGATATCTGCAGCATCATTCTCGACGATCTATTCAACTATCAAACATACCACCCGATCTCCTTGCACTTGCATTGCAACCACTACCAGAATGTCAGGATCTCCAGGATGCTCGCCTTCAACGACACTTGGAAAGGGCGGTATCATTCCGGGGAAAGTCTTGTCAGGAGGTTCGGGAGATGCTCATAGAAGAGAGGACATTGGCTCTACGGCGGTGGGAAGACCTATTCACGTCCAGGGATGGGGCCTCCGAGCAGCAACATTTACTCCGGTGGTTAGCACATGAGATGTACGACTTACACCTCTATGTCGTCGAGTACTCATAGAAATCAGTCTCCATTGTGACAAGTTCTATCTTTCAAGGGGTTGTGGGTAAGGAACAGATTCGATCATAAAGGTATCTACGGTACGTTGGCATATCCGCCTCTGACAGACCAGTGGCATGATGGCCGCGAAGTACAGCGGCAATGGATGCGAGCACCCAAAGCCCACAGTCATATGTGTTTGTCTGCAGAGGATGTACCTGTAATCGAACATGAGTCTGAAATTTTGAAGCGAGGATGATTGACTTACCAGGATGGGGCGGGCAGTCCAACCTTCAGGGATAACATGGAGCGCGTGTCCATTTCGGTTAGCAAGAAGGATCATTCGTGTCATGAGGCAAACAATTTCCTTAACGTCTCTCCGCCAAGGATGTTGAGCGGCAAGACTGTCAAATAGGAAGATCTGGTGAGTCTTTAAGGCGATTACACAAAATACCCAGTGGCCAGGACGATGAATCGGCAAGATCCAGACGTCTTTGGTCCAATACTGTGATTGTCGCAGATTTCGCCAAAGGTCGGCATCAGGTGTCTTGAAGCGTACCCGCGGGAGGTCAAATGTTGACAGAATTGCACATCGACGGCTACTCAAGGAGTGCAGCGGATTGGAGGATATGTCGTCCTGGATGAGGGCAGCTCCGCCATTGAGACAAACATCGTTTAGTCGACCAGTGGGCGAGCGGAAAATCGCAATGTCCTTAGCTTCAAATACAGTCTTTCGAAGGTCTTGATAAAGGACATGCTTGGCATTCGGTGATCCGGATGGTCCCACAATGACGGTGTGGCGAAGTTCTCCAGCATATTCAGTATCCACTTGAAGGTTTGTCTGCCAAATAGCTTAGCAGGTCCAATGACTACTGCAGGAGACATACCGGTAGGCTCCAGATGATCTCGGCATATGCATCTTGAACGCTGACATCGGTATCATCTGGATCTTCCTCAGCCTCTACAGAAATGAGATCCGAGATGATGATCTCCTCGCTGTCAGGATCCTCTGGGACAATGTCCTTTGCTTCCATAGAGTCGTCCTCATCTTGGTCTTCTTCATTTTCAATCCTGGTGAGAGGCGCTGTCCAAGTGAGCTGCGATGCTCCTAAGATGCCCTCTGGAAGAGCCGAAGCATCGGCTGCATGGGAGTTGAGACGAGCTGTGGATGAAAGGTCGGTGACCCATTGTGTCTTGAGTAAAAGTAAGCGCTGTCGGTATTGTTGTAGTGGAATTGAGAGGAGACAATCTGTGAGAGTGTTAATGCAGTAAGATGGCGGTTATGATCAGACGTACTTGAGGGGGTTCTAAGGCTGAGTTCCACAGCTGCTAGCTCACGATGGAACCACTGACAAAGATTATCAGCCTCCATTCTCAGTCGCTGGCGCTCCTCCGAGCAGCGATCGACCTTAAGCATGGCCTGTATTCCTTCTCTGACATCGGGATCTTCCAACCAACGCGGCACATCTCCACACGAAGGAGAGATCCAGACGTCTTCTCTGAGTGTCGGACCATCACGCAATGCTGCAAGTTCGGTAGGGAGCGGTTGTGGAAGTGGTATGGACCAGGAGGGTTGATGGAGAGACTCCAAGGTCTCGCAATATTTGTTGAATTTGCGGATTGCTGTCATGAGTGCGGGTTTGCGCTTGGAAATGGCTTTGCGTGTTTGTTGGTGCAATTTTGTACCTAGCATGTTCAATGAGTCCGTTGAAACGTCACAGATGTCTAGTTTGCAAACTCACCAAGAGCCTGTGCTCTTCCGCCAGTCGCTTGGTCCAGTCTCTCCCACTCGAAAAAGCTGCCAATAGCGCGCTTGCGGATGTTGATCTTGAGATCGCGCGCCATGAGAAGTGTTTGGACAAACTGCAGATCAATATTTTTAAGTTCAGGGAACGATTCGTGAACGCCTAAGCTCGCATAGAGTGATTCGACCTTCTCCTTGAGATGTTCGTGGGTGCGATCGAGGCTCTTGAGCATGGCGAGTGTTGCAGCAGATCCTGTGACAGCGATGCTCTTTCGGGCAGTCTCGAGAGTCCTGTCAACTATATCGAGGTCTGCTTGAAGGCTGAGAACGATGTCGAGTTCCTTCTTGAGCCTCACAGGTGCATCTGCACGAGAGTGTAAGGTTATTGAGCCTGAATGGTTACGAGAGACTCACGAGCCCGGATTGACAGCTGCGACCCCCTCTGCAAAACCCACTGGTGTCGAAGTTCCTGGACTGGAATACCGCAGTCTGCAAGAGTCTCTTGAGCCTTGTTTCCTTGACCTTCGACACCCCGACGGAGGCGCCGTTGTATCCAATGGCCAAGTTCATCCCGGAGCTCATTACCGATGCAAGCCGCTTGTCGGTCGAGAAGCCATAGCCGGCGTGATCTCTGTTGTTTTGTGTTAAGTTCAAGTATCATTGACAAACGAAAACCTACCCCAGATGATCTGGTGATACCAATAAGCTTTCGCAGCCGTGACCACAATCTTTCAACACCTTCGCCATCTGAAAGGCCAAGTCCCTCGCGGATTCTCGGATTATATACCAATTGACAGGCCCACTGGTGTCCGTATGCATGCATCGCACTTGTTGCGAACAACAACCGTTTGTTGATGGTCTCAGGAAGAATATCGTACTGCAGTGAAGAGGCTTATTAGTAGATAATTCTGCAAAGCAAGATGTTCGTACCAAATTGAGACTCCTGTCAAGCACACAGCCAACATCATATAATACAGCGACGGTTGCAGCAGGAGGGATTAGAGAGACAAAGTGCTTGAGGAGTGCGACAGCATACTTTTGTTGCTCGCCCGGAGTGTCGATGTTTGCAAAGAAAAGTGGTATATCATGGCGGCACACCAGCGCCATCACGCCAGTGTCATCAAAAGCGTCCATGTTGGTCTTTTGCTTGTGTCCATTCGCAGCTTCATGAGTCCTTTCACAGTCGTCCACTGCCTCGTTCGGCACTATGGGTTTGTAGGGCTTGGGGCGGGTGTGGCGCAAACCTTCTATATGCTCACCGACACTATCGACAAACGCCTTCGGGATGATATACTCTGGATCGTAGAAATGGGGCGAGTCTCCTGCGGTACGGCGATGGCGATGGTGAAAGTTCCCATCCAGTGCTATATGGAAATCCCCACCCCTTTGGAGAGACGTGTAAGTGCTAGAAATCTAACCAGACTTCAGGAGTACTTACTGATCAAGAGCGCGTCCAAATAACTGGCCAGCGAAGCATGCAGGACACCGTTGCGCGAGGATCCGGGCACACTCAGGGCTGACGGTGGTGTTGGCAGCCGCCTGTATTTGTCGGTCTGACGCCTCTATAGCGGCATCGACCTTATGTTTCACCCGCAATTTGAGGCAATCATACCACTGAATGGCATATCCGAGACCTCGCCGGAATGCATCTCGGATCGGTTCTCCATGTTTGTTCAGCATTGGGAACCCTCTTCGCGTGTAAAAGGTGGATAGCGCGGAGGCCAGGGCTTGAACAGAATCGCAAGATCGTTCGAAGAGGGCTTGATAAAAGTCAAGGAGGTCGACAGAAACAGCAAAACGTGGTTGGGAAGGCGCGGTGGGGAATAAGCCATTCGAAAGAAGAATTTGCGGGATTGGTTGACAGTCACAACCTTCCACTTTCTTTGACTCGAAATCTGTGGAAGGTAACAAGAATAAATCAGTAGCTCGCATGCAAAGAGGACAGGCATACGATCATAAAACAAACAAAGGATTTCGAGGCTTTGTGTAACATACGAGCAGGAACAGTTATGCCGGTCAAGTTTGGTGGGTTTGAGGGGAGATCCCACGGATTGAGTACGATATTGGAGTAGGGGGTCAACGAGAGTGGGGAGGAGTTCGATCCAGGCCTGGTATAGCCGGTTTGACTGTGCGTCAGGTAATATTCGGTTTTTGGCCTTCACCGTTGGAGGGTCGTTTGTCTTCTGTGAGTCCGAGACGGCAGGATTGTCGGTGTAGATATCAGGTGCGTCTTCAAGGGCACAGAAAGGGACGGCATCATGGTCTGGTGCGGGTTCAAGTTTGGAAACAGAAATTGGGCACTTCAAAGCCTCGAGTTTCTCCAGGAGTCGCCGTTTTTTCTGGAAATGTCCAGGAGGAATAACGATGGTGGTTGTCTTCTTCTTGTCGCGGACTTTAACAGGACTTGTGAATTGCACACCCAACCCAATTGACGTTGCAGGTTGTTGTGCTCTAGAGATATATTGCGAGGGAGGCATGGAGGTAGCTTGTGAAAAAAAGACATGACGGCGAAGATGACGCGCTCTACGGGGAGGGTGGAGCCTCCTGGAGGGGCAGTTTTGTAGCATTCAACCCAGAGGCTCGAGAGGCTCAACGGATAATCGATCGATGATCAGCCATCCTTTTGGGAGTATCGGATCAATGAGCCGAGCTCCGACATCTCAGATGCCAGGTCTTTCAGACCAATTTCCCACAACATAAAAATCGGTCTTAGAGACCCTCCCTACCCTCTCAGAAGTGCTGCCTTAGGTGCATGTCCTCCTGTAATACCCCAGACCTTGTTCCATCGGACAAAAAAATAGAGCGGTTTTACAAACGCAACGACTTGCACATATACCTGAGAGGTGAACTGTTCTTTGGTGAGAATGGTGGCTTATTGAATGGAACTCGGAATCTAACCAACTGTTAGGGTTCAGAACCGGGCCTGATGTCCACTGGGGCAATCTCTGCAGTTGTATGAGCACTCTCATCGGCTTCGTCGTTGGTTACCAGTATTTCTTTGAAGCAAGAGGTGATCACATACCCAAGTTGATTCCCTGGAGCATGCAGTCGCGGGAACCCTTTGGAGATTGTAAAGCATACAATTTCTTAGGTTCGTCCATTCCGTCTCAAGATCAACTTCTTTTTTCATTCTTGTCATCTAGTTTCGTTGGAGGGCTATCCTAGTTATCTACGTCAGCCTCGAGAAGGAGAGCTCTTTTTCCAACATATCGAGCTACGTCCACGGATCGGGAGCAGGGGAGGCACACCTTCAAGGACAGCAACACCCACTTCCTCATTGGTTACGCCCTATCGTAGTCCCTCAGGCTTGTCTACGCCGGTTGAGGGACTGCCGCAGCAGGTCCGTAGTAGTCTGCTAACTCTCCTTTTGACACTTGGTAAATGTAAATCATCCTGTAGACGCACAGCGGCAGACCAAGGACATTGTCTCTGGAAATGACACGGACTGTCCAGCCAGTTGGGCAAGGTACCTCGGTATGTCGTTATTCACATTACTTGATGCAAAGCTGAATGCTTTCTTAGGGATCAGGATTCTTGGAAACAGAGACGCGCGACCAGCGTGCTGCCCGTCGTTCTGCCTCAATTCCTTCCCCAGTACAGAATAGAAGCCGAGTGAGAAGCTCCCCAATCGAAGTGATTACTTGTTGACTTCTTTTCAGGCAAGCAAGGCTCCTGAGAGGTGTTGGAACATATACAAGAAATGCTCTATCAGCGGAAGCGCAAACCTCGTTGAAGGAGACGTCCGCAGGCCTGCAGACATCGAGGTTGCTCACATTTTCCCTCACGCATACCAGGAGCAAGTAAGCTGACCTCTTGAACAAAGATTCATTGCTCTGATTTATTTATTTCGAGTGGGTAAAAAAACAATGGCCAACATTTTGCACGGATCGTGGACCATATGGAGACTGTCGTCATGAGTTCACGGGCTATCATCAAATATGCTGTCTCAACAACATGATTCCTCTGCGCGTTGATATTCATCGTCTCTGGGATGCGTACGAAATTGGAATTGATATCCGTGTTCGTCCTAGTGTTCCCATCTTCGGAATCTCTCTCATATATCAGTCCAACAGGATAACTATCGTGTTATCAGCTTTTCCAAGGGGCGCACATATCTCTCATCATATCACCTCGATATAACTCATCTGGATGTTGAGCACCGCCCCCTCCCCGATCTCATTCTGGACCACCTTGCACAATGTGTCTACTTGTGCTGCCTTTTCCCTGGGTCCAGTTATGCTGATCGTATACAATGGTGCGATCTTGATTCCGTCGCAGAAGCCATAGAGGCTCTGCCTCCCAAGGAAAAAGACTCTGGGGATAAAGCCACTGGCTACCTACCCACTCACATGGAATCAGAGGAATTGACAAAGGCACGAGCAGAGATCAACCAATACAATCTAAAGGACAGGGAGCATGGCAAGGGTAAGGCCTCCTTTGAAAATTATCTTAATGTCGCCTTGTCAATCGATGCACCCTGGGAATGGTGAAGAACTTTTAATTTGTTGGTAAAATTGAAGCCTGCTTTGTTTTCTTTGTGTTACACTGAGTAACCCAATGTGTATGAAAATCACATATTTATTGTAGGTATAAAAAGTACTGTCTGTCTGAGCTAAACCTAAGTACATTGTAGAAAATCTAGATTTTGAATGAAAATAAAAAGACAGTTTTGAGAAAACATAGCAAATAGTGGTGTTTGTGATGCGACCCAGGTATCAATCTGTGCACATATTCTTGTTCCATTACCAAGTCACTTGGTGATCAAGTCCTCACCGTACCTATTTGCTGGGCCATTGCAACTGCTTTCCCAGAGAATGCCATGCATGCTGTGGACTTTGGGCCAGGTGGCTTGAGTGGTATTGGTCTGTTGACATCGCACATTCTTGAAGGACGTGGAATATGAGTGGTTGGTGTTGGGGACAAGGGTAAAGGTGACATTGAACTTCACGACACATAGGACGTGAAGTATGAGGGATGGTGGAGTAAGTGGTGGGCACCCAGTTTGGTTCGGACAAGGTGAGTGTTCTGGTATTTTACATAGCTCTACCACTGACTTTCATACTCTAAAGTGATGGTGTGATTCATATCGATACGCCCTTCTCTCGCCTTTTGAAAAAGCCTTCCTAGTACCTGTCTTGGTAAAAGTTGCCAAAAGTGACCCCCAAAATATTGAGGAACTTAAATGCTCATCTTGTAGAGGATATTGTTGGGTTCAAAATGAGCCTGGGATCTCAAAATTTGGTGGTCAGGTTAATGAGATACAGGCAAAATACAATTTTTTCACTATTATGGCCTGCAAAAATCAGAAACACCTTTAAAAATCAGAATTTTGTGCTCATGTGAGTTATGAGATGGCCATGGGTGGCGCACTTCATTTTGGCTAGGGTCAGGGAGGTTTCTCTCCCTAGCACCTTCCTTTTGTAGGCTGTTGAAAGAGAAGAAGTCATATCCTTGTGTTACAATGCCTTTAGCATGTGGCACTCTGAGAGAGCCATGCTGTACACAGTGGGCATTTCTTTGATGGTGGTCACACTTGTAATATGTTTGTATGCATACAATCACACTCACACCAAACTTGAACCAGCCTAGCAAAACAACAAATGGCAGCACACAGCATGGCACTCTCAGAGCATCACTTGAATGGGCACATCTACAATATCACAACATACTTTGCTTCCCTCATCACTCAGTTGGTACTTCATGGTAGCAGTTTCCATTTTGTCTACCCTATTTTGCTAGCCTACATATCAGAATACCAAGAGTGACATGTTGTGTTACTCTTACAATCCCATTGTATCTTTCTGCTTCTGTGATTCTGCATAATTTATACAGAGAGGAGCCTCTTATACAGACAGAGGTGCCAAGAATCCCTCATATGGTGAGGGGCTCCAGGAACCCCTCATATAGAGAAGCCTCTTAAACAGAGAGAGGTTCCATACAGCAAGAGGCTCTAGGAGCCTCTCATACACAAAGAAGCCTCTTATATAGCAAGAGGCTCTAGGAACCCCTCATACACAGAGGGGTTCAAGAGCACCCCATATAATGAGGGGCTCCAGGAGGCCCTCACACACATACAAACAGGAGGCAAGAACCCTCACATACAGAGGGGCCCTTTATACACAGAGGAGCCTCTTATATAAAGAGGGGTTCCAAGAGCCTCTCATAGAGCAAATGACTCTAGGAGCCTCTCATATGGACAGGGGTTCCAGGAGCCCCTCATACAGGGAGCAGTTCCAGGAGCCTCTCATAAAGCAAGGGGTTCCAGAAGCCCCTTATAAACAGAGAGGTTCCAAGAGCCCCTCATACACAAAGGAACCCCTTATGCAGACAGGGGCTTCAAGAACCCCTCATACTGTGAGAGGCTCCAAGAACACCTTATACAGAAGCCCCTTATACAGAGAGGGGTTCCAAGAGCCCCTCATACACAAAGAAGCTCCCTATACAGTGAAGGGCTCTAAGAACCCCTCATACACAGAGAAGCTCCTTATACAGTGAGGGGCTCCAAGAACCCCTCATACAGCAAGGGGCTCCAGGAACCCCTTATACACAGAAGAGCCCCTTATACAGCAAAGGGTTCCAGGAGCTCCTCTTATACAGAGTGGCACTCCAAGAGCTCTTTATACAGAGCAGGGCTCTAGGAGTCCCTTCTAAAAAAGAGAGGTTCCAGAAGTGTCTCATACCAAGAGTAGCCCTCATTCAAGTGCCTGACAGGAATGGAAGTAGGCTGATATAATCGTCAGAGTTGCAACAAGAATGAAAATCCTTCCTGTAGTGCCTCACATCTCTCAAAATCAAAAAGTAAAAGTGGCTTGAGTCATATGTTGACACAATAGGCAATTCTGACATGTTAGGAAATTTGCTGACAAACTTGCAGACTTTATAAACTGTTGTCATTTTGTCCCTTTGAATTCAATCTCAGTCTGAAGCCACAACTCTCTGGGGCTTTCTGCAAGCTTAATTGTCACAATTGGCCACTGCTTTGATAAAATATAGCTAAAGGGGATTGGAGCACTTGGAAACTTTGTAGGGTGAAAGTGCAAGGGAAAGAGTGCAAGGGGAGGAGAGGAAGTGAAGGTGAAGGGGGAGAAGAAGGGGGAGGGAAGAGAAGGTGCAAGTGAAGGGGGAAGCAAGACAAGGGAGAGTCAAGGGAGGGAGGAAAGAGGGGGAGAGAGGGAGAGGGAAGAGGAGGAGAGGGAAAAGAGGAAATGTCAACAGGGAGAGAAGTATACAGGGAGACACAGAGGATGCAAGAAAAGGATGTGCAGAGGATTATTAAGCCAGTGGATTGGGAAACATGAAAATAAGTAAAGCTCAGTAGGGGAATATGTACATTAAAAAAATGATAGTAGGAAACCACTTAAAGGTGAGTTGGAAGAATAAAATATATAGCTGGAGGGGAAAAATGAAGGGATACTATATAAACATTATGCAAGACATGTGAGGGTGAAAGTAAAATGTGGAGGTCTTTACACTCCCCCACGTGTCCCTGTGGAATATTCCCTGCATTCCACAAGGAATCTGCATTCCACAGGGATTCCGTGCGGAATTTTTTTCCTGTTAATATTCCCATTCCACCACTATACTGAGGATTCTCTGTGAATTTCATTCCACAGGGAATCCACAGGGAATCCACAGGGAATACAGGGAATCCACAGGGAATACAGGGAATCCACAGGGGATACAGGGAATCCACAGGGAATGCATGATTCCCTGTGGAATGATTTCCATTTTGCTGGCACATGCACGGACCACGTTCAACAAAGTCACGTGACTTCCAAACTGTGAGCGTTTCCGCCTCTCTCGCTTCCTCCCGGACACTTCCTCGGC
>Ga0193724_1000206_pt1 | contig 14564 bp, 13 predicted proteins | sample H2a1metaG_FD_146005 | JGI IMG/M metagenome (GOLD analysis project Ga0193724, IMG submission 146005) | Soil microbial communities from a riparian zone of the East river system, Colorado, United States - H2a1 | ecosystem: Environmental > Terrestrial > Soil > Riparian zone | place: USA: East River... | reverse complement strand
AGAACTGACGCTGCGAAGCACCCAGCTCGCATCCTCAACCTTCGACTTCTTTTCGATCTTCTTCGCATCCGGGCTGATCTATCTCGCGCTCACCACCGGCGTCAGCGTGATCCAGTTGTTCGTGGAACGTGTTCTCGATCTCGACCGGCCTGCGACTCAGTATCGTTTCGCGCGCTTGCTGCCCTGGTATCGCGCGCCGTTGGCGCTGGAGCCGATCACCGCCGGGCCAGTTGCTTCCACCGAGGCTCGATCCGACGCGGTCGTCCCGTTCGCGGCGCCTGTCAAGGACGTCAAGGCATCGCGGGCGGACCGCACCAAGCGATCCGCTACCCTGACGCGCAACGACGCGGTGGTCGAGGTCAACGGATTATACAAGGCGTACGACAGCCAGCCCGTTCTCGCCGGCGTCGACATGACGGTGCGCGTTGGCGAAGTCGTTGCACTGCTCGGCCCAAGCGGGTCGGGCAAGAGCACGCTGTTGCGATGTATCAACCATCTCGAGGGCTGGGACGCGGGCACCGTCAAGGTCGGCGGCCGCCGCATGGGCTTCCGGGAAGATGGCAAGCCGCTTTCGCCGCGTGACCTTGCCAATGAGCGCGCCATGGTCGGCGTCGGCATGGTGTTTCAGCAGTTCAATCTGTTCGGTCATCTGACCGCGCTGGAGAATGTCGCAGGCCCCCTGCGCTGGGTCCACGGCCTCTCGCGAATAGACGCCGATCGGCGGGCGCGAGAGCTGCTCGAACGCGTTGGCCTCAGCCATCGCGCCGACGCGCTGCCGCGGCATTTGTCCGGCGGTCAACAGCAGCGCGTCGCGATCGCGGGCGCGATAGCCCCGAACCCGAGCGTGCTGCTGCTGGATGAACCGACCTCGGCGCTCGATCCGGAACTGGTCAATGAAGTGCTGGAAGTGATCCGGCGCCTGGCGATCGAGGACGGCCTGACCATGATTATCTCGACACACCAGTTGCGTTTCGCCGACGAGGTCGCGGACCGGGTCGTCTTTCTCAGCGGCGGCTCCATTGTCGAAGAGGGACCTGCGCACGAGGTTCTTACAAACCCGCGTAATCCGATCACGGCGCGCTTTCTCAGCATCATGGACGCCGACCGACCAACCGCGGCGCCTGCATGAAGCGGCCGCGCGCCGCCTTGTTACGATCAGGTGCATCCTTCAACTCAAAACAATCTTGCGTCCGCAAGCGTTCTCCGAGGCCATCGCATGAAGCATCATCTCCTCCCCGTTTCACCCACTAACGTGCACTGGGGTTATTTCAGCAAGAAGGTCGCGCCAGCGCTGACGCTGAAGTCGGGCGACCGCGCCACCATCGAAACGCTGACCCATCACGCCAACGACGACTACGAGCGGATGATCGCCAATGATCCCGGCGCCGAGAGCGTGTTTCACTGGACCAGGGAGCACAAAGCAGTGGTCCGCCGTGGCGCGGGGCCGACCGAAGGCCCGTTCCTGCGCGGCTCCGGCGAAGGCGTCGGCGTCCATCTTCTGACCGGTCCTGTTGCCATCGAGAACGCCGAGCCTGGCGATATTCTGGAAGTTCGCATTCTCGACGTCCGGCCGCGTCCGAGCTGCAACGCCTGCCATGCCGGGCGCTGCTTCGGTTCGAACGCCGCCGCATCCTGGGGGTTTCACTATCACGACTTGATCGAGGAGCCGAAGCCGCGCGAAGTCATCACGATCTTCGAACTCGATACCTCCGGCGAGCCGTTCGCCAGGGCGGTCTACAATTATGTCTGGACACCGCAGACCGATCCGGACGGCATCGTGCATCCGACGATCGATTATCCCGGCGTACGCGTCGATCATAGCCTGGTTCGAAAACGCGAAAACATCCTGCCGAACGTCAAGGTGCCGGCGCGTCTCCACTTTGGAACCATGGGCCTTGCGCCGGCGGAATCCGATTTCGTGAGTTCGATTCCGCCTGGTTACACCGGGGGCAATATCGACGACTGGCGTATCGGCAAGGGAGCGCGGATGTACTATCCGGTCGCGGTGTCAGGCGGTTTTTTCTCCGTCGGCGATCCGCATGCCGCCCAGGGCGACAGCGAACTGGGCGGTACCGCAATCGAAACATCGCTGACCGGCGACTTCGAATTCATCCTGCACAAGAACCGTGATCTCGGCGGCACGGTGCTGGAAGGGCTGACCCATCCGATGCTGGAAACCGACCAGCAGTGGTCGATGTACGGCTTTACGTTTCCAAACTACCTCGCCGAACTCGGCGCCAACGCCCAGACCGATATTGCCAATCATTCGAGCCTGGACAAAGCGATGCGCGATGCCTTTCGAAAGCTCCGCCGCTTTCTCATGACCGTGCATCACTTGAGCGAGGACGAAGCGATTGCACTGATGTCGGTCGCGGCGGATTTCGGCGTTACCCAGGTGGTCGACGCCAACTGGGGCGTTCACGGGTCGATCCGAAAGAATGTCTTTATGTGCACCTGAGGTAAAACCGCCGATTTCGGCTGCTTGCGAGCAGTCCCGACGCTGATCGCAATGCTGACGGTCATAACGGCGCCAAAACCGCCGATCGCCCAGTTGCGCCTGCTGTTGGCACGAGCGTTGCTTCGGTTTGGCATGTCAGAGCGTTTTCAAGCGAAAGCCTGCCCCGGACTTGATCCGGGGTGGAGACCGGTTCGCGTCAAGAAAACGCGTCAAATCGAGAATCTAGAGCCCCGTTTCGATTCTATCGAAGCGGAAAAGGCTCTAGCGTTGGCCAAACCATGAGTATTCACCCGTTTACCAGCGAATCCTACTCCGAGGGAGACAGGACCGAAGCCTGGCAGGACGTGTTGGGCGGCTTCGGCCTGCGATCTCAGCCAATGTCGGCCATACATGGCGAGCATGCCACGGCGCTGTCCCGGGCGTCGCTGGACGGTGTCGGTCTGATGCGTTTTGCCGCGGCCCCGCAGGTATTTTCACCGCTACCGCGGCGTGCCGATCTGCCGATACTGCTGCTGCCGACCGAAGACGGCACAATACTCAAGACAAACGGTTCGCAACACGGCGTTCCGGCCGGCCGCATCGTCATGCTGCCTCGCCAGGGCGACTGGCAGGTTGCATTTCATCGCAGCATCCGCGCGATCGTTTTGTCGGTGACTGTGGAGAGCTTCGGTGGCCGCAGGATCAGTTTACCCGAATACAGAGAGGCCAGCATCGTTCCATCGGGAGGATTGGCCGAAATTCTCTGCCGCACGCTCGAAGCCACATCCGAAGCGCTCGAAACATTGTCGTCGGACGCATGGAACACGATCCGGCTGAGTCTTGCCGAGATGTTGCTGACACTTGCGCATCAGAAGTTGCGGAGCGCCACCGAAGTGGCCGGCATTGGCGCTCAACCCGCGCTGCTCCATCGCATTTACGAAGCGATCGAACGCAAGCTCGGCGATCCCGATATCACGCCGGCGCGGGTCGCGCAGATGGAGGGTATCTCCGAGCGCTATCTGCAGAAGTTGTTTGAAGGCACCGGCGACAATTTCACGCACTACCTGCGCGAACGCCGGCTGCAGCATTGTTGGACCGATCTGGCCAACCCCGCCGAGGCGCATCGTTCCGTGTCCGACATCGCCTTCGGTTGCGGCTTCAGCGACGCGGCCCATTTCAGCCGCTCGTTTCGCGACCGGTTCGGAATGTCACCGCGGGCGTTCCGGCAACAGCAAGCCGAACGTGTTTCAGGTCTGGGCGTCAAGACCGGACAGCGCGGCTGGCCTCAGGATGCCGTGGCGCAATTGCGTGCGCATCGGCCGGCGCCGGTGATCGCCGCCGCCGAACTGAAGCTGGTGGACTGCGCGGTCTCCCGAGGTGGCAAGCCTGCGCATCATTTTCTCACCGTGGATGCGACGCGCGTTCACTGGGGCTTTTTCAGCCGCGCGCTGAAACCGCTGATCGAAGTCGTTTCGGGCGACACCATCACGGTCGAGACCCTGACGCAGCACGCCTCCGACGATCCCGAACTCATGATAACAGGTGATCCCGGCGCGGAGAGCGTGTTTCGCTGGACGCGCGAGGGAAAAGGCGTCGAGCGCCGCGGCGCCGGCCCGATGGACGCGTCAATTTATGGTCGCGGCGCCGGCGAAGGCTTTGGGGTCCACATCTGCACCGGGCCGATCGCGGTAAAGGGCGCCGAACCGGGCGACGTTCTGGAAGTGCGCATTCTCGACATGGTGCCGCGCCCGAGCCGCAATCCGGATCTGCACGGGCGGATCTTCGGCAGCAGCGTCGCCGCCTGGTGGGGGTACCATTATGACGAGTTTCTCTCGGAGCCCAAGCCACGCGAAGCGGTGACGATCTATGAGATTTTCACGGGCGATGAGCCCTATGCGCAGGCGCTCTATTCCTATCGATGGCAGCCGCAAACCGATCCCTACGGCGTCGTGCACCAGACCTACGATTATCCCGGCATACCCGTGGCGGCCGAGACAATCAGGCGACGCCACGGCGTGCTCGACGGTATCCGTATTCCGTTGCGGCCACACTTTGGCGTCATAGGCGTGGCGCCGCGTGAGGCCGGTCTGGTCGATTCCGTGCCGCCGGCCTACTTCGGCGGCAACCTGGATAATTGGCGGCTCGGCAAAGGCGCCGCGGTATATCTCCCGGTCTCGGTTCCTCAAGCCCTGCTTTCGATCGGCGATCCGCACGCCGCCCAGGGCGATGGCGAACTGAGCGGAACGGCGATCGAATGTTCGATGACCGGAACCTTTCAAATCGTGCTGCACAAGAAGGCCGATTTCGCCGGCCGTCCGTTTGCCGACCTGACCTATCCGCTGATCGAAACCGAAACCGACTGGGTGTTGACCGGGTTCAGTCACCCGAATTATCTCGCCGAATTCGGCGCCAAGGGACAGAGCGAAGTCTACGCAAAATCATCGCTCGATCTGGCGATGAAGGACGCGTTTCGCAAAGTCCGCCGATTTCTGGTGAATACCAAAGGCTTGAGCGAAGACGAAGCGATCGCGCTGATTTCGGCGGCGGTGGATTTCGGCGTCACGCAAGTGGTCGACGGCAACTGGGGTGTCCACGCCGTGTTGAGCAAACGGCTTTTCGCGCACGAAGACGGTCTTTGACGGCGAGGGCGTTTTGACGGCAAGGCTTTCGCCGATGCCTTTCGTCATGGCCGGGCTTGTCCCGGCCATCCACGTCTCTCTTGCTGCGACGCTGTTAAGACGTGGATGCCGGTCATCGGATGCATTTCGAGCCAGGCTCCTAAAAAACATCAAATCAGCCAGCGGATGGCGGGAACCTATTTGCCTTTGCCGCATCCAACCCATCAGCAGTAACATGTTGTTGGACAGAGCGAAGTCATCATGCGCCACGCCGAGATACCGCAAATCGCTCCCGTCGGGACCCCCGACGCCGAATTGGTGCAGCGCGCCCGTGCGCGCGACGAGGCGGCCATTCGCATCATCATGCAGTCCAACAATCGCAGGCTTTACCGGCTCGCCCGCGGAATCCTACGCAACGACGGCGAAGCCGAGGATGTCGTCCAGGAAACCTATGTCCGGGCATTCACGCATCTGGACGGTTTTCGCGGCGACTCCAGTCTCGCCACCTGGCTGGCGCGGATCGCCATCAACGAGGCTTTGGGCCGCCTGCGGCGCCAGCGTGCGAACGTCGAATGGACGTCGCTGCCACCGGGCGTGCTCGAGGCCCAGATCATTCAGTTTCCCCATTCGGCTACCTCGGACGATCCGGAAAAATCCATGGCCCAACGTGAAATTCAGCATGTCGTCGAACACGCGATCGACGAATTGCCCGAGGCCTTTCGTATCGTGTTCATCACCCGCGTGATCGAGGGGATGAATGTCGAGGAAACCGCCGACATTCTCGGGCTGAAGCCGGAAACCGTGAAAACGCGACTGCACCGCGCCCGTGCCACGCTGCGCGACAATGTCGAAAAGAAAATCGGTCCCGTGGTGATGGAGGCGTTTCCGTTTGCCGGCAAGCGCTGCGAACGGTTGACCGATGCGGTTTTGAAACGGCTGGGTCTTGCCGGATAATTTTCCGGGAACCTTTCGGCTCACGCTCCATCCAATCCCTGTGAAATCATCAATGCCCGGCGGCTTTGACCCCGGCGCCACGGGAGTATCAACCATGTTCGTTCGATTGAGCGCGGCAATCGCCGCATTCGGCCTGTTGAGCAGCGCGGCGCTGGCGCAAGGCGCAAAGCCGACCGATCCGCAGATCGCGCATATCGCCTACACCGCGGGCGTGATCGATATCGCGGCCGCGAAACAGGCGCTGGCCAAAACCAGCAACAAGGATATCAAGGCGTTCGCGGAAGACATGGTGCGCGACCACGAAGCCGTCAACAAGCAGGCCCTGGGTCTGGTGAAGAAGCTCAAGGTCACGCCCGAAGACAACGACACCAGCCGCTCGCTGTCCAAGAACGCCGCCGATAAGCTTGCCGAACTGGCCAAGCTGAAAGGCGCGGAGTTCGACAAGGCCTATGCCGCCAACGAAGTGGCCTATCACAAGGCCGTCGATGGCGCGCTCGAGACGTTGCTGATTCCGTCCGCCACCAACGCGGAGCTGAAGAGCCTGCTGCAGACCGGCCTGAAGATCTTCCAGGGCCACGAGCAGCATGCCGAACACGTCGCCGCGGCCCTGAAGTAAGGAGCCTCGTATGAGGCCGAGATGGACTCTCCCGATCGTCGCAGTGCTGGTGTCGGGAATGTCCGTCTCGGCGCATGCGGAGACGATTCAAATTTCGATGGAGAATCTTGTGATCTCGCCGGCGGAGGCTACGGCCAAGGTAGGCGACACCATCGAATGGATCAACAAGGACATTTTCGTCCATACCGCAACCGCGCGAAACGGCGATTGGGATGTGACGATGCCGCCGAAGCAGACCGTCACTCTGGTTTTGAAGAAGGCCGGCACCATCGACTATTACTGTCGATTCCATCCCAACATGAAGGCGACCCTCACGGTTGGGCCGTAACGACGGCCCGGCTTGCGCTGCGCCGGCCGCCATTCATTTGGCTCAGCCACGATTCGAAAGGACTGCCGCGCTTCGCTGGACTCTTGTGCCGGACCCGTTTATATATTTATATGCGAAATGGTACATAAATGAACCAGCAGCGGAGGCGACCATGACCAGTGGCAGTTTCAACGATGCCGAGAGCGTCCGGACCGAGGCGATCCTGCAGCGCTTCAACCACGTCTTCCTCAGTCACGATCCCGCCGCGTTGCGGGACCTGATAGCTGACGATTGCATCCTCGAGAACACGCAGCCGGCGCCCGATGGCTCGCGCCATGAGGGCAAGGATGCCTGCATCGCGCTCTGGACGCAGATCGCCACCACGGAGGGCATACACTTCGAGCCCGAAAGCATCATTGCGCGCGGCGATCGCGGCGAGATCCGGTGGCGGATGGTCTGGGGGCCGGATCGCGCCAGCTCGGTGCGGGGCGTCAACATGAAGGCTACATGAAGGCTACATGAAGGCTACGTGAAGGGCGCGTGAAGGCGACACCACACGGTCACTTGGCAATATGTTGAAACAGGATTTTTTCACAGAGACGCTCAGCCCTCGTGAGCGTCATGAGGCTCTTGTCGAAAGTAAGTTGCAGCGACATTCCGTCGATAAGGGCAAGGACCATTGCGCTGGTATCAACGATGTTTGCCGGCTTGAAATCCCCGTCGCGCACTCCCTGTTCGATGATTCCGCCGATAGCCTTGCGCGCCCGCTGATACGCGGCCTTGTTGATCGAAGCCAATGCGGGGTCATGCAGGGACTCGCCCCATAGGGCCATGAACACGGTCCAGAATTCGCGATCAGCGGTTGCTACAGCCAGGCACGCCTTGATCATTGCGCGAAGCCGACTTGATGCGTCCCGCCTGTTTGCGCTTTCCGACTTTGCCCGGAGATCAAGGTCGTCCATCACATGACCGGCAGCGGCGGCGAGGATCGCCCGCTTGTCCTTGAAATAGTAATGAAGGATTCCCTGGCTCACGCCCGCCTCGGCTGCGAGGCGTTTCATGGTCAACTGAGAAAACCCGCTCCGCGCGAGACAGCGAATGGTCGCGCGAATGATCTCATTGGAACGGGTATTGTTTGGGTCCGGTTTTCGCGGCATCGACCGAATTTCACCTTAGCCGCTCCCGTCGCGGTAGATTGGTTGTTGCGTCATGACCGCCGTCGACGTTGGGGTATGCGCCCCGCGGACGGACCTGGGCTTTTGATCAAGGCGTCGCGGGAGCGAAGCGGTACGCGAAGCTGGACGTGGCGTGGGCGACGGGGTCGGTGCTACCGTCCGAAAACAGGTACGTCTCCAGATAGGCAAGGCGTCGGCCGATGCGGATGATTTTCGCCTCGGCGATCAGGTCCTTTGCGAGCGCGGGCCGCAAGAAGGTGATTACGAGATTGCTTAGCACCGCGACAACGTCCTTTCCGAGGGCGGCATGCATGCAGACGTACATAGAGGTATCGGCAAGTCCCATGACCTTTGGGCCCGAGAAGACCCCATGTCCGCTGTCCTGCCAGATGTCCTGCCCCATGTACTCCGGTCGGAACGGCATGCGGATTCTGATTGCGGTTTTCGAAACGTGCTCGGCCACTTCGCTGTTGTGATCGATCAGCGGAAGCTTCTCGACGATCACATTCTCCAAGTCTGTACATGTCAGGTCCGGCAATGCTCTTCTCCAAGGCATTGTTTGATCGGTTGACCAATTTATAAAGGCCGGTATCGTGCTTGTCAAACGGCGGCTGGGAGGTCCGCCGCCACTCCGAAGAAGCTGAAGACGGTCGGCAGGTCGAAGGGGTGACGGCGATACCCGCCGTCGCGCCGTCGCGGGCAGCGCGCAATTGAGCTTGTCGTCTGGTCAGGAATGCCTGGTCCGCCGCAACGCCGTCGCAAGCCCGACCGCGACGCATGCCTGCCAGACCGGATAGAGGAACGAGGTCAGATCGAGGTCGAGCGCATTGTCGAGCGCCACCAGCGCGCCGGCAATGGTGCCGACGCTCAGCATCGGCAGCCATGCCCCGACGTCGCGCGGACCCGCCGGCAGCAGACACATCCCAACCGCCATGATGGTGGCGCCGGTGAAGCCACCGGCCAGTCCGGCCAGGATATTTCTGGTGGCTTTTGCCGCGTCCGCGGCTCGCCCGTCGAACCAGATCGCAACATTCACCGCGCACACGAAGGCGATCATGGTGACGATGGCGGCCGCCAGCGCCGCCCACCATGGATTGGGGCTGAAGCGGCGGACCAGGATGAAAACCAGGATCGCGAACGGGATCGCCACCAGTGCGATGCGGAAATCGCCGGGCGTACCGTTGATCCTGTCGATCAGCGGCGGCAGCAGCGGCGTCAGGACGCCGGTCAGCAGGCCAGCGCCGGCGACCTTCAGCAAGCCCTTGGGCGTTTCGTCACTGGCAGCGATCGCCTCGGTCAACGCCCACCCCTGTATTTCCGCTGCCGACAGTTCTGGAAGCGGAATCGGATCCCCACACGCCGCCTGAAAGGCCACAATCAGGCGTTGAGCTTGCATAACACGATGAAGATCGGAATTGAAGCCCGCGCGGATCGGTCAAACCGAGGCAAGAAAAATAAAGCCGCGCCAACCCGAAGGTTGACGCGGCGATGGCCGTTCTGTTGCCAGGTGTACCTACCCCGAACGGTTACGCCGCGAGGCGCACTTCGTTCAATGCAACGTTATCGTTTGCATTTAGGTTTTTGACCCGATAACGGCGGTATCATGCCGAGCACAATTCAGAGCTTCTTCGCGACCATCGATCCTATTTCGCCCCCGCCTTAGCAGCCCAGGGATTCTGCCTTCCGACAGAATCGATCTCACCAGGATGAGACCTTTAAGCTCAAGCTGCTAGGGTGGAGGCGCCGGGTACTGCCCCCGGGTCTGCCCGCAATCCGCTCTAAGTTTCAGCGCCATCGTCTTGCGACGACCGAGATATAGGCGTGATCCCTGACGAAAGCTAGGCTGCCCGTTGGCATCGTCGCTCTCAATCCTGCTGATTCGAACAAGTATCGACGATTGCTTGAAGCAATTCTTCGCCCGTATCATACCACCGCGAGAAGCCGACCTGACGCAGAATTTCGCTGATAATCGGCATCGCGATCAGTCCACCCTCCTTATCCTCGAAGAGCTTGTCGAGTTGCGCATGCAATTTCGAGCCTTCGAGGGCGGCGATTTCGACGGCCAGTCGGTCCAGTTCGCGCGCCGCTTCGAGGTTTCGCACGTCGTCGGGAAACTCGATCGCCTTCTCTCGACGCCAGTAGGCGGTGCCCGCGCAATCGACGAGGGCGCCAATTTCGATGAACAATGCTCCTCTCCTTTGAAGAAGCGCCCGCATGCAGCGGATGACGGGAAGCGAAACCTCGTATGCAGCTTGGGATACGGGCACCGTTTGCAAATAAAATCAAGGAATTACAGGTCTTTAGCTTGGATTTCGCGTACCCTCTCTTTATATATTGGGTTCTTCCGGGGGCAGGGAATATGATGGCGAGGCGCCGTGAGCCTGTCGTCGAAACGAGCCCTATGGTATAATTCCGCCATGACGGCAAAGACGCTCAGAGATGTATTGGAACATGCCGCGACCTGGCCTCGCGAGGATCAGGACGAACTCGCGGAGTATGCGCGCGAGATCGAAGCACGCCGCACTGGCATCTACACGATGTCGGATGACGAGCGAGTAGCTGTGGGTAAGGCAATCGCTCAAGCGGATCGGAGCGAGTTCGTGCCCGACGACTTGGTGGCAGAAGCTGACAAACGCCACAGACGATGAGGGTTCGGTACACCCCCGAAGCGTTCTCTGATCGGGAACGAATCCTTGAATATTTGAGAGAGCGTTCTGCAAGCGGATCGCGGAACGTAGCGGTGAGCATCCGTGAAGCTGTTGCGCAACTAGGCGATCAACCTCACAGTGGATATCGAACAGACAATCCCGATGTGCGGGTAATGTTTGTTGTTCGATATCCCTACAAGATCTTCTATCGGGTGCGTGACGATGTGGTCGAGATTTTACACATCCGGCATACGTCGCGACGGGCATGGGCAGGCGAGAGATAGAGATTTGACGTTCGCTGTCTCAACGCCCGGCCAGGCCGGCGTCTGGCCGCGTGAGCATGCGCAGAGTTTTGCGCCCTGGGATAGCGCAAGCTTCCGAAAACGCCTCACGGATGGTCCGGTCCTTCGGCGTCTGCGCCCGGTTTCGGGCTTTAAGCGCTCTGGGCCGCCCGCAGGTGGAGATCGCCGCTGGCGTCCGATGCGAGATCCGCATGCGTGAGGTTGCGGAAGCTGCCGATCGCGGCCGGACGTCCGAGCAAATATCCCTGCACCTCGTCGCACAGTTCGTCGTGCAGGAATTGCAGTTCAGCGTCGGTCTCGACGCCTTCCGCGAGCACGGGCAGGCCAAGTCCGCGACCAAGACCCAATACCGCCCGGACAATCGTCGCGGCCTGGCCGTTGGAATTGACCGATTTGATGAAGGAACCGTCGATCTTGATCCTGTCGAACGGAAACGCCCGCAAGGTGGACAGTGACGAATAGCCGGTGCCGAAATCGTCCATGGCAATGCGAATGCCGAGCGCCTTGATCTGCCGCAGCATGCCGAGCGTCCGATTGAAATCGCGGACCAGCGCCGTCTCGGTGATTTCAATCTCCAGACGGCGCGGCGGCAGCCCGAATTCGAGCAGGATCTGGTGCAGTTCGTGGACGAATTTGGCGTTGTGGAGCTGCACGGCCGAGACGTTGACGGCGATCTTCAACGGTTGCGTCCACGTTGCGGCCTCGCCGCAGGCCGTCTTCAGCACCCAGTCTCCGATCTGCAGGATCGCGCCGGTCTCCTCGGCAATCGGGATGAAAACGGCCGGTGAAATCTCACCGCGTGTCGGGTGCTTCCAGCGCAGCAGCGCTTCAAAGCCGATGACTTTCCCGCTCTGGATTTCCTGCTGCGGCTGATACACCAGCCGCAACTCGTCGCGCGCAATGGCGTGGCGCAGATCATGTTCCAGCGTTCGGCGTTCGCGGACCTCAGCGCCCATCCTTGCCTCGAAGAAACGATAGGTGTTGCGGCCTTCGGTCTTGGCGCGGTAGAGCGCGGTGTCGGAATGGGTGAGAAGAGCCTGACGATCCGTGGCGTCTTCCGGACAGAGCGCAATGCCGATGCTGGTCGAGACGTGGGTCTCCGGCGTATCGTCTGTGCGCAGCGCTTCCAGAATGGTCTCGGCAAGCCGGCCTGCCGCGGCGGGATTTGCAACGTCAGGCATCAGAATGGCAAACTCGTCACCCCCGAGGCGCGCCATCATCGGCCGTTCTCCAAGCACCGCGGTGATGCGTGAAGCAACCGTCTGCAACACCTGGTCGCCGGCGCTGTGTCCGAACAGGTCATTGATTTCCTTGAACCGGTCGAGATCAAGACAGAGCACAGCGAGGCTCCTGCCGGGGGTCAATGCCGCGATCTCCTGGTCGATCCGCGCATTGAAATGGCTGCGGTTGGGAAGCGAGGTGAGAGCATCGTGATGCGCCAGGAAATAAATGTGTTGCTCGGCGTTCTTGCGCGCCTGCAGATCGCGGACGGCGACAACCTGGTGCGGCCGTCCGGCAAAAACGATCGGCCGCAGGATCAGCTCCACAGGGGTGGTCGAGCCGTCGAGATGGCGCAATTCCGTTTCAACCGTCTGGTCCGATCGGGACAGCAGTTCAGTGCGTGCCACCTGGTCCGGAAAACAGCTTTCCAGCCTTGCCCCGACCAGATTGGCGCTCGATAAACCCGCCAGACGGGCAAAACTGGTGTTGACGGAGACAATCACCTCCCCGTCGCAAACCAGAAGCCCCTCAACCGAGGCATTGGCGAGATCGCGCATGCGGTCGACTTCACGCTCTGAACGGCGATGATCGCGGATATCAAGCACAACGCCTGCCAGTGCCAACCCGATGATGCCGAAGCTCGCGATCGCCACCCCCACCGCAAGCCATCCGGCTGGCAGCGCTGATGGCGAAATCTCCATGGTGGGGTCGGGAATGATCGACACGGCGGCCATCGCGGTGAAGTGATGGCTGCAGATCGCGAGCGTCAACAGGACGGCACCACCGATCTTCCATTTTTCATTGTTGCCATGAAGACCAACGGGCAGCGCGACGGCGCCGATTGCCGCGCCGAGCATGATCGATGCGGCAACAAGAACAGGATCCCACAGGATGATGCCTGCAACTTCAAATGCAGCCATCCCGGTGTAGTGCATCGCCGCAATGCCGCCGGCGACAATGGCGCCGCCGATCCAGGGCCCGTGGCGCCAGTTCGGAGCGAGCGATACCGCGAGCCCGGCGCCGGTCAGCAGGATGGCCGCGAGCAGCGACAGGATAGTTAACACAATGTTATAGCCGCTCGGGATTCCCGGCGTGAACGCAAGCATCGCGATGAAGTGCGTGGCCCAGATACCGAAGCCGGTGGATATGGCGGATACGGCCAGCCACAGGCCTCGCATGTCGCCGTGTGATTTCCGGGCGTGACGAAGCAGGTTGATCGCGGCAAATGACGCCAAAACGCACACCAGGGCCGCGAGACCGACAAGCCTCAAATCATGGGCGTAGGCGATGCAATTGTAGATCCTGAACATGTGATGACACCGCAAGGCGGAAAAACCGCGACCTGCGGAAGCTAGGGTCAACGTCGTAAGATAGCGTAAATGAACCGATTTTGAGCAGGCGACCTGCCCGGCGGCAGGCATGCCTCCCGCTGTGCGTCGCGCGGCGGAAGGAACGCGGTGAAATTAGTCGACAGCAACAATAACCCGTTAATCAATATGAACGTTTATTCAAACACCTATGGGCGATTTAATGTCGCACTTCGGAACGTAGAACCTCGGTGACGATTACCACTCCACACGTTTTTTTTGGAGTGAGGCAATGAAAAAATTAGCGATCGTATTTGCCGTCGGTGCAGCCGCACTGCTCGATGGCTCCGCCGCAAACGCCGCCGACAACACGGTGAAGGCAAAAGCCGCAGCCGACGCAACTCAATCATCAACCGACATCAGCTCGCGCCATCGACACTGGCGTCGTTACCACCATTACGGCTATCGTCACTACCGACCGTATTATGGAAGCTACGGTTACGCTCCGCGGTATTACGGAAGCTACGGCTACGCTCCGCGGCCTTACTATGGCGGTTATGGTTATGGCGGCCCGAGTGTAACCTTCGGCTTCGGCGGAGGCGGATACCGAGGCTGGTAATGCGAAAAAGCCCGCAGCAATGCGGGCTTTTTTCTTGTAACATCGTGAGCTGCTCGATCTCCTGCAGTATCCTGAATGAACCAAAACCGAACTCGTCAGTGAACGGAGAGTGCTCGATCTTCCAGTTGACGGCTCCCACCCGGTCGAGTGACCGACATAAGGCAATGTGTGACCGGCCGCTGCGGAAAGCCCTGGTCGTCCTACAAAAGGGCTTTGGAGCGGGCGAAGCGCTCCGGGCCAAGATTTTCAGTTGATTTTTCTTAGTAAAACCAATTATTTACGCCCCAATGCCAAATTTCGTGTTGGACGCTTTGTTGGACGTTTCATTAGACACTCGACCGCCGCTCAACTCGGCTAATG
>Ga0193724_1000205_pt1 | contig 14627 bp, 15 predicted proteins | sample H2a1metaG_FD_146005 | JGI IMG/M metagenome (GOLD analysis project Ga0193724, IMG submission 146005) | Soil microbial communities from a riparian zone of the East river system, Colorado, United States - H2a1 | ecosystem: Environmental > Terrestrial > Soil > Riparian zone | place: USA: East River... | reverse complement strand
ACAAAATCGCCCCTGCCACATGATCCCAGCCACCATCATAAAGCAAGCCGCGCCATCCCGATCGAGCTATTCTGGACAAACTGAGCGTCGCGTGAGCCGGAGGACAAGATGAGGATTCAGCAGATCAAAGTAAATTTCGTCCGTCTGCCGCTGGAAGAGCCCCTGGTCGGCGCACCCTACATGCCCGGGATGCTGCGCGAATTCTTCACGGTGCAGGTGCAAACCGACGAAGGCATCGAGGGCATTGGCGTCACCGGGTTCGGCGGGAAACTGGTGCGCGCGCTCAAGGCGGCGATCGAGGATTTTGGCGAGTTGATCGGGGGTGACGACCCGCTGCGCACCGAACAAGTGATAGAAAAACTGCGTGCCGCGTCGGCCTCATGCGGTTCCGGCATAGCGACCCTTGCGATTTCGGCGATCGATACGGCGTTGTGGGATATCCGCGGCAAGGCCTTCGGCGTTCCGCTGGCGCGGCTGCTGGGCGGCTTGCGCGACAAAGTGCCGGCTTATGCCAGCGGCGCGCTGACGCGCACCACGCCAAACGACAAACTCGAGCGCGCCGCCTCAGCGCTGGTCGAGAAGGGCTATCGGCAGATCAAGGCCCAAATGGCAGTGGAAGGGTTCACGCCCGCGCAGGAAGTCGAGCGCGTCAGCCTGATCCGCGATGCGGTCGGGCCGGATGTCAATTTGATGGTGGACATCAATCAGCGCTGGAGCGTAGCCGAGGCGATTTCGATCGGCCACCGCGTCGAAGCGCTGGGCCTCGGATGGCTGGAGGACCCGACGACGTGCGACGACTACCAGGGGCTCGCGAAGATCGCGGATGCGTTGACGACGCCGATCTGCGCCGGCGAATATCTCTGGGGCATCGAGCCGCAGCGGCAGGCGATGTCGCGCCACGCCATCGACATCACCATGATCGATTTGCTGCGGGGCGGCGGTGTGACGCAATGGATGAAGGTGGCCGGCATGGCGGAGGCCTTCAATAAGCCCGTGGCGAGTCATTTGCTGCCGGAAATCCATGTGCACCTGGTCGCCGCCGTGCCGAATGGGCTGGTCGTCGAATATATGCCGTGGACCTGGCGCCTGTTCGACGATCCGCCGATGCCGGTCAACGGCGAAATGACCGTGCCAACCGGACCCGGGCTCGGGCTGAAATTCGCGCCCGACCTGTTCGACAAATACGGCGTCGGCTAGAGCATGATCCGGAAAAGCATGCCCTCGGACTTGATCCGAGGGTGGGTACCGGTTTTCCCTCGCGACAAACGCGAAGCGCTTGCGCGGAGATCATGCTCAAACAAAAAGATAGAGTGGGATGACGAGCCTCGCGCTGATTCTGAGCTTCGAACGTCAGCGTCGGCGCCGATCGATCCTACCGGACGGCGGCGCCTGATTCCGAGTAGCTGGCCGCTGCGCCCTCAGGACGCGCGTTTGCTCGCACCTTCGAGTACCAGCGCCGATCGCGGCGCGCATACAGCGAACACAGGTCCCATTCCATGGCCAGACGCACGCCATCGGGCGTCAGGAATGACAAGCCGGCTTCGTGGAATGCGAGGCCGGCGCTTACCAGGTCGCAACGGCCAGCCCTACTCGTGATGTCGTTGTCCGACGTTGGGCCCTCGACGAACAACTGACCGAGGACGCTGACGGCGCAGGGCGACAGCTCAAGCTTGTTCGCGATCATTGGCTGGCTGTCGCGCAGGGTTGCCGCGCCTTTCGGGAAGAGATGATCGGTCGGCATCATAGCTGATTCCTCGACACCAAAAAAACGGAACGGCATCAGATAAACGGGCGAGGTCCTTTCATTCTGTGAGCGAGATCACGCAAGGTCATCCAGTCTGCTGCCAATTGCTGCCCGCAGCCGTCCTGGACTGGCCCAAAAGCCATCCCGCTTCTCGACTCCCAAATCGACTCATGCACGCACCGCATGACGCAGAAGACCATTTCCCTGGCTTGGGAGAGTCACTGGTAGGCGAAGCTCGCGCGCAGTGCCGGTGTGTCGGAAAAATTCCAGCGATCAATGGTCGAGTCTCGGGCCTGGCTGGGGGCCTTTCCAAGGCGAGGAAGTGTGGTGCCGATTGCGAGCCGCACTCCGAATGGCAAAGATGAAGCCAGAGCCCCACAAACGGAAATAGGGGTCGGCAAGGGAGGAAACCAATGAAAACCGAGCGCTCGCGTTCTGGAACGAAATGATGAATAACCGCGGCGCCGGGGCCTTGATTTGAAAACGGCGCGCTTATCGCCGGTCCCATGTGAAAGCAATGCCGATCTCGACAAGCACGGCCGCTCCACAGATGGCCAAAAAGGTCGCCAGGTCCACGCTGTCTGCAAGCTGGCGCAGGCCATAATGGACCGCCACCACGATCATGGTGAGGAATAAGAGGCAAACGATGATTCGAACTTGCACGACCGGCCCCGCGGGAATCGTTGGGCGGCGAACATAGGCGCATGGGCCGATCACGATCAAGGCATCAAAAAGGATGTGGTCGGTGCGGGCTTCATTCTTCGATCACCTCCGCGCTTCTGTTGCGGGTAAAAGGCGGCCTTTAGAGCGGGATGACTTTTCTTCGAATCGTCATCCCGCTCCATCTTTTTGTTTGAGCATGATCTCCGCGCAAACGCTTCGCGTTTGTCGCGAGGGAAAACCGGTACCCACTTTTCCGGATCATGCTCTAGTTCAAAAGCTTGCGGAGCTTTTTAACGATTTCTCGCAGGTCCATGACGTGTTCCTCGACGACCCGTTGTCTCTCCGCTTCGCGGGATTGTTGGCTCGGGCCAAGCCTGCTGTCGGTTGGTTCGCAAGCGTCCTTTTTCGGGTCCATCATCACGTATCTCGCTTTAGCTTGTGTCGGCTCCAATGCGTGTCCTTGCGCGAGGAACTAAACTCCCGAACGTAGCCGCGGTTCAACGCTCTTATGATACCGATGCGCGCCATCATGGTCGGGCCGTTGAGCTCGACGACCAGGAGCAGGGCTTCTACCGCGGCCTGCCACGCATCAAGATTTTGTTCGGCCTTCGGAAGCTTCATGATGTAATCGGCGGCATCGCGCAGAGTCACGAGCTCACGCCCACCCGATAGCAGGACAGGATCATCGAAGGGACGAGCCCAGACGGCAACGGCCTTCAATTGTGCGATCAGCTAACCGCCTTCAGAAGACGTGCTGCGTGCTCAATTGGCGTTCTTTTCCGCCGCTTCGATTGCCGCACTCTCCGAGCAGATTGTTGTGCTTTCCTGAGCTGCTCACGGAGTTCGTTCAATTCGGCGATTTGAATAAGGAGACTGGTCGAATTATCGGTGAAAATTGAAAGGTTCTCTTGAAATGAGCGCATTTATAAACTCGCTGACTGACGTTGCCTCTCCATTGGTAGAGCCCATGTCGCCCTGGACATGGGTCATCGTGAGCACCCTAACGTGCACACGTTACCTTTGAAATACTGTATAAATACGGTTTCCTTCAGCGTAACACCGTGAGCCGGAAGTGTTCCTATTTGTGATCATCGACATGCTCTACTCTGGATAGCGTAGTCCATCGTTGGAAACCGTCATGAAGCAAAGCGACCTTGATTCAATGTCTATCGAAGAGCTGTGGATGCTCCACGAACGAATCGCTGCAACGCTTACCGCAAAGATCAATGCCGAGAAGAAAGCGCTTAAAGATCGGCTGAAGCAGGCCGACATGAGCGTGCACTAGAGCGGGATGACTTTGCCTCGAATCGTCATCCCGAGCCAGACTCATTCGATTTGTGCATTTAGGACAGCGCGGACGCTCATCCTTCAGCCATTGCTCGTGGCACAGCTCTTGAGCCTCGCGCAGATTCTGAGCCTCGAACGCCAGCGTCGGCGCCGATCGATCCTACCGGACGGCGGCGCCTGATTCCGAGTGGCTGACCGCTGCGCCTAGAGGACACGCGATTGATCGCACTTTCAAGTACCAGCGCCGATCGCGGCGCGCATACAGCGAACACAGGTCCCATTCCATGGCCAGGCGCTCGCCATCGGGCGTCAGCGATGACAAGCCGGCTTCGTGGAATGCGAGGCCGGCGCTTACCAGGTCGCAACGGCCAGCCCTACTCGTGATGTTGTCGTCCGACGTTGGGCCCTCGACGAACAACTGACCGAGGACGCTGACGGCGCAGGGCGACAGCTCAAGCTTGCTCGCGATCATTGGGTGCCTGTCGCGCATTGTTGCCGCGCCTTTCCGGAAGAGGTGATCGGTCGGCATCATACCGATTCCTCGACACCAAAAAAAACCGGAGAAGTACGGTGTCAGTACTCGGGACGGTGAATCGCAGTTGATTTTCCGCCAGTGTTGAAATCTGATCACACCATGCGGTCGTGCAGGGCCGCCTCGCGGGGCCGGCAATCAACAAGGGGCGCGGGCTCAGCTCGCGCACCCCAACCGATCGAGCGCATTATCTTGGTGACCGTCGCCGTTCGTGGCCAGTCGCTTCGCAAGAGATGCAATTGTGACCTTGAGATTGTCGCGCCGCGTCGCCAGCATTATTGCCATGGCCGGATACGCGACGTCGGCTGGATCGAAAATCCCCGCCCGCTCCTCTTCGGCGGCAATGTCGACCTCGACTAACCGCATAGTGCGGTCGAGATCATCCATCAGTGTCCTGATCGTTGAATCTCGTAGAGAGGTTGTCGAAATCCCGAAATGACGGTGCATGTTCATTCGCGTGCTCCAAAATGACCCGAATTGGCACACCCTGGATTGTTTACCGGTGCCCTATGCCATCGATCGCAAGAAGCCTGCCAACATTCGCGCAGCAATCGATTTGCCAACACAGTGCCGACACGGGGCTTTTCAGTGGATCGCTAGAATTTGGCTAAGTGCTTGATTTGGTTGGTGCCGCAAACAGGATTCGAACCTGTGACCCCGTCATTACGAATGACGTGCTCTACCAGCTGAGCTATTGCGGCGGACCATGCAGCGCGTTCGGCGACAGGGCTGAAAACGCTCGCACCTGATAACGGGCACCGCCCGTCTTGGCAAGAAAAACGCTCCCGCGCGAGGCAAGAACCCTTTTTTGATGCGTTTTCTCACCGCGAACCGGTACCCACCCCCGGATCTGGTCCGAGGGCATGCTTCGCTCGAAAACGCGTTGCTCAGTTCCCCCAGCGGGACAGGAAGCCACGCCAGCCGCCGGCCTGGCCATGTACGGGTCCCGCTTGTTCGGCGAATTCATCGCCTGGCGTCTCGTCATCGATGCCGGGATCGTCCGGCGCCCGCAGAATCGGGATCACCGGAAGGATGCTGGCGGGGACGTTCCTGGCGATATCCTTGGGAATATCCTGGCGCGGGCGGAACAGCGGCGCCGGCACCACCGATGAGGTTTCAGGCGGCGGTGGCGGCGCTGGCGCAGGCGTGGGAGTGGGAGCGGGCGTGGGGGTCGGCGCCGCAATCGGGGCCGGTTCGACGGTGGCGTCCAAAACCGGAGAGTTGTCCTGCGCGGCCGGGGGCATAGGCTCGATCGGGGCGTCACGTGGCGGCTCGACGCGGCGCGGCGCCGAGATCGCGGCATTGAATTCCGCGGCTTCGATCGCCGCATTCTTGTCGGAGGGCAATGCCGCCAGCGGCCGCTGCCACTGAAAGGCGTCGAGACGGCCGGTCACCGGCGATACCGGCCGCCAGCGATCCGAGACATATCCGTCCGCGGTCCAGACCGGATCGTGCAGCGCGCGCACCGCGCGCAAGGTCCAGGCCCGCGCCCGGCCGCTGTCGCCATGCTCGGTGCGTTCGATTTCCGCCATCAGCATCGCCACCCGCTGGGTCGGCGTATCCGTGAACGGCGCCAGCACCTCGCGCGCGCGCGCAAATTCTGATGCGTCGATGGCGGCGCGGGCGATCGCCAGGGCGCTCTCGAAATGACCGGGCGCCTTGGCGGCGAGCGTCTCGATCCGCACCAGCCGCTGCCGCGCGGAATCGCCGAGTTTGACGTGCGCATAGGCATCGGCAAGATCGGGATGTGGCTGCGCCAGCCACGCCGCCTCCACGATCCGCATCGAGCGCCGTATCTGATGCGCCTCGCTTTGATACTTGCTCGCCAGCACCGCGGCCGGCACCAGGGTCGGCGCCAGCTTGACCGCTTCCATCACGCTTTCGCGCGACAGATCGCGGTCGACGGTCTCCAGTTCCAGCGCGCGCGCGGTCAGCAGCACGCCGCGCTGACGCCGATAGGCGGCCTTGTCGATCAATCCCGATGCCAGATTGTTGTCGAGGATCGACAGCGCGCCGCTCCAGTCGGCCTTGGCGCAGCGAAATCCCAGCACCGCATGCGACGCCCAGGTCGATGCCGGCGCCAATTTCAGCGCTTCTTCGGCAATCATGACGGCGGCGACCGGATCGTCGGCGCGCTGCGCTTCGATGAACAGACCGCGCAAGCCCAGTAGCCGCGTGTCCCCGCGCTCGGCCATGGCGCGGAAGGCGGCTCTCGCCCCTTCGCGGTCGCCGTCGAGCTGTGCCGATTGCGCGTGCAGCAACAGCGCCAGCGGATCGTGCGTTGCATGGCGGCGCGCGACATCGGCATGCAAGCGGGCCGCTGTGGAATCGCCGTGGCCGATCGCGAGCAGGCCGTGGGTGATGGCGTGACGGCCGCGGGCGTGACGGCGCTCACGCCGTGCGCGCTTGATCCGTTGCGGCGTGCGCCAGAGCCCGCGCAGGATCGACCACGCCAGCATCGCCGCGACGACGATGACGCCGAGCGCCAGCGCGAATACCGGCAGCGAGGTTTCGACCCGCCAGCCGCCCGACGACAACACCACGTCGCCGGTCTGGTCGGCAATCCACGCCGCACCCGCCGCTGCCAGCGCAATCAACACCAGAAACAGAATGATCCGGTACATCGGATTCCTATTGCACCGGTTTGGCGAGCGACGCCATGGTCTCAGCGGCAAAACTTCGCGATGCGGCGAGCGCCGCGTCGCGCGTGTCGCATTTGTCGAGCCAAGCTTGCGCCGCCGCACGATCGGCAGGCGCCAGCGTATTCAACTCGCGCCGGGCGTCGGCCAATTCGTTGCGCAGCGCCGCCGCGGTAGCCCGCGCGACCACAGCACCGCGGTCGTTGCCGACCGTGTCGGTGCGCTCGATGCGCACCAGTTTTGAAGCACCAGCCTGCAGGCGCTCGACGATGCCCGAACCGGTGGTGGCATTGTCCGGTTGCGCCGGTGGCGACAGTTTCGGCACCAGCGTCAGCAGTTCGCGGCTGAGCGCGTTTGCGTTCGGCACGCCCTTGGCCGCGAAGCCCTCGAGCGGCTTCAACGCATCCGGATTGGTGGCAAGCGATTTCGCCGTCGTCAGCGCGGCCGGATAGGGATCGCCGGTCCGTACCAGAACATCGAGCAAGGCTGCCGCCACGATACGGCGCAGCGACATGTCATCCGCCGGTTTTGCGTTCTCTTTTGCGCTCTCCTGCGCGAGCTCGGCGCTCTGCGCGCGGGCGGCGCGTTCGATTCCGGCGATGCGTTCGTTGATCGCTGTGAGATCCAGCGGCGAAGAGGATCCGCCCGGCGTTGCCTTGACGTCATTGACGACGGCGGCGAGCTTTTCCGACTCCGCGCGCGCGGCCGCGACGTCGCCGCGCAGCGAGGCAAGCGATTTCTCCAGCGCCTCGATACGCGCGGCGGACGCCGGGTCGGCCGCAGCCGTTGCAGCCTTGCTGGCTTTGGATTCGGCGCCGGCGATGCGCGCGCTCAGGTCGTCGATGACGGCGGCATTGATCTGGCCGCCGGCTGGCGTGGCGGGTATCGCAGGCCATCCCAGGATCCAGCCGACACCGATCACCAGCGAGGCGGCGACCGCGCCGGAAACGGCCGCGACGACCCAGGCCGAAATCGCCGCGGCCGGGCGCTCCTGCGACGAAGGTTGTGGGGAGGTAGATTCGCGGGCGGAAGGCTCCTGAGACGAAGGTTTTTGAGAAAAATGCTCCGGCTGGGCGTCATCGCCCGCATTCCGGGGCTCGCTCGACACCTCCGACGCTTCAAGGTCGATCGTGGGCGGCGGGCGTTTGGCCCGGCCCAAATCCGGCGAAGGTCCAATGTCGTCGGGCCTGTCATCGACCATCTCTGGGGTTCCTTGCTCGCTGTGACCGGACGTTACCAGATTCGGCACGTCCTTCTGGAATATCGGTTCTGATCAAAACCAGAGCCGATCCTTTAGAGCCCCGTTTCGATAGAATCGAAACGGGGCTCTAAATTCTTGATTTGACGCGTTTTCTTGACGCGAACCGGTTTCCACTTCGCTTGAAAACGCTCTGATCTGTTGTTTTGATGCGGTTTCTCCACCGGAACCGGTGTCCCACCCCCGCCGAGGGCACGCTCCGCCCGAAAACGCTTTCTAGCGCGATACCGGGCGCAAAGCACGGTCCAGCACCTCGAACAAGGCATTTTCATTCGACGAGGCCGCCGCCATGACCTGTGCGGCCCCGGCGTCGCGGACGACAGAGGCTACCGCCGCCGAGATGCAGCATTGCGGGATCGCCAATGCGGATATTTCGACGCCGCCCGCCCGCGCCGCGTCCAGGAAGGCGCGCGCGCTGCGCCGCGAATAGTGCAGCACCGCCTCGATCCCGCTGGCGGCAAAGGCGTCGCAGGCTTCGCGCGGCAGGCTGGAGACGGGAATCATCCGGTAGGTGGTGTGGGTGACAACGGTGAACCCGCGTTCGCCGAGTTCGCCGGCAAGATCGCGCGCCAGATCGGCCCCCGCCAGATAAAGCAGCGGGCTGGCCTTCTTCAGTTCCTTCGCCTTCACGCTGGCGAGCACCAAGTCGCGCAAGCTGGCGGCATCGCCGCTTGCCGGGATCACGTTATCGAACCCGGCGCGATGGGCGGCGGAGGCGGTATGCTCTCCCACCGCGAACAGCGGCAGCTTGAGCAACCGGCTGTCTTGCAACCGGCTGTCTTGGAGGTGAGGCGCGATGCCGCGTAGCGCATTGGCGCTGGTGACGATGACAGCGCCGTAGCGCGCATCCTCGTCATCGTGAAATGCGACCGGTTCAAACCGCAGCATGGGCGCCAGCATGACCTCGAAGCCCTTGGCGCGCAGCGCGGAAGCCGTGGCCTCGTCGTCAGGATGCGGACGTGTGACGAGAACAGCCATGCGTCAAACTCTCGGCCATTGGATTTCTGCGTTAACGGACGATTGCACCCTGAGACCTCGCAATGCTAGAGCCTGATCGGTTCTGGCTGGACCAGAACCGAGGCTCTATCTTCTGTTCGACGCGTTTCCCAAGCGAACCGGTGTCCGCTCCGGATCAAGTCCCGGGGGGCATGCTTCGTTCGAAAACGCTTCAGGCGGATACGCAAACGCCGCTTTGGCCGATAGCGCAAGGGCTCAAATTGGGCAACGACACCGCAATGCTGGCAAGTCTGGTTCTTGGGATCGAGACCACCTGCGATGAAACCGCCGCCGCCGTGGTCGAGCGCCAGAGCGACGGCACGGGTCGGATCTTGTCCAATGTCGTCCACTCGCAGACGGAAGAGCATGCCGCGTTCGGCGGCGTGGTGCCGGAGATCGCGGCGCGCGCCCATGTCGATCTGCTCGACGGCATCGTCGGCCGCGCGATGAAGGAATCCGGCGTTGGCTTTGCGCAGCTTTCGGCGGTCGCCGCCGCCGCGGGGCCCGGACTGATCGGCGGCGTGATCGTGGGCCTGACCACCGCCAAGGCGATCGCGATGGTGCATGATACGCCGCTGATCGCGGTGAACCATCTGGAGGCTCATGCGCTGACGCCGCGGCTGACCGACGCGCTGGAGTTTCCCTATTGCCTGTTTCTCGCCTCCGGCGGCCACACCCAGACCGTCGCCGTTGTCGGCGTCGGCAACTATGTGCGTCTCGGCACCACCGTCGATGACGCCATGGGCGAAGCCTTCGACAAAGTGGCAAAGATGCTCGGGCTGCCCTATCCGGGCGGCCCGGAGGTCGAGCGCTCCGCGAGCGGCGGCGATCCGAACCGGTTTGCATTTCCGCGGCCGATGCTCGGGCGCGCCGACGCCAATTTCTCGTTGTCCGGATTGAAGACCGCCGTGCGTAACGAGGCCAGCCGGCTGATGCCGCTGCAGCCGCAGGACGTCAGCGATCTCTGCGCCAGCTTTCAGGCGGCGGTGCTGGAATCGATGGCGGATCGGCTGAGCGTCGGCTTGAGACTGTTTCACGAACAACTCGGCCCGCCGCATGCGCTGGTCGCCGCCGGCGGTGTTGCCGCCAATCAGGCGATCCGCGGCGCGTTGCAGGATGTCGCCGCCAAGGCCCAGACCAGGCTGATCATCCCGCCGCCCGCTTTATGCACCGATAACGGCGCGATGATCGCCTGGGCCGGCGCGGAGCGGCTGGCGCTAGGCATGATCGATACCATGGACGCGCCGCCCCGCGCCCGCTGGCTGCTCGACGAAAATGCCACCGCGCCGGCGGGTTTTGCAAATACGCGGGCTGGATTCTAGGGCATGATCAGGAAAAGCATGCCCTCGGACTTGATCCGAGGGTGGGTACCGGTTTTCCTCCCTCGCGACAAACGCGAAGCGTTTGCGCGGAGATCATGCTCAAACAAAAAGATAGAGCGGGATGACGATTCGAAGAAAAGTCATCCTGGTCTAGCGGGAGATCGACCGCGATGACGTCTTACAAATCAGTCGCGGTGATCGGCGCCGGCGCGTGGGGGACTGCGCTTGCCGCCGTCGCCGCGCGGGCCGGACGCGACGTCGTTCTTTACGCCCGTAGCGCGTCGAGCGCAGCCGGGATCGCCGCCACGCGGGCAAATCCGAAACTGTCCGGCGCGCGATTGGACCCGAGCGTTGAGGTGACCGACGATATGGCGCTTGCCGCAGCCGCGGACATTATTCTGGTCGCGACGCCCGCGCAGAATCTGCGCGAGGCGGTGACCGCACTGGCGCCTCATCTCGCCAAGGCCAAGCCTGTCATCGCCTGCGCCAAGGGCATCGAGCGCGGCACGCACAAATTCATGACCGAGGTGATCGCGGAAGCGGCGCCCGATGCAACCCCGGCCATCCTGTCGGGGCCGAGTTTTGCAGATGACGTGGCGCGCGGCCTTCCCACCGCGGTGACACTGGCGGCGGGCGACGAAACGCTCGCCAGCGCGCTGGTGCAGGCGCTGGGCTCATCGACCTTCCGGCCCTATCACACCTCGGACGTGCGCGGTGTCGAGATCGGCGGCGCCGCCAAAAACGTGCTGGCGATCGCGGCCGGAATCGTGGTCGGCAGGAAACTCGGCGCCTCGGCGCAGGCGGCGTTGACTACGCGCGGCTTCAGCGAACTGGTGCGGCTGGGACGCGCCTGCGGGGCGCGCAGCGAAACCATGTCGGGACTTTCGGGATTGGGCGATCTGATCCTGACCTGTTCGAGCCCGCAGTCGCGCAATTTCGCGCTCGGCATCGCGCTGGGGCGCGGCGAGCAGCCGCCACGCGGTAAACTGGCCGAAGGCGAATTCACCGCGCCGGTGCTGATCGAACTGGCGGCTTCGCAAGATGTCGATATGCCGGTATCAAATGCCGTCGCGGCAATCCTGAGCGGGGCTGTGACGATCGATGCGGCGATTGAAAGCCTGCTGACGCGCCCGTTCAAGGCGGAGGGATGACAATGGCGTACTGGCTGGTGAAATCGGAACCTTCGAGCTGGTCGTGGGATCAGCAGGTGGCAAAAGGCGCCAAGGGCGAAGCCTGGACCGGGGTGCGCAATTTCACCGCGCGGCAAAATCTCGTGAAGATGAAGAAGGGCGACCTCGTCTTCTTCTATCACTCCAACGAGGGCAAGGAGATCGTCGGCATCGCCGCGATCGTCAAGGAGGCGTATCCCGACCCGAGCGACAAGACCGGCAAGTTCGTCTGCGTCGACTTGAAGGCCGACAAGCCCTTGAAGACGCCGGTGACGATGGCCGCCATCAAGACCGACAAGCGACTGGTCGACATGGCGCTGGTGAAATATTCAAGGCTGTCGGTGCAGCCGGTCACCGCGGAAGAATGGAAAATCGTCTGCAAGATGGGCGGGGTTTGATCTGCCCTGCCCTCATCCTGAGGAGCGCGCCCTTGCGCGCGTCTCGAAGGATGGCCGCGAGTCCATGCGTTGTGTCCATCCTTCGAGACGCTTGCTTCGCAAGCTCCTCAGGATGAGGTCGGAGATATATTCACAACCTCTGAGGAGGCGCGTTAGCGCCGTCTCGAAGGATGGGCGACTCATGGTTCGAGACGCGCGAAGACGCGCTCCTCACCATGAGGGGAAGCTTACGCTGTGAGGGAAGATTACGCCGCCGCCGCGGCCGTCACGACCTGCGCCAGGAGCATTTCGCGTTTCGACTGCGAGCGGTAGCCCTTCATCGTCGCGGCGAAGCGTTCGAGGATGCCGTCTTCGAAGGCCGTGACGATGGTATCGTGGACGTAGCTCTTGCGGCAGATCGCCGGCGTGTTGGAGAGCTCATCGGCGGCGGCGCGGACGGCTTCCAAAACCTGTTTGCGGCGGCCGCGGGCGCTGGCGGCCGGAGAAATCCGCGACAGCGATTCCAGCACCACGGCGGACGCCATCAACGTGCGAAAATCCTTCAGCGAAATCTTGATGCCGGCGATCTCGCGCAGGAACGCATTGACCTGGGTGGTCGAGACCGCGCGGACGTTGCCGGAATTGTCCCGGTACTGGAACATCCGCTTGCCCGGCACGCCGCGCAGGATGCCGATGGCGCGCACCAGCTTGGCGGCGTCGCATTCCTTGCGCACGGCCTTGCCGCCCTTGGCCTTGAAGGTCAGCACGACGCTGTCGTCTTCCAAGACGACATTCGACTTCAGCAGCGTGGTGGCGCCGCGGGTGCCGTTGAGCCGGGCATAGGATTCGTTGCCCGGACGGATCGCGGTGCGGGCGATCAATTCGATCACCGCTGACAGGGCGAATTCGCGGGTCGGGGCGTCGCCCTTCAGATGCAGCGAGACGTTGCGGCGGATTTTCGGCAAGGCCGCGACCAGCCGCGCCAGCCGATGCGCCTTGCGGTGCTCGCGAACCTTCTCCCAGTCGGAATGATAGCGGTATTGCAGTCGGCCGGCGGCATCGCGGCCGACGGCCTGCAGATGCGAGGTCGGGTCGGCGGCGTAGCGAACCTCGGCATAGGCCGGGGGTACCGCCATCGAGTGGAGGCGCTTGATGGTGCCGGTGTGGCGGATCGCGGTTCCGTTGGCGCGAACGAATGAATAGCTCTTCCCACGCTTGATGCGGCGGATGGTCAGCTGGTTCTGGTCGCCGAGCTTTAAGCCCAGCTCCTTGGCGAGGGATTCCACGCTTGCGGGGTGTCCTGGCGTCACGGCAGGGTGTGGATCGGCGGAAACGGGCCGCTCAGCCTCGAAATTCTGCTGATCCATCATAGCTTTAGACGCCTTGCTCCGAATGTTCTCAACGTAATGCCGGTTATTGATCTTTGGTTCCGGCAGGCCGCTTCACCTAGGGGAGGCCATTTAGGGGGTAATTGCCGGGAGCGCTAGCCCACAATATGAGGACTACGGTTAACAGATACCGTAGATCGGGCCAGCGAGCCGCTTTTGCGGTTTCTTTGGTTATCGGAAAACGCGATCGTGATGGCGGAAGACGCCGGCCTGACGCCAGCGGGACGCCGGCCGATGCCGTTGATTCGCCCGCGGCTTGATCCTGCGCATGGCGGGGGAGGCAGCCAAAGGTACTATTTGTTCCGCTTGTCGGCGCCGGGCGGGCGGACGCATAATCGTTTCAACAATGAAGACGGTTTGCAGTGTCGGCGTTCACTGGCCGCATGGGTGGAGGGTTAAGATGTCCGAGAAAATTTACGATGTGCCGGCGGAATGGACCAAGCGCGCATGGGTCGATCAGGCCAAATATCGCGAGATGTATGCGCGCTCGGCCCGCGACCCCAATGGTTTCTGGGCCGAACAGGCCAAGCGCATCGACTGGATGAAGCCCTTCACCAAGGTCGAGAACGCGTCGTTCGCTCCCGGCAACATTTCGATCAAATGGTTCGAGGACGGCGTCCTCAATGTCGCCTGGAATTGCATCGACCGGCATCTCGACAAGCGCGGCGACCAGACCGCCATCATCTGGGAGGGCGACAATCCCTCGGAGTCAAAGCACATCAGCTACCGGCAGCTTCACGACGAAGTCTGCAAATTCGCCAACATCCTGCGCACCCGCAACGTCAAGAAGGGTGACCGCGTCACCATCTATCTGCCGATGATTCCGGAAGCCGCCTATGCGATGCTGGCCTGCGCGCGGATCGGCGCAATTCATTCGGTGGTATTTGCCGGCTTCTCGCCCGACAGTCTCGCCCAGCGCATCACCGACTGCCAATCCAAAATCGTCATCACCGCCGACGAAGGACTGCGCGGCGGCAAGAAGGTGCCGCTGAAGGCCAATGTCGATGCCGCGATTGCCAAGAGCGGCGGCGTCGACTGGGTCGTGGTGGTCAAGCGCACCGGTGCCGCGGTCGACATGAATCCCTCGCGCGATTTCTGGTACCATGAAGCCGCCAAAATGGTGACGACGGAATGTCCGTGCGAGCATATGCACGCCGAGGATCCGCTGTTCATTCTCTACACGTCGGGCTCGACCGGCCAGCCCAAGGGCGTGCTGCACACCAGCGGCGGCTATCTGGTGTTCGCGTCGACG
>Ga0193724_1000204_pt1 | contig 14648 bp, 11 predicted proteins | sample H2a1metaG_FD_146005 | JGI IMG/M metagenome (GOLD analysis project Ga0193724, IMG submission 146005) | Soil microbial communities from a riparian zone of the East river system, Colorado, United States - H2a1 | ecosystem: Environmental > Terrestrial > Soil > Riparian zone | place: USA: East River... | reverse complement strand
CCGGAAGGTCATTTCCCAGGTCTTGCCGTCACGCCAGAGATCCCGGCAAGGTGGCCCTGATCGGCGTCGGCGACGACGGCAAGACCTGGGAAATGACCTTCCGGGAGGTACAGCGCAAGGCCAATCAACTCGCGAACCTCTTGGTGTCGCTCGGACTGGTCAAAGGTGACCGGGTCATCCTGCTGCTGGGCCAGAATGCTTGGACGGCGATCGGGCACGTCGCCTGCTGGAAGGCCGGGCTGATCTCGGTTCCGGCGTCGACGTTGTTCGCGGCCGACGCGATCACTTACCGTCTTAATACTGTCGGGGTGCGGATCGTCATCACGGACACGGCGAATTTACCGACGGTCGAGAAGGCAAGACTTCTCACGCCCGCGGTGGAGTACGTCTTCCTGATCGATGGCGCGGCGCCCAATGCGCCTTCCCTGCCCGCGGCCCTCGAAGCCGCGCGGGACAGCTTTGAAAATGTCGATACCGCCGCCGACGATCCTGCATTCCTCAATTTCACTTCGGGCACCACAGGCGATCCAAAGGGCGCGTTGCAGGCGCATCGCTCCATGCTGGGCCACCTTCCGGGAATTGAACTGGGCCTGGATTCCTTTCCGCAACCGGGCGACTGCATGTGGTCGCCCGCCGACTGGGCCTGGCTGGCAGGCTTGATGGATGTGCTGATGCCGGCGTGGTTTCACGGCGTTCCCGTGCTCACTTTTCGCGCGCCTCGCTTCGATCCAGAGCAGGCCTTCGCCATGATGGGCCGTCACCGCGTCAGGACAGCGTTGCTGACGCCGACGATGCTGCGACTGATGCGCCAGATTTCCGATCCGGTTCGGCGTTACGGCATCGACTTGCGCGCGATCATCTCCGGCGGCGAGTCGGTCGGCAAAGACCTGCATGAATGGGCAAACGACACGCTTGGCGCCCCCGTCAACGAAATGTTCGGTCAGACCGAATGCAATCTCGTGCTGGGTTCGAACGGCAGCATCATGCCGGTCAAGCCGGGGGCACTGGGACGCGCCGTCCCCGGACATATCGCCGGGATCGTCGATGACGGCGGACAACCGTTGCCGGCCAGCACGATCGGCAATCTAGCTTTCCGCCGTCCGGATCCGGTAATGATGCTCGAATACTGGCAAAACCCCGAGGCGACGCGGAGTAAATTCGCGGACGGCTGGCTGATCACCGGCGACCTCGCACGTTGTGATGAAGACGGCTATTTCTGGTTCCACGGGCGCGCCGACGACGTCATCACCAGTGCCGGCTATCGCATCGGACCTTCCGAAATTGAAGACGCACTGGCCCGGCATCCCGCCGTCGTGATGGCGGCGGTGGTCGGCATTCCGGATCCGGTTCGCACTGAATCGATCAAGGCGTTTATCGTTCTGAAGGAAGGGATAGCACCGAACGAGACGCTGGTGGAGAATGTACGCGACTTCGTGCGCGACCATCTGGCCAGGCACGAAGTGCCGCGCGACATCGAATTCGTCTCCGCGCTGCCGATGACGACGACCGGCAAGATCCTGCGGCGGAAATTGCGTGAGACCGAGCGCACCCAGGCCGCCGCGCGCGGCAATTGATCTTCAAGGAGAGGCAGCCGTCATTTTCGTTCCTTCTGCAGTCCTCGCTTCGAAGTCGCTTCGCGCCCGGCGTGAGATCCAACGGGTAATGTACGGAGGATCCGATGTCATCTCACGCCTATGTTGCCGGTGTCGGCATGATCCCGTTCGAGGACGGATTCATCTACTCGTCACCGGGTCACGGACATGATCATCTCCAGCGAGAATATCTATTCGGTCGATTTCGAGAACGCGATTGCGCAGCATCCCGCGGTCGCGCAGTGCGCCGTAATCGTGATTCCGAACGATCAATGGGGCGACAGGTTCATGCCGTGGTCGTTTCCAGGAGTGGCGCGCAGGTCTCGAACCTCGAACTGATCCCGCCCTGCAGGACCGCCGGCGACTTCCCTGGACAACACCGCATAAGCCGCAAAGAACGCGCCGAACGGCACTGACGTTCGACGACATCGCGGGACGGCACATCGCGGGCGACGATCGGCACGCAGCCGCCACCGTCACGCCAGCCGTGATAGCGGGAATGGGCGCTCGGGCAAAGCGGATGCCAGCGGCGAAAGGCGTCCAAGACTTTGCATTCGTTGTTGTGCCTAGCGTCGACGCAGGTCCGAAGGGCTTATTCCGAACTTTCTCCGGAACGCCGTGCTGAAATGCGATGAGCTGCTGAATCCCAACCGATAAGCTACTTCGGTGACCGACAGAGGGCGCAGCTCTGGACGTGTGAGGACTTCGAAACAGCGCTGGAGCCGACGATCCCAAATCCATTCAGACACGGACATGTCTGTTGGTCTGAACAGATAATGCAAATGCCTTAGCGAAATGCCGTTATTCTTGGCGACCTTTTCGAGTGACAAATCCGGATCCTCGAGGTGTTCCTCGATCCATGCTTTGACCGATCGCAAACGGACTTGTTGCACAGTTCGATCTGCCGTCAGATCATCCTGCTCGCCCATCTCCAACGTGAGCGCCAGGACGTCCATCAGCTCATCGCCCAATCTCGTCCTCGCCGGCGCATCGAGAGTCGCTCCCTCCAACGCAAGCATCGAGCAGAACTCGGAGGCGATACGACCCAGCCCTCGACCGGTCGCAATGGTCCTTGCTACCGGTATCCGATCCTTTCGGAATCGCTCCGCGAATTCCTTGCGAGGGATTTCCAAGTAGAGTGAGCGTACCTTGCCGACACACTCCAAATCATACGCTTCGGACGCGGAAAAGATCGCCCCGATGCTCGCGTTCGAGAGCAGGTTTTGGCCCGACTGCAGAATGTTGATTTTGCCGTATTGGACAAATTCGACGTAGTAGCAATCCTTATCCAGCTTCGCGATATGCCGCCCGCGTCGTGATATTCGCTGCTCGGAAAGCAGCACGTCCGTCATTGTGACGGTGCCAAATCGGGCTTCCCGGATAAAGCCGTGATAGTCCGACCGCTTGTCAGATTCTACGTCGACGTGAACGTAGACGTCGCAGATGGCTCCCTGCCAAGCCGCGTAACGCTTGGATGGTTCGATACCGTCGGTTGAGAACACCAGATCCATCCTGCGCTCCAACACAAGTACAGCATTTTGCGCTGCACAAACGGCTCTAGACGGAAACATTCTAGGGGCCCGGCACGGGCGCGCAATAGCTTTTGCGCGCGCAAGCAACCCGTTTGCGCTCCAGGGCAAGCGGGCATCCGTCGGCCGGGGTATCAAGAACGAACAGGCTCGCAAAATCTTCACTGGCGAAACCGGAGGATGCATCAACGTGCGCCGTCGATTCAGAAATGCTGGTCGGCTCCACGTGCTCATTGTGGGACAAGAGCGATGATCGCCAAGCTTTCTTTGCCGATCACGACAAGATTCACCAGGCGCATTACGACGATTGCGGATGTTGAGGCATTCAGAAGCAAGCACGTCGTCCAAGACCATTGGCACATCGTCGAGCGGTTTCGAGCAACCATTGTAAGCGGGGTGCCGACTTCTATTGCGGCGCTTGCCCAGGTGCCAATCGGCAGCTGCAACATCAGTTCTGTTCGAATGGCCCTTACCGGCGGCGCAGTGCTGCCCAAGGCAGTCGGTGACCGATTTCAAATGCGCACCGGAATAAGGCTGTTCGAAACGTACGGCATGACGGAGACCGCGGCTGCGATTGCGTTCAATACCGGTCGGGGAGAATCTATTCAGGGCAGCGTCGGCTTCAGGGCGCCGTTCGCCAAGACCCGAATTGTTGCCGTGAACAGCAGCGACATGCAGAAAGATTGCGCGCCGCTCGCAGGCGGGCTGGTTATCGTGCAGGGGCCACAGGTATTTCCTGGTTATGTCGATCCGCGACACGATCAGGGTGTGCTGACGAACGATCATTGGCTGATCACCGGCGATATCGGTTACCTCACGGAGGACGACCGGCTGGTGCTTACGGGTCGAGAGAAGGACCTGATCGTGCGGAGCGGGCACAATATCGATCCCGCAGCAATCGAAGATGTGGCAAACGAGTTTCCGGGCGTACAGATGAGCTCGGCAGTCGGCATGCCTGATGCCTATGCGGGAGAAGTGCCCATCCTGTTTGTGGTGGCGTCCCCGGACCAGGCGATCGATTTGAGGCAACTTCAAGAACATATCGAGCGAAATATCAACGAGCCTCCTGCCAAACCGAAGCGCGTCATTTTATTGGATTCCCTGCCGACTACGGCGGTAGGCAAGATCTTCAAACCGGCGCTGCGCGACTTTGCGGTCAGGGAAAAGGTCAGGGCAGAAATCGACCGGATCTTCGGCGCGACGAGCAAAGCCGATATCCAAGTGGACAAGGATGACAAGCTCAATACACTGGTTACGGTCTCGGTCGATTGCGATGACGCGGCCCTGATACGAGAACTCGCAGAGAGCCTGTCCTCACTTCCGCAAATTTATCGGATCGAGAACAGTTCTTTCAGGCTGGCTGAAGGTAGGATCGGCGAAGGCCCAATGGGAACAAGGGGATGAAACGATTTCGTTTCAATCAGCAAGAGATCGTGTTCGCCGTCTTCGCCGCGTTGTTTCTGGCGTTTTCGATCCTCCTGCGCGGCTTTCTCACGCCGGAAAACATGCTGACCCTGTTGCAGAACGTGGCGGTACTCGGCATTCTTGGGCTCGCCATGGCAATCGTCGTGATCGGGCGCGGCATCGATATTTCGCTGATTGCAGCTTTGGCGGTGCCACCGGGACTGGTGCTGCAGATGGTCCAGGACGGCCACTCGCTGCCGATCTCACTCGCTGCGGCCTTCGCATTGACCGCCATCTTCGGCCTCGTCAATGGATGGCTGATCGCCTATGCCGAGGTGCCATCCCTGTTCACGACACTGGCGTCCGGATTATTTCTCGCCGGCCTCGGCCAGGCGGCGCTGTTCAAGCTCGACGTCGTGCAGTGGAGCCCGGGGCTCGACGGTTTCGAGCGCCTCGGACAGGGCAATATGCTCGGCATACCGATGCCGGTCGTGATGTTCGCACTCGCCTGCATCGCGGTCGCCTTCCTGCTGCGGCAGACCCGGTTCGGCGCCTACATCTATGCGATCGGCGACAATCCCAACGGCGCGCGCGTCACCGGCATCCCGACCCGCCGCATCATCGTACTGCAATATGTCATGGCGGCGCTGATCGGCTGCGCCGCTGGCCTGATCCTCGCCGCGTCGGTCAACAGCATGCCCACCCGCATCTTCAATTCGACACTGATTTACGACGTGATTCTGGTGGTCGTGCTGGGGGGCATCGGGCTATCGGGCGGGCGCGGCGGCGTCATCAATGTCATGATCGGAACGCTTCTGATCGGAACGATGCTCAACGGCATGACGATCATGGACGTCTCCTATTCCGGGCAGAACCTCGTCAAGGGCGTGTTGCTGCTGATCGCCGTGATCGCGGATTCATTTTTGAATCCGCGCAACGAGGAGACGGCGCAACAGGGCGATATCTAGAAGGCTGTAAATAAACTGAACGAACATAACCGGGAGGACGACATGACGATATCTGGGCGGACGACACTCAAGACGATGCTGTTCGGAATTGGCCTGACGACGGCGGCATGCGCGCCTGCACTGGCGCAAAAAGGTCTCGACGAACCGTTTCAGAACGCATTCAAGGAAGCGCTCGCCGGCAAGACCGTCGCCTACATTCCGGTGGCGATGAATGTCGATCTGACCGAGGGCTGGTTCGCCGGCGTGAAGCGGGAACTCGAACCCTTCGGCATGAAGGTGATCGTGCGCGATCCCAATTGGAGCACCAACGCCGGCGCGCAGGCGGTGACCACGCTGATCTCGGAAAAGCCGGCGGCGATTATCGTTCATAATCCGGACGTGCAGACCTACGCCAAGCTGCTGCAGCGCGCCGAGAACGAGGGCATTTACATCATCCAGATCAACATGGGCTCGAGCTATCGCAGCTCGGCCTTTGTCGGCGCCAACTGGATCGAAATCGGCGAACGCGACACCGAAGCGGTGGTAAAGGCCTGCGTGGGTAAATCGAACAAGATCGCGATCGTGCAGGGCGCGTTGTCGGCGGCAGCCAGCGCCTACACCCTCAAGGGCGTCGAAAACGTGCTCGCCAAACATCCCGAGATAAAGGTGGTTTCGAGCCAGGCTGCGGACTGGGACGCCGCCAAGGCGAAGGCGATCACACAGACCGTCCTGAAGCAAAATCCAGATTTGTGCGGCATCGTCGGCTTTTGGGACGGCATGGACATCGGAACGGCGGCCGCGGTGAAGGAAGCCGGCCTCACCGGCAAGGTGTTCATCGCGACATCCGGCGGTGGCGAGCGAAGGGGCGCTTGCGAACTCGTCAAGTCGGGCGCGTTCGACCTCAACCTCAGCTACGACGTCCCGACACAGGCCGAGCAGATGGCCGGCATGATCAAATGGCTGATCTCCTCGGGAGTAAAGCCCGGCTCGGTGAAGGGATCGATGTATACGACGCTGATCCCGATCACGACGGAGAACGCCGGAAGCGAAACGGCCTGCTGGAATCTCAGCGACCTGAAGAAGTAGCCCATTCTCCGGGTTGAGCGGCGAACGGTCGTGCCACGGCATGGCCGCTCGACCCGATTAACGCACTTCCCTCAGATTCCTCCGTTTCCCCGGACAGAAGATGCAAGACGTCCTTCTTCGTTTGCGATACCGCTACTGGCCAGACCATCTGCTCGGCGAAATTCTATCCAAGCGCTGGACCGAAACCGCGATCCCGGTCATCGTTCTCCTGATCATCGCGATACTGCTGAGCCGGTCGATCCCCGGCTTCCTGTCGGTCGGCGGACTGGCCGACACCGGACGGCAGGCCGGCGAAATCGGCTTCGTCGTGCTCGGCATGGCGATCGTCGTCATCGTCGGCGGCATCGATCTCTCGGTGGGATCGATGTTCGCGCTGTGCGACTTCTGCGCCCTGTTCTGCCTCAACGTTCTCGACTGGCCGGTGCCGGCGGTCATCGCCGCGACGCTTCTGTGCGGCGTGGCGCTCGGCGCCGTCAACGGCCTGCTGATCGGGTACCTGCGGCTGCGCGCCTTCATCACCACGCTGATTACGCTCATCATCTACCGGTCCGCCTACGACCTTCTGCTGTTCGACTATTCGAACAAGATCGCCGCCGCCTTCCCCGACATCCCCTCCTGGAATTTCTTAGGGGGAGGCGGGGTCGCGGGCGTGCCGAGCGTCGTGCTGGTCTACATCGTTGTCGCCGTGTTCGGACATGTCTTCCTCACGCGTCTGCGGCCGGGGTGGCATGTCACCGCGATCGGCGGCTCGCGCCGTTCGGCCTACAATTCGGGCATTCCGGTGCGGCGCACGATCGCGCTGTGCTACACCGCAAGCGGGGTGTTGACCGCGATCGGCGCGCTGTTTTTCGCCGCGCGGCTCGGCACCGTCGGCGGCGACGTCGGCGTCGGCCTCGAAGTAACCGTTTTGACCGCGACCGTGCTGGGCGGCATCAGCCTCGGCGGCGGCAAAGGCTCGGTGGCCAAGGCGCTGGTCGGCACGCTGATCGTTCTGTTTGTGATCAACGGCCTGACCACGCTGTCGGTCAGCGGCGGCGTCAATCGCATGGTGCTGGCCGGCGTCCTGCTGGTCGCCGCCACCATCGATATTCGCTGGCTGAAGAACCGGACGCGCATCATCAGCAAGGTCTATGTCAGCCCGACCTTTCATGGGCTGGCCGCGGCGGCTTCGACCGAACCGGGCAGTGGGCCGTTCGCGCAAAACGACAAATTGCGCGACGTGACGCTGATCGGCCTCGGCCGCATCGAAGCGCCGGAAGACGTCATTCTCGATCGCAACGACAATCTCTATGCCGGTTCGCGCCACGGCGACATCATCCGCTTCCTGGCGCCCGACTACCAGCAGATGGAGGTATTCGCCCATATCGGCGGCCAACCGCTCGGCATGGCGTTCGATCGCGCCGACAATCTCTACGTCTGCATCGGCGGTATGGGCCTCTACCGCATCACGCCGGATCGAAAGGTCGAGAAGGTGACGGATGAGACCAACCGCAGCCTTTATTCCGTCAACGACGACAGCCGGCTGCGGCTCGCCGACGATCTCGACATTGCCGACGACGGACGCATCTTCTTCTCCGAAGCCACCGTTCGATACGAAATGCACGAATGGCCGATCGATGGATTGGAGGCGCGCGGCAACGGCCGGATCATCTGCTACGATCCGAACAACCGGACGACGCGCACCGTGCTGCGCGGGTTGAAATTTCCCAACGGCATCTGCATCGCCAGCGACGGCAAATCGATCCTGTTTGCCGAAACCTTCGGCTGCTCGATCAAACGCTATTGGTTCGACGGCCCGAAGACGGGCAAGGTCGAAACGGTGATCGACAACCTGCCGGGCTATCCCGACAATATCAATCTTGCATCCGACGGAAACTATTGGCTGGCGATGGTCGGCATGCGCAGCCCCGCGCTCGATCTCGCATGGAAGATGCCGGGCTTCCGCAAGCGAATGGGCAAGCGGGTTCCGATCGACGAATGGCTGTTTCCGAACATCAACACCGGATGCGTCATCAAGTTCAACGAGCGCGGCGAAGTGCTCGACTCGCTGTGGGACCTCCGCGGCGTCAATCATCCGATGATCACCTCGATGCGCGAGCACCGCGGCTATCTCTATCTCGGCGGCATCGCCAACAATCGGATCGGCCGATACAAGCTCGCCGACGCCGATCCCGACTTCGTCCAGTATGAACGGCGTTGGAGAACAACCCAATGATGCCGGCATTGAAGGCCTTTGCCGATCGCCTTCTCGGGCGAGGTGATGCGACCATCACGGTTCCGTCGTTCGACGGCGCGTTGAAGCCCAACCAGATTCTTGAAAAGGCCGAGACAATTGGGCAGTTCGATGCGCCCGAGGATCTCGCGACCGACGGCAAGGCGCTCTACATCGCCGATGGCAGCACCGTCCTGCGCCTCGACGGCACCGTGACCACGGAGGTCAGGCGCTTTGAGCGAACCATCACCGCGCTATGCTGCCTGTCGGATGGCGGCATGGCGGCAGCGCTTGACGGGCGCGAAGTGCGGGTATTCGCAACGCCTTCGGCCTCTAGCCCCCGGGCGACCGTCTCCGATCCAGCGTTGAATGCGATCAATGCGCTTTCGCCGGGGCCACAGGGAACGCTGATCGCAACGGACGGCTCAACGACGCGACCCTATCGGCAATGGGTGTACGACCTGATGGAACGAGGTCGCACCGGAAAAGTTCTGAGCCTCGACATCGCAAGCGGGAGCGTACGCCCGATCGCCTCGGGGCTGTCTTTCGCATTCGGCGCGTGCGCCGCGGGCGAGGACGTCTTGGTCAGCGAAAGCTGGCGTCATCGCCTGATCGCCGTCGCCGCCGATGGAAGCCAGCGCGCCGTGCTCGACAATCTCCCGGTCTATCCTTCGCGGCTTTCCCCGGCGGCGTCGGGTGGTTTCTGGCTCACGGCGTTCGCCGCGCGCACCCAGCTCGTCGAATTCGTGCTGCGTGAAAATGCCTACCGGCGCCGCATGATAACGGAAATCGACCCGGAATACTGGATCGCGCCCAAACTGAAATCCGGCCAGTCGTTCCTCGAACCGATGCAGGGCGCCCATATCAAGACCATGGGCGTCGTCAAGCCCTGGGCGCCGCCGCGGTCCTACGGCCTTGTCATCCGGCTCGATGCGAACGGGGTGCCGCTCTACGCCGTGCATAGCAGGGTTGACGGCGTCAACCATGGCGTGGTGGCGGCCGTCGAAATCGATGGATCGCTGTTCGCGCTCGCCAAGGGGCCGGGCCGGCTGCTGCGCATGCCGCTGAGCTTGATCGAGCAGGAATTGCGCGCATGAGCGACATCATCCTCGCGCTTCGCAACGCGACCAAGCTTTATGCAGGCGTGGCCGCGATCGAGAACGTCGATTTTGAACTCCGCCGCGGCGAAATCCATGCCCTGGTCGGCGAGAACGGCGCCGGCAAATCGACATTGACAAAAGTGATGGCCGGCGTCGTCACACTGACTTCCGGCACGATGCAGGTCGACGGCGTTGAAGCCGCACCCCGAACGCCGCTCGAAGCCCGTCATCTCGGCATCGCAATGGTGTTTCAGGAAAACAGCCTGGTTCCGACCATGACGGTTGCGCAGAACCTGTTTCTGGGGCAGGAGCGCTTCTACAATCGGCTGCGCGGCATCTACATCGCCGCCCAACAGTTCCTGCAATCGCTCAATTTCGACGTCACGCCGACAGCGACGGTCGGACTTCTCGGCGCCGCCAAGAAGCAGATGGTCGAAATAGCCCGCGCCGTCCTGCACGAAGCCAAGGTCATCGTCTTCGACGAACCCACCGCCACGCTGACGCCGGAAGAAAAGAAGTATTTCTTCGACCTCGTGCGCGACTTGAAGCGCCGCGGTGTGTCGATCGTGTTCATTTCCCACGCGCTCGAGGAAGCCCTAATACTGGCCGATCGAATTACCATCCTGCGCGACGGCAAGCATGTCGTGACCGACGACGCCGTCAATTTCGACCGCGCGCGCATCGTGCAGGCCATGGTCGGACGCGATTTGTCGAACACACTTTATGGCACGCGCAAGTCAACCGTGCGGCCCGCCGGCGCGCGGGTGCTGACCGTGCAAAATCTCAAGATGGCGCCGATGGTGCGGAACAATTCGCTCTCGGTCTTTGCCGGACAGATCACCGGCGTGTTCGGCCTGGTCGGCGCCGGCCGCACCGAGACCTTCAAGGTCGTCGCCGGCGTTCTGAAGCGGGATTTCTTTCACGGCGGCGAGGTGATCCTGCATGGCAAGCCGGTGCGCTACCGTGTTCCGGCACCCGCGGTGCGGGCCGGCATCGCCTACGTCACCGAGGACCGGAAGGTCGAAGGTTTCTTCGAGACCATGTCGGTCGCCCGCAACATCTATCTCGGGCTGCTCGCCAAGGTCCCGGGAGGCCGCTTCTTCCTGTCCCGGCGCGAGGCCGACAAGGTCGGCACGACCTGGGTCAAGAAACTCAATGTGCGCGCCACCGGCAATGACATGAAGGTCGTCGAACTGTCAGGCGGCAACCAGCAGAAGGTGGTGATTGCCAAATCGCTGGTGCAGGATCCGGACCTGATCATTTTCGATGAGCCGACGCGGGGCGTCGATGTCGGTGCGATCGTCGAGATCCACGAGCTGATCCAGCGGCTCGCCGATGAAGGCAAGGCGGTCGTGGTGATCTCGTCCTATCTGCCCGAGATCATGGCGCTGTCCGATCGCATCCTGGTGTCGCGGCAAGGCAAGGTGGTCGAGGAGTTCTCGGCGCTGGAAGCGACCGAAGAGAAAATCATGTACGCGGCGGTTCACTGAAAGACCCCGTCCCCGTCGCGACGTTCGAAACTGCGAAACACCAGTCCCGGCCCCGGATTGGCCGGTCAGAACCCGTACGGCAAAGTTCGGCTTCGGCAAATTCGTGGCTTGCGGAACGAGATTGTTCTCCTCCCCAAAACTCGGCCCGCCGCTAACACCGCAGCGCAGCCTGCTCATTCTGGATGTTGCCAGGTTTTCTTTGATCTCTCGGTGTACAACCGCCTTATAACCAATTGAAAACATTGAACTATCGCACTTGGCCGTGTGAAGCTGCCTGCGCTCAATCGAGAGCGGCTGATCGAGTTCGGAAGAAAGCGCGCCAAACAAGGCGCTGGTCCCGCAACGTTGGCCACCTTTGCTCAATCTAACGGGATATGGCGCGTGGGAGGCCGTGCTTCAGCAGCGGATTGTGACTCGAGGCTATGGACGGATCTTTCCTCATAATCATAGATCGGTAAGTGCAGCATTCACCCGCGCATGTGATTAACTCAAGATCGAAGACCTGCACTTCCACGATCTGCGTCACGAGGGAACAAGCCGTTTGTTCGAGGCAGGACTTCCAATCGAAAAGGCAGCACTGATCACCGGCCACCAAGATTGGCGACACTTGTAGCGTTATACCAATCTCTGGGTCGAAGATCTTCTCAAGCTGCAGCATGCGCGGCAACCGTTGATGGAAGAATTCATCGAGACGCTAGCTGCCTCGCAGCCGATCTAGCTAGTCTGCCGGCCGCTCATAACGGTCACACGCTGGGAGATTTCACTATCCCGCACCCATCGACCAACCGTGATGCCAAAGGGACCACCCTCTACAGCCGAGGGCCGGATATCAAGGAAATCGAGACGGCAATGCGGTTTGACGGCGGCCGTTAGTCGATCCTTGGTGACGCGGACGAAGTCCACAAATCCGGGGAACGGCGCAAGATTGTTTCGGCGTCGAAAGAACGAAGTTAAGACGCTGGAGATTGTGTCTGCTCTGCAACAAACACCGGAATCCGGCGACTAGTGCGTTCTTGATATTCCGCGTAAGGCGGAAACGACGCTACAGCAAGCTTCCAGAGCCGAGACCGTTCACTCTCGTCCTTGACCTCACGCACCCGCATCAGGCTCACGACCGTCTCATCGCGAATTTCCACATCTGGATTGACGCGCAGATTATGCACCCAGACTGGATCGTTTGGAGCGCCGCCGACCGATCCTATCAGGACGTAATTATTGCGATCCTTTACTCGCATCAGCGGTGTCTTTCGGATGGCACCGGTCTTGTTGCCAATGTGGGTTACGATAACCACGGGCAGCCCCGTATCGCGCAAGGTGGTGCCTTTCGTCCCACCACTACTTTCGTAAAGCTCGACCTGCTCGCGCACCCAGTCTCTGGGGCTAGGAATATAGTTTGCCATTGCCAACGCCTCCATGGAGGGGGAACATATCGGGATTGGCCTGAAATCCAATCCTCCCAATTACTTTGTTGAGCGTCTCCTGAACGGCGACGGCCGTCAACAACTTCGATCATGCCAAAAAAAGTCCACTCACTGTATCGAACGCATTTCTCCATCTGCCGTGGACCACATCCATGTTCGATCCGAAACACGAGTCTAAGCCCCTGAAGGTCCACAATTCCCGGGATGTCATCGCGTGTAGCAACAGCAATCTCATAATCCGTATTTCATCGGTACCGCCACGCTTTGCTCGGGTTGCCAGGCACAGGGTGCGGGTCGCGACCACCATCGTCTCCATCAAAATACGACCTTGCCGGCGGAGACTGAAGCGTACTGCCACGTCTACCATGCAGTGCATTTATTCTAGCGTCTCCAAGGCGAGTCTCCGGAAAACGGGAGTTTTCTTGGATTCGGCTGGAGACTTTAGGGAATTATCGGCGCAAGAAGTTTGAACACCAGTCTCTGGAGACTATCGGCGATGAGAAAAGCCCGCATTTGGCGGGCCTTTCTCATCAAGGAAAGAAAATTCTCCAAAAACAAGAATGCCTGGCTGGGGCGGGAGGATTCGAACCTCCGCATGGTGGAATCAAAATCAGGCGAGACCTCCAATGATATCAACGTGCATTCTGAATAGCGCGCGGAATCTGCCCCTAGATGTTTCAATAGGTTGGCTTGCGTTTCAGAACGGTAAGGGGGAGATCGAGGGTCCTTGTAACGTCTGCTTATGGCGGCTCGTCCGGCGGCGGCTCCTCCATCTTCCTAAGAAACAGCCGGATCGGCGTCTCCCGGAATGGCCTGCAATAGGAAGCTGCTAGGACGATTTCAGCTCAACGTTTGGCTAGTGGCCACGGCTCTTGTCTGAAAACTCGCTGCACGACACTGGTGCCGATGCCGAGCTTTTTGCCGATCTTGAGGATACCGTCACCGTTGGCCCTCAACTCCAGTATTCGCGCTTCGACGGAGGGTTTAACTCGGCGTCGGCCGAGCTTAGTGCCATTCGCCCTAGCGCGAGCAAGCCCGGCATTCACTCGTTCTCGGATGATACCCCGCTCGAACTCAGCGAACACGCCAAGCATTTGAAACATCGCCTTGCCTGCGGTCGTCGTCGTATCGAGTCCTTGCTGGTGAAGAAACAGACCCACACCCTTTTCATGAAGGCCCTGGAGTATGCTGAGCAGGTCGGTGAGCGATCGGCCGAGCCGATCCACTGACCACGACGCGACCATGTCGAACTCTTTCGCGTTCACCGCCTTCATCATGGCGTTAAGCCCGGGGCGCTGATCCCTGCCCTTGGCTCCGCTGATGCCAGCGTCCTCATAGACCTTGACGACCTTCCAGCCAGATCTCTCTGCCACCGCCTCTAACTCTCGACGCTGATTTTCAGTGTCCTGTTTCGTGGTGCTGACCCTGATGTAAATCGCGACGCGCTTCATGGCGAACTCCAATATCTGAGGAGACATCATAGCACGCCTATATACGGAAATCAAATGATTTTCGTATGGACGAGACCACGATTAAAAGCCCAATGGTGGTGACGATCCAGCGAGGAAATTTCGGAGAGGTTTTCGGTATAGGCCAAAATCAGTTTGAGACTTCCAGGCGCAGCCCAGCACTCGCCGGCGGCAAGCCTCGTCTGTTCTCATTTCGAAAGCGGACTTCCGATTACGACGGCGCATGTCCGCTTTGTGCCAGACTCGGAAGTTCCCGATTTTTGCGACTCTATTGATTGCTCCCCACTTGCGAAAGCCGCCCAGGAACCGGCGTTACCTCTCTTCAGCTCAGGGGCAGATACGACGGCAAAACCAACCAGGAGCGGGCAATTGCCGAAATCGCCGCCCGAGGTAAAATT
>Ga0193724_1000202_pt1 | contig 14799 bp, 16 predicted proteins | sample H2a1metaG_FD_146005 | JGI IMG/M metagenome (GOLD analysis project Ga0193724, IMG submission 146005) | Soil microbial communities from a riparian zone of the East river system, Colorado, United States - H2a1 | ecosystem: Environmental > Terrestrial > Soil > Riparian zone | place: USA: East River... | reverse complement strand
TTCCGGGCAGCTACGCTGGTCCACCGGGACAAGCCAGGCCTTGTAGTTGGTCTTGTCGATGATCTCGGCCGGCAGGATGACCTTTTCCGGCAATGGCTCGCGCTTGAGGTGGCGCACCGCCGCGCGCGTCGCGACGCAGCCGATCTTGAACATGTTGAAATCGACTGATGCGAGGATCGCGCCGGTCTCGATCTGCTTCACCGCCGGCAGAATGCCGTTGATGCCGATAACAACAGATGTACGCTTCGCTTCCTTCAGGGCTTCCAATACGCCGAGCGCCATCCCGTCATTGGCGGAGAGCACGGCGTCGATCTGCGGGTGCTCGCCCAGGAATTTCTCCATCACCCGTTTGGCGTCGGGTTGCTGGTAGTTGCCGATCCCGAAGCCGAGCACCTCGATGCCCGGAAACTCGGCGAAGGCGCGCTGGTATCCGCGCACGCGCTCGCGGTTGGTCGGTGCCGCCGGGGTGCCTTCGATGACGACGATCTTTCCTTTGGCCCCGAGATGTTCGAACAGATAGCGCGCTTCCCGGTATCCGATCTCGAAGTCGTCGGCGCCGACATAGGTAACGAAGCTCCCGGGCAGGGGATTGGAAACCAGCACGACCGGAATTTTCGCTTCGTTGAGCTTCTTGACCGAATCGACCATGGCGACGTCATCGACGGGAATGAAGATCACGGCGTCCGGCCGGTCCTTCAGGACCTGCTCCACCATCGCCTTCTGTTCGTCGACATTGTCGGGCTGCTTCGGAACGAAGTGCAGGACCCGCGCCCCCGTTGAGCGCGCAATCTGGTCGGCGGCGATGCGGAACGCTTCATAGGCCGGGTTGGTCGAGTTCTTGGTGAACACGGCGATGGTCATCTCATCCGCCGCCCTGGCGCTGCCTGCGAACAAGGCCATCGAACCAGCCAGCACCGCCGCTACCAGATATTGCATCGTCGCCTCCTTGGGCATTGAGTTCGACTTTCCGTCATTGCGAGTTGGGACCGGTGGATAAGGCACCGACCCGCCTTGGATGAAAGTTTGAGGCTCGATGTTGGTAGTATGACACCGTTTTTGAGCGACTTTCTTCCTAGGAGCGAAGCGACGAAGCAATCCAGCTTACCTGCCGCGCGATGGATTGCTTCGCTTCGCTCGCAATGACGGGCCCGGCAAGCGTGACCCTCGACGCTCAATACGGCGGCGGTTTCCGCGCGCGTTGCGCCTTGGCCGCCTCCACCCACCACGCCAGATCATCGGCGAACCGCGGGAACGCCCGCTCCAGCGCCTTGCCGCCCTCGCCGGTGGGCTCGCCCCGCTCCGACAGCGTCTGCGCAATCGGCCCGACCGCGATCGTGCTCGATATCACCACCATGCCCATCTCGGAGAGCGTGCCGTGCCACGCGGTGGCGGCGCGCACGCCGGAGAGGCGTCCGGCCGAATAGCTGGCGATGGCGGCGGGACGCCAGAACCACTCCTCGAGAAAATGATCGGTGAGATTCTTCAGGCCGGGCTGGATGCCCCAATTGTATTCGCCGGTGATGAAGACAAACCCGTCGGCGTCGCGAATTTGGCCGGCGAGTTTTTCCAACGCCGCCGGCGCCTCGCCCTTCGGATATTCCTTGTACATGCGGTCCAGCATCGGCAGGCCGACCGCCCTGGCGTCGATCAGTTCGACCTCGTCGCCACGCTTGCGCAGGCCTTCGACGACGAACTGCGCCAGGCGGATGCCCATGCGGTCCGACCGGTACGAGCCGTACAACACGAGAATGCGATGGCTCATGGCATCAACGCTCCGTCATGCCCGGACTTGATCCGGGCATCATGCTGTCTGACAATGGCATCTTACGAGGAAGTTGGACCACCGGGTCAAGTGTTCAACCCGCCGCCCCCCGCCCCTGCAGACAACCGTTTGAAATTGTGGTACATTATCGATCATGAAGACAAAGAAATTGACCGAAGCTCTGGAACGCGTCGAGGCTTGGCCGCCCCATATCCAGAACGAGCTCGCCGAATTCGCGCTTGAACTCGACGCCGGGTTCAAGAATGGCGAATACGAACCCACGCCGGAAGAACTTGCCGGTATCGATCGCGGTCTGCGCGCGGCGGCGGAAGGCCGCTTCGCCACCGATTCTCAGGTTGAAGCCGTGTTCGCAAAATTCCGCGGTAAATGAAAGTCGTCTACACCGAGGAAGCGCTCAAAGACCTCGATGCAATTGCCGACTGGCTGATCGTTCATTATCCGGCCGTTGCGCCGGTCGTCGAGCGGCGCATCCGGAGTGTCGTCGCACACATTGCGCGCTGGCCGGAAAGTTCGCGCCGTTCGGCGAAGCGCCGGGGTGTTCACGTAGTGCCGCTCGGCCGTTATCCATACAAGATTTTCTATCGCGTCGCGGATGGTACAGTGCAGATACTTCACATCCATCACGCGGCACAGCGACCTTGGGATGAGCAAGCGTAGCTCGGATGGATGGCCCTCGGGGCCGCCACCAGCAGATCGTAGGCTCGCGCTAACCGGCCATCTTCCGGCCAGCTTCCTTCCTGTGCGGCAAGGTCCAGTCCGGCCGAATGAAGTGACAGGTGTAGCCGTCGGGATATTTCTCCAGATAGTCCTGATGCTCGGGCTCGGCCTCCCAGAACGGTCCGACCGGCGCCACCTCGGTGACAACCTTGCCCGGCCAAAGGCCGGAAGCATCGACATCGGCGATGGTGTCTTCTGCGATCCGTTTCTGCTCGTCGTTCTCATAGAAGATGGCCGACCGGTAGCTCGCGCCCCTGTCGTTGCCCTGACGGTTCAGCGTGCTTGGATCGTGGATCCGGAAAAAGAATTCCAAGAGCTTGCGGTAGCTGATGATCTGCGGATCAAAGGTAATTTCGATGGCTTCCGCATGATTGCCGTGATTGCGATAGGTCGCGTTCGGCACCTCGCCGCCGGTGTAGCCCACCCGGGTTGAAATCACGCCGGGATACCGGCGCAGCAGGTCCTGCACACCCCAGAAGCAGCCCCCGGCAAGCACGGCGCGTTCCGTCAAAACTGTCATGTCGATCCTCCTTAAGCGCCTCGCAGGCGTCGTTCTCTCTGGGCTCCCATGTAAGAACGGTACAATGAAGCCGAAAGCCGGACGAAGCGCAAAATGCGTTCGCGCAGGACGCTCGACTGGAACAAAAACGCCAGTTCCGGGTTATGGGTGAAAATTCGGGAGGGTCTCATGGATCAAATAACGCGCTGCCCGAAATGCGGAAAGCGAATGGCCGCTGTTGTCACCATCTCCGGCCGCACCGACCTGCAATGCATCAGTTGTGACGACCCCGCGGTGAAATGGGCCGAAAGTCCGCGGACGGCCCCTGAGAAGCCGATCGTACCAGCACACGTTTGAGCCACGCCGCGCCTTGGGCTTCATGCCTGCTGAACGAGGCGACGAAGCGATCCAGACGCCGTCATTCCGGGGCGATGCGAAGCATCGAACCCGGAATCTCGAGATTCCGGGTCTGGTCCTGCGGACCATCCCGGAATGACGGCTCTTGGTCGAGCAGCGCCACGCAATCGCGGAACCTGTAGGCCATTACGCTCCGCCCAACCGCGCCCCCGCCGCAACCGCCGGTACGGCAGGATAAACTAAGGATTAATACCGGCAAACTAGGGTGAACGCCCCTACCCCTCCACCATCGTGAATGGCTCAATCTCATGAAAATTGGCACCCTGCTGACGGTCGCAATCGTCTCGCTGTCCGCTGTCGGCGGCGGTCTTGCCGTCTATGTCGCCACCACGAAATACCAGACGATGGACAAGATTTCCGTCGCGCAGCGCCGGCTGGAGATCGTCCGGGCGGTCGGCGAAATCCCGCGCTATATGAACCCCGAGCGCGGCTTCGCCACCAACATGATGTTCGGGCCGCCCGCGGTGGATCCGAAAATGCGGGCGGAACTCAACGACAAATACCGCAAGCAGACCGACGGCGCCCGCGAAAAGATGAATCAAATCAGGGCGACCCTGCTCGGCGGGCTCGAGGATGGCGCCGCCGTGGCCAGCGGCATGGACGGCCTGAATGCGAAGTTCGCAAGCTTGCGCGAGGCCATGGACAAGGCCATCGACGGACCGGCCGAGGCCCGCCGCGACGCCGCCAAGAAGATCGTTGGTGATAATGCGGTCTTCAACAAGGACGTCACCGTCCTGCTCGACGAACAGGTCCGCAAGATGGCCGTGCTCGACGGCGACGCCTATCGGCAGGCGAGTTACGCCAACATCGCATGGACGTTGCGCGACGTCGGCGGTTACAACGCCAGCCTGCACAAGAACCTCGTCGGCGCCAAGCGCCCGGCCACCGATGCCGAAAAGATGGATTTGAGCCGCTCCCAGGGCCGCAACGACCAGATCCTGATGTCGCTTCAGGAATTGAAGGGAAATCCCGCAACGCCGGCCAATGTGGCGGCGGCGCTCGGCAAGATGAACGACGCCTATGTCGAGCGTTTCGGCCAGGAGCAGAAACTGGTGAAGGAAGGCGCCATCAGCGGCAAATATGAGCACGATGTCGACACCTACTACGCGGAGTCGCAACGCGGTCTCGCGGCGGTTGTCGAGGTGCGCGACGCCTTCTACGACAACGCCGAACAGGTGCTCAGCTCAGCCTATTCCGCCGCGCGCGCCAGCTTTGTCATCGCGCTCGGCGGCCTCATCGCGGTCGTCATCGCGAGCGTCGGCCTGGTGACGATGGTCCGTCGCCGTGTCTGCAAGCCGATCGTCGACCTGACTGCCACGATGTCGCGTCTCGCCGGCGGCGATGTCTCCGACGAAATTTCAGGCAGCGACCGCGACGACGAGATCGGCGCGATGGCGGCGGCCGTCCGGGTCTTCAAGGACAACATGATCAAGGCGGATCGCCTGGCCGCGGAGAAGGAAGCGGAGAACGACATCAAGATGCGGCGCGCCCGCGTGCTCGATGAACTCGCCCGCGCGTTCGAGACCAAGGTCGGCGAACTGGTTGGCGGACTGTCGTCGGCATCGGCCGTGATGGAAGAAACCGCCCAGTCGATGTCTACGACCGCGGCGGCCACCAACCGCCAGGCCGGTGTCGTCGCCGCGGCCTCGGAACAGACCTCGGCCAACGTGCAGACGGTCGCCAGCGCCACGGAAGAGTTGACAACCTCGGTCGCGGAGATCGGCCGCCAGGTCGCGCAATCCACCGAGATCGCCGCCCGCGCGGTCGAAAGCGCTCGCCGAAGCGGCGATACCGCGCGTTCGCTGGCCGACGGCGCGCAGAAAATCGGCGACGTCGTGACCCTGATCCAGACCATCGCGGCGCAGACCAACCTGCTCGCCCTCAACGCGACCATCGAGGCGGCGCGCGCCGGGGAAGCCGGACGCGGCTTTGCGGTCGTCGCATCCGAAGTCAAATCGCTGGCCGGCCAGACCGCGAAGGCCACCACCGAAATATCCGAACAGATCGCGGCGATTCAGACCGCGAGCGACGAGACGGTGACGGCGATCCGCAACGTGGTCGACGTGATCGCCGAGATCGATCAGATCGGCGTTGCGATCGCGTCCGCGATCCAGCAACAGGGGTCCGCCACCAAGGAAATTTCCCGCAACGTCCAGGAAGCCGCGCGCGGCACCCAGGAGGTCACCACCAACATCTCCGGCGTCCAGAAGGCGGCCGACGACACCGGCTCAGCCGCCACGCAGGTGCTGGGGGCGGCGGAACAGCTGTCTTCGCAATCGAGAGAGCTTGCCGGGCAGGTCAACCGCTTCCTCTCCGAGGTCAGGGCCGCGTAAATCGGGCGCGCCTACACGGATGTCAGCACAGGATCGCCCAGCCGTGAGGCGGAAGCGTTACCTGCGTCTGCGAAGCTCCCGGTGTGATGGCAGGCGGCATTCCCGGCCACGATGTCGCCAGCGCGGGGAATCGACCGCGTCAACGGTGCGTCAGTCAGATTGAGTGCGACCAGCAGGCGATGCTCTGCGTGGAATGCTTCGTAGATAAAATGCGTATTGCCAAGGTCCACCGCGCGCGTGCGCGCGTGGTGCAGCCAGGGGTGGCGGCGCCGCATTCCGATCAGGTCCTGGTGCAGCCGGTAGGTCGGCCAGCCGAACGGCGCGAGATCCGCAGGCGCTGCCGGAAACGCCGGACGTATCGCATCGTCGCCTCCGGGACGATGCTCCTTGATGCCGCGGAATGCCTGCTCGTCGCCGGCATAGATCGAAGGCGTGCCGCCGCACGTCATCAGAACGACCAAAGCGTGGGGAAGATGCCTGTCGTCGGTCAGCGCGCTTGCGATCCGCGTGACGTCGTGATTGCCGACGAAGGTGAGCGGCACAAAGCTATCGAGCCAGGAATTGTGCCGGTCCAGCGCCCAGGCCAGTTCGAAAAAATTGCGGTCGTTCAGCGCGCTCCAGATCGCTTTCCAGAGCTCATATTGCGTGACCGCATCGACGCCGGTGTCGCGAACAAAGCCGGCATAGTCGCCGTGGATGACCTCGCCAAAAACATACGCGTCAGGATGTTCGGTTCGAACCTGCGGCAGCACCTGCGCCCAAAATCGCCGTGGAACCGCATAAGCGGCGTCGAGCCGCCAGCCGTCGGCGCCCCGTTCAAGCCAGTGGTTCATGACGCGGGCAACGTAGTGCGCAACGGCAGGTTCGTCATGATTGAGAGCCACCAGCTGACGATGGCCTTCGAAGGTCTCATACTCCGGCTCATGGCCCGGAGCGCGATCCGCCGGCCAGGACAGGCGGAACCAGGCCGCGTCAGGGGCATCCGGTCCAGCCGCCACCGCGCGGCTGAACAGCGGAAACTCACGGCCGACATGGTTGAAGACACCGTCGAGAACGACCCGCAAGCCACGGCCGTGCGCGGCTTCGATCAACGCGTCAAAATCAGCGTCGTCGCCGAGACGCGGATCGATCTGGAAGTAGTCGATGGTGTCATAACCATGCGTGGACGAGACGAAAATCGGCCCAAGCAGAAGCCCGGATGCGCCAAGCTCAACGGCATAGTCCAGCCATGATTTGATATGGCCCAGCCGATGGACGACGCCGACCTGATCGCTTGCTTCGGCTTCAGCGCCGGTAAATCCGAGCGGATAGATCTGCCAAAACACCGCCTGTTCGACCCAACCCGGCACTTGTTTTCCTTCGGCGTGATCGGTGACAACGCCCTGACCCGTCATCACCCGCGAAAGCGGGTGAACCAGTATTCCAGAGCATTCGAGATTTCATCCACGTCGGTGGTTTACGGATACTCCGCTTTCGCGGAGTATGACGGTTCGTTGTGGAGCAACGCATGTCCTTTAGAAGCACAGATTGGTCACGGTGTTTCCGCGCTTGTCCTTGATCACGTAGGGACAGCGCGCGCGCTCAAGCGCTTTCTTGGCGTCCTGATTGCCGAGCGCCGCGGATTTTTCGTAATAGGCTTTCGCGGCGTCCGAATCCTTCGGACCGCCGCGCCCGCTTTGGGCGAACGCGCCCATCCGCTCCAGCGCGCCGGGGTGATTTTGCGCGGCCGCCTTTTCAAACAGCGCCCGCGCGGCGGCATCATCCGCCGGACCGCCGGTACCGTCTTCCATCATCAATCCCAGCTGATACTGGGCTTCGGCATTGGTCTCCGCCGCTTTCGCCAACAGCTGCCTTGCTCTCGCGGGATCCGCCGGCGCGCCGCCGCCACCGGAAAGCGCGGCAAGATTGGTGACGCCGCGCGGATTGCCGGCTTCCGCAGCGCGCTCGAACAGCTTGCGCGCCTGGGCCTCGTCCCGGGCCACGCCGGAGCCGCTGCCGTAGAGCACGCCGAGTTCAACCATCGCCGAGGTAGAGCCCTTGTCGGCCGCCTTGCGCCAGGTGCCGATCGCTTCCGGCAATTGCCGGTTGGCGGCGTAGGCGCGGCCGAGTTGATACAGCGCCCTTCGCGACGAGCCCGCGGCTATCCTGCAATATTTGATCGCGGTGGCGAGATCGGACGGAGCGACGTCGGGCGTGCCTTTGACATCCGCCGGCTTGTCCGGATCGGCGGGGTCGGCAGCCAGCCGGTCGCACAGCACGAGATCGGCCGATTGCGCGCGGGCCAAGGTTGGCGCTGCCGCGATCGCGATCACCGAGGCGGCGATGCAGCCTATCGCAGCGAATGAAAGCGCGTGAAGTCGTTTCATCGGGACGTACATGTTGACGGATGGAGGTTAGCTTCGAAGTGCCGGCAAATCCAGGGCTCCACGTAGCTGTGGCCCCCAACCAAAAAATATCGAAAACAACCCCATGCAAAGTAGCCGGCGATCGCCGGCAAGGACGCTTTGGGGGGTAATACTTGACACGTCGGGCAAATCAGCGGCACTCCTTCATCATCGCACAATCCGTCAAACGCACACCTAAACGCAATGATCCGCCAAAGCGGCTCAGGCTTTGGCGGATCGGATTGCGGCCCGGATATCCCAGGGCTACGCGGTGTGTCGAACGCTTAAGCGGCGGCCGACTTGGCGACGGTAGGAACCGACGCGATCGTCTTCAGGATCTGGGAAGCGATCTGGTAGGGGTCGCCTTGCGAGTTCGGACGGCGATCTTCGAGATAGCCCTTGTAGCCGTTATTGGCGAAGCTGTGGGGTACGCGGATCGAGGCGCCGCGGTCCGCGATGCCATAAGTGAAGTCGCCGATCGCAGCGGTCTCGTGCTTGCCGGTCAAGCGCATGTGGTTGTCCGGGCCATAGACCGCGATATGATCTTCGCGGTTGTTCTTGAACGCTTCCATCAGCTTCTCGAAGTATTCCTTGCCGCCGACTTCGCGCATGTAGGTGGTGGAGAAGTTGGCGTGCATGCCGGAGCCGTTCCAGTCGGTGTCGCCGAGCGGCTTGCAATGGAATTCGATATCGACGCCGTACTTCTCGGTCAGGCGCAGCATCAGATAGCGGGCCATCCACATTTCGTCGGCGGCCTTCTTGGAACCCTTGCCGAAGATCTGAAATTCCCACTGGCCCTTCGCGACTTCGGCGTTGATGCCTTCGTGGTTGATGCCGGCGGCGAGGCAGAGGTCGAGATGCTCGTCCACCATCTTGCGGGCGATATCGCCGACATTCTTGTAGCCGACGCCGGTGTAATAGGGTCCCTGCGGCGCGGGATAGCCGCTGGAGGGGAAGCCGAGCGGACGGCCGTCCTTGTAGAAGAAATATTCCTGCTCATAGCCGAACCAGGCGCCCTCGTCGTCGAGAATGGTGGCACGCTTGTTCGAGGGGTGCGGGGTCTTGCCGTCGGGCATCATGACTTCGCACATCACCAGCGCGCCATTGGTGCGCGCGGCGTCCGGATAGATGGCGACCGGCTTGAGCACGCAATCCGAATTATGGCCCTCGGCCTGCATGGTCGAGCTTCCGTCGAAGCCCCACAACGGAAGCTGTTCGAGCGCCGGAAATGAATCGAATTCCTTGATCTGAGTTTTGCCGCGCAAATTCGGCGTCGGCGTATATCCGTCGAGCCAGATATACTCGAGCTTAAACTTTGTCATTGAGCTCTCTCATGAGTTGATGATGCGAAAGGTGGAAAACCAAAGGTTTTCATTGGTCACCACAAGCGTACCCGGCCACCATCGGCCATCCCTTTCCAAGCAATTAAAGTGCCAATCGCTGCAGTGCGGGAAAGCCGGCCAGAGGGAGAAACGCCACCACCTCCCCCCGCTACCGGTCGAATTTGAGGTGCGGCAAAGACGCGCGGGGAACGCTTCGGGCGAGGCGCCGGAGCGCCAGGCCGAGCCTTATTTCGCAGCAGTCGGCGGCCGTTCTGTCGCTCCGACCAAACACGCGCCACCTGCGAGCAATATTCGTCTGAAAATCAGGGTCAATCCGCAACCTCGGCGATGGCCCAAGCGTTAGCCAGTCCGTGGCTGCCTCCCAAGAAGCAAAGCCGGAGATGCCTACAATTTATACAGGAAACGATTTTGTTTTGAGCATGTTGCACTGGCGGAGTGCACGGACGATATCGGTGTCTGTAACCAGTCGAGAACGAGTCGGGCGCAGCATGAGGCAAGGCGCATCGACACAAGGAGAACGATGATGAATACGAGTTTGAATCACGGGTCCGCCAAGATCTACCAATTCCCGGTTGGCGGCCGCTCAGGCGTCAGCGGACGTCACCAAGACGAAACCAAGACCGCCGCCGATCTTGCCTCCTCGCGCATGAGCGAAGTTGCTGTGAGCGGCGCCTGGTACCACGATGCGGCAATCCAGGAGTCGAACCCGGTGCGTGAGAGCTGATGCCGTCAGCACGCGCGTTGCCGATGGGTTGCCGGTGTTCGGCACCATTTCGAAAGTGGTAAAAGGGTCGGAACGGAAACGTTTCGGCCCTTTTTTCCGATCAGTTCGCATGCCGTCGTCGGCCGCTTGGCGTGCTTGAGCGTGGTGCCTGCCTTCGCGATCTTCAACGTGACACCCCCGCCCGAATAGCGCGAACCGGACAGCGCCAGACGCTTGCCGAGTGTGACCGCCTTTCCATCGATCTGCAGATGGGCGCGCGTATCATATTGGAAAAAACCAACAATGAACTGGGAGCCGTCGGCGCAGCGATAGCTCTGGAACGAAGTCTGCGCCACCGCGGGCGCAGCGCCGGCTGCAATTGCCGCAACGAATAATGCCGCACCGAAATTCGTGGCCTTGCGCCGATTCATGTTCGCCTCCTGATAAGACCAGTATAGACCAAAGCGAAACGCCCTCCCCGTCATTTGTCCGCCGCAGAGAATGGCTTAAGCTAAAGCCCATGTCAGATTTAAAGCCCATGTCAGATTTAAAGCCCATGTCAGATTCAAACCCGTCAGATTCTCCTGCCCGCCACCTCAATCTCGCCGGCGCCAGCAACTTCCGCGACCTGGGCGGCTATCCCGGCAAAGATGGCCGCGCTGTCCGCTGGCGGCAGATCTTCCGCTCCAACCATCTCGGCCATCTCACCGAGGCCGATATCGAAGTGCTGCGCGGCCTGGGTCTGAAGTGCGCGTTCGATTTTCGCGGCACCGAGGAGCGCGTTGCGGCGATGTGTGGCGTCGAAGAGATCACCGTGCATTCGCTGCCGATCGAGCCGACCGTCGTCGCGGCGCTGCGCGCGCGTCTCGCCAGCGGCGTGGCGCTGTCTTCCGCCGACGCGCTGGATGTCATGCGCGATTCCTACCGCAGCTATGTACGCCACAATACGCCGAGCTTCCGCGCGCTGTTCGCCCATCTGCTTGAGGATCGCGCCCCGCTGGTGATTCACTGCACCGCCGGCAAGGATCGCACCGGATTCGCCTGCGCGCTGATCCTGCATGCGCTCGGGGTGCCGGACCAAACGATCGCGGAAGACTATCTGCTCACCAACCGCTTCTACCGCCGGGACCCCACGGCCAGCTCCGATCTTCCTGAGGAGGTCAAGCAGGTGCTGGCGAGGGTCGAAGCATCGTTTCTCGCCGCCGCGTTCGATGCCATCCGCACCGACTACGGCGATCTCGAAAACTATCTCAGCGACGGGTTGGGTCTCGGTGCAAGCGAACGCGCAAGGCTCGAAGCCCGCTATCTGGATCGCTGACACCGCACAGCCGCAGAAGCCTTGCAGCACAGGGCTTTTTGCAGCATAGGGTCTTGGGCTCGCGCGGGAAATTGGCTCGTTCATGGATTGCTAGCCATAAACGAGCCAAGCCCGGTCTATCCGGAGGAGAACCGCCTTATGCCGCGGCTTCCAGCTCGGCATCAAGATCGGCGATGACGTCCTCGAATGCCGAGATCGCCTGCTGGATCGCTGCAATCTGGATAAGCTCCCAGCCGCCGACCGGGGCGTTGCGATTTTGCAGCGCGACGACCAAATCCCGGCGCTGCTCCTTAAGCTGAACAAGAGGTAAACCGTGATCGGGTAGATGTCTCATGATAATGCGCCCTGCCCATTGATTGGCCTACATGAAGCCTAGCGCCATGTTTCTGCTTTCCACTTACAAAACTCCGACAAATTTTAACTAGCTGGCCCAGGGCGAATACGGAGGCCTTAAGCCTTCGCCGAGGACGCCTTGGTGATCGCATCACACAGCGCTCGCGAAATGCGCTGGGTGCTCCAGTCGCTCTGATGGAGCTTGGCCGGGATATCGGTCGGGTCGAGCATTTGATCGAACCCGATATTGTTTTGCACGTGCCAGTGCCGCATCAGCGCCCAGCGCCGAAACAAATTGACGTTCGCCTTTTCAGCCGCAGCCGATATCAGCGCCACCATGCGTTCGGAATCTTCGGCCCTTTCGTCGAGAAGCATCGCGGTGACATATTGCGGATCCATCAGTACGACATCCATCGGCTGGCCGCGCAACCGCTCCAGTCCTACGGCGATCTTCGCAGCCACTTCGTCCAGATCATATGGCTTGTCCTTCTTGTGAAAAACCGCGTTGGTTCCGACCTGCCAGATCACCAGCGACGGTTTCTCGGCAAAGATATCGGTATCAAAGCGCAGCAATTCCGCGTCCGCCTCTTCGCCGCCCTTGCCCCTGTTGAGCACATCGACTGTGGGAATCCGGTCGCCAAATTGAGCTCTCAGATACATTTCCAGGCGATGCGGATACGGGACCACATCTGCTCTTCCCGCTGTCGACGACGATCCCATCGCCACGATCCTGACCGGCGCCTTGCCCTGGAGTGCCTGCGTCAGGTGCGGAAGCGGATACTTCAAACTGGTGAATTCGGTAGGGACGTCTGCTTCGGCAGGAGTATCAGTCATTTGAACCATCCATTCCCAAGGAACCACTGACCGTTAACGCCCTATTGGCTGCTTTTTTCGACGTATTGCAATTGAATTTCGCCTAGCGATAGTGTGCGCGCCTTTCCCCCTTGGCCCGGAGACCAAACATGGACGGAAAAGTCATTGTCGTGACCGGCGCCTTGGGCGCACTTGGCAAAGTCGTTGCGGAAGTGGCGCTGGCGCGGGGCGCCCGGGTGGCCGGTGTGGATTACGGAACATCGCAAATCGCGGCGACGCCAGATCGGATCGAATTCGGCGGCGTCGACCTTTCGGATCCGGCCCAAGCCAAGAAAGCCATCGACGCCGTCGCGTCGCACTTCGGCAGGCTCGATGCGCTGGTCAATATCGCCGGCGGTTTTGCGTACGAGACGGTCGCCGAGGGCGACCCGAAAACCTGGCAGCGCATGTATGCGCTCAACGTGCTTACCGCGCTGAATGCGTCGCGATCGGCGATCCCGCATCTCACCGCTTCGCCCTCGGCGCGGATCGTCAATGTCGGCGCCATGGGGGCGCTGCAGGCTGGCTCCGGCATGGGCGCCTACGCCGCCTCCAAAGCCGGCGTGCATCGCCTGACCGAGGCGCTCGCCGCCGAGTGGAAAGGCAAGATCACCGTCAACGCCGTGCTGCCGTCGACCATCGACACCCCGGCCAACCGCGCCAGCATGCCGAAAGCGGATTTCGGAAAATGGGTGACACCGCAAGAACTGGCCGACGTGATCCTGTTTTTAGTGAGCGACGCTGCGAGCGCCGTCACCGGGGCGCTGCTCCCGGTGAGCGGGCGGGCGTAGACTACGTGTTCTGCCCGCATTCCCAGGCACCTTTTCGCGACGCCCCGCGGATGCTATATTGCCGATATGACGACCGCCGAAGACATCGAAAAAGCCATCGAGCAATTGGACCCGCGGGAGCTGGCACGTTTCCGTGCGTGGTTCGAGGTGTTTGACGCCGATTGGTTCGACGCCGCCATTGAGAACGATGTGCACGCCGGAAAACTCGACGCATTCGCAGAGGAAGCCCTCGCGGCACATCGCGCCGGCCACTCCCGGGACTTGTGAAACACTCCGCTTCCCTCAAGCCTCCGCCAGCTTCTTCAGTACCGCGCTGAAGCGAATGCTGCGCTTGCCGGCCAGAGCGGTGGCCTCCGCGACCGCGCCCTCATCGGTGTAGGTGCCGGAAAAGCCGATGCCGACCTCGTAGCCGCCGAACACCGGCCGTTCGCCCTGGTTCGGGGTGTGTTCGTGGTTGACGAGTTCCCCCTTCCACCTGCCGTTCGCGCTGCTGTAGGAACCGATATAATCGAAGAAGGCGTCGCCACCGTGGATCCGGCCGTCGTGCAGCACCATGACACCGGTATTGCCGCCGTCGATGCCGTCCAGCATCCGGATGTGAATGGAATAAAGTCCGTTCCCGATCCCGCCTTTTTCGACCGAAACCGCTGACGGCGCCGCCTCTTCGCTGATGGGAGTCATCACCGAGTTGAAGGCAACGCCAGGCAACTGCGGTGTGCCGCCCTCGAAGAAATATTGTTCGCCCCGCTGCTTGCCTTTCAGCGCGAGGGTGATCTTGTCGGCCTTGAGCAGCGGCTGGAAATTCGGATCTTCATTGTGGCGCAACGTCGATATGTCGACTGATACGTCCCCATCGGCATCCTGGTAGGTGCCGATGAACGCGAAAGCCGAATTGCCGCCCATCATCTTGCCGTCATATACATAGAGCACGCCGCGGCGCGAACCATGCACCGTATGCATTTCAACCTTGTAAAGTCCCTGCAGCACCTGAAACCGCCCAATGTCGGAATGCTGTGCGACCTGCGAATCCCTGGATTCGCAAGCCGTCAGTCCGACGCTATTCGCCTTGTCCCGGGACCATGGTAGCCGCTCCCCTGCCCCTTGATCAAATCCTCTCATGGGATTCAGGCTACACTTTCACAATTGAGTCGCATTTTCGGCGGCTCCGGAGCCTCGATCGTTGGAAACCGCGCTTTATCTACCCGTCAAACGCTTCCTGGAAAACCTCGGCTTCACGGTCAAGGGCGAGGTCGGCGGCTGCGACCTGGTGGCGCTGAGCGCCGGCGATCCCCCGATCGTGGTGATCGGGGAACTGAAACTGACCTT
>Ga0193724_1000201_pt1 | contig 14941 bp, 18 predicted proteins | sample H2a1metaG_FD_146005 | JGI IMG/M metagenome (GOLD analysis project Ga0193724, IMG submission 146005) | Soil microbial communities from a riparian zone of the East river system, Colorado, United States - H2a1 | ecosystem: Environmental > Terrestrial > Soil > Riparian zone | place: USA: East River... | reverse complement strand
GATTTCCAGATGTCCATATTATACTCACTGGTTTCCCATGTTGTGTCTAGTTGCTGATTACGATAATGGCACGCTGCACCTAGTCGTGTGGATATTTCCTTCGTATCCGGAATCGACATGCAGAAAACAATGATCCTTTCGTGAGGTGCCAAATGCTCTTGGAGGGAGCGAACGAGAGCACAGGTTATCGTAATTACGGAACGTTTTGAATCGTGCGGACGGGGCAAAACGTGATGTGCAATGTTCAACCGGTCCGTCGCCTCTCGCAGGACAAGTGTCTTTGGATGCATGCGCGTCTTTTTGAAGAGAGTTTTGATCAAATTCGGACGCATCGGCATTGAACCCGTTAGCCAAATCTTCTGCATTGGGTACTCGCTGATTACCGAAATAACCTTGTCGATGTTTCGCATATCGCTTGGATCCAAATATTCTTGAGCTTCATCTAAGACCAAGCGTTTAATTCGCTGACCCATTGAACTCATGAGAAATCTGAATCGGACGTCGTCAGTTACAGTAATCATCCGTGAAAATTAATAGTTAAACCTGCGAAATGTCTTGCAACCGATGGATTCCATCGCCAAAAACAGCACTCGTACATCCTGTTTGACACCATTCTCCAGGTAATCACTTGCAGTCCATTGATGCGTCGGAATGCCATAGGATTTGGCCACCGATAATTGTTCCAAAAGGAGGGCTTTGAATGGAATAACAACTGCCGTAACAATATCCGTTTCCAGAAGCGCAGGAATTAACCATGTGACACTTTTACCACCCCCTGTGGGTATGATTGCGACAACGTTTTCCTCGCATCCCAATGCTATATCAACCAGCCGCCTCTGGGACTTACTGTTGAATGTTGAATTGTCACCATACAGCTGTTGTAGGGCGCGAAGGACTGAATCATTACGCGATACACTGGTCGACGACGATGTTCCATTATCCGACACGACATCAGCGTTATCCCACAGAGCCCGTTCAGAGGCAACCTCAATGGAAGATGACTTGCGTATTAGTCTGCGACGATTTTGAGCCACACCGCATTCTATATTCTCGAACAAGCCGTCCATGACCTCAGGCAGGGAACTTGAAGCACTGAAACAATGCAGGTAAGAAAGTGATGCGGAGGCCTTGACTGATGGTACACACGGAACAAGCACCCGCCCATGTGACGACGGACCTTCTATCAACGGCAAGGAACTTGAAGCGCTGAAACAACGCAGGTAAGACCGTGATACGGATGCCTTGATTGGTGTTACGCACGGAACAAGTACGCGCCCATACGACGCCGGGCGTTCCATATCGGCCGCTTCACTTGATACTTGCGATGGAGTGAAACTTTTGACTTGGTCATCCCTTTTGCCTTCCATAAAGGTGATTGACAGACGTACCTAGTATCCTGTTGAACGTCAAGTACGCTTGCAATGGCTGTTGGGCGATTGATAAGGGCGGTGACATCTTCGATTATGCGTCGACGCATCGAATCCATGGATGCCTGAATAGCCTCTACAATGCGATCTTGGTTTTCGGCGCATTTACATTTCCCGGCGTAGAGTGCCCTCATCTCACGGCAAGGGGGCGGGGGTTCATTTTCACCAAACCCGAAAATGTCGTGCCAGATGCGGTCTACGGATTCGAACTCCCACATCGCATCCGCAGTAATGTAACGCAAGTCCTCATCTATTGCATATGTGTGGCGTGCTTGGATAGTCCCATGTCCCATGCATAAATCGGCGTACCGTGCACCGTGTTCTGACATGCTGCGAGGAATGAATTCACGTGAAATGGCCACAGCACTGTGTCGGAAGGGGTTTACGGTCAAATATGAGCCGGTGTATCGCTTCAAAGTATTCCCCAAGGTCCTTGAAAAATCGTCCACGGTGGCCCTCTTACCATTCCAGACATACATATATTCCGCATACGACGACGGCGATGACTCTTCGAATGTGAGGTGTGAAAGAATTTCTTCCACAGGGCGAATGAGAATAAGAAATTGTGAGATGATATCGGCAAGTTCCTTAGGCACTAAGGCAGGGATGCAGAGGTCGTGATCGGTGAGATTGGAGGTCTTTGAGTAAATTGTGAACCAGTACATTTGCTGCATAATATTGTATAAGTTCCGAAGACGATCTGAATTGCGATATCGCATGTTGACAAATTCCGTCGCGCGGGAAGGGGGAGCTGGTACAACATGATTTAAGACGGACATATTTTGATTGATTTGCGTCGTTTTTTGGAAGAACCTGTTGACTGCGGGTATATTCCAAGCGATTTCGGTGTCATCGTACGTTGTGGCAATTTTCCATTCCGGGTGTTCCAATAAACGCACAAAGAGGGGAAGCGGGGTCGTGGTGTATGGCCCGTGTTCAAGCCATGAGTATCCACGGTCTGTATTGGACATTCGGTCGACGATGTCTTCCGGCATATTGATCATGCCAAGGCAATCGCCGCAGAGATCCGATATCAAAGTTTTCGTATCATTGTATAACTGTCTTAATCCTGTCCGCTGTTGATCCATGATAACGACCTCGCCATCAACGGAAAACTTTTTACGATCGGGACTCCACACTACGCGGGGAGGACGGGGAGTGTTGAAGACGATTGCAGAGGCAACTTGTTGGAATTCCGTAATTAGTGCAAACGTCGAATATTGCGAAAGCTGCAAGAGATCGGCATATACTATCTCCAACGCTCTGCAATCATATTCCATTGTCAGGAGACTACGGAGGAAACTCAATCCTGCGTCACGTACTTGATAAGACCTCCGGTATCTTCTGCTATGCGAGAAGCCTCGATCATACCACAGTTCCGAATAATATATTTCCACTTGGCCAATACCCTCGTGTAGTCCTCTGCCGTTACGAAGTTTCCATCTTGTTTGGCCGCCCACGCAGCCATATAACAAGCCCACGGGCAATCCCACATGTCATGAAATGATTTGACTGAGGAACCGGCCGCCATAATATATAAGAATCGATGTAGCTGCGCTTGAGCGTCCGATTGAGAACGCAGTGACTCCTGTAATTCTTTGGCGGCATAACGCTGCTCGATTGTCAATGCGATAGTATATTCCGATGCATGTCCGTCCATAACGCGTAGCGTAGAGATGATGAAATCTCGTAGAGGACCCGCATACTCATGCAGCTTCGTGTCGTTTTCGAGCGTTTTCCAGTACTCGTGATGGTCCGACCTATTCAGTAGTTATTAGTCAATTCAGGACCGTAATTGGAATCGCACTAACACGGTAGGGCCTTGCATTAGCACCCGCAATGCAACAAGTCCAATCTGCCTTGCTTGCGTCCGTCCACAAACTAAATAATCAAAACATTCCTTTCCGATCCGATCATACCCGATTTCGTCTACGGTGGGCGGATCAAACAGTGTGAGCAGCAATTTGAATTTGTTTTCGTCCATCATAAAGTCTTGAAGCCGACGATGCCATTCGGTCTTTTGTAATAGAGGTGTTGTCTCCCTATTGTTCGATGACATAGCTTTCTGACCGAGCTTCAGAGTAGGCAACCAACTGGTGAGGATGACGTCAACAACTCCATTGGCAGGTTTATTCGCAAGTGCGGTGTTGATCGCGAAGTAGCGTCGTCCAATTCCGGAGATCACCGCCTGCGCCGTGATGCCTGTCTTGTAGCAGTTATCTGTTTTCCGGGGGCGATTGTTGTGATCCTTGCGAATGTGCGATCGCATGGAGTCTACTTTTAACGTGACATGGTCGCATTGATCTATGTCGCATTGGAATGCATCAAAGATAATGGGAACGAGTTCCACGGGAGGTCCACCGGACATTGGAAGGTGTACCGCCTTGGCACTTGATCGAATGCCATAGCGTTTAATTAACCCTTGGAGATCATCAATGCGAATATTGCATTTCATGGTGTGTTGACTTTTGAAATGCCCACGAATATCGTTCGGTAAGACGTTCGCCCGACAGGCCACACATAGGAAAATACGCAAGGCGGTGTGAATAACCAATCCAATCGACCTCAACTCGTCGGGAACAACGATGTACGACACCCCTGGCCGCAAAACGACATCTAAAATGTATATTTGTATGGTTATTACGCAACAGAATATTCCGAAAAACACATACTATGTTTGGATTTGCCACCCGCTGGATCGCATGTGTCAATAGTTGAATGTGATTACTAAGGAAATACGTACGGGAGTCATCAATATCATCTCCTGTATCATCTTCGTGGGGCGAATCCGCATACGTTTGATTCTTTAAAACAATCATAGACAACGTTGAACTCACCATCTTCGATAACAATAGCATCCGATGAACTAACACCACCGCTCAGCGTAAGTGTCTCGTCAGGTTGGCTTATGACAACGGGCCTCATCGCTTTCAGTTTTGGCAAACGAACTTGAACCGCGCCTGTAAGTAGCTCCACATGAGAGTTGAGTTTGACACTGCGTCACGATCTCGTACTATGATTGTTCCTATCATCGCTATCTTCTGAATCATTACCTGGGGAACGAGGTTAGACTTCGACCGAATAAAGGTAACCTGCACAAACCATTTTCAGAGTGACAATCGTTGAGCGTGCCCAAAACGTTTTTGCGACGCTTTTTCACTGGTGAGCACTTCCTATTCGGAGATATCCTTTTGCGAACGGGCAAATCACTTTCGGGCGATTTCGGTTGTTCATGTACTATCCTAACGTGTCGCATTAACGATTTACGAAGGCGTTGCCTTTCCACACAACCGGGTATAGGACAACAGAGCCGGTCGTATTCTCGCCGTACTGTGTATTCTTCGCCCAATATATTGATCGATGCGATTTCATCGTGGTAGTCCGCGTTGTGGGCAGAAATAGATGTCGAGTGCGTTTTGTTGCAAACGGCGCAAAAGGAAGGCATATCCGTTATACCGATGGTGCGGGCGGGGTATATCGCTACGTTGAGATGACAAAAAAATGTGAGATGAAAAAAAAAATGTGACCTATTAAAAAAAGGGGTCTGGGTGCGGAGTGATACGTGGCAATGTTCGGGTTGACCCGCAACTCCGTACGTGAGAAGCCGATGCGTCGGAGGCAACCAGTTTTACATTTTCCCATCACATAGCCTGCTCAATCTTCAGAGGCACGCCATTCTTAGCCATCAATACGCTCGTCTGTAGCAATCATTAGCTCCCCACGTCGTCCGAATATCCTACCATGCCAGCACCAATCCCGACCTTGAAGGACATGAAAGAGAAAGTGGCTTCACTAGTGTCTTGTCTGCCAGAGCCCACAATGTCTCACGCGAATGGAGGCGAAGCCTACTTTGCCTGGCTCCTGAAAGCGGAATGTATGACTGTAAGTTGTACCAATGCATCGCTCCGCGCTGTCTCTGATGCTTACGAAATTTGAAGAGCGAAATTCAAAAACTCCTGCAAACTCACACGCTCGAAGATTCATCGGAATGTCAGAATGACCTCATCCAATTCAATCGTTTGGTGGCAATTTTATTGCGATATCGCAATGAGAGTCTGGCTGGGCATTTGCTCTCGGCCAATTGTATGCAACGCGGTAGCGCGGAATTCATCAAAGGTACGCGTAATATCTTGGAGACAAAACTCTGTTAACACCCGACATGTACAGAGGAAGACCCGAGTCCACCCCGTTCAGATGTAAAGTTTGACTCCTCACAACTACACGTTTCAAATATGTATGGCTTCAATCACATTATCACATCGCTTGTTTTAATATGGGCGTTCTAGGAAACCGTTGGGAAATGTGGACCTATGTCAGAGATTCAATGAAGGTCACGTCTCCTCCTCAGGGTCCACGTCCGAAGCGATCGGTCACCGGATAATTCCATTTATTGATCTTTCAAGACCACCGGTACATCCGAGAAGCCGGAAGGTGTACCACCGCAAACCCTCCGCCATGTTAACAACGTCGGACGGCAAAATCAAGGAAATTAGGAGGGCCGCGCGTAAATTGGCCGTTCAACCGTACGTGAGAGGCCACGAAACCTGTTAGGGAATAACATCCATCGCAAATTTGTGATCCGACTTCATCAACATACAAAACATAATATCGTTCTTGTGTAATAGAGTATTTGGTCATTTCGTTCATTCCAACGACAACCTTTTTTATTAACGCCAATCCTGTCGATTTTATTACGATTGCTTAACATATCGAGACGTGTGACACATGCAGTGAAGTTACAGTAATATCGCACGATGCGAAGAGTTTCCCAATATGCATGACTCTGCGAATTCCAGGTCAAAGAATTAATGCAGGAATGTCACGAGAAAAAACAAAAAAGTGTTTGATGTGGTTGGGCTATACGGATATGTTGTCCGACGCGCTGGAGCCGCACTGGTCATGATGGGTAGAAAGGAGTGAATCAATCTCTCAGTACGACAATCCGAAGGTCGGATGGATTTCCGAACACGTCGGATTAAGGAAGGAAATGAAGGAAAGGTTTGGAACTTAGTGCGAAGACTAAGGGAGGGCGAGTGAGAACAGAGAAAGGTGTCAACGCAAGTTCAGATTGATTATTATACTGCGGAATACATGCCAAGTATCTACATCTTATACACTGCTTGAAATTCGATGTTCCATAAGGGGCTCTAATGAATCTAGCACAAACGGTAGTAAGGGGAATGACAGGTGAAGGGGAATGGTTAGCTTAGTCATTATCCGAGCGCTCGGAAGGAGAAGAAGGATCAAGGTATAAGGGAAACGAAAGAAGATTAATGATCCTAAGACCAGGAAGCGAAATAGGATGCAGGAAGTAGGATCCGATGGCCCGGATGGTCCGGATATGCGTCAAATTGCATGGATAATAGCATATCTTATCATCACTATACACATTATCAGATATACCTCCTGTTATTGTAATGGAATATCTCATCATTATCTTACACATTATCAGATATACCTCAAGTCATTGTAATGGAATATCTTATCATCATCTTACACATTATTAGATAGACCTCAAGCTATTGTAATAGAATATCTTATCATCATCTTACACATCATTAGATAGACCTCAAGTCATTGAATTGGAATGTCTTATCATTATATTACACATTATTAGATATACCTCAAGTTATTTTAATGGAATATCTTATCATCTTACAATACTCCCAAATCTTGACAAAAAAAAATTATTCTGACTATTCAACAAAGTCAGATGCCCATCCTGATGTAGGCCGGGGATGTAATACATGCAAAACAAAAAAAAAACGCGAAGGCCTCGGCATCACCCCACCAAAAACCTTTCCAATACGTGGCGTACGTCCATTGTTTCCGCCGCGAGGTCCTTCGAACGTTGCCTAAACTCGTCGATTTTCGTCGTCAATTCGTCCAGCGTGATGTTGAGCTTGAGCTCCTTGTCGCGAAGGTTATTGACCGCCGAGATTAGATCACCCTTGGAGGTGAACCCTTCCTTGCGAAGCTTGATAAGGAAAACTTAGTGATTAAAATACACGTAAGGTCAGTGATATCGGTCACGTACCGGGGCTGATTCCTTCTCCGTCTCGCGACCTTTCCCGCTGCCTTGCCGGGCCCTTGGGCGAGGCACAGGGCGGGCCTTGCTGGACTGGTCTGCGACAACCGTTGACCCGATGATTTGCGGGTCGTCGGACGGGGGCGAAGCAAACCTACGGGAGTCGGCCTGGCGAACACCGGACCTTGACTGGCGGGAAAGATCGACGGAGACGGGATTGTCCCGTTTAGTCGACCCTTTCGAGTACGTCACGAGTTTCTTGGAAGCCGGGCGATCCTTGCCTGGTGAGGGTGCCGTTCGCTTCAACGAATTGCTGCTTTGTCCCGATTTGACGGATCGGCGGACCTCGCGTTCTTCGATGTCTTTGAATTTGATACGATTGTAAAAATTCTTCAAATCCACGGTACTTTCAGAAATTGCTTACCAGATTCCTTATCGGAAACGACATCAGCTCCTTCCGCAGACACAAACGCCGCCTCAAATTTGCTATCCGCCTCCTGTTTCGAAATTTCGACGAGCATTGTGAATTTCCCCGTTAAGAAATCGTAATGAAACTTTTCGCGATCGGCATCGTCCATGAGCAGAAAAAAATTCTGGATTTCGGCCTTCGACGATTGGTTATCAGTATTGGTGAAATGAAGAAAAACATACCTTCAATCTTTCGGCCGAAGCCATCCAATCCAAGAAGGATTCGCCGCCACCCATAAACTCATCGTCGTGCGGCGGTCGCGAATCCATCAGTTGCTTCGCCTCAGTGTACATTTTGGAGGCTTTTTCCGCGAGAGCGTTGACATCGGGCGAAGATTGAGTATTCATGGTTGCGAGTGCGAATTGAGAAGGCCGAGCCTCAGATCTCAGAGAAGACATGTGATCGCGGGAAACGGTTAAACAAACCGTGCACGAGACGCACGTGTTGGGGATCGTCATTCAAACAGAGTCTTGGCAACTGTAACTCGAATCGCGATGGCTCAATCCATAAGTCTCTACCGTAAAAAAATCGGTGCCACAAATCTCCTCAAAATACTCCAGGATGTGCCGAGCGATGTGTCCATGAAGGATCAGCGATACGAACCGTTTTTAGCCGCACTGGTAAGTAATCTGAAGTTGAATGCTTTCACGACATTCTAATTCTTCTATACAGAAAAAGGTGAAATTATTGTGGCACTTAGTGGAGGGTATGGATGCTTGCTATCGATCCGACCTCCAGTCTTGGCCGGAAAAGATCCAATACGATCTTGCGTTGGATATATATAGGGATCGCTGTTCCGCAGAATCCAAACGTTTATCCAGTGGCTCCAGGCGTCCAAGTCGACCACATACCGAGCAGCCCTCGTCTCCGGCCGGCTACGATGACGAAGACGGCGAAGACGAACTTCCTGAGGACGAACTTGCTGAGGACGAACTTGCTGAGGACAGCGATGATGAACCTCCTTTGAAAAAAGTGGTGCGCTTGAAATTAGTACGATGTATGCTGCCGATCGTTTATTTCTTTGCAGAAAATTACCTCCCCAAAGTCTAACGCCAAACATAGGAATGACCACAGGGAAACGGCGGTATGCTTTGAATTCGTACGGTTGACCCCCACCCATCTGTGATTGTTTTGTAGAAAATCAACCCCGAGAAACCGACAAGGTCTCGAACCAAAGTTGTGATCAACCGCGATAACGAGGATGGCGAGAGCGAAGCCAACAATCCTGGTGATGGCGATAGTGATGGCGCCGATGACAACGACGACGGCGACGACGGCGACGAGGACAACGACGAGGACGAGGAGGAGGAGGATGAAGACGACGATGAGAACGACGGCTCTGTAAAGGCCACTGTGCGCAAACCAACCCGCCGAAGGAATCGTGCATCAATTAGGCTGGCTAAACAGGCCACACGCCGAAAGTCCGCAGGTAGTAAGGGCTCCAAGCATGTATCTAAAGATAAATACGTGCGTTTATTATTATTTTTTCGTTTGGCGATTTTGACCCATCAAACCAAGGTTCCACCCTGCGATCGATGCGTTGCCGATAAGCAGGAATGCCTGAAACCGACAGATTCACGGGACGGGGCACGGCGTAGTGTGCGCCGTGCGTGTCTGTATTGCCGCAAGAGGAATCAAGCCTGCTCTAAAGCCAACAAGCGCGCGGAGACACCACGCTCGGATACAGGAACGCCAGAAGTGATAAAGCCGACATCGAATTCACCCAGGAAAAGGCCCCGCCAAACCGCACCTCCAAGTTCGAGACCAGACGCTAACCCCGCAAGAGGTAGAAATACACGCAAGACGGCGTCTACGTCGAAATATTTGAGTCGCACTACACGAGGTAAGTGTTGACATTTTCATCTCAATTAGTCGAACTTATTATTTTTGTACAGACGGAGAAACATGGTCCGACCGCTGTCAACGTATTACGGACAACTTCCCCATACCCGGAGCGAAGGTGGAATCGAGCGATATGACATACCATGAATGCATCGCCATTACCTACGATCTGGTTGCGTTAGGTGATCTCGTTCAAGAACAACTCGTTCAATTCTCTGTAACTGCCGCAAGGAAGGAAGCTGCTCACCGTCGTTAATTAGATTGCATGTCATTTGTTTCCCTTTTGTACCTTTCCCTTTTGTACTGACAGTATTTGTACCTGTATTTTCATGTTGCACTTGTATCTGCTTGTGTTGTACTTTTTTTCATTTAATTTCCAAGGGTATTTATTATGAGCACCAGTTTGATTTATTATATCAAAAAATGGTACAAGAAAAATAAATGCAGCAAAGAGGGGAGAGGCAAAGGGAGAGAGGCAGCAGAAGTGGAATAAGAGAGGGGGAAGGAGGGAGAGAGAAAGAGCAGAAAGGTGGTGGAGAGGGAGAGAGAGCAGAGAGGTGGAGAGAAGGAGGGAGAGGGAGAGGCAAGGGAGGGAGAGGAGGGAGCAGAGAGGTGGAGAGGAGGAGAGAGGGGGGAGAAATCAGGAAGCTTCAATTGAATGGCAAATTTCATTGCGAAGCATTGATTGTAGCACCCTGTGATGAATTGACCCAAGGGCAGATTAGAGATCTTTTTGCCATCTTCATAACGGCAACAAATCCCCCATGCAAATGACTCACAGTTGTGACATATAGTTGCATGATCTTCCCATCCCAGGCTTCATCTGTGAGCAGGTCAAGGGCCATGAATGGCATAGTGCTAGTGCATTCTGTGCCACTGAGCCGTGGTCGCCTGGCCAAATGAGAAAGGTTGTAGTTGCTTAGAATACCATGGTCCCCATTATGCTTGTCATACATCAGATTTTTCACACTAACAACGAAAGCACTCCCAGAAAGCCTTCCAAAACTGTTCACTGATCAAGTCAGTGATGAGATACAATCAGTGAAGGAGCATGGTCTGGAGTAGGTGATGGCCTTGGATTCTAAGCCAAAAACTGTCCAGATTTGTTTTGTTGAGTATTTGTCAAAGTCAACAACAAATCCAACGTCAGCAATATCTGACTTGTCCAGCACCTACCTATCCATTATCAAGTCAGGGATGTGCCCATTGACTTTATCATTATGCTGCATGATTTGGCAAGCGTTGGCAATGATCTCTCCTTCCCAATGCGTAATGCTTCCAGCCAGTATACTTTAAGCACAAGCTTGGTATCTTTTAGACTCTTGTCAATGTCCTGCAGATCCACTGACTGGCTAGTCACATGCAGCATTTGCGTTGTGCTGATACTTCTGGAAGGGATCTAACCAGGGAATATGGAAGATGTACAATAAAAGTTTAGAGTGGAAAATTGTTAAAGGACAATGAAATGAAATCAAACTTGCCACTAAAACAAATGGAATTATAAAACGTGATGTTTCCGGAGAGCTCCACGATTAGGCATGAGAGTGAGATCTAGGTCAGAGAAGTCGCAATGTGATGTTGAAGAAGTTGACAAGATATCGGAAGGTCGGAAATATGGTGGATATTGTTTTCCAAGGCCAGAGAGGGTAAGGGTGTATCAGCGTGTCCTACTATTCTGAAGTGATCCTGTATCTTGTTGGTCAGATCAATTACAATATCAACAGCAGAAAGGGGAGGTGACAATGACAATGACAGTAAACATTTGTCTGTCTCTTGCCCTGTAAATTTAAAATTGAGAATAATGCCCCAATACTTGGGAGTGAAATGTTCAAAGCAGAGCAAAAGAACAAGACACTGAGGCAGGTCCTGGACAAAGTTAATGCCATGAGATTGGATGATGCTCTCATTGTTGTACCACCATACATGCATCACATCATCTAGAGGCATTATGTGAGAATGAAGGTGATAACAGTTGGAGATGGCTCACTGATGACTACTAAACCGATGGTGTGACTAATCCAGATCACATGGGACATCCCACTGCAGCATTGCCATTGGCTTGCGAAGTGTAATGGGCTCTATCTTTAACTTTTTGGTTGAGCTCCCTTCTCTGCACTCGCTTTTGTGTTTTTGACTGCTGGAAGCATGCAACAGAAGGGTGAATGAAGGGGTGCTGCAAGAAGGATTATACTGCAAAGCTAAATGCTCTGACTGACAAGTTGCAACTGATTAAAATTGTCAATGACCTATTAACTGTTCATCAACAGTGGCATACCAGCAACTTGAACAGTCCTGTTCAACGGCACTGTCTCCCTGGTGGGTAGGTTGTCAGATGTTTCATACATGGAATGCAGGAGAGGCTTAGGAGGGATCTCCATGGCTGGTTTGACAGTGTATTTGTCAGGAGGTAAAAGTAGTGTTCCCTTGGTCCATTTGAATTTGGCTGTTGCCGTAGACACATTCCATTGGAATCCATTTTGGGGTGACTCTGCAGCTGTTTAAAATGCATAATCATCCCAACTCCCTAGGTTGCCTTGTGAAAAGGCATTGCATGTAGCATCCAGAAAGACAAGAAGAATATCCAGTTTGCATTGTGATATATGGCCATTGCAGACTGTGGTCATAATTTTTTGGGTTGTTTTGATGAAAAAGTAGACATAGGTCTTTCAATTTGTGTAATGGTACGTCAATATTATGTAGAGCCTGGAGTGCATGGTTAAATGGATAAACAAAAGGACAATGTAGTGATGTGAACGTTCTAGTAGTAGGAACTAGTGTTCAACTGAGGGGTTAGCAGTGTTGTCAATGCTAACAGAAAGAATCTGTCTAGTAATATGAAAATAAAGTACTCCAGGCGATAAATGAATGAATCCGAAGGTTTCCGATGTCAACGAACGGTCCGGATCCTTCGGATGGTTGTCGGATGGAATATGGGATAGAAAGGAGACGAAGGAAACGATGGCGAAAGGCTAGATTTTGGCAAGGACAATAAGGAAGATAGTGGGGAACTGGAAAATCAGGTTCTTGTTCTTTGGTTTGTAATGTACAGGGTTTATGTATGGTGGAAGAGGAAAAGATATGGAACAATAAACACTAAAATAAAACAGAAATAAAAGGGGATACTACGCAGGATCACTCGGGACAATGGGAGGATATGCGAATCGGCCGATGATGATCCCGATCCGGAATCACGACGAGTCGGAACAATAAAGTAAAAGTGAAAGGTGATAAAATATATATTAACAAATGAAAAGTGACGACGAACACAATAAAACATTAATTGGTCATGGTCCGAGGGTACGAAAATGGGGATAAAGGTCGTAAAGTGTTTATGGACCTGTGACATTCGATCGCAGATTCCGACGTTTGTATCCGAAGGGTCGTAGATGAATCCGATACGTCGGGTGGATCGGATCGATGAGAATGTGCGTCGGTTGGATCGGGTTCATGTCGAATCGAATCGGAAACTAATCGAAGATGCGAGAATTATAGAAAGACAAGGAGGGTGGCATGTAGATCGTTTCTACCTGTAGGGGAATCAAGTCCACTAAATAATCCCGGGAACTGAGAATACGAGCACTGGTTGGGAGGGACGGGTCACGTGATCGTGTAATCAATAAACAAAGACTCCGCGTGACGTGTCGCGCGAACGAAATCTTTCTTCTTTTCATGAGTATCAAAATGTCTTCATCCTCGATCAACAAATCCTTCGACGAATTGTGTGAACGAGTCCGGGAGGCCAGGGATGCAAGAGGGACGATAGTTGGAGAGATAGTGGAGGTAACCGAAGAGATTGAGCGGTGGTACGAAGAGTATGCGGCGGATGCGGTGAGTGATTCCTGAATCTGACATTTTCATATGGCTAATCCGTAACGCATCTCAGTTTTCTTATTATCGGAACATGCAACAGAACGTCGAGGACGACGACTTTGATCCTCCGGAAGACATCGAGGACCTCAATGACACGGCGGAAGACCTGGAATCCTTGGGCAAAGTGATACGGGAGCGGGTGGCTGAGGCGGAAAGTATGCGACAACTCGAACACGAACTGAGGCGGGAGATGAACGAGGATTTCGGGAGCGAGGGAGAGCACGAGAACGACCTAAAGGACGCGGGTAAGGACAGACCAATGCCGGGCATGGGGTCAGTCGTTTACACAACAACGGGCGAGCGGACAAACCAGAGGATCATGTTACCCGATGTCAAGAAAGCTCTAGCCGATGCGAAGGAAGCGGGAAGGAAGACAGGGAAGAAAGCGAAAGGTGAGATGGCGGTCGACGACAAGGTATGTGGTCACATTCGATTTCTTTGTACAGCGCGATTCGACTGGTGTCACAGAAAAACGATCCGGCGTGTGGTGGATGCAAGACGAAGGGACGGGACTGCTACAGTCCGACGAATGGTGGAGCGTGTAGGGCGTGTACCCGGTCTCACGTTGCATGTGAGTTCTCGATCAGGATCGGACGGGGTGCGACAAGTATGTATCCTTTTCTGGTCGTATTTGGGCTGATCGCTGACTATTCTTCTAGAGAAAGAAGACACTGACATCGGCGGGAGGAAGCGAACGAGGGCGGTAAGGGGTTCAAAGACGAACGTTGACGAATCCGAAGTGGAGGAGGTGGATACGGACAATGTGGAGGAACTGCCGAGGAAGAAATCGAAATCCGGGGCAAGTGGATCGTGGAGAGGAGTGCCCGTCAGCAAGCGGAAGGTGAGGAAACAGGAAAGGATTACCCTGGAGATCGCAGAAAAAGTGGAGCAACAACTCGAAGCCATGGAGGACACCAGAAGGGCGGCGACGACTGCGATGGAGAAGATGGAGAAGATGTTCAAGGTGTGGCGGACGATCGGTGAAGAGATGATGGAAAATGTCGAGGAGTGGAAAATGGTGTCAAGAAAGTTGGAAAAGGGGAAAGCGAGGGAGTAGAAAGCGAGTGGAAGGGGCTCGGGAAACGAGAAAAAGGTGGCCGGATTTATGTACAATAGCCGTATATAAGGAATCCGATGAAAATCTGCGATAGAAGGACTGAATTCCTGATGATCCGAAATCGTAAAATATCCAAAAAAAACATTCAATCGTATAGTGCTCTGGAGAGAATAAAATGTACAAGGGGAGACAGCGTAGGAGGGGCGTGGCCAGAGGACGCGCTGTTTGCATTCGGGTTACTGAATAGA
>Ga0193724_1000200_pt1 | contig 14951 bp, 19 predicted proteins | sample H2a1metaG_FD_146005 | JGI IMG/M metagenome (GOLD analysis project Ga0193724, IMG submission 146005) | Soil microbial communities from a riparian zone of the East river system, Colorado, United States - H2a1 | ecosystem: Environmental > Terrestrial > Soil > Riparian zone | place: USA: East River... | reverse complement strand
AGTACCCAGTACCCAGTAACCGATGCAATACGATACCAAGCGAATGCACAATCAATTCAAGTTTATATAAAACGAAACACATCTGAGATAGTGCCACTTTTGGATTAAAATCGTATTACGCAATAAAAAATTATTTTCTTCTATCTAATGTTATCTAAATCCACGCACTTTTCACTGGGGGTCATCTGCAACAAATCATAAGCAAAGTAAAAATATCGTAGCATACGACAGTTACCGTATCTGGAAATGTCAATGACTGGCTACTTGAGGTAAAAATGTTGCGCTGTGGAGGAGACATTGGCAGTGCGTGAGGATCGAAATGAGGAATGACCATTGGCTGATCTGGCAGCCATTGTTGACCCGGAGCTTCATAAGGCGGGGGAGGTGAGTACGCCGGTTGGTAAAATTGAGTGTCATAGGGCGCCGACTCCGAAAGGTTGGGGGGGATGTAGTGACCGGGAGTCACGGTCACGTAGTTGTGAGGCATGAGCAGTGGAGAGAAGTAGCAATGCTCTGTATTGAGATGGTCGCGGTGGTCAGCCATGCTGCACAGCGCACTCTTCCTGGAGGCTACAAATATATATAAAAGAGTTTATTACAGCCCTGGCATGGTGTCGCGACGCGGCGATCTCAAGTATACTCTCAAACTTTACAATTTTATATAATCACGTCACTTTTTAAACATGTTTGCCGCTAGCACATAACCGACATCCAATTAGGGACATAACTAATATATAATTATTTTATTGACATATATAATTAATTAAAATGAGACCGAGTGAATATCACGGCATTCGACTGCATCCTTGAAAATTTTCCCCTTGCAATATGTCCGTCAACGACCATTGGCTTAACTCTCCTCCCACTTTCCCTCAATCATCCCATCGTTCGCCTACTCTACCTAATTTCGCCGCGGGAAGCACAACTCCACCCGAGTCTTCCGAGCAAGAGTCATGGGATCACCAAAGTGATGAGGTCTACAGGAAGCACGATCTACCGCAGCCGTTGGATGCCATGGATGAGACCGATAGGTTGGGAATAGCCTACGTATATGAAGCATGCGACGTTATTCAAGACGAACTCAATATCGCTCTACGCCGTTATCAACAAATGGTCCTCATGACAAGGGCGTATCAACTACGTGTTCTAAAAACGCGCGGTCGGCTACAAAAAGCACGGCAAGATCGTGATCTACTCGTCAATGTTGCACTTAGAGACGTCACTGCTGCCGCCAACCCAAGTCCTCTCGATACTATGCGAGACCGCCCTGTCCCCTCACCACTTTCAAATACGTGAGAAATTCAAAATTTTTCTGGGAGTTGGCTTGCCTAACGATACTGTAGGCATGGAAGCGGCATCGCTTTGAAAGTTTAACGTTGCGAGGCGGACAAGTTTTGATTCTACTTGCAATTTGATACTTGACGTGTGGTTGCAGTTTGCTGATGAGGGAAAGTTGTGTTCTTGTTTCTGAGCATGTTGGGTGTGTTTCCTTCGTATGTATGTTCTCTAAACTCGGACCCTTGTTACTTTATTGGAGTCTTTACATTTATCCCACGTAATGGTCGTTTTGTATGGTCCATTGTAGTAGAACAAATGTAAGGCAAAATCTATGTTGTATACTTTCGTTCTCCAAGCGCTCACAGTAAAAGCACATGGATCATTCACCGCGAGGAGATTCTATTCGATCCATGCCAGACTAGAACCAGTAATCTATATACCCTGTCTCACCTGAACATCGGATGTGAGGTCGATAACTGCCGGCGGATTTCGAGCAGTATCAACAGATACAATGCAGATATGGCATTTAAAGACTCTGCGAGCAATGAGTTGCCCGCAACGGCACCTCGTAAATAGTGTCCCCAAGTTTTCAGTGGATAGAGATAGGCCACGTGAATTGAGTCGCAAGAGGCAATCCAATGTCGATCCTGGGGCTCTAGCGGGCTGGTCGTGCGTTGGTATAGATGCCAGAATATCTTGAGAGTCTTGAACAACTGGTAAATGTGCATCAAACGCGTCATCAAGTTAGCTACTTACCAAGACCTCGCGAAAACCAGCCTGTGGGTGAGTCATTGGACGGAAAAGGAGAGACCGGAGGAGGAGCAACTTCAGAATGATCTGGAACAGAAACTGGTATTAATAATTGAAAAAAATCTTTCAATAAAACGCACGCCGAAGGGGATACTTGTACAATATCAAACTCCTTTGCGTGTACATGCGTTCTATGCCGACTGCGCAAATATTCACGTCAGAATCTGCAATAAAGGCATTCAAACTTTGTAAGCAACTTACCTAGATACCCACAACCTCCAAAGGCACAAACGGCGACGTATTCGCCAGAATATTTGCCACGAACAGCCCGGTCGATGGCGCATTCAGTATAATCGACACCGTCACGGTATGCACAGAGACAGCAAGGGGCCCTGAACCAATGTCTGGAGCGGTAGTCGTCGAAATCCGACGGAGGCACACGCGCTCCTGACAGGACAGGCCTTTGGATAAAACTTGATGAGTCAAATCTGATTTATTGCATGAGGTTTTTCTTACCAACGCCAAGAACGAAGATCATTTGAAACAGGATCATAGTGTAAGATGATGCCCCGGCCTTGTTGGATTCGGATTCGCCTGAGGAGAGCGTTCCGATTATTAGCTGGATTCATAGGTAACGAGGACAGGTTGGGAGGTCGCAGTTCCCACATTCTGAGATGTATTTATGCTTGAGGAAGTCATACCGGTAGACGATGCCAAAATTTGCCTGGGTCGTTTGAGAGCAATGTGAGAGAAAGTGAGAGCCGCTACTGCGACAGGAGTATTACGTAAGGTTCTGAAAGGCACAACATCTTTTACTATGATAGTGTCGCAAGACTTTGCCCAACTCCCCTCGTATGAACCTGGACCTCCACCAAGCTGAATCATGTATATGTGGGAAGTCATATTCTCAACGTGGCGGATTGAAGAAGCACCAGCGCTTTTGTAACAAGAGTAAGAAACGTTTAAGTGGGATTTTAGGGAAGGCGAAAGAGCTGTGGGTTAAGAGGAAGAGAAGGAGGCTTGAGGATTTGAATGAATGTGATGTGCATGGTGGTCAGTCAACCCTTGGAGGGACCGTGGTTGATTTGGATTCTGGGGGCATCGCTGCCATGAATATGGGTATCCCCATTGCATCGGAGGTATGTTCTATTGTTTCGGAATGAAAAAAAATCTTGCTGTGCCGGTAGATGATGATTGGATATCCTCTAGAATCTGATTATGACTGTAGATGAGGTGGCAGTCGCCACACACCAGCTAAACACATTGACCGACAATCAGGTATGCTGTGCATCCTTTCTTGCCAAGCGTAGCACTCACCACGCCTTCAATAAACAGTTGGGACCTATTGATGATAGTAATCTGTCTCTGGCAGAGCGCCGCCCCCGCCGAAAAAACCGTAGATTGCCAGCAAGATTTAGGGATATTCTACCGCAGCCGTTGCCTCTTCTACTGCCGAATGCACCTTCAGGGAGTTGTACAACCGTATATCCGCCAGGATCACCTGTTCTCATGCAGACGCGATCGTCGTCTCCAAACTCTACAACTTCCATCACTGAGCGTATTACACGACTTTTTCGAACGCCTCCAAACGTCTTTGGACTTTTTAGGCAGTACCGCTCAGATAGGTTCCCAACTCATGATCCTGAGGAACACCTCAATGTGCAAGATCTCCTCGAGGACTCTCCTACGACAGATCAAAATCCTCTCCAACGCCAGTTGCCCCAAGTGAATAGAAATAACTTTGCCCCTTATCCAAACAAAAACTCTTTCCTCCTTGGCGATTGGTACTGGAACCATGGCGCTCAGAAATCGCACGAGAGCTTCCGCAAGCTTCTGGATGTCGTCGGAGATCCCCAATTCCGCCCAGACGATGTGCGACATACGCCATGGAATAAAATTGATGCAAAATTGGGCGCCAATGTATTTGATCAGGAGGATGGTGTAGATGCGGAGGAGAGTGCGGAGTGGCTGGACGAGGACGCTGGTTGGAAGAAGACGCCAATAACGATCGCGGTCCCTTTTCACCACAGATCGGAGAAGCCTGGCCCGCAATATTATCAAGTTGGCCACTTATATCATCGCTCTTTGGTTTCCATCATTCGGGAAAAGCTTGCGGATCCTCATGATGCTCAGCATTTTCACTACGAACCATTTGAACTTTTTTGGCAAACTACTCACGCACAGGCCGATGTACGGGTGCACGGAGAACTTTACACGTCACCTGCATTTCTTGATGCTCATCGGCAATTACAAGAATCTCCCGGAGAGCCCGGTTGTAACCTCCAGAGAGTTGTCGTCGCCTTGATGTTTTGGTCGGACGCCACCCACCTAACCAACTTTGGCACAGCGAAACTATGGCCGTGCTACCTATTCTTTGGAAACGAATCAAAATATCGCCGATGTAAACCTACGTTCAATTTATGCAATCATGTGGCGTATTTCCAGGCTGTATGTATTCAGTTTCAACTGTCTACCGTCTTATTACTTCCCTGATCATGTTTTCAGCTTCCAGATGCATTCCAAGACTTTGCAAGCGAGAACTTACGCAGAAAGAAGCCTAGCGACGCTTTAATAACCCACTGCGGTCGCGAAGTATTTCATGCGCAGTGGGAAATCCTTCTTGATGATGAATTCATGGCCGCATACAAGCATGGCATCGTTGTCGAATGCTGTGATGCTATCATGCGACGGTTTTACCCACGTTTTTTCACCTATTCAGCTGATTATAAAGAGAAGTAAGCTTTGTTTCTTACCTGCGGTTCTCGTTCTGATGAGGCGCAGAGTCATCATTGCTACCATCCGCAATTTAGGCAGTTGTCCTTGTCCCCGTTGTCTCATACAGCTCTCGTGTGTCCACAATATGGGGAAAGCACAAGATATGAAACAACGAGAGACGCTTGCTCGTGTGGATGACGAAAACAGGAGACGAAAGGTTGCCATGGCTCGAGAAATCATCTATCAAAAAAACTATGCCGTCGGCAACGATGCAGTAGAATCTCTCTTGCAGGGGCAATCTCTGGTACCAACAACTGTAAGTGCCATACTATTCACTTATACGGAATGGAGCCAACTGTGCTACAGAATACATTCTCTCGCAAGCTTTCTTCACTGGGCTTTAATTTCTTTCCCTTGCTTGTCATTGATCTCATGCATGAGTTCGAGTTGGGTGTCTGGAAAGCTTTGTTTATTCATCTTCTCCGGATATTGTCTGCTGCCGATAACACCTTGATTAATGAGTTGAACCGTCGGTACGTGGTACATAATACCAATAATTAAGAAATATATGGCTCATGCTGCCCTTGAAGCTATAGGCAGGTTCCTACATTCGGTCGAGACACCATTAGACGGTTTTCAGCTAATGTCTCTGAAATTAAAAAAATGGCAGCTCGGGATTTTGAAGATCTGTTGCAGGTTTGTATTCCATTTTACGTTATCATCAGCTGGCTGACCCCGGGTTGTCAGTGTGCCATCCCAGTCTTCGACGGTCTTCTTCCTGAGCCACACAACAGTGCCATTCTTCGGTTGCTGTTTGTTTGCGCACATTGGCATGGCCTAGCCAAGCTTCGCATGCATACGGACGCCACTCTCGACATCCTTGATCAGACAACATCTCGCCTCGGCGCCGAGTTCCGCAAGTTCACCGACAAGACATGCGCAGCCTTCAACACACGGGAACTTCCTCGTGAGGTAGAAGCGCGCAAGCGTCGTCAGCTGAAGAAAATGCAAGCGCATTCGGTACGGGGAGACACTGGTTCCAGTCAATTTCCTGTGGACTCTATTCCAATACCCTCCGCAGGTAATGGTTCCAAAGCGGGAAACTTGAATGCTGCTGGAGCCAAGGCAGAAACCTCAATGAAGAATGGTCCGCAATTGAAAAAATTCAGCCTCAACACGTACAAGTATCATTCTCTTGGTGACTACGCAAGTACGATTCGTCGAGTCGGTACGACAGATTCCTATTCGACAGAGCCGGTAAATGTTTTTCTATCTCTAGTTTGGAGCTGGTCTCGACACGTTTCTTTTAGGGGGAGCTAGAACACCGCAAACCGAAATCATGGTACCGTCGCACAGACCGAAAACAGTTTGTGAAGCAAATGGCTCAGATTGAGCGCAGAGAAGCCCGACTTCGCAAAATCAGAAGACTGACTCGGATTCAGAATGAAACAGTGCCGAAGACACCACAAGAACACCACCATATTGGGATATCTCAGAATCAATACAAACATATCCGTACTTTTCTTCGAGAACATTCCGGCGACCCAGCAGTCAAGGTAAGAGAGATCAACGCAAGTGCCACTCATAATCTGATTTCCTTTGTTCCGAAGAATTTTCTGCCCAAGCTGGAGCAACACCTCCTCGCTCGCATCAGGGCAACAATACATGAGAACTCGTCAGACCAGAATGATACTCGTGGCCAGGTCCTTTTCAGGCACGATCGCATTTACCAGCACAAACTAATGCGTATCAATTACACAACGTATGACGTCCGCCGTTGTCAAGATGTAGTTCATGAGTTCACTCCACACTGCAACATCATGGTCTTGGAACATGACGAGGGGGGTCGATATCCAAGCACTCATCCATATGGCTACGCTAAAATTCTCGGCATTTATCACGCTAACGCCATGTATGTCGGTCCTGGAATGGTTGACTACCAGCCCCGTCGAATGGAGTTCTTATGGGTCAGATGGTACCGTCGAGTGGAAGCAGTAAGAACAGGGTGGGATTTCCACAAACTCGATCGTGTCCAGTTCTCACCGGTAGGTGAGGAGGATGCGTTTGGGTTCATTGACCCGTCGGATGTTCTGAGAAGTTGTCATTTGATTCCTGCTTTCTCCAAGGGGAAGGCTCATGTTGACGGCAAGGGCCTATCGGTCTGTGCTCAAGACTCTTCCGACTGGGCTGCGTACTACGTAATGAGGTAAGCATGTTGGCGAGATATAGCTAACTTGGTCTCAGACTTTATTGGCAGATTTGTTGACCGTGACATGGTCATGCGCTACCACTTTGGCCTTGGTGTGGGGCATATGCATGGTGGGCTTGACACTGCCAGTTGGCCATTTGATGAAGCATCATCTGCAAGACCGCAGGGACATGATGAGGAACTTGACCTGGAATGTTTGGTCGAGGAATGTACTCCTCAGTCTCAACATGAGGGATCTTGTAGTAGCAATGGTTCGGATTCTGGAGATGGTGACAGTGACTCAAATAAGGACTACACTGATGATGAGGAATTCCTTGTCATGGAATATATGTATGGTCACAGTTGACAGTTTGCAAATTTCACTTGACTCACCAATCCCATTACCACTGCCATACCAATCTGCTAGCCTGAAATAAAATTAAATGTTGTCACAATATCATATCACCTGTGATACTTTGGGTTCATAAACATGTAATCTACTGAAATTCTGCTGTAATCCAGGTAAACTCTTGTCACCAACTTGCCAACCTGAGAAAGAATGACACTAGAATAATTAAACAAAGTGTGTGTGTTACAACCATCTGAAACATACATTATGAAGATCTACAAATAAAAATATTTTGTGCTTTAACACCCCAAACTGCCCTATTTTTGCAAAGTCAAATTTATCTTTTTGCAGGCAAAGATCTAATCTGGTTACTTTGGCAGGTCAGATTTTGAAAAAATATCAGTAATGGCAGGCTGATGCCAACAACGAGACAACTTTGGCTAGATCATGATATGACAAGTAGCAATTGGCTGTAAATTTGTTGAGTCTTGTTCTGTTGTCACTATTACATCCCACATGCTATGTGCATGTTACCAGTATTTCAATCAGGGGTTTCAGTAAATTTCAGTTTTCACATCGTCAAGACTAGGCAGCTCGGTCGTTTCTAGTTCATCGGTCCCAGCTGTTTTGTCCTCTGCTTCATCCACCACTTCATCTGCAACCTTGTCAAAGCATAAGGTTTCATCTGGTCTCGTTGTAGGGCCACAATTCCAATACTGCAAAGACCTCAGAAAAGTATTTAGACTCAGTTTCCAAAAGCAGGCTCAATACATAATGAATAAACTTGAAATCTATAAAGGGGGGCGTACCCCTCTGAATAGAATACAGTCCCTTTATGGTGAAAATCTACGATTTTGAATATATTTATTCCTGTGGAATGGCACTCATTATGCTAATAATCTATTTCCCACTTTTTGAAATCAAGAGGAAAGGTAGACTTTATTTACCTATCAAAAAAGGCATTTCAGAATGTCAAAATTTAAATTTTTGAAATATTTTCAAGCTATTTGTGGACTACAAAAAGGTATTTTTGCAGTGTGTACCAGTCAACGTACATTCAGATGTTACTACAAATGGCAGAGGGCTACATGGGGTCCCAGAGCAAGTAAGGACTTAAAAAGCAGATTGGTAGCCAATGGCCAACAAGACCAAAGAGCGTCGATCAGCTATATCTGGTAGAGTTGCTCCTGGATAATAGCCTTCAAAATACTGAGTTAAGTCGTTGCGACGAAGGGCAGTCACAGACGCGACTGAGACGAGAGGTGGCAGATTACACTGATTTGGAATTTTATTTATGCTTAAACATAGATGGGAAGTCATACCGGCGCTTTGCATGGCCATGTACCATCTTCGAAAGGTACTTCTCGAAACGGCAATCCTTTTCCGACACCTAGTTGTCCATTGAAGAGCTAAGAGACAATTATGAATCATCGAAATGACGGAAGCTCAATGCCACATACCAAAGCGCACATTTTCTGGGTTTCGATCAGGGAAGCGTTCATCTTATCCAGACTCTGTTTGATGGGCTGCAGAGCTACATTAATGGCATCATTAAACCAATCAGGAGCGGCGTCTGGGGATCCAAAGCTTAGCAATGATCTCATTAAACAGAAACAACCCACCTGGATTCGCTCTGGCAATCACTGTGGCTTTGTACTTCAAAGCAGCTGCCAAGTCAACTGTGTCCACTTCACGTCTGCCTAAGACCTGATCAGCTGCGAGGTAGAAATTGTATATAATCGATTTGTTATAGCCACCATGCGCCTCAAGGACCTGCTTTGCATAGTAGGCTGCACGGACAACATCCTCATCTGTCGGTGGATTGGAAGGCTGGAGAGGCATATTTATAACATTATTCAAAACTGCTTCAGGGCGTCGTATCGGAGGTGGAAGAGCCGCCATGATGGGAAAAGATAAGAGGCGTGACAGTAATATTTCACGTGGACGTTCGACTTGAATCTTTTCCAACCACCCCATCGCCAAGGGCAAGCCCACTCTAGAGGTAGTCCGCTGGATCATGTTCTGACTCAGTACTGCCATGACCACAGAGGAACTCTCTATGTGAAGAATCTTGTCATTGGGATGGGCTGAGGGGCCAAAAGAAATAAAGTCAGGCTTTCCAGCTTTGTTTGACTGGTCTTGACCTCATCTTGCTCAAAAAGACACCTTCTGAAGTGGCTCATTCATTGTGCTCTTCACTCAGGCATGCTAAATACAAGCAACAATTCCAGTTTGGGCTCGACCTTTCCACCATCCAGCGAATTTACCTGGCTGAAGAGAGTCTTGCACGCTCCCAATTGTACAGAAGCCTACATGATGGGAGAGAGTGCAGAGGATTCTACCAAAAGAACTCTGGATATTTGCATGGTGTCTGGGTTTACAACTCAGGCGCCATGGTATTTTGCCAGATTTGAGCGTAGACATGGCCACACGAATAAAAATGGGACACAGTGGATACCGGATGGAGGTGACTTGGATATTATCCTCTGTGACTCAAAGCTAATTGAGACTTTCCTTGTGGTCACAGCGGTCACGATGGAAATGACGGCGAGAGTGAGGGAAATATTCAATAGCATTGATAGACGAGCGACATTATCTGTACGAGGTGAGATTGCCAATCCAATGAACCATCTATTTACATTGATCACAACAACCTTCTCAAGAGGATTTTGTTTTATAGACTTTTCTTGAATATATCATTTCTCCCCGAATTGATTTGTCTGAAGCGACATTGACGCCATCAGATCGGCCAGATACATCCCCTTCCTCACATTACAAGTACCCCTTCCTTTTTGCATCTTCACTCAGCCTGTCGACAACTCCTTCAACTTCTCCTTTGTCTTTCTTCGGGTTTACTATCGTTGTTGCCATGACCGCCCCATGCGGCTTGCCGTTCTTCTGGACTGCGATACCGAAGTTTCCATCTGCGAACCATTTCCCTTGATCGACCCGAAAACCCAGTTTAGTGTCGTTCTTCGAGGTTTTGGGAGGAAATAATCGTCTTCCCATTCCGTTTGGGGCTCCTTTAAGGAGTCGCTGAGCATTGCGAGGTTGTCGGCACACTTCGAAGAACGCGCGCAACGCTTTTGCCTTTCCGAAAGGTCAGCGTTATCTACACGACAAAATATGCAAGACCTACCATCATTTTTCAGGATTACGCGTTGTGGTGTTGGAGGAAATGAGATGAGTTCAAGGTGAGTCGGTGAATAAGAGAAGAGGTTCAAGAACGACGCGGCGCGAGTCTGGGACAAACAAACCGCCAACATCGACTTCATGTCCGTCACTCGTGAGCAGCTTGCTCTAGTAAATGTCCCCACTGGACCGCCAGATTTTCGAAACCAATTAGTATATGCCGCGCCCCAGCATTGCCCGTGTTGCCCCACCAGTCTCCAACACCACCGAGCAGCCGGGCCAAGCCCAAGCACAACTCCACAGGTCAGTCACAAACCCCCAAAGATCGAGATCAAGAAACTTTTTGGCAGCCTTTCCAACCGCTGAACTGAAAGTTTGTTTCTCACCACATCCTTCCCACCTTCTTCCGTTTCTTGCCCTTCTGCCCTATCCGCACCTTACCCGCCAAAATTAAATCGGTTCAGGCGAATCAGTGAAGATCATCCACCTGAATGGCATCTCGCGCGAGGAGCTTCTTTCATACCGCTCCATCATATACAAGAACGCCCTCGACAGCGACAGGACAACGTTGTGGCTATATGAACAATCGGCGTTGACCGCCAGCTGCCAGAAAACAGGGTACGTATTATTTCTAGTTCTGGGATGGAGGTCTTCTCGGTTGCTCATATTGTGTTCCCCCACCCCCCCCAAAAAAAAGGCAAATGTGGAAGCAATCTACGAGTATCGCTTGGAACATACACCGAACTTTGTGTTTTCAGAGGCGATCGCATCTGCTGTCAAACAGCTCTGGCAGAAGACCATTATTCCCACACTTATGGATTACAGTGGTGAGTTTTACCTCGGACAGCGCCGTATAATGAGTAACCACCACTACCACCATCCCCAACGTGGGAGCGTGCTTCGTTTGTTTGAGGAGGCGATGCGGATTGGCGGTCAGAATTGGAAACGGACGTGTTGCGTGTGCGGGCCAAGAGCACAGGGGACGTGTTTCAACACGGGACAATTATCGTAAGGACCCTCGCCGCTCTTGGTGTATAGGCGTCGCTGATGGTCTTCCCCCCCCTCCCCCACAGAATACGCATGTTTGATGTGGGAGGACAACGATCGGACCGGAAAAATGGATCCATTGTCTTGAGAGCGTCACCAGTATCTTTGTACGGCTCTAAGGAGAAGAATCAGGTCAGGGTCTCTTCTTGTTCAGTGAGCGCTCTCTAGCTGATGGTTGTTTTGTAGAACCGGAAAACTGAGTCTTTGATTCTGTTCGAGTCTGATCAACTTGCGGTGGTTCCTACGAACATCGACCATACTCTTCTTGATGTTTTCAAAACCAAGTTATCCAAGGTGATCATATTTCGTGTCGTCGTTTTTGCTGTTGCTTTTGAATCTGATTGTTTGCGAGTAATGTAGGTGCAAAGAGACTAAAGTCCAACTCCAATGGTATGAGTTATGGGAACAAAAGGCTAGCCTCCTCGTGCATGATCGGTGTCCCAACCAGAGCCGATTCAAAGAAACGTGATGTATTAGAATTATAACAGCTAGTTAATAGAACGTGAGTGACTAGGGGATACAGGTAAGTAATATAAGTACAGGCTCACCTCAGCATATCGCCCGGGAGAGACTCGGGGACGCTGTGGTGTGGATCACTAAGTAAAAATAATATACATACTATCGGCGCTTATAGCGCTAAGACGCAAGAATGGAAACAGACACGAACAAATACGGTAATACTCGGGAAAGCGCTTGCTGCACCAGATAGTCTTCGGCATTCTAACACGACGGTGAAAATGAGAGCTACGTGGATTGTGGGAATGAAAGCTCTGTGGGAATGAAAGCTATGTGGAAGTGAAAGCTACTAGTAGTGAAATGAAAGCTACATGATTATTAATAAGCCAAAAATAGTAAGTAACAAGCACTTTTTCGTATAAAAGCCTGGTTAACGTCCAGGTTGCCCCTCCACTCCCTTGATGTCTTCAGATGAGAACGACCCCTCGAATGCTGCTGTTCGGAAACGATCAGGAGCCTTACAACTTGGTCCTAGGAAAAAGCCGTACGATGTCACCTTCCTGAAATCTTCCCTCCAGAGTCTAGATCTAATTTCCTTGTGCGCTAGCTGTAGTGGTGGTCCGGACCCGCTGGTGCATCATGGTAGGCATTTTGGCCGTACTGTCCACGCACTGTGCACCGTTGGTGCCCTTCTGAACAACGGCATTCTGCGCATGGGGGAATTGGCGGAGGTGGCGGAGGAATCGTTCACGCACGAGTGCGCACTCCTTCTCTCTCGTTTTGTATGAATTTTGCTGACACTTATTGGCAGAGAACGTCGGGAGCATCGCGTTTTCCAGCAACTCTTACAGATGGTCCCGGGGCTCGAAGATCGCTTGATGGAAGGTTCCGAAGAAGAGGTAGTGCACATCGGCGAACTGGTGCGTGGTGGCTCTGACTCAAGACCTGGCGGCTGACTTGGCGATAGATACAGAGAGGTTCTTCCAATGCACGGTCTGACGATACCAAGAGCTTGAAGGGGGCAGTCCTGGACTGGATTACGCCCCGTGGTCAGCCACTGAACCCACCGTTGTCTCGCAACGTTAAAACCGATCGCGGTTTTCACCACGAGCGCACGGGTGCGCTATTATGCCCCGCTGCTCTGAACTGGTCCGATACTGAGTACGCCTATTTTCATCCATTATACACGCTCTAATATATATCAGGGTCAAGCAGAAGCTGCGCAGCGGTGAAATGGGGATGCCGGGAGATCACTGGCCGATTTTCTTATACCAAGGGTATAATTATGACCCGGAAGATCCATGGAATGGCCTGTTCAGGAGTATTATCCTTGTATACGTAAGTGCGGCGAAAATCTCAACATGGCGTTCATAATACCTTTTCAGGCATACAAACATATATTCACATCCCCAAGTTCCGTCGAGAAGGAGCCCAAGGCAACGCGATCTGGAAATGCACGCATCCATGGAATGACTCGGGTCACACCTCCCTCGATTGCCTACGTTGCTACGCAGGTGAATATCCTTCTCCGTTTCTGAATCATTAATCGTGTCACTGAGATTTATTGCAGGTTCGCTTCGCGCTTTCTTCATCACCTGTTTTTTCTAGATCAGATCTTGTCACTGACTCCGAAAGGTTTTATAACACCGTTCTTGATCTATTTGAAGATATTGAAGAGAGAGCGGAGGTCAATGACCTTATTACATGGTGGAATCGGTGCGTCACATTATGGTGTCTGTCTGAATTTTATATCTGAACCAGCCTACAGCCAAATATTTCCGACTTACTCGTCGGCGAAGCCGGCTATTTGTAAAGACAGCCCCCTCGCTAGGATAAAGGAGAGGCGGTTGCAGCTGAGGGCGATAAACGGCGAATCTCGTCGGGTTTCGAATAACGTAGCTTAATGTGTCTATTATTAAGCTGCCCTTGCAAGTGATTGTCCCATCTCCATACTTTCTGCCGTGAGCACGAAATGAATCATCCGCTGATGCAATCGTTCAACCGCTATCTTACCTGGCTAGGCCTCATCTAGCTGCTATGCCTTGTAGATTTAATACACGCATGCCAATGTACAGAAAGCCAGTCACTGTTGGCCATTTTCTGCAACACTGTTGATTCAGCTATCAACACAAGAAAATTTCTAGATATCACAACTGTTCATCTTGCATACAGACCTGGTCCCAAACATGTCATGCATATGTCTACTGGTCAGAGGAAATCAGACTGTCTTTCCAGGTGCATTTTATCTTGTCTACACATTTATGTAAAGTCAGTCACTGCTGTCCTGCTTTTGACAGTATGGTCAACTGGCTAGACTTCTTCTAGAGGTTGGTAAGGCACTGCAATGTAGGTAGAATTTGTCAATATCACAACTTTTTGTCTTCTATGTGGAGCTGGCCCCAGACTTGCAATACAGACATCCATTGGTCAGAAGAAATCAGACTGTCTTTTCAGGTGTGTGTTATCATATCTGCATATTCATGTAAAGCCAGTTACTGCTGCCCTGCTTTTGACAGCATGTCCATTTTGGCCCATGGCTGGACTTCTTCCAGATGTTGATAAGATTTGCCAATATCACAACTGTTCATCTTCTATATAGCATGGGTCCCAGACTTACCACATGGATGTTTATTGGCCAGATGAGATTGGACTGCCTTTTCAGGTGCATTTCACCATGTCTGCACAAATATGTAAAGCCTGTCACTGCTGATGTTTTTCTGACAAACATTGTAGGTTCAGACAACTAGTCATCTTTCCTCTAAAGTTGTTCAAGTGCTGACATGCTGGCATGTATCTGCATAATAGTTAAACATTCTGTGGGTTCTTCACAATGTCTGCCATCATTTTGGGATCTATGTCAGTGAGGTATCTGTCTTGGTATGTTGTTCAAACCTACCAAGGCTCTACATGTATCTCTAGCTTTAACAGAACATCTGCAATAGTTGCACTTCTTAGACAAAATAAATAATATATAATGCATTTTAATGATTTGTCATTTTCTCCTTGATTCTCTGATGTCCAACTTTTCATCAGAGA
>Ga0193724_1000199_pt1 | contig 15010 bp, 12 predicted proteins | sample H2a1metaG_FD_146005 | JGI IMG/M metagenome (GOLD analysis project Ga0193724, IMG submission 146005) | Soil microbial communities from a riparian zone of the East river system, Colorado, United States - H2a1 | ecosystem: Environmental > Terrestrial > Soil > Riparian zone | place: USA: East River... | reverse complement strand
ATCAGTGCTACCTTCGCACCGCTCTCCGCGAAACGGCGCGCGATCGCGAAATTGATTCCACTGCCGCCCCCGGTGACAATCGCATTTTTTCCGGCGAGCAGAGCCTGCCCAAAGACTTCAGCCATGTGCGCTCCAACAGAATGAGCCACGCGGCCGATCGCCGCGAACCGCAAACCTATCGCTGGTGCCAGAGTGGTGAAAGTGGTGGCCGGCGTTGCGCAGTACTACTATCTGTCCAATCATATCGGAGGCGCATCCGTGAACCGATCACTCGTCGTTCTGGCATTTGTTTCAGCGGTGACTGCGTGCACTGTCACCGTCAATACCAACGACTCACCGGCGGGCGCGACGGAAGGCTCGTTGATGCAGGCAGACCGCGACTTCGCCGTGGCGACGCACTCCAGAGGTATCGAAGGATGGATGTCCTTCTATGCCACCGACGCAATTCGCATCCGCTATCGCGGCAACATGGTGAAAGGAGCCGAGGAGATCCGGAAGTTCGACCTGCCCGGTATCTCGGATACGACGACAATTCTGAACTGGGAGCCGACAGACGCGCACGTCTTCCAGGGCGGTGACATTGGCTCGACGACTGGCAGGTACTGGATTGTAAATCGAACTGGTCCCGACCCCGGAAAGGAAGGCGGACGCGGGCGATACGTCACGATGTGGCGCCGCGATCACGACCACTGGCTTGTCATCATGGACACCGGGTATCCGGATCCGGCGATCGCGCGTTAGCGAAGCACACCACCGCGAAAGAAAAAACCCCGTACCCTTTTGGGGTACGGGGCTGGCTACTGGTGGCCCACCCGTCCTACAAGCTCAACCAGCAGCTCTCATCCTGCGCCAGGAGAGACAACAATCCGGCCTCTAACTCTTAGACTCACTATACGGAGAAAAGGTTTAAAAGATTCTTTTGGGTTAGACCCCCGTGTTGAAATACGGTTTCCTGGGGCCATGTGTTGCAAACACTCGTGCCAGGAAAAACCCCCAAGGAGGGGTCGGCAACTGTTTCGACAGGGCGCGTGTTGAAACCGTACCGTACCGTACGAAGCCCAATAAGGGCCAGGGTGCTTCTTCCCGGGAGGAACGGCTAGCTGGGGCGACGCTTTCGGGTGGTGTCCAGGGCCAGATCCCCGGTGGACGAGAACAATTGTTCGACCGCCACCTCGGACAACGCCGCCACCGTCTCCCTGCTCAGTGTGAGCTTGGTCGATCCCCCACTCGGCGTCTCCGTTATCAACCCCGCAGACCGCAAAGCGTGCACGTGATGGGTTATCGTCGGCTTCGAAACCTTGAGACTCCGCGACAGCTCCGCCGAAGTCGTCGGAGTGCGCGCGAGTATCGACGCGATCGCGTACCGTGTGGTGTCCCCCAGGGCGCGGAACACTGACTCGGCGTTTATCGCGCGGCCCTTCTTCGGCCGCAGGTCGCGAGAGGCTTTCTGCTCCTCGAAAACTCTGTTAGGAGCTTCAGGGTCAGTCGTGATCGGGATATACAGGGTAACCCGTTGCGCTCCCGTTTCGTATTTCGCCCACCATCGCCGCCCATTGAACGCGGACGGAATCACGTAGCATCGGTCAACCCGGTCATATCCGATCGGTGATCCGGTTCTTGGACGGATTTCCCGCGCCTCGTCATCGAATGTGATTGGAAGATTCAGCTCGCGCCCAAGACTCCCCGCGGAACGCTCATCTCGAAGATCTCTCATGCGGAATGACTCCGCCCGCAGCCCCGGTTCGAGTGCAGACCAGTCCTGACGGAAACCCGAATGCCAGAATTTCTGCAGCACCCCAACCAAATCGTCGCGGAAGTTTTTCGGACTTGACAGCAGATTGGCGATCGCCCGCGCCGCCCGTGAGCTTTGGTTGTAAGGACGCAATCCGAAATGCCCCAACAGCTCCGCGCCTTCCAGTTTGTCGTCGGTAGCCGCGTCGCGCAGGCTTCTCTTCCGCGCCACTAGCGAGCTCACCACACCCAAGTCGTGGAAGATTCCCGAAAGAACGTTTTGCTGGAGCTTTTCCGTGGGCATGTCGCGAAGACTCGAGAGAACCTCCTCGAACGTCACTTCGCCCGGAATGGTTTGAATCGCGTCAGCCAGCAACGGCCAGAAAATCGGAAGCGGTGCGACCTGCTTTGCCGCGCCATCGAAATCGCCCGGGAGCCGGTCGAGAGTCCTCTTCTTCCATGAATCGATTTGACTCGGGGCGCTGCTTGTGAGCGAGTACAGTGCGTAGAAAACATCGAACCGCGGAGTGACCGCGAACTCGATGGGGAAGGATCCTGGGCGAGACATGTTAGCTAACAACCTAACATTTTCTCAGTTCGGCTGGGGCTTCCTTATCGCGAAAACACCGTTCGTCATGTCGATCCGCACCACTCCGCTGTTCCAGACGTCTCCGCCGAGTACCCCGTCGAGGGACGCCAGAACCTGGTAGACCGGGGCTCGGACCACCGCGCCCCTGAATATGATCGGGTATCTGCGAACCATCACCTGCAGGTCAGGCAGCACCGGAGCGCGAAGCGATATCTCGCCTCCCAGACCGCCGACGCGGCGACTCTCGATCCGTGCAGCTTGCAGCTGGAGCTTATCGAGGAGCGTCTCCGTCACGAACGTCAGTTGTGCACCCGTGTCCAAACCGAAATGCAGGGGAATTCCATCAATGCTCTCGAGCCTTATGACCGGGAGACCTACCCAGAACAGGTTGCGATCGCCTTGGGGTCTCGAGACCGACGGATCACGAAGCCGCATGATGTTCTCGCTGAAGTCCACCTCGAGATCCATTTGCCTGATTATGTCGAAGCCGATGATGCCATCGATCTTCAGGTGCGTACTCAGCTCGATGGCTCTCGGCTCGCTCATTTCCATCATCGATTCTTCGACGACCATCGCCGGCGCGTTGCGTACCACCAACTGGCCGATCTCGAGCTGGGGAATCAGCGCTGGATTCGCCTTCACCCTACCGGTGCTCGTGACGATCTCGAGGGTGTCGCGCACGAGAGGTAAGATGTTGAGATCGTGCGCGACATCCGACGCGAGCATGCTGAGGCTGGATCCCGTGTCGAGCCAGAAGTTGTAGACCCTTCCACCGATTCTGACGGGGATGAGGGGAGTTCCGACCGCCGACATCGACATCGGCATGCGAGACACCGACGAGCGAAAGGTGAACGTCTTCGGCGGAACGTTCTTGAACGCATCTGCCCAGAGTTCGATACTCGCCTTGTCGGCGCGATCCGCTTTCGTTTCCCCTGGCTCGTTTTTCAATGCCGCCAGCGGGCCCCACTTTTCCTGGTACTGCAACGTCGCCGTGTATATCACCCTCGACCCGGCGCGGATGATGGAATCGGTTGCAGTCCGGCGCAGTGCTCCGAAGCGCTGCTCAGCCTGGGCAAGATCGCCGGACATCAGATTCCCGAGAGCCTCGGCAAATTCCTTCTCCGACGGCGTGCGCGCGGCTATGACCGCGTCAGCCGGAATCAGCTCCGCCAGCGCTTCCCAGTAGCTGATGCGGCGCTGCTCGCGAAGCTTGCTCGAGCTATGGACACAGCCCAGCATGGCTATAGCCAGAAGCACAATTGTGCTCTTCGCGAAGGCCAATCGAAGTTTCATAAGGTTGAGCACAAGGTAGGACGCGGCGCATCGATATTCCACACATTGTGTATTTTTCACGAGGCCGATTGGCGGAATCGAGTGCGCCAGGAGCCACGACTACACAGGTAACATGGCCAGAGGATGAATACGATGAGCGACAAGACCGGGAAGGACCAGGGAACTGACACGATGAGCGACAAGATCGAGAAGAGCGATGAAGAATGGCGGAAGCAGCTGACTCCCGAGCAGTACCGGATAGCTCGGCAAAAGGGTACCGAGCGTGCCTTTACCGGTGAGTACTACGACAGCAAAGATCCCGGCACTTACACCTGCGTGTGCTGTGGCACGCCTCTGTTCGACTCGGATGCGAAGTTTGATTCGGGCACCGGTTGGCCCAGCTTTTCCGAGCCGGTAGCCGGCGAGAACGTGCGCACTGAATCGGACCGGACACTCTTCATGCGACGCACAGAGGTACTCTGCGCCAAGTGCGATGCGCACCTCGGACACGTGTTCGACGACGGCCCTGGCCCGACCGGGCAGCGGTACTGCATCAACTCGGCATCGCTCAAGCGAGAGGACAAGTAGCGGCGAATCCCTGTTGACACCGGAGCAGAGTGGCGGCACAATGAGTCCCCGCCTAGAACCTGCCCGAAACAATCCAACCAGGGAATTCATGCGATCAACGAAGACCATCGCCGGTCTCATCGTAGGCTCAGTCGCAGTCGCAACACTCGCGTTCAGCAGCACCTTCGCCCAGGGTCCGGCGCGCGCCAAGGCATTGAATGCAATCACGTCTGCGGCGCCGGCCAAGGCTCCCGTTGTACGTGTTTCGGGCATGGATTTCAGCTTCGATGCGCCCGACGTCATTCCGGCCGGCCTTACCGAGTTCAGATTCACGAACAAGGGGCCGTCGCTCCATCATATGCAGATTCTGAAGCTCGAGGGTGGAAAGACGGTTGACGACCTGCGCGTCGCGTTGGCCAATCCCGGCCCGCCGCCCGCATGGGTGAAAGAAGTGGGCGGACCGAACGCCCCCGCTCCAGGCCTTGAATCGAACACGACGGTGATGCTGGAGCCCGGCAACTACGCGTTGATCTGCTTCGTTGACATTGGTGGCCCGCCACACTTCATGAAGGGGATGGTACGAGCACTGCGAGTGGTCCCGTCCACCGATGCGTCCGCTCCCACACCGAACGTTGACGTCACGGCGACGCTCTTCGATTACGGATTCAAGCTCTCATCTCCGATCCAGGCCGGAACGCGCACAATTCGTGTTCTCAACGGCGGAGCGCAACACCACGAGATCGAGCTGGTGCAGCTTCTTCCTGGCGGTAGCGCAGCAGATTTCCTGAAGTGGATGGGGAAGATGGAGGGTCCGCCGCCAGGCAAGCCGCTGGGCGGAGTCGCCGCCCTCGATGTCGGAGCGTCGCAGTAACCGCGGATTTTGCTCCCGGCAATTACGCCCTCATCTGCTTTCTGCCGGACGCCAAGGACGGAAAGCCGCACTTCGCTCACGGGATGATTCAGCAGATAACGGTGAATTGATTTTGCCTTGCCCGCCCGCGGATCACTCCGATCTGCGCCGGGTGTCATCATCGAAACTCCGCGCCGAGTGTCACTTCGGCGCGGAGTTTTTGCGTTTCAGGAAGGAGGTAGAGCGAGTAGTGTCGGTGCGCTCTCGTTGCTGCTTCGATCTACAGCGGACACTGCGATTTCGTCCGCCGGGACAGCCCCGGGTATTCGCGGAATTCTCAGGAAGCGTAGATACCCCGGAAAGGTTTCTGTCGTCCAGCCTGTCCCGACACGCGCTCTGATCAGCCACAGCCAGGTCGCCTCCGCTCCCTGAGGCTCGAGCGTCATCAAGGTCGCTCCCGTTGCCGTGTCACGACCGACGCGGACGACTGGTGACAAAGGCGGGTTGCTATCCAGCCAGCTGGATGCCGGAATCAGCGCTTTGCTCGCGTATGGGCCGGCAACCAGTTTTTCCGGCAGATTGTCTCGGCCGAACATGAACGAGCGCATGCTGAAGTAGACGTTGCCCGTCGCCCCGCGCTGCGCGCGCGTGAGCGCTATCTGATTCAACAGCTCCTCCGCGGGCCATCCAGTGGGAGTCCCGGTGACTTTGTCGAGATAGTTGCCCGGCCAGATGTGCCTACCCTTCGCATTCTGCTCGACCCACCATTGCAGCAGGACGGGATAGCTCAGATCCTCACGGAAGGTCGGCCAATAGAGCTGGGGAGTGAAATAGTCCGCCCATCCGTTGAGCAGCCATTTTCTCGAGTCGCCGTAAAGCTCGGCGAAGGAATCGAAACCTCCGATCTGCGGCGGGTTTCCTGGACGCCACACTCCGAACGGGCTGATTCCGAATTTCACCCAGGGTTTTGTGGCTTTGATTCGCACGTACACCTGATGGATCAGACTGTCGACATTCGCTCTCCGCCAATCGTCCCGCGAGAGACTTCCACCGGATCTGACGTACTTGCGCCAGCTGCTGGCATCAGGGAACTCGATGGTTCTGCCACGCCGGTCTTTCTCTTTGTACGGGTAGAAATAATCGTCGATATGAACGCCATCGATGTCGTAGCGCTGCACGACGTCGAGCACCACTTGAATCGTGCGCTCCCGGACCGCGGGTTCTCCGGGATCCATCCACAGCATGCTTCCGTAACGCTTGACCAGCTCGGGATTGGTGACGCTGATGTGATTCGGCGAAGGCGGTGATTTAGACGACGGATGACGCGCGCGATACGGGTTGAACCATGCGTGCAGCTCGAGTCCACGCCGGTGGGCTTCTGTCACTGCGAACTCGAGCGGATCGTACCACGGACTGGGCGCTCTGCCCATTCGCCCCGTGAGATACTCGGACCACGGCTCATATGGTGACGCATATAAAGCGTCGGCGGCCGGTCGCACCTGCAGGATCACGGCGTTCAATCGGAGCGCCACGGCCCGATCGAGGATTCCCAACAACTCGTCTTTCTGTTCCTGCGTCGACAGCCCCGGCTGCGATGGCCAGTCGATGTTCTCCACCGACGCCACCCATACTCCTCTGAATTCCCGAAGAACGGGAGGCGGAGTCGTAAGGCTATGTAAAGAGTCTACCTGTGATTGTCCGCAGGCCGTGTCGATACCGGCGAGCACGAAGAGTGTAATCAGCAGCGCACAGACTTTGCTTTTGGGCATAGGACAACAATGTAAATCAGATGTGACTCGAACGGCTCCATGTTCTTCCGGCCCTCGGCACGCGAAGTGAAGCAGACCGTTGCTCATGAGCATCGCAACGATTGACCCCACCACTGGCAAGACTGTTCGCACTTTTGAGGCGTTCTCAGCCGCGCGTGTGAGCGAATCGCTTGATCGAGCTGTGGCCGCATACCAAAAGCACCGGCGGACGCCCTTCGCCGATCGCGCGAGCCGCATGCGCAAGGCCGCCGCCATTCTGGATGCGGAGAGCCGCGACTTCGGTCGTCTGATGACGCTGGAGATGGGGAAGCCGATCAAGGCCGCCGTCGCCGAGGCCGAAAAATGCGCCACGGCCTGCCGCTACTATGCCGACAACGCCGAGCGGTTTCTCGCGGACCGAAACGTCGAGATGGAAGGTGGTAAAAGTTGGGTCGCCTTTCAGCCCCTCGGCGCCGTCTTGGCGATCATGCCCTGGAATTTTCCATTCTGGCAGGTGTTCCGCTTTGCCGCACCAACGTTGATGGCTGGCAATGTGGGCCTCCTCAAGCATGCGTCGAACGTTCCCCAATGTGGGCTGGCGATCGAAGACATTTTCCGCCGCGCTGGTTTCGCCGAGGACGCCTTTCAGACTTTGCTCATCGGCTCGGAGCTGATCGAGGGGATAATCGCAGACAACCGCGTTGTCGCGGTTACGCTCACTGGCAGCGAGGGAGCGGGTCGTTCGGTCGCAGGCGCTGCCGGCAAAAACCTCAAGAAGTCGGTCATGGAGCTCGGCGGCAGCGACCCGTTCATCGTCATGCCGAGCGCCGATCTCGACGCCGCTGTCTCAACGGCCGTCACCGCGCGCATGATCAACAACGGCCAGTCGTGCATCGCCGCGAAGAGGTTCATCGTTCACGAAAAGATTTACGACGCGTTCCTGAAGAGATTCGTCGCCGCCGTTGCCGCGGTGAAGGTCGGAGATCCAATGGACGAAGCGACTGAGCTTGGGCCGCAAGCGACGGCAGCGATTCGCGACCAGCTCGATCAGCAGGTGAAGGCATCCGTCGCCGCCGGAGCAAAGGTCGCGACTGGCGGCGAGAAGCTCGATCGGGCGGGATACTATTACGCGCCAACGGTGCTCACCGACATTCCAGCCAATTCGCCTGCGGCGCGCGAGGAACTGTTCGGCCCGGTCGCATCGGTACTCAGAGCAAAGGATCTCTCCGACGCGATTCGCATTGCCAACGGAACTTCATTCGGGTTGGGAGCGTCCGCGTGGACCCGCGATGCCGCGGAGCGAAATCAGTTCGTCGCGGAAATCGAATCGGGTCTGCTTTTCATCAACGGGATGGTGGTGTCCGATTCACGGCTGCCATTCGGCGGCGTCAAGAATTCCGGATTCGGCCGTGAGCTTGGAGAGTTCGGCATCCACGAATTCGTCAACATCAAAAGCGTCCGCGTCATGAATGACCAGAAGCAGCGGACATCTTCGACGGAGTGATCAGAGCTCCATCACCAGCCTGACATCGGGATCGAGCTCCGCTGGCGCGCTGCGACGCGTGAGCCACGACACGATGAAGAACACCAGGAAAGAGGCGACCATAGCTACGGCCGAGGCTGTCACACCAGCAGGGAAGCTGAAGACCTTCAGGTAAGCCGCGGTCTCCAGTGCCAGTGTGATGATCAGACCTGTCGCGATCGATGCCATCGCGCCCGCTCGCGTGGCTCCCTGCCAGTTGAGTCCCACCGCCAACGCGGGAACGAGGGTCGAAGCGAAAAGACCCCATCCGAAAATTCCGAGGAATGCCACCATTGTCCCCGAGCGCTGCGCAGTGATCGCGGCGGCGATGGCGATGAGAACCGTCACAGTCCTTCCCCAACCCAGCTCATTTTTCACGCGCCGGCCGAATGCGATGGGCAGATCGTGCGTGACAATCGCGGCGCCGATATTGATGAACGAGTTCGCCGCGCTCATGGTTGCTGCTGCGACGCCCGAAAAAACCAGGGCCGCGAGAAGTATCGGAGTCACGTTCAAGAGAAGTGCAGGCGTCGCCTGATCGGGGCTCGCGAGCGGTGCCAGACGTCCGCTCAGAACGAATGCCTTCACCCCGACCCCGACGCTGAAGTACAGAAGCAGCACGAGCACCAGGCCCAGTGTCTTGAGCAACGGGTACCATTTGAGCTGCAGCGGATCCCGCAACATGTAGTACTTGTGCACGGCCTGAGGCTGACCGAGCGAGCCCATCGAGAAGACAAAGAAGAACGAGAGCGCCGCGAGCGGAGTGAGTCTTCCCCAGGGCCCGAGGAAAGTCGGGTCGTGCGCGAGAATCATGCGCGAGATTTCGCCGAGCCCGCCGCCGAAATTGAGCACGAAAAGAAAAACGAGGACGGACGCCACAGCCATCAGCGTTCCCTGAAAGACATCGTTGTAGATACCGGCGAGAATTCCGCCCGATGCCGAATAGGCGAGAGTCACTCCCATTCCGATCCAGATCCCCCACCCGAGGCCAACCCCGAAGATCGAATTGATGACGACCCCCATCGCCAGCGCATTCGTCGCCATGTATCCCACAATTCCGACGAGAATGGCGACCGCGGACAGTCCTTGTGCGCCACGCGATCGATATCGCGCGCCGATCGCATCGGGGATTGTTATCAGCGCGCGGGCCTCGCCGAGGAGTCGCATCCGCTTGGCGAGAACCCAGGCGCCCATGACGTTCGTGACCGCGGCGGGAAGCACGATGTACATCGCGCCCAGTCCGACGGCGTAGATGAACCCGGGGCCGCCGATGAAGGCGAATCCGGAAACGGACACTGATACAGACGCGACTGTGAGCGCGATGAGCCCGATTCCTTTCCCGGCGACGAAGAAGTCCCTCGCGGTATTAGTGCGACGCGCTGCCCAGATGCTTATGGCGAGTACGACGGCGAAATAGATAATTCCCACAGCCACGACAGCGGGTCTGGCGGCGTTCGGCAACGCAACCTGGAGTAGCGTGCTCACTCCGACGCGCGAGGTCATTCGGGAGCCCGCTCGTCGTGTTGCTCCTGCGATGCGCCCGATCGGATTTGTTCCGATGCCGCGTTCAGCGTGCCCCTGGCCGCTTGATTCTCGCGGGCGAGCTTCCGTACCCTCTCGACGTCTTCGGCGCTTAGCGTCTGCGTCTCGAACGTCAGCGCATAAGCAATGGGAAGCACGAAGATCGGCAACAGTCCGACCACGTAGATCACGATCGCCGCCCGCGCCGGCAGTCCGAGCCACAGCCTGCTGAGAGGTCCTTCCGAGGTCGGAAGGGCCAGCGCTGCGCCGAACCCGATCACGAGCATCAGGATTACGAACGCGAACGGAATCTTGAGCGCCCCCACACCTCGATCCCCTCGTGCGGCACCGAGTATCATGATGGCGCCAAGCGCCGCCGGAATCCCGAGAGCGAGAAGCCATGGCGCCCAAGCCGGTGTTCCACGAGATCCGAATGCCGAAGCGTATCCCAGCGCAATCGCCGCAATCCCCGCGAAGAGCGTGACGAGCGCCGCGCGCCTCGTAGTATCCGCACCGGTGACGCGGCCGGACGCATTGTGAAGCGCGCGCGACTCGCGCGGAGGTGACTCGGTCATGCGGAACTCATCTCAGAGAAGCGCGAGCAGTGCAAACGTCGCTAGCCAATGGGCTCCCATGTAATCGGCCGCAACGTGCGGGAGACTCGCGGCGAGATGCGTCTCTGCCGCCTCGAGTGCTACAACTCGACGTGCGTCACTAACAGGCCAAGTCGCTGCGATCGATCGCCAGCACCAGGCACGGCTCAGATTCAACCCGTCGAGGTGCGCGATTTTTCCGTCGCTGCGGTCGCTCACAACCGCGGGCGTAAACAGCGTCGCGGGCTCTCGCACTGCCAGCCTCGGAAGGAAGCGATCCAGCCAAGTCGAGAAGTCACTTACCGCGAGTACCCGGTGCATGCATTCGGCCTCCATCAGCGCCGACGACAGAAAGTCGTCCCCACTCGGCTCCCACGCCTGACAGTCTGAATCGCGCGCGTACCATGCGAGCGCCTTTTTTTCCAAAGCTTTCCTAAGCTTGTCATTGATCGCGACTTCCGCGTACTCGAGCGCCAGAGCGATGGCAAAGGCGCTGTTGAAGTGCGTACCGACTCGGGTCGGATACGTTGCCCTGGGAAGGAAATCGAGAAAGCGCTGAACGAACGCGTCCGCGAGTGGGGCCAGTGCGTCACTCCAACGCTCGGCTTCGCTGCTCGAATGCCTGCTCAGCTCGGCCCACAACATCAGCAGCCACGCCCACCCGTATGGTCGCTCGAACGTCGCGCGCAAGGGTTGGCCGAGGTACCTGACCTCCGCCCTTATTTTCGCTGGAGTGAGCTGACGGTCGAACAGCTCCTCGATTCTTGCAGCCTCGCGCATCTCGGGAAACAAGCGCAAGAGAGTAGCAAGCAGCCAGTACCCGTGCACGCATGAATGCCAGTCGAAGCTGCCGAAGAAAACGGGATGAAGCTGACTTGGCGTTTTCAGGTCGCCGCGCTTGTTGAGCACGTGATCCAGTTTGTTTGGATACTCCTTCGTCACGTGAGACAGCGCGACGCGCGCGAACGCCGCACCGAGCGCCGGTGTGAGAGCTCGGGTCTGACTTGGAGAGAGCGACATCGACGTCTGCATCAGTGGCGAAACACGAGAAAGTTCATCAACAGTATGTTCGCCCCGAGCAGCATCAGCGCTGTAGGAATCTGGACTTTGATGACGGCGTATTCATCGGGAAGCTCGAGCAGAGCTGTCGGAACGATGTTGAAGTTGGCGGCCATTGGTGTCATCAGCGTCCCACAAAACCCCGACAGCATTCCGATTGCGGCCATGACTGTTGGATCGCCGCCGAACTTGTGAACGATGAGCGGGAGGCCGATCCCCGCCGTCATCACTGGAAATGCGGCAAAGGCGTTGCCCATTATCATCGTGAATACTGCCATTCCGATCGCGTAGGTCGTTACGACCGCAAATGGGTTGTCGAGTGGTATCCAACGCTGCGCCAATCCGGACACGACGTTGCCGACGCCCGCGATCGCGAACAGCGCGCCGAGGGCGGCCAGCATTTGCGGCAGAACCGCGGCCCACCCGACAGCATCGAGCAGTCGGCGCGCTTCTTTGATCGGCGCCAGCAACGGAGGCCGGAGCATGATCATCCCAAGGACAAGCGCGAGCACCGTGGCGATCGCCAGCGAGATAACGGTCACCTGTTTGAGATCCACAACTGGCGTTCCGGCTATAATGATCTTCTTGAACAGAACCGTGCCGACTACGGTAACGAGCGGAATGGCCAATGCTGGGACGAAGAGCTTGTTCCCCCACCGCCGCGCGCTCTCCTCACGCTCCTCGCGAGTCGCGCCTTCCTTCTTCCCCTGCCCGAGACCGCGAATGCTGGCGACGAGCACCATTGCGATGACCAGAAAACCATTCGCAAGATCCGGCAGATGCGAGCCCGCCAGGAACGTGATCGCGTAGACGCCCCAGAAAGCCGTGTTGTTGAAGCGGCGGGGGTTGCTATGATCGCGCCAGTTTACGACGGCGACCCCCGCCATCATCAAGCCGGTCAGCCAATAGACGTGCTCGAGAGTGATCATGCTTTCTCGATCTTGGTTGCGACTTCCGTCCGAAGCTTCCGCTCCAGCAACAACAACCTGGTGCAATGGATTATGAGTGCGGAAATCGCGGTTGGAACCGCCCAGATGGCCAGCTGGGTTGGCTCCACGTGAATCCCGTTCTGGTCGAGAAATCCCTTTATCAGGAGGATCGATCCGATCGCTATGAAGATGTCCTCACCGAAGAAGAGAGCGATGTTGTCGGTAGCGGCGGCGTATGCGCGGATTTTGTAGCGGACTGATTGGGGCAGCTCGCCGTACTGATTCTCCGCTGCGCCTTCCGCCATCGGCGCGATCAGTGGCCGGACCATCTGAGCCTGTCCGCCCAGCGATATCAGGCCAAGTGCGGAGGTGATCTGACGGATGGCAAAGTAAGCGAGCAGAATTCGCGAGGTCGTCGCGGCATGGAGTCCCGCGACCACAGCACGTGCCCGCTCTTTTAGGCCGGCGTGCTCGAGCAATCCGATGACTGGCAATACCAGCCAAACGATCGCGACGTACCGGCTGGCGATGAACGCCTTTCCAAACGCTGCTACCACTTCCAGCGGACCGAGCCCGCTGGCAATTCCGGTCGCGACCCCGGCGATCATCACCACGAGAAGCGGATTTATCCTGAGGACGAATCCGATGACGACGATGACGATCCCGATGAGGCTGAGCATGGCGTGCCCAAACTTCGAAATCGGATGCAGATACTACAAGGGGCTGGCTCCCTGCGCGGTCCCGCTTCCCGCCTCCCGCTTCCCGCTTCCCGCTTCTTCAGCGCCCGATCCAGTAATTCACCTTGACCTGAAACACATTCGTAGGACGATCGCGGAAGATTGCGCCTCGCTCAGCGGCGAAATCGAAATTGCCGTTGGTGTCGCTTCCTGTCCGACTCTGTGTCCACACGAAGAACACGGTCGAGCCCGGCCGATACTCCCACCGCAGCACGGCGTTGCCGATCATAGAGCGGAAGGTGAAGTCCCGGTCGCCGAATGAAAACGCGGGCGCCGGACCAGCGCCATCCGGATCTACCGTGTAGGTTGCGCCGCTCACGGCAGTCGCCGGCGTACGGGTAATCGTACCGACGTCCTGTCCGTAAATCGCCCTTCGGAAGGTCCGCGGCGCCACGAACTCCCCGAATTGGGAATAGGCTCCGCTCGCGATGAATGGCTGCATGAATAGCTGCAGCGTGAGATTCGGGCTGAACGTCCAGTTCACCCTCGTGTCTAGAGATAGCGTGCGCGTCTTGATGAAAGCAAACACGTAGCGATCGCCGAAGAACGACGTCGCGGTCGCATCCGCTACCGTCGTCACGTACTGCGCCGGGGTTTCATCCGCGATGAAGCTCGGCGTGAGGCTCACGAACACATTCGCTGCGGGCTTGAGAGCGACACCGGGGTTAAGTATGAACGTGTGCGTATCAGAGTCGATGCCCTTCGCGAGCTGCACCGCGATATCGAACACTGCGGCCTGCCTCGCATCGGTCGAGACTTCGACCTCAGTGAAATTGTAGCCAGTTCGCATCACGACCGGTCCACCACGCGTCAACCGGTCATCGAGCACTGTGGGGCGATGAATGACGAAGCTGCGCAGATTCCAGTAGTTGAGAAACTGGGCACCGAAGTAGATCTGCGATTGCAGATCAGTTCTGTCGCCGTCGTAATTGAACTGCTGCTGACCACCGCCGAGGATCACCGCGTTCCGATACCAGCTTCCTGGCGTCTGCCACTGGCGACCCACATTCGCATTCATCCACTTGTAATCGGCGCGATCCAGAAACGACAGATCGTTCACCTCGTACCCCGGGCTACGCCAGTTCTGGGCTGTCTCCCAGAACCAATCCCCCGTGTTCTTCGCTATCCGTGTGTAGAAGCCATAGCCCTGAAGCGATGTCGCGTTGGGATCATACTTGGTATCGAAGAGTCCATCGCTCGTTACGTGACGATCAGGGCGCTGGAAGTAGTGCGCGCTCGACTGTTCGGTCTGATCGATGACGGATCCCGTTCCGCCGACATCCGAAACAAGCAAGGAGCCAATCCAGCCATACTCCCGCTGATGCCACGTATGGTTGAAGTCGATGCCGCCCGCCTCCGCTCGGCGTCGAAGCCTGTCAGAGACGATGGTGTCGTCCATCTGGCGTAGCGTCGATGTGAAAGCACCGCCGATCGTCGTGGCTCCCTGATTCAGATCTCTCTTGACCCGGCCAACGAAGTAGTTGGTCAGCGGCTCGACCTGCTGTGTCTGTTCGGGTCCTCCACCTGCCGGAATGAACCGCGCTGTTTCGCTATTCGTCAGCGCATCGAGAAGGCCCACCGTGAACCCGCTCTTCGTCCGCCCGGTGATCTTCCCGGCGCCGAGGATTGTGGTGTTGTCGGGCTCGTCGGCGAAGTCGGCGACGTTGCTGACATACGGATTCAGTTGCGGTGGGCGTCCGATGCGTCGAGAGTAAAACATGTCCAGGCTCGACGTATTGCTGCAGAAGTTGCAGCTGAAGTTGCCGAAGTCGAACGCACTGTTGCCGGCCACGAAAAACGGTCGCTTTTCCTGATAGTAGGTTTCATAAGCGGACAGGTTGATCGTCGCAGGATCGACCTCGACCTGTCCGAAATCCGGATTGACCGTCGCG
>Ga0193724_1000198_pt1 | contig 15029 bp, 14 predicted proteins | sample H2a1metaG_FD_146005 | JGI IMG/M metagenome (GOLD analysis project Ga0193724, IMG submission 146005) | Soil microbial communities from a riparian zone of the East river system, Colorado, United States - H2a1 | ecosystem: Environmental > Terrestrial > Soil > Riparian zone | place: USA: East River... | reverse complement strand
CCGCCGGTAGGTTACCGCGCGCGCGTTCATCCAGGATGAAAACACCGCACCGATCGCGCCCCATAGCTGCGCATGCGGATCCTGCGGGAAATCATGGCCGGTTTCGCGCGCCACCGCCTCCTTGTAGCGGCCGACCAGATCGACCCAGTCGTCGCCGGTAAGGTCGGTGTCGAGCGTATAGCCCTGGCCGTCCTTGAAGGTATCGAGAATGTCCTCGAAGTGATGATGCTCGAAGCCGAGCACCACGTCCGAGTACATCGTGATGAAGCGACGGTAGCTGTCATAGGCGAAACGGCGATCGCCGGACATTTCGGCCAAGGCTTCGACCGTCTTGTCGTTGAGACCGAGATTGAGCACGGTATCCATCATGCCCGGCATCGAGGCGCGGCCGCCGGAGCGCACCGAAACCAGCAGCGGATTTTTGGAATCGCCGAACGCCTTGCCGGTCAGCTTGCCGACATGGTCCAGCGCCTTTTCGAGCTGCGCCTTCAATTCCTTCGGATAGGATTTTTCGTGCGCGTAAAAATACGTGCAGACCGACGTCGGAATCGTGAAGCCGGGAGGCACCGGCAGCCCGAGATTGGCCATCTCGGCGAGATTGGCGCCCTTGCCGCCCAGCAAATCGCGCAATCCTGCTTTGCCTTCCGCCTTGCCGTCGCCAAACGTGAATACCCATTTGCCGGCTTTCGCCGCCTCGGTGGCAGGCTTGCCGGCGGCAATCTTGCTGGCGGGCTTCGGCGCCGGTTTGGCCGGGCCTTTCTTCAAAGCCTTGCGGGCGCTGGCCGGCGGCGCAGCCTTGGCCCGAGCCGGCACGGAAGGCTTTGATTTCGCTGCGGTTTTCTTCGGCTTCGATGCGGCTTTGGCCATGACTTACAATCAATCCGCGAGAGGAAGGAACATGCGCGCCTTACACCACGTTTGGGCGGTTCCGCGCAAGGCGCCAACCCCGTTTCAACGTTACAAGTGCAGCCATTTCAGCAGCCCGAGACCGATCAGGCCGTTGAGAATCAGAAATATCGCCACCACCAGATTGAGCAGCCGCGGCATGATCAGAATGAGCAGGCCCGCAATCACGGACATGACTGGTGAAATGTGGGCGACTGTCAGGGTCATTGAGAGGGTCTCCGCTAGGGCTGTGCAAAGGGCTGTGAATGTCGAATCGAGACGCCGACTTTATCCGGTGAAGCGGTTCCACGATAGCAGACGCTTGCGGCTTCAACGGGTTCCAGCGCCTGCATAAAATGCCGAAAATTGCAGCGGAAAGATGCGCATTATCTGGGGAACGATGCCGCGCGCGATGAATTGGGGAGGGATTGCGTGCCGGCAAAGACCGGCGTGCATCATCGCAAAGGAGTTCACCATGCGAAACAGGATACTTGCCATTGCAGCAATCGCGGGCGCGATCAGCGCACCGATCGCGGCGCAGGCGCAGACCGAGATCACCACAGGCGTCGTTCGCGGCGGCAGCGTGATCATCGACGACGACATCGACGGCATCGCCGCCGACCGGCGGCCGGCGTTCCGCGAATACGTCGTGCGCGAGCGGGTGCCGAACTACGCCATTCAGGATCGCGTGATCGTGGGCGGTGTGCTGCCGGAAGCCGGCATCACCTACTACGACGTGCCGCAGACCTATGGCCCCACGCCGTATCGCTACACCGTGGTGAACGGCCGGACCGTGCTGGTCGAGCCGCGCTCGCGCCGCATCGTTCAGGTGGTCGAGTAAGGGCTAACGCGTAACGACACACGACTATGTCCGGACGCCACGCCGCCCCAGAGCGACCGGACATGAAGGCCCCGCCCGGTTCCCCCGCTGGGCGGGGCTTTTGTTTGAGATCGTCATTCCCCGGTAAGTCGTGTCGCGCGAGGCTTGACCAAGGAGCGCTTCGCGCACTCCAAATTCCGATTCAATTTTCAAACAGCCAAGGCAATTCGTTGTAGCGCCGTCATTGCGAGCGCAGCGAAGCAATCCATGGCCGCAGCAAAGAAAGCATGGATTGCTTCGCTGCGCTCGCAATGACGAAGAATCCGCACACGACTTCGTTCTCGCCGCGCCATGCGCCCGAGCCGTTGATGAATCTTCCGCCCAAAGAGGGCGTGGGGAACGCCGGATGCCCGTTGCACCCGCCGCCTCGTGTGCACTTGTAGTGGTAGAACGCACACGAGTAACAACGAGTACACCGGAATCACCCGACGTTCCCGCACGCAATGGTTTTAACGGTTTCCTTCGTGCTCTCCCCGGCGATCGGGCTCTTTTGCCACCGTCGCTCAGCGGATATGTTTTTGTCTAAGCCCGGTCGGGCCGACTTAAACTCCGCGAACTTGACGCCAGCATCGGGGCGTCAGGACCACACGACTTCGCCGTACGCTGCAACATCTCTCGTCAGCTCGCTGTCGATCGCTCACAAGTCTTTCAACTCGCCCTGCAACCCCTTCGCGCGCAAAACGCTGCCGCGTCCACCGCATTCCACCCCGCGTCCGTGACGATCATGACACGCCCCTCCTGTGGGGTGGGATGGCGAGAGTTGTAGATGTGATTTGGGGCAAGTGGGAACAGAAATATCTTTCGGAAAATCAGAAATAAGACTCGACAGCGGGCAAATCACCTGCGGCTGTAGCCCGGATGGAGCGAAGCGCAATCCGGGGCCGGCGTCGCGTGAGTCCCGGATTTCGCGGAGTTTATCATCGGGCGCGCATTCGCGCGACCCGTTGGCGCCATCCGGGCTACGATGTTCGCCAACGTCATTGCGAGAAGCGACTTGTCCCCCGTAGCTCAACGAGCCCGACGCGCAAATCACCTCACCGCGGCGAGAGCCGCTTTCGTGTCCCGGGCGCGGCGCAGCGCCCCTTCGGCGGTGCGCCGCAGAGCCGGAACCCGCAGCAGAGCGAGCGGCACGATGGGCCCCGGATCAGCAGCGCACCACGCCGCAAGCGGCCTGCTGCGCAGCATCCGGGGCACGAGCGCCAGGGTGCCTAATCCCGCTCGGCCCCCTCGACGAAGGCTGCAAGACCTCGAAGTACGACAGCAAGCCGATCCCGACCGACCGAACGGGCGTAACGGAGTTCCAATTCGGCCATGACCTTAAGGCTATCGAGCATTAATCGCTTGCCTGTTTTGGTGAGTTGAAGAACGCGGGCGCGCGCATCGTTCGGGTCGCCTTGTACGCGGATGTAGCCGGCACCTTCGAGTTCAGTCGCAAGTCGGCCCATCGCCTGCTTGGTAATCCCCGCCCGTTCCGCCGCGACGGTCACGGTACTGCCGGCCAGGTCGATATTGGACAGCAGCGTCGTATGAGTGGAACGCAGGTCCGTGTAGCCTCGGGCATGCAAGCCCTCCACGACGTGCCGGTTCACGATCCGTGAGGCACGCAGCAGTAGCTGCCGCATGTTCCGACGACGTCCCTCCTCAATGGTCCCCAGGGTGATCGCACCGTCTTTGCGTGAGCCTTGCTTCATGTGGTAACCTTAGTTTACCTTCTACCGGAACCTCAGGTTACCAACTCCTGCTGGAGCCACGCAATGACCAGCCATCAAACCTTCACCGATCCGGGCGCCGGCGCATGGCTGAGGATCGACTTTCTCCCGGGCGTCGAACTCATGCCGCTCGCCCAGCCGGTGCCCGACGGGTCCATCCACCGCGCGCGCCTCGCCGCTGGCACGACCATCCCGGTCCACACCCACCCGGCCGACGAATTCGTGCTCGTGCTATCGGGCACAATCGAAACCGGTGGCAGGCGCTGTGAAGCCGGCACATTCTGGACAACCCCGGCCGGTACCCGCCAAGGTCCGCACGTCGCCGTCACCGAAGTCGAGTTGCTCACCGTGCGGCTTGGGGCCATGGGGCCGTTCGGCGACGGTGCATGACGACAACCACTACCGCCCTGCTCCAGCTCTCGCGGCACCAACGGTAGGTACCGCAACGTTTGGGTGGTCGAGTAGCGGCGGGCGCGCAGCACTCACACCAAGGTTCCGGGCGCCGCGCTCCGTTATGCGCAAGCGCGACCGGGCATGAAGGCCTCGTCCGTTCTCCTCCGGGTGGGACTTTTGTTTTTTGCTTCTGCAGCCGCGCCTGACCCGAACTAACGTTCGTCATGGCCGGGCTTGACCCGGCCATCCACGTCTTGCTTTCACTTCAGGGAAGACGTGGATGCCCGGCACAAGGCCGGGCATGACGGAGCAAGCGCGCTTGGCTCAATCCTGTATCTTGGAAAAATCCGCAACTACGCGCGTAGCAGCGCGGATTTCATTCAGCAGCTTTAGACGATTCTCGCGCACTTTTGCGTCGTCGTCGTTAACCTTCACTTTGTCGAAGAACGCATCGACCGCCGGACGCAGTTTCGCCATCGCGCTCATCGCAGCGCTGAAGTCTTCTTTGGCGAGGGCCTCCCGACATCCGAACTTCGCCTGCTCAATGGTCTTCGCCAAGACCTTTTCCTCATTGAGGCTGTAAAGTGCGGCATCGGGCGCACCATCATAGGCCTTGCCGTCCTTCTTTTCCTCAATGCGCAGGATATTCGCTGCACGCTTGAAGCCGGCGAGCAAATTCTTGCCGTCGTCCGTTCGCAGGAACTCGCCGAGAGCTTCGGCTCGGCGCGTCATCAAGACGAGATCATCCTCGTCCGCCATTGCGAATACGGCATCAGCTACATCGTGACGAACGCCTCTTTCGCGAAACTGAACTTTCAAACGATCATCGAAGAAATCGAGCAGGTCGTAAACTATTGCGAGAGCATGCTCTCTTTCTTCAACTGACTCTTCAAACGCAGACTTCTCAAATTCACTTAGAAGACGACTCGCACGCTTGCTTGAGATGCCGGTTTCACGAAGCCTTTTTAGCGCATCCGCTTGCCGATCGAGTTCTAAGTGCTTCAATTCTTCTCGCACTTCCTTGTATGCCGGTATTGCTGCGTACCTCAAAGGCAGTCGTATCTTGTTCTCGATGAGTATCCTGATGACGCCCAGCGCGGCGCGGCGCAAGGCATACGGATCCTTACTTCCTGTCGGCTTTTCATTGATCGCCCAAAAACCCGCTAGCGTGTCAAACTTGTCTGCGAGCGCAACTACAATCGACACTGGATCGCTCGGGACCCGGTCGTTTGGGCCTTGCGGCTTGTAATGATCCTCGCAAGCGACGGCGACACTAACGTCCTCTCCCTGCGCTAAAGCGTAGTATTTCCCCATCAATCCCTGCACTTCTGGAAATTCGCCCACGACTTCCGTCAGCAAGTCAGCCTTACAAAGTTTTGCAGCACGCTTGACGTCTGCTACGTTCGCACCCACGAATGGCGCAAGTATTTCGGCTAAGAAGCCAATTCGTTCGATGCGCCTTTGCTGCGTGCCGAGCTTCTCGTGGAACACGATCTTCTCGAACTTCGGCAGCCGGTCTTCCAGCTTCGTCCTTAGATCGGTCTCGTAGAAAAACTTTGCATCAGACAATCGCGCGCGGATCACGCGCTCGTTGCCGGCGATGATGGCCTTGCCGCCGTCGCTCGCTTCGATGTTGGCGGTGAGGATGAATTTGTTGGTGAGGGTCCCCTCACCCGCCGCCGCGCTGGCGCGCGCCGTCGACCTCTCCCCGGCGGGGAGAGGTGAAGCAGACTGCCTCACCACAAAGCACTTCTGATTATTTCGTATCGTCGCGCGGATCACCTCGCCCGGGATCGACAGGAATTCCGTGTCGAACGAGCCCATCAGCACCACCGGCCATTCGACCAGTCCCGCGACTTCGTCGAGCAGCACCTGATCCTCGACCAGCTCAAAGCCTTGCGCGAAAGCCAACTGCTTCGCGTCGGTGAGAATCGTGTCCCTGCGGCGCTGCGGATCGAGCACGACCTTCGAATCCAACAGCTTCGCCTCGTAGTCTTCGAAGCGGCGCACGTTGATCGGCGCCGGCGCCATGAACCTGTGACCATAGGTGGCCTGACCGGCCTCGATGCCGTCGACCGCAAACTTCACGACATCGGGCTCTTCGGTTTCGAGGCCGAAGGTGGCGACGATGGCATGCAGCGGCCGCACCCAGCTCAGCGCGCCCGATCGAGCCGAGCGTTCGCCCCAGCGCATCGATTTCGGCCACGGAAAGGTACGCACGATCACCGGCAGCATGTCGGCGAGCACGTCCAGGGTGGCGCGGCCGGGCTTCTCGATCAGCGCGATGTAGAAATCGCCCTTCTTCGGATCGCGCTGGATCTTTGCCTCATCGAGCGAGGCAAGGCCGGTGGCTTTGAGAAAGCCTGATATCGCTGCGTCCGGCCCGCCGACACGCGGTCCCTTGCGCTCCTCTTTCAAGTCCGACTGACGCACGGGAATGCCGTGCACCGTCAGCGTCAGCCGCCGCGGCGTCGCGAACGCTTTTGCGCCTTCATAGACCAGACCTTCGGCGACCAATTTGTCGGTGACCATGCGGCGCAGATCGTCAGCCGCCTTCGCCTGCATCCGCGCGGGAATTTCTTCGGAAAAAAGTTCGAAAAGCAGATCGGGCATCAAACCGCCCCGCCCGCTTCGGTATGCACCCAGGCCTCGCCGCAGGCTTTTGCCAGTTCGCGCACGCGCATGATGTAGCTCTGCCGCTCGGTCACCGAGATCACGCCGCGGGCGTCGAGCAGGTTGAAGACGTGGCTCGCCTTGATGCACTGATCGTAGGCCGGCAGCGCCATCAGATGCTGCTTGCGGTTGCTACCGCTCTTCCACCCTGCTTGGAGATATTTCTTGCAGGCTTCCTCGGCCATCTTGAATTGCTCGAACAGCATCACTGTGTCGGCATATTCGAAATTGTGCCGGGAGTATTCCTGCTCGGCCTGCAAGAACACGTCGCGGTATGTGACTTTCTCGTCGCCGTCGCGGCCATTGAAGTTGAGGTCCATGATGCTGTCGACGCCCTGCAGATAACAGGCGAGCCGCTCGAGCCCGTAGGTGAGCTCGCCGGCGACCGGCGCGCATTCGACGCCCGCGACCTGCTGGAAGTAAGTGAACTGCGACACTTCCATGCCGTCGCACCAGCATTCCCACCCCAAGCCCCACGCGCCGAGCGTCGGGCTTTCCCAGTCGTCCTCGACAAAGCGGATGTCATGCAGGCTTGAATCGATGCCGATGGCGGCGAGAGACTTCAGGTACAATTCCTGAAGATCCGGCGGCGACGGCTTGATGATCACCTGGAACTGATAATAGTGCTGCAGCCGATTTGGATTTTCGCCGTAGCGGCCGTCCGTCGGCCGGCGCGAAGGCTGCACATAGGCGGCCTTCCACGGTTTCGGCCCGAGCGCGCGCAGCGTGGTTGCGGGATGAAAAGTGCCCGCTCCCATCTCCATATCGTACGGCTGCAGGATCACGCAGCCCTGATCGGCCCAGAACCGCTGCAGAGCAAGAATGAAGCCCTGGAACGAGCGTTCCGGGCGCATGTGGGCGGGTATGGAGTCCATCGTCCGATTCGGTCTTCGCGAGGAGGCGGCAAGCGCGCGGGACCGTATCGGCGGGGAGACGGGGAATCAAGGCGATGCGAACCCAATGTTCCTCACGTGAGGCGCGCATCTTGCGCGTCTCGAACCATGCGGCCCGGGTTCTCGCCGTGCTTCGAGACGCGGGCTTGCGCCCGCTCCTCCAGCGATGAGCGCAATTGCGCTCACGCGGGGACGAGGGCCTTATCCCGGGCGATAGGCGCCGGTGTTGGGATCGCGTCGCAGCGTCGGAATTTCGTTCGAGCGGGCTGCTTCCGCGAGGCGAGCGAGCCGCGCCTCTTCCAATTCCCGGTTGACCCTCAGGGCTGTCCGGTAAGCCCAGCGGACTACGGCCAGCCCACCCAGGGCACCAGCGAAAGCGATCAGCGGCGGCATCGGTCGATCCTTATCGTTCATACGCTACGCCCCTAGCCATATTGTCGCGCAAGCCGACCGGGCCTGCAATCGCAATATCTAGGGCCAAATGGCGCAGTATTGCGGCGCTAGAATTTCCGTTTCGATAGAATCGAAACGGAAAGGTTCTAGATTCTTGATTTGACGCGTTTTCTTGACGCGAACCGGTCTCCACCCCGGATCAAGTCCGGGGCAGGCTTTCGCTTGAAAACGCTCTAGAACCCAAATTTGGCCCAAATCGCCCGGGTTTCCAGCGCCGAGATCAGTTCGTCCGGCAGACCGGCAATACCGTCGATCGACGTCAGCGCGCCTGCCCCGGCCGATTTGCGGCCCAGAAGGCTGGACAGCATCCCCGTCGCCGGCGCGATCACCGGCATCAACACTTTGTCACCGTACCGCGCGCGCAGCGTCGAGCGCAGATCGCCGATGGCGTCCGCGAGGCCCAGCGAAACCGATGTCTCCCCCGCCCAGTATTCGCCGGTAAACAAAACGTCATCGGCGCCCTTCAGCCGGCTGCCCCGGCTCTGTTTCACCAGTGCAATGAAGATGGCGTGGATCTCACGCTGAAGCGCCTTCACGCGCGCGACATCGTCGGGGTTTTCCGGCAGGAACGGATCGAGCATCGCCTTGTGCGCGCCGGCCGTATACAGCCGCCGCTCGACGCCAATCTTTTTGATCAGGTCCTGAAATCCGAAAGCGCCGCCGACCACGCCGATCGAGCCCATGATCGACGATGGATCGCAGAAAATCTCGTCGCCTGCGCAGGCGATCATATAGCCGCCCGATGCCGCCACATCCTCGACGAACACCAGCACCGGCAATTTCTTTTCCGCCGCGAGCTGCCGAATCCGGACATAAATCTGGCGCGACTGCACCGGAGATCCGCCCGGAGAATTGATCACCAGCGCCACGGCCTTGGCATGCTTCATGTCGAAGGCCCGCTCAAGCGTCCTGGCGACGCCGGCCAGCGACATGCCGGGCCGCAGCGGTGTCACCGCACCGATCACGCCAGACAGGCGGACCACAGGGACCACGACGATTCCGGGCCGCAGACGCGCGGGAAGCAGCTCTATCAGCCTCTCCATCATGCCCTGCGATGCTCCGCCGCGATCACGGTCTTGTTCCGCCATGTCATTACCTCGAAATTAACCAAATTTTATCACGGCGCTGCCATTCAATTGAATGGAACGGCGATTGCATTGTGGTCGTTGTTAGACTGCAACGCTGCAGCGGGGAAGAACATGAAAATCTATCTGCTGATGGCACTGATCGGTACACTTTTGACCGCGATTCACTTCACATCGGCGCCAGAACAGCAGTCGAAAACGCTTCCGCAATAGCCGGACGCGCTCGGCCCGAGCCCGCCGTCAGGGCATTGCCAACGGCAATACCCCCTTCCCGGCCAGAATGTCCTGCGCCTGTTTGTTGGGCATCTCTGACTCATTATTGAGCATGAGCGCGGCGTGCATCTGGATAGGTGCCTTTCCGCCTTTGACGGCGCGAATCAGCACGCGGATCGCGGGCTTTTTCGTGTCTCCGTGGACGGGCAGAATAGCGAGGTTGCCAAAACCGCGATCAAGTGCCGCCAGCACCTCGGCGAGGCCGTCGGCGCGCCAGATCAGGGTGAGGACCCCACTGGATTTCAGAATTCGCCTTGCTGCGTGAATCCAGGTTCCAAGCGTCGTCGCCGTCGCCACATGGGCGACCTCGCGGGCCTTGTCCGGCGAGGCGCGGTGCCGCACCGGATCATTGAACGGTGGATTCATCAGGACGACATCGACACTGTCGGGAGATAGGCCAGAAGCGGCGAAGGCGTCGGCCGCAGATGCAATGTCGAGCACGATGACATCAGCCGGAATCGCGTTGGAGGCGGCGTTGCCGCGTGCGAGTTCCGCGAGCACCTCATCGATCTCGACCAGCACGAGTTCGATTCCCGCCACGCGTGTGGCCACCGCCAGACCAGCGGCGCCGATGCCGGCGCCGAAATCAACCACCCGGTCGCCTGAGCGCGCCGACGTCGCCGCGGCCAGCAGCATGGCGTCGTGACCGGCACGGTGACCTGATTTGGGCTGCCGCAGACGTAACCGCCCACCAAGAAACGCGTCCTCGGTGAATTCACCGGCGGGATCAGTCATCGGCCCGCAATTCGTGGGCGAGACCCGCATCCTCAAGTATCTGACGTGCTTCGCGGTTATCGTCCTCATGGACCAGAATACGGCGCGGCAAGACCCCGAGGGAGCCTTCGATGATGCTCATGTTCTGGTCCAGCACCAGATGATGAATATTGGCGCCGTCAAGCAGCGCGCCGACGGCCGAAACCAGCACCATATCGTTAGTCCGAACCAATTCCCGCAACTTTGGCGCTCCTTTATCGACCCGACGTGAGGGCTGTGCGACGCCTGTCAACCGCTTCGTGCACTTGCCGCGTTACCCGGCACTTTCTATTGTTATATCGTAAGGATAGTCCGAATAGGGCAAATGTGGAGACCAGTGTGGCGGTTATTGTACCCTTCGAGAGCCCTTCGACAGCCTCGATAGATCAGTTGGTTGGGCTCGTCGCCGCCGACATGGAGCGCGTCAACGCTACGATTCTGTCGCGAACCGGCTCGGAAGTCACCATGATCCCCGAGGTCGCCAACCACCTGATTTCGTCAGGCGGCAAGCGGCTGCGGCCGATGCTGACCCTGGCGATGGCAAATCTTACCGGCTATTCCGGCGACGGCCATATCAAGCTCGCAGCCTCAGTCGAGTTCATGCATACCGCCACATTGCTGCATGACGACGTGGTCGACGAAAGCGAATTGCGGCGCGGCAAGCTGTCCGCGCGGATGTTGTGGGGCAATGAGGCCAGCGTATTGGTCGGCGACTTTCTGCTCGGTCAGGCGTTTCGCATGATGGTCGAGGTCGGATCGCTGCGCGCGCTCGACATTTTATCATCGGCCGCGGCGACGATTGCCGAAGGCGAAGTGATGCAGCTGGCGGCTGCGAAAAACACCGCCACTACGGAAGACGAATATCTCGCCGTCATCAGGGGCAAGACCGCCGAGCTGTTTGCGGCGGCCTGCGAGGTCGGTCCGGTCATTGCCAACCGTCCGAAGGCCGAGCAGACCGCGTGCCGCTCCGTCGGCATGAATCTGGGGATCGCATTCCAGCTGGTGGACGATGTGCTGGACTACGGCGGCAAGGCCGCCAAACTCGGCAAGAACATCGGCGACGATTTCCGCGAGGGCAAGATCACGCTGCCGGTGGTGTTGGCATTCCGCCGCGGCAACGACGGCGAGCGCGCCTTCTGGATCAATTCGCTGGAGCGGGGCGAGATCGGCGATGGCGACCTCGATCATGCCATCGGCCTGATGACCAAACACCGTGCGCTTGAGGACACCATCAACCGCGCCCAGCATTACGGCGCGATGGCGGTCGATGCGCTGGCGCTGTTCCCGGCTTCCCCGATGAAGACCGCGCTCGAGCAGGTGGTGGCATTCTGCCTGGCGCGATCGCACTAGCGATGGGCGGCGGAAACCTCTCGCTGTTTCTGCTGGCCGCGGTGATCATTGCCGCAATTCCCGGGCCCGGCATTTTCTACGTGGCGGCACGAACACTGTCGGAGGGCCGGCAAGCCGGTATCGCCTCCACCTTCGGCACCGCATTGGGTGGCCTTGTGCACGTTATCGCGGGCGGCGTTGGCGTCTCGGCGATCATTCTTGCCAGCGCGCAGCTCTTCACCCTGCTCAAGCTGGCCGGCGCCCTCTATCTGATCTGGCTTGGCATCAGAACCATCCGCGAAGCGGGTAACCTGCCGCCGGAGCAGACAGGGCTTGGCAAGCCATGCTGCGATCATCAACGGGAAAGACAGCCGCAAGGGCCGACGCGGCTCTCGCTTCCAACTAAAATATCGAAAACAACCCCATGCAAAGTAGCATGGTGGTCGCCGGCTGGATGCTTTGGCCCGATTGGAACAAAGCGGGCTTTCCGGGAAGGCGTCCTGGTCGAGGCGCTCAATCCCAAGACCGCGGCTTTCTTCCTGGCGTTCATTCCGCAATTTCTGGAACCGGCCGCCGGCTACCCGGCGCTGCAGTTCATGACGCTGGGTCTGATTTCGGTGACACTCAACACTTTTGCTGACGTCATTGTGGTCGTCGCAGCCTCTACCGCACGCACCAATCTCGTGCGCAGGCCACGTTTGGTTCAACGGTTGCGGCAAGGCTCAGGATTGTTCATGGCCGGGCTCGGCGTATCGCTGGCATTGGCGCGCCGGCCTGCTACCGGCTAGGACTCCCTGGCGCGCAGCCGGAAGATTGCAACAAGCTGCGGCCGCACCTAGAGCCTTTCCGTTTCGATAGAATCGAAACGGGGCTCTGTATTGAAGAAGCGTACAAAGAATGCCACTGTCGGGGCCGCATCTGCGGCGTTGATCCGGCCACAACGGAGGCGCATCCGAAATGTCGTCGGACGCGTCAGACTATCGTCGTAATAGTACTGTGACAGAGATCGGTGTCCTCGTCATATGAACACAACCGTTGGAGCTTTCGTTGCTGATCCGTGTACTTACCGTGACCGACGCCTCCGCATTTCGCGAAATTCGACTTGAGGGATTACAGCAGCACCCTGACGCATTTGGCTCGTCGCACGAGGAAGAGGCAGAGAGGCCCAACGTTTGGTTCCAGGACACCCTCGCGAGTGGCTTGGTTGTGGGGTGTGACATTGGGACCCGCCTTGCCGGTATCGCTGGCCTGTTCATACCGAGCGCGACCAAGATGCGTCATCGCGGGACTTTGTGGGGGATGTATGTCATCGCTGATGAGAGGCGCCATGGCGTGGGCCTTGAGCTCGTTCGGGCGATCATTGCGTTGGCCGAAGGCAAAGTCGAAGAACTGACGCTTAGCGTCGCTGCTCACAATCAACCCGCCGTTAGCTTGTATCGCCGGATGGGCTTTGCCGACTACGGTTTGGATCGTCACGCGCTCAGAGTAAACAACAAATATGTGGACGAAATACTGATGAAATTGCCGTTGAAAGTGGGTGTACCAAGCCGTCTCTCTGTGACGGTTTAGTCTATACTGCAGGCATCTTCTGTCGGCGTGCTGGAGACGAGCGGCCAGCAGGGCGCTGAAGCGACCGCGCCGTCAGGCTGCGGGCCAGACCACCGCCGCGCTGCCCGAGAGATGGGACTACCTTTATTTTTTTGGCAACTCCGGGAGGTGGTGTTGAAGAAGGCGAGTCAGAACTGTCAACGGCTCGGCGCGAGGTCTACGAGGAACTGAATGTAAGCGTTGACCTTCGCGGTCCGGTTCATACCTCCGGCGATCGGTTTGAACACGAAAGATTCTTGATTTGACGCGTTTTCTTGACGCGAACCGGTTTCCACTTCGCTTGAAAACGCTCTAATATGCCGCGCGCACTCAACATCGGATGGAAGCGAGAGATGGCCGCTAAGATATTCATCGACGGCGAAGCCGGGACGACGGGGTTGCAGCTCCGTGACCGGCTCACCGGGCGGCGCGACTTTGAAATACTTTCGATCGCTCCCGATAAGCGCAAGGATCCGCTTGAGCGCAAACGCCTGCTCAACGCCGCTGATGTGGCGATCCTCTGCCTGCCTGACGAGGCAGCAAAGGAAAGCGTGAGCCTTATCGAGAACGATACCACCAAAGTGATCGACGCTTCGACGGCACATCGCGTCGCCGACGGCTGGACCTATGGCTTTGCCGAGATGGACAGGGATCAGTCGAAGCAGATTGCCGGTGCCATGCGGGTCAGCAATCCCGGGTGCTGGCCGCAGGGCGGCATTGCAACGCTGCGGCCGTTGATCAGTGCCGGGCTGATCCCCGCCGATTTTCCGGTGATCGCTTACGGCATTTCCGGCTATTCCGGCGGCGGCCGATCGATGATCGAAGATTATGAGCACAAGGGTGAGAGTGCCAACGCGTTCTCGCTCTATGGCCTGTCGCTCAAGCACAAGCATTTGCCCGAGTTGCAGACCTACTCCAAGCTGACGAAGACGCCCCTGTTCACTCCGGCGGTCGGCAACTTCCGGCAGGGCATGATCGTCACCGTGCCGTTGCAATTGTCGACGCTCTCGAAGGTTCCGACCAGCGCTCAGCTTCATGCCGCCATCGCCGATCACTACGCGGCGATTTCGGACAGCTTCGTCGAAGTCGCCGCGCTGGCGGACACATCCGGACTCAACCCCCAACTTTACAACGATACCAACCGGATGCGCCTGCATGTCTTCGCCAATGACCAGACGGCGCAGGCCGTTCTGGTCGCCGTCTACGACAATCTCGGCAAGGGAGCCTCGGGCGCCGCCGTACAGAACCTCAATTTGATGCTGGGCGTTGCCGCGGACACTTCACTCGCGGCCTAACTCCTGGCAGCCGTACTGACTATGAGAGATCGGTGAGTCGCTTGCTGCCCATGCTTCGAGACGCTCGCGTCGCTCGCTCCTCAGCATGAGGTTGTTGTGTTTCAACAAGTTAGACCTCATCCTGAGGAGGCCGCGAAGTGGCCGTCTCGAAGGATGGGCTGCCGATTTGTGATTCCAGGTACTAACTCAGCGTCCCCGCATGCACCCACCATTGCGGGTGATCGAGTTGAATTTTCTGCGATGCGCGCTGCGCCTCGGGGGTGTTTTCAAAGATCGCAAAACAGGTCGCGCCCGACCCCGACATCCGCGCCAGCCATGCCCCATTTGCGGCGCTGAGCGCCGAAAGCACCTTGCCGATGACAGGCTGAATGCGCGTTGCCGGGGCTTCCAGGTCGTTGGAGCCGGCAGCAAGGGCTTCAACCCAGTCTTCGATCGATGCGCCCGCTTCCGGCCACGCCGTTCCCCGGAACACATCGGTGGCGCCCACCAACAACTCGCCATTTCGCAAGCCCAGCGCCTTGAACACATCGCTGGTCGCGACCGGAACCCGCGGATTGACCATCACGCATGGCAACTTCGGCAGGCTCAACGGCAGCAAGGTTTCACCGACGCCGGTCATGACGCAGGCGCGCGAGGCAAGGCAGACCGGCACGTCGGCGCCGGTCAATTGCGCGACCTCGATCAGGCGCGCGTCGTCGATGGCAAGACCGTTCGCCTGCGCCAGCAACCGCAGCGCCGCGGCGGCATCCGCCGAGCCGCCGCCGATACCCGCGGCGACCGGCAGCACCTTGTCGAGGATGAAATCGCCAAGCCGCAGATCC
>Ga0193724_1000197_pt1 | contig 15096 bp, 11 predicted proteins | sample H2a1metaG_FD_146005 | JGI IMG/M metagenome (GOLD analysis project Ga0193724, IMG submission 146005) | Soil microbial communities from a riparian zone of the East river system, Colorado, United States - H2a1 | ecosystem: Environmental > Terrestrial > Soil > Riparian zone | place: USA: East River... | reverse complement strand
AGAAATATCCAAAGGGGCTCAAAGTCTCCGATGCGCAACTCGCCACTGTCAACATGTTTCCTCATGACTTTCATGGGGAATGGAACTACACCATAGCGCCGAAACGGAAGCGCCCAAAAAAAGTGACTAAGTTATTTCTTAACAGACCCTAAGCCGGCTTTTTTCCCCTGCCGCCATACGGCGGCATTCCTTGCGGGAAAACAAAAAAGCCCTCTCACGCCGTCCTCCGCTGCGCTGCGGGCCTGACGGCTGCGGGCCGATCGCTCCCCGGGCCAAGGACCGCCATCGAGGCTGCGATGGTCGCGGCCCGACAACAGACGGAGACCACCATGGCTACCATCGGAACCTTCACCGCGGCGGACAACGGCTACACCGGATCGGTCAAGTCACTCACGCTCAATGTCAAGGCGAAGTTCGTCGCGACCGAGAAGGAGAACGACAAGGCGCCCGACTATCGCATCTTCGCCGAATTCGGCGCCGCCTGGAAGAAGACCGCACGCGAGACCGATCGCGAATATCTTTCGGTCAAGCTCGACGATCCGAGCTTCCCGGCCCCGATCTACGCCTCGCTGGTGAAGGGTGAGGGCGACGACAATTTTACGCTGATCTGGTCCCGCCGCAACGGCGACTGATCCAGCCGGATCAATGCAACCCCGCCTCTTCGGAGGCGGGGCTTTTCCTGCGCCAGTGGCCAAAGGACGCAGAAAGAAGGGGGAGAAGACCTCCGGCTCCTTTTTAGCAAAGTGATCGCTCAGGGCTCCGCCCTCGCGCGGGCAAAGGTAAAGCACCGTCCCGGTGCCGGCCGGAGCGGTCTCCCCGGTCTTCCGCGCCGTCGCAGAATTTGCACGGCGACGTTAGCGCCAGGCGCGTGCAGACGCGCGCGTGGCGCGCGCCCCTTTGGGCGGGTGATCCCTGTGTGTACCGGAAACCCTATCCGGGCTTGTTGAGCGAAGAATCGGCTAAGTTGGTGCGATGATCGCGCTCATCTGTTTTGTTCTGGCCGTGCTGGCCTCGCGTTCAAGTCGAAGAGCAGGCTTGAGGCGGAGAATGCGGTGCTCCGACATCAACTGATCGTCTTGCGGCGCAAGGTGAGGGGTCGAGCCCAACCTACCAACAACGACCGCTGGTTCCTCATCCAGATGTATCGATGGTTTCCGTCGATCCTGAAGGTCGTTACGATTGTCCAACCTGAAACACTGGTGCGGTGGCATCGGGCCGGCTTTCGTCGCTATTGGCGTTGGAAATCGAACTCCCGCGGAGGGCGCCCGCCAATCGAGATGGAATTGCGCGCGCTGATCCGGCAAATGAGCACGGAGAACCAGCTTTGGGGTGCGCCGCGTATCCACGGCGAACTGCTCAAGCTTGGGTTTAGCGTCGCTCAATCAACCGTCGCCAAGTACATGGTCAGGCGACGTGGACCTCCTCGTTGCGCTGTATGACGGTGCCGCAAACTGGACCAATAATATCATCCACAATCCATGAGCAGACCAGAGGATTGGGAGCACTTACTCGAAATTATGCGCACCCGTGGGCCGGGAATCTGAAGCTGACAGTCTCTGGCCGCCGGCCGAGCGGTGGAGCTATTTCTCGCGCGAGCGAGGCTTAGATTTTCTCTCTTCGCATCTGGCGCCTTAGCCGGCGTCTCGACTGAACTTACACTTTCGCATCAATAGGGAGACCGTCCAATCGTCGATTATCGTGCAGGCCAGTTGCGAAGGAGCTCAATGACGATCTCGGTAAACGGTGTGTTCCGACGTTACTGATAAGCAAACATACGAAAGCTTATCAGTCGTCAGGCTGAAAAATGCCTTCGGTTGACTGCTCCGTTACAGAGATGGCGGCGGTTCATTTCAAAGAAACATTTCAGTCTTGATGATGGAGAAAGTCGCTGTTCGTCCGTCAGTACGAAGTGCGGCGGCAACCCTGTGCCGCGAGTTCGGCTTGCAGCTCAAGAAGCGCCAGGCACGCCCATCATCAACTTTAGGGCCGACACTGCATCGGCGCTCGTTGTCGAAACCCGAAAATGCGATGTCGCGGAGGGGGCACGACAGGCCTAGACCTCGCGCTTTGAGATATGCCTCCTTCAGCGTCCAAATTTCGAGGAAGCGATCGCGTCGGTCTTCCTCATCGAGCGCCAACAGAGCGGCATATTCCGTCGGCGCGAGTACACGCGCAACTAAGTCGAGGTACTCAATGCTTCCAAGACTTTCGACGTCGACACCGCAATCTGCGGCGCGCGCGATTACGCACCCGACGAGCCCATCGGTATGTGAAAGATTGAACCGAATCGGTATTATTCCACTCGTGTCGAGCTCGGGTCGCCCCTGCGGAGATCTTGTAAAACGCAACTCGCGCGCATCCGCGTCTACATAATGAGCCAGCGTAAGCCGCAGGAGGCCGTGACTGAAAATGAACAGGTTGCGGTCGCGATCAGACGCGAAGCGCGCTGCGCGGGAGCGTTCGGTGTCATCAAGAACCTCACTCGCCCGGCTGCGCAATTTCGCGCTGGCTTGGTCGGGATAGCCGAGGACAATGTCGGCGTGATCGTCCACAAGTCGCGCAATTGCGGGGCGGGTTCGAGCATAGTGCATTGGTCGCTTGAATCCTATCCAGAGTCGTTTGAGCCTGCACGCAGAGCTATTGCGGCTATTGACGACCTGCTTCGAGCACTAGGATGCCGACTCTAACGCATGTTTCGCATTGGTGCTAGTTGGCGCGAGTCCCGACGCAAAGTCGACATGACAAATTCCTCTTGTCGAATCTTGGTCCACGCACATCGCGGCCTTGATGGCGATCAAGAATCTGACGAGTGCTGAAGCCGCGCCGACCTCCCGCGGACGATGAAGGGCTGGAGCCAGCGGTGTGGATCCGGGTTACATCGAGGCGGATAATCTTGCTACGAAGCCTCTTGCCGATCGTATTTGGGGTGGAGCAGAATGCGGGCCGGCATTGAGGGAGCTTCTCTATCGGCCGGCTTGGTCGTTGCGGTGGAGCACGGCTTGCCTTCTACCGCTGGCCAATGCTCGGCGTGTTTCACAAGGCGCCGATGAATGGAGGTCGCGACATGGAAGAAATCATCCGTGACAACTATTTCGCCTACAGGGCTGCTTACGAGGCCATGTATCCGAAAGAATTTAACTGTCACTCTTGGGACGAGATTGAAGGCGAATGGCTTAGGGTTCAGGTGCTAAATTGTAGAAAGCCGGCCGGAGCCGAAGACATTCAGACTTACGGCAGTAGGATTGGCGACGCCGTATTGAAAGCTGTCAATAATGCCGCCAAAGCCCTCAAACCAAAGAGGGAGGGGGATAGAGCTTATTGATTGGGGCGAGATGTCCCGGCGCTCGCACGTTCCATTCGGCTGTGAGGGCCGCTTTTCGGAGTGGTTCTTCAAGGAGGGGATTTCGACTCTTGAATCAGAAAGAGGCCAGCCGCCCGATTGCGAGCACTGGACTCAGGTGCACTGCCGGAGCGATGTCGTCTCGAAGAGATCACGGCAGATGAAGCGTCCAATTATTTGGATCCCTGGCAAACCTCTTCCCCTCTCTGTAGCCGATGTCGAATAGCATTTCGAGATTGGATCTGGACCAATCCAAAGTGTAGGGCTGATGTTCCCGGGGAATCGAGAATCTCAGGACGTGAGGAGTCTGCAGCTGTAGGGGCGGACGGATGTGCGTCACCGGATGCTCTGGGTCGGTCGGGTCGATCGTCACTCCGGTTTGCGCCCAATACTCGAATATCGCCAATTCCTTGTTGGCGTTGGCGACCAGGGGCACGATAATCGATTGGGAATAGGCATCCACCAAATTGCGTGGTCGGTGAACCAAATCGTCTCGCAGGACGTCAAACACAACGATCCGATCGACCTCGCTCAGCTCTTGGGGGTCTTCCAATTCCAGGCAATTGACGGCGGCGCCCTCATAGAAATGGACGTTTCCGATACGATATGGCGGATAGATGTACGGGAATGAAAATGCCGCCCTGAAATGATCCAGGTCGATCTCCTGTTCGTCGAACTTCACGACTTTAGCCAGTTCAATGCAATAGGCGCTCAGGCGACACTTTGTCCCATTGGTCCTCAATTTATTGAAATCGACGATATCCTCGATGAATGGCACGTGCAAACAGACTCCCGAGGTGAAAAAATTCACATCGGTCGGACCCATCATCGCTCCCTGAAAAAGCAGCCAATCGCTTTCCAGCTTTTCGACTGGATTCATCCAGTATTGGTTCATCGCGGCGCGAACATGTGGAAGCGACTGCCAGTAATTCTTGAAGGCCTCCCCTTCGGGGCCCCCCTTCATGAACAGCTTGTAGTTGATCGGAAAGTTGGAATAGATCACATCGGAGACCCCAAAATTCATCGTATTTTCCAATGATTGTTCAGGGGTCAGAAATTTCGGCGCCAGATACACGAGGCCGGTGACAGCTCCGCCGCCAGCCATATGGAATATGTCGAATCTTATTCCTTCTTGATGGAGCGCAAGCAGCGCTCCGGACATCAGCGTGAGATTCGGGGCGCCCCCACCGAGGACAAGAAGCTTCTTACCCATGTCGGCCTTCCCCCAGGCGCTCAGGTTGATCGTCGTCCGCTCCAATCCCAGCATCCTACAACACCTTTGCAGGCTAACCTATCTGGGCTTTTCCCCGCGAGGCGACCGAACGTCTTGTGGCGGACATCTGTTTTCGCGCGTGCCTGTTCGCACCAATTGCCGAAAGTTGCGAAAATGATAGAAATTTCAAGGTCTAAGATATCCTCCTTGCAATCATAGGATGCTCAGTATAATTTAATTCCGGAAATTTCGGTGGGTTGTCGCTTTGCGACGCCCTTGCTTCCAGACGTCATGGTTGGGTCGATCGACCATGGCAGGTTGGGAAGGATGTCCGATGACGGATGAACCCGAAAATCAATCCGCTTCCCCAGGTGCCGGCGAGCGCTCTGCATCCGAAACGGGGTCTGGGCATCCGCACAACGAGGCCTTCGAGCGTCTTTGCGAGAAGATCCAGAGTGCGATGTCCGGCAGCCGGCCGCGGCCAGAGTACTGTATGCCTCCAGAATACTGCATGCCGCCGTTCGGTCATGATCCGCACCATCATCACTGCGGACCACCGCATCATTACTGGGGACCGCCGCCTTACTATTGCGGGCCGCCGCCGCCGTTATCCCTGCTTAATCACATGTTTCAATTCGCCGGGGCGCGTGCCCATTTTTGGCAAAGCTGGTTTGAATCGTTGGCGGGGACAGGCTATCGGCCATCCCACTATTGGCATGACCCGTATTGCCCTGACCCGTGTTATCCCAAGTACGACGCGTGTTATCCAAAGTATGACCCGTGTTGTTCAATGCCCGAGTTGCCTGATTGCGAGGAATTCAAGGATATAAAGTGCGCCATCAAGGAATTCCTCTGCCAGCTGAGTGATGATCAAAAGAAGAAATATGAACCTGTCCTATGCGAGATGATCCATTGTGTTTTGATGATGCGTCGCATGGATACGATGCGACGGAAGCCACATCAGCACCGGAAGTACGCTAGCGCTGGTGCAGGGTGGCATTGAGGGCGATATTTGCGAACCTCCAGCCGGGTGACGCCTTGCGAGGCAGCGCCTGGAATATAGACACACAGACGGGGAACGATCCTGCGGGGACGATCCTGTTTGAGAATTTTACCGGAGAATAACAGCGGCCTTTCGGCCTGTGTGAATATTGGTAAGCGCGTTGATGGATGCCATGGCAGGTCATTGGTTACCTCGGCGCCTGCGCGGTTGGGGAAGCCGCCCGGCACTGTTATGGCGGAACGAAATTTGGTCGTATGACCGACTCTGCGACGCCACGGATATTTGGCTGAGCGAATTGACGCGGCGCGGGAGCGCGCCGGGCAGTAGCATTGCTATTTGCGGTGACTATTCGCCAAACCTTTGCGCACTGACGCTGGCCGCGCTGTTGAATCGTAACATCGTGACTCCATTGGCAACGGCCACTGCGGGTCGGTGGGATCAAATGATCGAGGTGGCGGAAGTGGGCTTCGCCATCAAATTCGACGGTGATGACGCATGTTGGTCTGCAGCGTCAGGCCGCACTGTGAGCCATCCACTATTGCGCCAACTTGTGCATCAGGGCGCACCCGGCCTCATTCTGTTCAGTTCGGGTTCAACCGGCGACAGCAAGGCCTCGGTGCTTGATTTCGATAAGCTTCTCGCGAAATTCCAGGACGCGCGCCCCGCCTACCGCACGTTGAGTTTCTTGCTGCTCGACCATATTGGCGGCATCAATACCTTGTTTCACGTGCTCTGCCATGGCGGCACCCTCGTCACCGCGGAGGACCGGAGTCCGTGCTCGGTCTGCACCGCGATCGAGACGCATCGCGTCCAATTGCTGCCAACGACACCTACATTTCTTCGGATGCTGCTGATCGCAGAGGCCCCAAAGCAACACGATCTGAGTTCATTGGAAATCATTACTTATGGCACGGAGCCCATGCCGGCGAGTACGCTTGCGGCCGTGCGGGAGGCCTTTCCAACGGTCCGCCTCAAACAAACCTACGGACTGTCGGAGCTCGGTATCCTTGCGACGCAATCGCGCAGCTCAGACTCGCCGTGGCTCAAGCTCGGTGGCGGCATGTTCGAGCATCGTGTTGTTGACGGCGTGCTCTGGCTAAGGTCGCAGACGGCGATGCTGGGCTATCTGAATGCGCCGTCACCCTTCGACATGGACGGGTGGTTCAACACCCAGGACCTCGTCGAGGTCGACGGCGAGTACATGCGGATACTCGGCCGCAAATCCGAGTTGATCAACGTCGGCGGCGAGAAGGTGCATCCGACCGAGATCGAGAACGTTCTTCTGGAGCTGGAAAACGTCAAGGACGTAACGGTGCGCGGCAAGCCAAATCCGATAACCGGAGAAGTTGTCGTTGCGAGGATCACACCCACGCGCACCGAGAATCCTGAGTTGTTCAGGCGGCGGATCCGCAAGTTCTGCCAAGCTCGGCTTGAGCGATACAAGATCCCAGCCGTGATCGAGTTTGTTGAGGCGGATCACCACGGAGTTCGTTTCAAGAAATCGCGAAATGCGACGGCCTAATGGCAAACCACAGTGAAGCGAATGAGGACGTTGCGCAGGTTGCGTCGGAGCCACGTGATAAGCCGAACACGACCAAAGCAGACGTCAGCACCAGAAAAGTAGCGCTCATCAGTGGCGGCAGCCGCGGATTGGGCGCCGAACTTGTCGCCGGGTTCCTCAAACGACGATACCGCGTTGCGACGCTGAGCCGGACAAAGACCGATTTCATCGACGGAATGCTGCGTGCGCAGCGGCGCCGGATCGACTTCCATTGGGACGCCGTGGACGGGCGCGATCACGATGCGCTCCAAGAATTTGTCGCGCGCGTGGTAGGGCAGTTCGGCCGCATCGATGTGCTCGTCAACAATGCCGGCATGGCGACGGAGGGTGTTCTTCCAACAATGCGGGTGCGTGATATCGTGGAGGCGGTTGACGTCAACTTGACCGCGGCGCTTGTCCTTTCGCAGATCTGCTCGCGTGTGATGCTGCGCCAAGGCTCCGGGTGTATCGTGAACATCTCCTCGGTAAATGCCGTACGGGGCCGGTCGGGTGTCGCAGTGTATAGCGCAACCAAAGCTGCGCTCGATGGCCTCACGCGCAGTCTCGCCCGCGAACTCGGGCCGCGCAACATCCGAGTCAACTCGGTCGCTCCCGGCTACTTCGAAAGCGACATGGTGAAGGATATGACCGAGCAGGACAGGCAGCGCATCGCGCGCCGCACGCCACTGGGGCGGTTGGCTCGGATCGAAGATGTAGCAAATGCGGTGCAATTCCTCGCGTCCGAGCAAGCGTCCTTTATAACCGGACAGACGATTGTGGTTGATGGAGGCATTACATGCTGAAGGTTCTTACGCCTGTTCAACTGGAGACGCTCGTGCTTGGCAAGATCCGTACCGTATTGGAGGAGCGATCCGGCGAGGTGCACGTCATCAAGGGAACGGACGGGCTGAACGCGACGCTTGGCCTCAGCTCGCTGGACTTGGCATTGATCGTTGCCGAGCTGGAAGTGGAGGTCGGCGCAGACCCCTTTGCCAAGCTGGTGTCGATCACCAGTGTTCGATCCGTAAATGACCTCGTGGGGGCGTATCGCAAGGCACTGTTTCCGGAAACGAATGATTCAGGCCAGGATCACGACCTTGCCGTGGCGGTGCGGCGTGCTCAGATGCGTCAGGCACGGAAGGCGCAGAAATGACACTCCGTCGCAATTCTGCCGGTGTCGCCATCACGGGAATTGCGTGCCGTTTTCCCGGCGCCTTGGACTACCGGGCCTATTGGAACAATCTGTGCAACGGTGTCGAGTCGATCACCGCGTTGTCAGACGAAGAGCTTGCCGTGGCAGGCATTCCCACCGAGCTCTTGCAGGATCCGTCCTATGTCAAGGCCGCTTCCGCATTGCCGGGCATCGATCTGTTCGACGCTGGTTTCTTTGAGTATTCGCCGAGAGAAGCATGCCTGATGGACCCGCAACAGCGGCTCCTGTTGGAGGTGGCATGGGAGGCGTTCGAGGATGCTGGATATCGTCCCGGGGGCCCGGTCGGCGTCTTCGTTGGATCGGGCGGCGTCGTGAGCAGCTATCTGGTCAACCGGCTTCCTTTCTCCTCGGAGCTGCCCGGTCACACCGGCAGCCTCGCACATATCGCTAACGACAAGGATTTTCCGAGCACCCGGATTTCCTACAAGCTCAATCTCACGGGGCCGAGCATCAACGTTCAGACGGCCTGTTCGACCTCGATGGTTGCCGTGCATCTCGCCTGCCAAGCGATCCTCGGTGGCGAATGCGACATGGCGCTTGCGGGGGCGGCAACGATCCGCGTCCCCGAACGCGTCGGTTATGTCAGCGTGACAGGCGGCATTCTGTCACCTGACGGACATTGCCGCGCCTTCGATGCGCAAGCACAGGGCACCATCTTCGGCAGTGGCGTTGGCATGGTGCTGCTCAAGGATCTCGCTGCCGCAGTCGCCGACGGCGACAACATTTATGCGGTGATCCGTGGATCGGCCATCAACAATGATGGCGCCGATAAGGTGAGCTATACCGCTTCGAGCGTCACCGGACAGGCGAGGGCGATGGTCGAGGCGATGGCGGTCGCGAAGGTCTCGCCGGATGAATTCGGCTATGTTGAGTGCCATGGCACCGGCACGATCATTGGGGATCCGCTGGAGATCGATGCTCTCAACGCTGCCTTCCGTAGCCAAACCGACAGGCGTGGGTTCTGCGCCATCGGCTCGGTTAAAACGAATATTGGTCATCTGGAACAGACGGCAGGCGTCGCCGCGCTGATCAAGACGGCGTTAGCGCTCAAGAATGGCACTGTTCCCCCCAGTCTCAATTTCAACAAACCCAATCCGAAGATCGACTTCGCCGACAGTCCGTTCTTCGTGAATGTCGTTTGTCGCGAATGGCTCGGTGGCGATAAGCCGCGGCTGGCCGCCGTGAATTCTCTCGGTCTAGGCGGCACCAACGCCTTTGCTGTTCTCGAAGAAGCCATCGAGCCCGCTAACGCTGATCGTTCCAACGAACCGCCGCTGCACCTCTTCACGCTCTCGGCAAAGACCGAGAAAGCGCTGCACGCGTCGATCGAGCGTCACCTTGCTCACCTTGATGCAGCTCCCGACACCGCGATCGCGGACATCTGCTTCACTTGCGCCAGCGGGAGAGCCCACTTCGCCCGGCGCTTCGCTGCCGTCGCTGGTTCGACGGCGCAGCTGCGAGGTGCGCTGGCCGACGGGCTCGGATCGCAAGCGGCGGATGGCTCAGCACCGGATGTGCCCGAAAAGCGGCGGCTCGCCTTTCTCTTCTCTGGCCAGGCGTCGCAATATGCCGGCATGGGGGCAGAACTCTATCGGCATCAGCCGGTATTCCGCGCGGTCGTGGATCGCTGCGCTGAATTTCTGCGTGATCGTTTGGCGCACCCGTTGCGGGATGTACTTTTTGGCGCGGAAAGCGCAGGCGCGTTGATCGATGAAACCGCTTACACGCAACCAGCCCTGTTCGTGATTCAGGTCGCATTGGTCGAGTTGTGGCGCGCCTGGGGTATCGTTCCGGATGTCGTGCTGGGCCACAGCGTCGGCGAGTTTGCGGCGGCTTATTGCGCCGGCGCCTACACGTTGGAAGAGGGGCTTGCGCTGATCGCCGATCGTGCAGCTCTCATGCAGGCCTTGCCGCGTCACGGCGCCATGGCGTCCGTCTTCGGCGACGAAGCCACCGTGGCGATGGCGATCAAGCGACAAGGAGCCAATGATGTCGCCATTGCCGCGGTGAACGGCCCACAGCAAGTCGTCATATCGGGCAGGCGTGAAGCCGTGCATGAGATCGTGGCCGATTTCGAAGGACAGGGCGTCCGGTGCCAGCCGTTGACCGTTTCTCACGCCTTCCATTCATCATTGATGCAGCCGGCTGTGGAGAGGTTCAAGTCTGTCGCCGCGGCAATAGGCGCGCGGGCACCGAAGATCGCCTGGATCTCCACGGTGTCTGGTACTGCTGTCGATCAGCCACCTGATGCCCGCTATTGGTGCGACCATGCCCTTCATCCGGTCCGTTTTGCCGATGGCATGAGGACGTCGGGAGAAATGGGTATCACCGACTTTATCGAGATCGGCCCAGGCAGCACGTTGCTCGCCTTGGGCCAGCGGTGTCTGGGGGCCGGCAACGGGCAAACCTGGCTTGGTTCACTCGGCAAGCGTGGCGAAGACTGGCGCGTTTTGCTGTCGAGCCTCGGTCGGCTTTATCGGCGCGGATATGAGATAGATTGGGATGCGTTCAATCGCCCTTATCAGCGGCGTCGCGTCTCGCTGCCGACCTATCCTTTCGAACGCCGGCGGTTCTGGCTGGATAGTGATGGGGTGTCGCGATCGCTGACGCAGGTCGCGTCTGCCGACATCGGCCTGAGCGGCGCGCGCATTCGATCACCACTGCCGGAGATCCAGTTCGAATCCTGCTATAGCCTGCAACGCTTTGGCTATCTTACCGACCATCGCATCTACGGACTGCCCGTCTTGCCGATGACTGCCGGACTGGCAGCTTTGCGCGAGGCGGCATCGCAGCATTTCGGCACCCCCAAGGTGACAATTGCCAATCTCCAGTACCACGAGGCCATGGTGTTGCCGGAAATCGGCGATCGCATCGTACAAATAATCCTGACGCCAGTGGATCAAACGACCGCTGAATTCCACTTGGCAAGCGTCGCTACGGATGCGGAAGCTGCTTGGCGCTCCCACATGATTGGTTCGGTGCGCATTGATACGTCGGAGCGCATTCACGAGACTGGAGTCCAACTCGATCGCGTAAAGCTGCGCTGCCGCGTTGTTGTTCCGATCGACCGCTATTATGCGACATTGGACAAAATGGGGCTCGAGTATGGCCCCTCGTTTCGCGGCATCGAGACGATGTGGCGCGGCAATGGCGAACTGCTTACGCGCGTCCGCCTGCCTTCGCATTTGACGGTCGACGCCGCGTTAGACCTTCATCCAGCGCTCCTAGACTCCTGTCTGCACGCATATCCGGCTCTGGTCGACGCTTACAGCGAATTTGAATGGGAGCCGGAGGAGCTGCGACGTACCCATTTGCCCATCGGTATCGAACGCTTCCGCAGCAACGGCGGCGGCAGTGGATTGCGGGAGGTCTGGGTTCACGCTGCGCGACGACACGGCGAAGGTGATCAAGAAACATTCACGATCGATATCGCGATCTACCGCGATGACGGCGGCTGGGTCGCCGCTATCGAAGGATTGTCATTGAAACGTTTGCAGCCGGAGGTTCTAAGTCCGCAACCAACCGCGAAACGGGCCGATTGGCTGTATCAGATTCGATGGGACGAACGTCCGGCGGTGCCGGTTCCGTTCGCTGACGACGCCAACGAGCCTGCCGGATGGCTCATACTTGCAGATAGTAACGGCGTTGGATCAGCGCTTGCCGACATGTTGAGCCAGCGTGGCCAAGCATGCCGCCTCGTCCATCTGGATGACGCGATCGGTCGAGCGAGCGAACAGACTTGGCGGAGTGCAGGCGATCTCGTCAGCCGCTTTGCGGCGCTGGTCGCCGAGTTGGCGGATAAGTCGACACTCCGCCTGCGCGGCATCGTTGATCTCTGGGCCCTTGATGTTGCAACGGAGGGTCTGACCGTCGATCAACTTGAGGGCGTGCAGAAGATCATTATCGGAGGTGCCCTGTCGCTCTTCCAGGCCGTGATTGAGGCTCGCGGGGGCGCCGATACCGCGCCGCGGATTTGGCTTGTCTCGCGCAACGCCGTCTCGGTCTTGCCTGACGATCCGCCGGCCGAAGCGGCCTGTGCGGGTCTCTGGGGCCTGGGCCGCACCGCGGCCCTCGAACATCCACAGATATGGGGCGGCCTCTTCGATTTGGGCGCAGCACCTGACACTTCGCCGTCGCGCGATGCAGCGGCCTTGTTGCAAGAGATTCTGCATGGCGATGGCGAAGATCAGGCGGCTCTGCGGTCCGGCCGCCGGTATGTCGCGCGGCTCGTACGCATGCCTATGCCTCCCGCGCCCCGGAAAGGGTTCGATGTCGACGGAAGCTACGTGATCACCGGCGGGCTTGGTGCGCTCGCGATCGAGGTCGCAAAATGGATAGTCATGCGGCGCGGGGCCAAACACCTGGTGCTGGTAAGCCGGCGCGGGGAACAGGATTCGAACGCCGTGCCGACCCGCAACATGCTCGCAGCGCTCGGGGCAGAGGTCACAATCCTCAGCGCGGATGTCACCAAGGAGCGCGACGTCCAGGAACTGTTGGACTGGATCGCGAAATCGAACCGGCCGCTGAAGGGCGTCTTTCACTGCGCCGGTCTGCTCGACGACGGCATTCTCATTCAGATGGACTGGCAGAAGTTCCATCGTGTCATGGTCCCGAAAGTCGTGGGTGCCTGGCTTTTGCACGAGCTCACGCGCGACCTCAATCTCGATCATTTCGTGCTTTTCTCATCGGTATTGAGCCTGATGGGCTCCGCTGGCCAGGCCAACTATACCGCAGCGAATGCGTTTCTGGATGCACTCGTAATGCGTCGGCGCAGCCAGGGACTTCCGGCGCTGGCATTGAACTCGGGGCCATGGGCTGAATCGGGGCTCGCGACGGCCTCTGGCGAAAAGGGTCGCGCAATTTGGCGTGCAAGGGGAACCGAGTACATTTCGGCCGCCGCTGGTTGGCAGGCATTCGATGCGCTGGTTGGCAGTGACGTATCCCATGCGGCGATTACGATCACCCAATGGCCGGTATTTCTTCAACAGTTTACGACTGTACCGCGGCTTTACGGCGAGTTGCAGAAAGAGAGCGGTCCGGCCGCCCGTCCCGCCGGGTCGAGTGCTGATGCAGCCACATTGAGATTCCAGCTAAGTAACGCGCCGAAGAGCGAGCGCCAAGGGCACCTCATTGCATTTGTCCGACAGCAGGCCATGACGACGCTAGGACTGACGGAGCCGATTGATGTGACCCAGCCGCTGCGTGAGCTTGGCTTGGATTCGCTGATGTCGATTACCCTCGTGAATCGGCTAGAAGCCACTCTGGGCATCAGGGTTTCGACCGCTAGACTGATTCAGGGGCCAAGCATTGAAGATCTCGTCGATGACACCTTCGCGGAACTAGTGGAAGGAGAAGATGTAGCCAGGGCGGAGCCAGTTGCGGCAGCGCCCCGAACAACTGGCGGCGGTTGGCTCGTGGTTGTTGGCCCCAGAGCCGCGCCTCGTATCCGACTTTTCTGCTTTCCATTTGCGGGCGGCGGCTCAGCCGTTTATCGAAGCTGGGTGCAATCGGTGGATCCGTCCATTGAGGTGATCGCGATCGAACCGCCTGGTCGCTTGAGTCGCATTAACGAGCAACCGATTTCGGATATCGACGAGTTCGTCGACAAGGTGGTTTCGGAGATGCACAATATGCTCGACCGACCGTTCGCATTCTTCGGTCACTGTCTCGGAGGCCTAACCATGTATGAGACGGCGCGCCGGCTGATTCATTCAACGCAGTTTCGGCCGTGCCATCTCTTCGCCTCGGGCGCCCGGCCTCCTGACCAAATCGCCGACGAAGGTCCGTTTGAGGAACGACTTACCGACGATCTGATGAACTTGGCGGAATTCAGGATTAATCTTCCCCCGTTTGCACAGCCCGACGATGTCTTCGCAAAGATCATTCGCCATTTCAACATCAGCGCCACTGAGCAATTGCTGGAAGATCCGGAGCTTCGGCAGATCATGCTGCCCGTAATTCGCGCCGAATTCAAAATGGCGAGTGACTATGAATACGTGTCAGAGCAGCCATGGGAGATTCCCATAACGTGCTTTGCGGCCAGGGGTGATCCCTACGTGTCGCGGCGTCACGCGCTCGGCTGGGGCCGCTTCACGAATTCGCGTTTGCAGGTCCATATCAGGGAAGGAGCTCATTTCGCCGTTGTTGACGACGCGACGTTCATCCACGGTGTAATTAATCAAGAATTATTGGCTCTGAGTCATGTTTAAGATGTTTGCCGGCAGATTTGAGAGGTTCAAGATCTGGGCATAGATTGCCCGCCCAAATATCCACGCGGTTGGACCGCGCTATGCAGGCGATGCGACAGATGAGGAATGGGAGTTGATCACGCCGTTGCTGCCTTCGCCTGCGGAGGAGCGCGCCGGCCGCGCATGAACGCCGTGCCGATCGATGGTGAACGCACCACTCTTCGTGGAGCAGAGCGGTTGCCGCGCGCGCTGCCAAGGATTTTCCGCCCTATACGGTGCAGCCATATTTCCTAATCCGTAGCGAGGCGTTGCGGCATATCAACCACGTGCTGGTGATGCAGGCCCACGAGCAGACGACGATTCAGGCTCTAAGGTAAGGCAAGCCAAGCCAAGCCAAGCCAAGCCAAGCCAAGCCAAGCCAAGCCAAGCCAAGCCAAGCCAAGCTATTGTGCCGTTGCGTGCAGTTGATGGTCTTTGCAAGATTGTAGGAACAGAAAATTGGCAGATAGTTCGCGGGCGTGATAATCCATGAATTGCTGGCCCCCGTCGGGGTCTGAGGCGACGCATACGAATTTATTCAGCGGCGCGTGCGGACTTGC
>Ga0193724_1000196_pt1 | contig 15099 bp, 25 predicted proteins | sample H2a1metaG_FD_146005 | JGI IMG/M metagenome (GOLD analysis project Ga0193724, IMG submission 146005) | Soil microbial communities from a riparian zone of the East river system, Colorado, United States - H2a1 | ecosystem: Environmental > Terrestrial > Soil > Riparian zone | place: USA: East River... | reverse complement strand
TATTTATTTTCTGCATGAACATACAAACAGCAACCGATAATTGTTGTCATTAACGAAGCCCATCCCGCTCCGTTCCACCATCTTGAAAAATTAATTGTCATTTATTAACTCCATTTGTTTGCTCGTTTCGCGTGTAAAATATTCCATGCAAGCATCATAGCTAAGAACGATCGTATTTCCCTTGCGCATGTGAGGAATCATCCCCTTACTAACTCGATAATAGATTTCAACGGCCTTCACCCCAAACAGTTTTGCACATTGAGGCACTGAGATCTCACCCTCTTCAAAAAGCGGCTTGCCATTGAATTTACTACGAGTCCTATCGTACTTATGCCCCATGAAGTCGATGTAATCCTCTTCGTAAATATGCATTATTCCTTTTACCTTGTGAAATGGAACCTTATTTTGTATGGCTGTCTGATAAATCGCTGTCCATGCCACATGATATTTGTTCGAGATTTCTCGCAAACTCATTGATTTTTTGCAAACGCTTGTCTCTGTCATCGATTCCTCGTTGTTCTCTTACTGTTACTAAGCCGTCGCTAGCCTTTTCGATAGCTTCGGCAATTTTTTGGCGCGGAACCCTCTTACCGCTCATATACTGATAGAGCGATGAAGGACGACTTCCACACTCCAAAGAAAACTTAACCAAGTCTATTTTATATTTCACCACAAATTCTTTTAGCTTCATAAGTACCTTGAGTTACTCTTTTAGCCGAATAATACAACATGGTTAGGCGTATTTGTCAATGAGATTGGTTGACAAGTTTATCTTTTATAAAATTCTTGTGTTATTCAATTAAGTGAAAATGCATAATTCATCGCATAGCAAGAAAAAACCCTCCACGAACGGGAGGGCGGAGAAATAGACCTAGGTCAAGGGACAGAAAGCAAGTGAGGAGGACACCCGCTTAATCTTATTATAATCGTTTAAGGCATTATTCTTTCAAATAAATATTTTATTTTGATAGTTAATGTGCCATAGATTAAAGAAAACGTAGGTGAAACAATGATAGATGCATGGTTAGAACCCGATGAAGACTTTTTCGAATATCAATCAAAAATAAGCGAGGAAATAAATGACGACGACGAAACTATTGCAATCGACTTCGATGAGCACTTGGACAGAGCGCTACTCGCAATTGAGCGAGCCTTCTGTAGAAAAAACGGACTTTTGTATGGTTGAATGTATGCAGGTGTTTTTCGGAATGAACGATGATTATTCAGTATATCAAGAACTAAACTACTTAATGTAAGGTATTTATGTCAGAAATTTATAAAAAATTAGCACAAGCGCAATCAGAATTCGATGCAGTAGTGTTCGATAAAGTCAATCCTCACTTCAAATCGAAGTACGCGAGCCTCGCTGCCATCAAAGACGCGATCGAACCAGCATTGCACAAGCACGGGTTCACCGTCTTACAGCCTTGGGAATGTATGGAAAATGGGGACGTTAAATTGAGTACTGTTCTTTTACACGAGTCGGGAGAGAAAATTCAGCTTGCATCTTCCATAGTTAAAGGAGGGCGTAAAGATCAAGAAATGGGGTGTTCAGTGACCTATCAGAGGCGATATCAGATCTCAAGTGCTCTGTTCTTGTTTGCGGAAGAAGACGACGACGGAGAAATCTCAGAAGGAAGAATAAGCCCTCCTAAAGATATTAAAAAGGCTGCGCCGAAACCCATTGAAGTTCCTAAGCCAACAATAGCATTGTTCTCAAAGGAACAGGTTGAAGAGGTAAGACGCTTAATAGGAAACTACCCCGAGCTGAAAGAGGAAGTCTTGGCGTTTGCTCAAAAGAATTTGATTCGAGACATCGAAGCTTCAAAATATCCTATCATCTTAAAAATGATCAAGACGAGCATGAAAAACAAGGGAATCGAAATCCCTGAACAAGAGGAGAACATAGCATGATTTACGTAAATTTAGAGCAAGGCACACAAGAATGGCTTGAGTTTAGAAGATCACGAATTGGGGCTTCCGAAGCCTCAATTATTGAAGTTTGTAACCCATGGTGTACACCCAACGATCTTTATTTGAGCAAAATGAATAGTATCGAACAAGCGGATAATCCTGCTATGAAAAAGGGGAGGGCTTTGGAGCCAATCGCAAGAGAGATGTTCATTGCTGAAACGGGGATCTTTGTGATGCCTACGGTTGGAGTAAGTGAAGAGAGACCATGGCAGATGGCAAGCTTCGACGGCATTAGCGAGGATGGTACGATCATCTGCGAAATAAAGTGCGGGGGAGAAGATCTGTATCTCAAAGCTAAGAGCGGTGATATTCCCATTTACTATCGCCTGCAAGTGCAACATCAGATTTGCGTTTCCAAAGCTGTTAAAGCTTTCTATGTGTGCTTTTATGAAGGAAAAATCGCTATAATTGAAGTTAAACCGGATTGGGAATTGATCGAGAAGATGATTGATAAACAGAGCGAATTTATGGAACTCATGCATAAAATGGAACCTCCTCCGTTGACCGATAGAGACTATACCCCGATCGAATCTGAAAGAGGTTCACAAATGCTGAAGGAATATTTCTCTCTTGGGATAGAAGAGAAACGGATCAAAGAACGTAGAGACTTGTTGAAGCAAGAAATCATTGACCTTAACCCTCAGCGAAACTTTATTTTAGATGGTTCTAAGGTTTATCAAAAGACAACAGTTTCTTACAACACAAAAAAAATGGCCGAAGAGGGAATCGATATTTCACGATACAAATCGGTATCTAAACCTTATTGGATGCTAACTTCGCCTGGACGCACGAAAGCTTTGTAGGGCTCAAAAGTGGGCTGTTGTTTTATAGCAGCAGCTCTTTTACGCTCTTCTTTTTTCCTATCATTCCAAGCCCTGCTTCTAGCTCTTGCCTTCTCTCTTTTTTCAGCTAAGGAAGTAAGAAAAGCTTGATCCTTTTCATTTTTCTTTCGAGCATGGTAAGCCCTCAATGCCTTACTGATCTTCTCTCCTTTTTCTTCTCTCTTACTTTCCTCGCATTTTTCAAAAGCATCGGTTCCTTTTACATAAGGATTTTCACCATTCTTCATGCCGTGTGTAAATCGAGCATCATATTCAGTTTCTATTTTATGAAACTCTTTATCATGCCTTTTAACTTCCTTTAAAAACTCTTTCAAAGAATTTTCAGTTAATTCTCTCATAATTGCTTCACACTCATCAACATGTAATTTAATTGATTTTTTGAAATTAAATGATAAATAAATTAATGTTATATTTGTAATTATAACCGCTAAAGATAAAATCATCTTAGAGAAATCCTCTTGTCATTGGGGGTTTTTCCGATCAACTCAATTGGCACGTTGCAATGAGAGCGAGGCTTATCAAAGTCGAAATAGATTTGGCGATCCGGCTTGCGAGGAGTATGAAACTTCATTCGGATGATCTCATTTTTAACCCACTTGGTTTTATGCGCCCATGTGTATGCACAGATCTCAGCCTTTTTGATTTGATAGTTTAAAAAGTTTTCCTCTTCATGGTCAAGGAAGCCGTCTTTCAGAATCTCTTGCAGTATAGGAATATATTTTGATCCAGGGAAGTTTACGGCCTCTTTATAGTTCTCGAGAGCTTGGACTTTCTTACGGTGGACAAAGAAGGAAGAAAATTTGTCCTTGAATTCATTAAACTTTAGCTTAAAATAGGATTTACGCATACAACACCTCTGTTAGTGCGCAAGATGGTACTAGCATGAGTTTTTTTTACGCAATCTTAAATTTACTAGAGTTAAATCGAACGATCCGAATAGGATCTAAATAAAAATGAGCGCTTTCTCGGTCAAAGGAAGAAGCGCCCAAAGGAAAAACCAACGATAACATAACGAAAGTTATCTTATCAAAAGGCCCGAATTAAGGCCAAGGTTTTTCTGATGGGCACGCGAGACGCTCGCAACCTAAAGGAATTCTCAATGACAAATTCAACTGAATACGACGACTTAGACACAATTCAAAGATGCCCTCACGATAAGGAAAATCCTTACGTCATGGTGAGCCGTGATCTTGTAAGGGAAAAATCCTTATCTCCTGAATGCCGGTGGCTTTTAATTTATCTTCTTTCCAACGATTCCTCTTTCAAGATCAAGATCAAAACAATTATTAATCACCTCGAAGGGCATAAAGGCTATGGTAGGGATGGGGTTAGAAAAATGATCCAGCAATTATGTGAAGAAGGTTACATGAAGAGAGTGCTGGTTATGAAAGGAAATTTGAATAATGGATTCAAATATTATATTTCTGAGACCCCTAAATTCAAAGAATGTATATCTAATTTAAAGAAAATTCTCCGACGGACTGATTTTCAGGGCCCCGAGTTTCAGGCGTCTGTAGATCAGGCGCTATTAAGAAAGAACAAGTCTTCTTCTTACGAAGAAGACATATCTAAAGAAACAACAACATTGGTTAACCAAGAGCCTAAAGCGCCAAAATCTAAAAAACAAAATGATGATGTTTCTTCAGAAAATCTCATGAAGGCATTGAAAGATGCCAAGAAGGTTGAGCGAGCATTGGCTTATTGGTGTAAACATGAAGAGTGGGTGAGGAAGAAGGCTTCTAAAAGCTTGGTAGGCTTCTTAGTGGATTTGGTGAGGAACGATCGCGATCTCATTGAGAATGGGCATTTAACTTTGAGGGGAGTTTCGGAAGAGTGGGCTAAGACGCTTGCGAAGATGTACGGAGAGAAATATAGGTTCGAGGCTTGCAAGGACGGGATTGTTTTCATATTCCCTGGGGGAAGAGGCCACTATGAGATAAATTATAATGAGGAAGATTTTAAGCAGAAAGTTTTGGGAAGGTTTGAGAAAATGGGATTGATCATTGACACCCTTGACGCTTAAGACTTGCACACTTTGTAAAGAAGAGATACCAAACTATCTCATGGCATGGTCTAAAACGCGTTGTAAGTCATGTATGGCTGCGTTAAAGAGAAAAGAGAGATCTAGACAAGGCTCAGACCCCTCGAAGCGCTGGAGAGTGTTTAAATGGGCTTGGTGACGATTTTACTAGAAAGCGTAGCTTTGTAAACCTCGTAGCCATCAGTTACGGAAACGCAGATTGTTTCATGTGCAACATTATCATTGGGGGCGAATTTATACATTGCAGCGGAGACGATCTTAATTATTGCGTAGCCAAATTCCTCGCAAGGGATTTTGTCTTTCCATTTATCGCTGAATGTTCCGAAGTCTTTAATAAAGTCTAAGTAGTCTTGATCTTTCATGTTATTCCACCATCTCCACAATATCTTTTTCTAATTCATTAAATTTATCTTTATAATCACTCACTGATTTGCCTCATTTTTTTGTATAAAATCCCAAACTTGTTGATAAATAACCTCGATCGCTCTCTGTTGAGCAAGCTCGATCACCTGATTTATTGTCGGCACTTCCTCCATCTCTTCTAAAGCCTCTTGTATGTAATTTGAGGCATAGTCTTTTTTAGCCCACTCGAAAAGATCGTTGGAATAAATATCTGCTTGAATTTCATTGACTGCTCCCCAATATAAGGCCTCACAATCGCACTCTTTAAGACGCTCAAACGCGAAATAAATCTGCTGATAAATCCAGTCGCAAGGAAAAGCATCATAGAATTCATTCAAATGAATTTCTCTAATTAGATTTCGTAAAACATCGGGAACGCCTGCATCCTTCAAGCATGAGAAATGATCGCCGTTAGCTCTAATTCTTACTTCAAAATTATCCGTGTAATCTTTCATACTAAAGTGCCTCTTGTTAAAATTAAAAAGCGCAAGACATCAGCCTTGATTGCTTGCTGCGTGAATGATCGAGACGGCCAGTTATAGTAACCAACCGTCCATTTGAATTGATGGATTGAAAGATGTTTCATATTGTAAACCTGTGTTCGGGATTGAATTCTTTAACCATTTTGAGGGTTATTTTTCCCCAGCATATTCCAAATTTATCCGATCTAACTTTAGACATTAATGACCAGGCTTTCATAGAAGGTAAGCCCTTAGATTCGTTGTAGTGTTCATTGTAGCAAGGTTCAAAGTTGGCATTGTGACTATTGAACATATCTATGTGTTTTTGAGTGATCTTCATTCTTAATCCCTGAGTTGTGCATTTACTATGAGATGAATTATGCATGATGTCCGAATTTAAACCAACACTAGACTTTATTTTAATTTATTGGTATGGGTGAGATTAACGATTAAAGAAATAGGTTTGCAGATATATGGCTAATGAGATACAGCTTAGAAAGAAGGCTGAAATCATAGGAAAACCGAAAGGGCCGAAGCCGATTAAAATTGATGAAGCTAAGGTTTATGAGCTTGCAACTTATCACTGTACAACGGGTGAGATTGCGAATTTATGCGGATGTAGTGAGACGACTCTTAATCGCCGATACGCGCACGTTATTTCTAAAGGTTATGATGATTCCAAGAAACAGCTACGTAAAGCTATGATACGCAGTGCTTTAAGTGGCAACGTGATTATGCAGATCTGGCTAAGCAAGAACTGGCTTGGCTTCAAAGAACGACAGCCCGATGAAGCTCCGAGCACGGTGATCAACATTCAGATGAACGATATCCCTTAGAGGCGAAGCGATGAAGCTAGGAAGGCAGAAAGTTAGGCGCAAGCGCACTTACGCTCCGCAGGTGCCTCAAACGGTTATTGAGATTCAGGGGCAGCCGATAGATTATAAGGACATATGGAGCAAGATCGAGCAGGGCTTGAAGGGTTTAGACGGCGAGCCGGAAGAGCTGTTAGTATTCAAGGCCGAGGTTGATGAATACACACCGAGCAAGTTGAACAAATGATCAAGGTTCTTTCAAAGAAAGATTACGCAATGATCAAGCCTACCCGCGAAGATAGCCATTGGGAAGGCAAACACTTTTGCAATTGTCGCACTCGCAATATTCGGCGATGGCTAGGAGTTAAACGCTATGGACACAACGATGTACCCAAACACCACTTGGAACCCACATGAGCGCAAACGCCGACTGTCTGAGTGTGATTATGAGAATGACTCCATCTCAACGCACACACGTACATACAAAGTGTATGGAGAAGCTACCACTGCATTTATCTCAAAAGGTGGGTTCACTTTTCGCGATGGCTCAACGAGTATGGCAAATGAAACGAAACATGAACGGGGGAAAACCCTATGAAGGAGAAAACCTCGATGATTGAAGTTGTGCTCAAGCCGTGCCCTTGGTGTGATAAGACACCAGAGCTGAAGTTACCTTATAATGGAGACACTTGGATATGGACCGTAGCTTGCAATAATTATGATTGCATGATGAAGCCCGTTAGCCCTCATGTCTCGATTAGAAAGACTACCAAGGGGAGCGTTGAAGGTATCGCTAATAAGCTTAAGGCTCTATGTGAGCGCTGGAATAAGGGTAATCCTCGCATCGCAAGAGAGATGAAACTTGTTGATCTTTCCAAGATAGGTATTAAACTAAACTTTAACTATAGGGTTGAGTCTCATGTGTAAATCTGATTTGAATAAGATTGAGGCGATGGCCTTCAAGGTTATCGAAGAGATCTCCATGAGCGATGTCGTAAGCTCTAAAGACAACTGGCGTTGCCCTTTCTGCCGTTCCGTTCACTTCTACAGATCTCGCAAGCATTACCTATGCCAGGATTGCGACAGCGCAGGTGACGTTATCTCTTACACAATGAACGATCAGCAGTGTTCGATGAATGACGCGATTGAGAAGCTTTACAAGCGCATTCTGAGTGATTCTAATGCGTAGGCATGAACTATACAGTCCTCGGCCTAAACCCTCAAAGGAGATTGCCCTAACGATTCCTCATAACTTTTCATGCCGTCCTTACCAACGTGCATTCTTCAAGGCCATGTCGGAAGGTAAGAAGAGAGCCGTCTTAGTATGGCATCGTCGAGCCGGAAAAGAGAAAGCTTGCTGGAACTATATGATCATGCAAGCCGCGAAAAAGACCGGTACTTACTACTACTTTTTTCCAACATTCTCGCAAGGAAGGAAAGTTTTGTGGGATTTTATTGACAAATCGGGCTTTAGGGTGTTAGAGCATATACCAACAGAGCTACAACAAGGTGGGCGCAATGCCACCGAAATGAAAATTAGGTTAAAGAATGGTTCCCTTATTCAAATTATTGGTACTAATAACATTGATTCTATTGTGGGCACTAACCCTATTGGTTGTGTGTTTAGTGAATATTCCCTTCAAGATCATACTGCTTGGACTCTCATGCGTCCGATTCTTGTTGAGAATGGTGGTTGGGCGGTTTTCAATTTCACACCGCGAGGCCAAAACCACGCCAAAGACATTTATGAAATGGCTTCATCGAACGAAAGCTGGTTCTCACAACTCTTAACCGTAAAGGACACAACTGATCATGACGGAAACCCGATTATTACGGAAGCAGATATTCAAGCCGAGAGAGAAGCGGGAATGTCTGAGGACTATATCCAACAGGAATTCTACTGCTCATTCACCCTTGGAATCGAGGGATCTTACTACGCCAAATCGATTCAGTTTGCAAGAGAAGAAGATCGTATATGCAATGTGCCCTGGGATCGCACTCAGCGAGTCTATACGGCATGGGATATCGGGTATGGCGATTCCACTGCTATTATATTTTATCAACTCTGTGGACAAGAGATTCATATCATTGACTATCTCGAACATCACGGAGAAGGATTGCCATTCTATGCCAAGGCTCTCACAGACAAACCATACATTTACGACGCACATTATGCGCCTCATGACATCGACTCACACGCCTTTAGCAGTGGCATGTCAGCCAGAGAGGTTGGAATTGGACTCGGACTTCGTTTCATTCCATTGCCTACCCTTAAGATCAAAGTTGAAGACGGCATCGAAAGCCTACGCGGTATTTTTCCGCGTATTTGGATCGATGCAAAAAAATGCAAAGGCCTTATCTCTGCCCTCGAGAACTACCGAAAAGAGTACGATAAAGACAAATCCTGTTACAAATCGCGTCCTCTCCACGATTGGGCATCGCATGGCGCAGATGCAGCACGCTACCTTGCAATCGCAATTAAGACGCGCACAGAAGGGATTAAGGGAGTATCTAATGAAGAAGCTGAACGGCTAATGGATAAATATCAACCAAGGTTTAATTAATGTGCTGTAAAAATAAATTAGTATTTAAAAGGTGTTTGCCATTAATAACAAATAAAGATTGGATAGTTAATCTTAAAACAAAGAAAAGGAATTTTATAATGAGTTTATTTAGAAAAAACAAAGAATTATATGATATAAAAGAAAGATTAGATCAATGTGAATGGAAATATGATGGCCTAAAATATGAGTATGAAAAAATTCAAGGTGAAATTAAAAAAGTTAGATTAATATCTAATATCTATCCTAATGAATCGATTCATCCAATGAGTACAGATTATAAAAAAGACAGAGAGCGTTTAGAATCAACGGGTTACACCATGCAAGGTTGTGTTGATAATTATGAAATTTGGGTAAATAAAGGGGTTAAAAATGGATAATTGCGAATTGTTTTTTAGGATTCCAGGTGCTTTGAAAGCTAATAGGTGCTTTTCAACAGATGGTTTTGGTCAAATTACTATAGTTCATGGAAGAAAAGAATTAGTAGCCCAGATGGGATCAGTTTCAAAATATGAATGGGATATTAAACCAAGGTTTTTCACATTTCCAGATATGCAAGAAGTATGCGAAACCGAGATTACGATAGTAGTTAGGGATGAATAATGCCTAAATCTACCGTAACAACGCCCGTTCCGCCTTTAACTCGGCCACGGGCTTGGCCTAACCCGCAGATGACGTTGCCTCAAAGAGCGCCAAACATGCCATCGGTAAACAAACCGCCTCCAATTTTCCCTGTTTCTAGAGGTGGTGGGGGAAATCCGTGAGTGATAAGGGCTGGGAATTAGGAAAAGCTCATGCGCATAAAGGTGTTGATTACGAAGAGGGTCAATGCCTTCCTTGGGATGATCTTAGCTATGCAGACCGTTTAGAAATAACAGGATTTATCTTTGGGAAGATCACGGCCTCCCCATGTTGTTCATTCAGGCGCTTGATTTATTCTAGGCTTGGATTCACGGGAGATGCTTATTGCCCTTTGTATAGTGCAGGTGGAATGCAGATAACTAATGCAATACTTGACGCAAATTTAGATGAAGAAGCATGCAAATAAATCTAATACCTCTATGTGAAGGTGAAGATCCGCCGGCTCAAATGTTAACAAGAAAAACTCACAATGTGAATGGACGTGTAGAGCACGAAGCAATTTTGAAAAGTGCATATAAATGTGCAGAGTTAGGAGTAGATCAAATGTATGAGACCTTAATTTATCTAAAAAGATGGGGAGGGTGGCTTGCAAATAATTGATGGAATTCCGGTTTGGGGCGATCCCGATCTTGAAACAATAGCTCAAATGCAGAATGCAATGAAATACGATGCAGCTTACGGGGCATTGATGGCTGATCATCATCTCGGTTACAGCGTTCCAGTCGGGGGAGTAATCGCTTATGAGGGCCGGATCTGTGTCAATGGCGTTGGCTTTGATATTGCTTGTGGTAACAAGGCGGTTAGGCTCGATTGCTCGGCCGACGAAGTTAGAAAAAATATTTACAGAACGATGAACGAAGTCCAAAAGCACATAAACTTTGGAATTGGGAGAACGAATGAAGAAAAGGTGGATCATCCAATCTTTGACGAGCCAATATGGAGTGAAATTGAAATACTTAAAAATCTTAAGGATAAATCTTTGGCGCAACTTGGGACAGTTGGATCAGGAAACCACTACGTGGATATCTTTACCGATGAGCTTGATCGTGTTTGGATTGGGTGTCATTTTGGGAGTCGTGGGCTTGGACATGCTATTGCCACACATTTTTTAAAAGAAGGAGGAGGAAAGGATGGAATTCATGCAGACCCGGTGCTTTTTAGTGACGACACAGACCTCGGACGAGAATACCTTGCGTGCATGGAGCTCGCTGGACGATATGCATATGCGGGGAGAGACTGGGTATGTCAACGCGTTGCGAAAATTCTCAGGGGAAACATTATCGACGAAGTTCACAATCACCACAACTTCGCTTGGAGAGAGAAGCATTTTGATAAAGATCTCTGGGTCGTCCGAAAAGGTGCCACACCTTGTTTTCCAGGTCAAAAAGGCTTTGTTGGAGGATCTATGGGAGAAATATCAGTTATTCTACAAGGAAGAATGCCAACAATTTCTACACAATCCTTACATATACTGTCACTTTTTAGCACAATCCACGGTGCAGGACGTTTTATGGGAAGAACTCAAGCCAAGGGAAAAAGAGATAAAAGAGGAAATACCATTAAAGAAGGGCTGGTTTCTAAAGAAGCGATGCGAGAATGGATCGAAAGAGAAGGCATCGAACTCAGAGGCGGAGACGTCGATGAATCTCCACACTGCTATAAGCGAATTATTGACGTACTTAAATTCCACTCCGAAACCACCCAAGTCTTGCACGTGCTCAAACCAATAGGCGTTTGCATGGCAGGCGGAAATATTTACGATCCGTATAAAGATTAATCTTACATAAGTGGCTGATCTGAGAGGCGAGATTGGACTGATCAACCAATCTTTATGTTGGACAAACAATCCAACTTTATGTAAGTAGCCGTTTTAAAACCCGGTTAGATGTACGTCGTGAAGGGTAAACATCATTAAATACCTGACACCATGAGAAAATGGCTGAGTGGCTTAAGGCGACCGCAGTAGAATCGCTGTCATTTGCTATCCACATGCAAATCGGTATGGCTTGCCCACGTTTGATGGGGAACAGGCTATCGTAGGTTCAAATCCTACTTTTCTTAAGGTATTGGCGCATGGCCACATTAAAAACATGCAAGCACATCGTATAATGTTTATTACATCTGCCTGATACGTGGGAGATCCTAGGTTAGATTCCTGGGTGTGTTTATTCCGGAAGGCAGTCTTACCCAAAGATTGCAAGCGCGAGAAGGCTTGGGAGTGACACTCTAAAAGTCATCCCGTCAAGGATGTGGTGTAGCGGTAGCATGCTCGGTTTGGAGCCGACAGGTCGGGGGTTCAAATCCCTCCATCCTTAAATTAACAGGAGTTTTACATGATAAAAGCATGTGCAAAGAGATTAGTGGTTTCAGAGATTGAAGAACAGGAAGAAAGAAAATCTGTTCTAATTATCCCCCAAAAGAGGGATCAAGTTAGAGCATTCGTCATAGCTATGGGTTCAGAGGTTGATGATGAATTAGAAGTGGGAGATGTTGTCTATTTACCCACAGATACGGGAATTCACATCGATATAAATGGAGAAAAATATCTTTCCATCAGCGAAAACCAAATCTTAGCAGCCTTCAAGGATAAATAATGGGAAGATCAGTAATCACACCTAGACCTCCAAAGCCCAATAATTCGTTCCCGCAAGGACCATATTTGCCTCCTCAACAACTTCCAAACAACCCAGTGAGGAAATAATGCCAGTATGCATCCCAATGCCTCCTAGACCGCCTCAGAGATCGCCGGTCTCACCCATGGCTACCAATAGTCCAATGAACCCAACAACGCCACAGCCGCGCATTCCAGTACCTCCAGGAGAACATCCACCAAAGAGACCCTAATGCATTGTTTAAATAAAGTAATAAATTTAAAAAGATTTAGTGACCAATTCGTAAGATCGATTGGTGAAAATATTGGTCTTTATACTTTATATGATATTTATAAACAGAAAGGTATATCTAGTATGGAACATATAGAGATTTGGGTTTTACGTGAATGTATTAATGGTATAACTAATAATGAAGAAATTGAAAAAGATGTGGAAGGCATTTCACTCACATTTCAAGGCCAGTGAAATTGTTTACTTAAATAATTATCAAATAGAAGTTTTAAGTATAGAAGAATGCTTTAACTATTTGGATAGCAATAGTTTAAGTATTGGATCAGGTAATTTGATTGTTAAAAGAATATTAAGATTGATATTAGAAAAGGTGAATAAAAATGAGACATGTAGTTCATAAATGCGCATATAATAATTTCAATAAAATATATCCATTTAGTCAAGAAATGGATTCATGCCGATGTGAAAATGTATCATGCATTTGTAGTATCTGCATATATGAAGAATTAGCTCTTAGCCAATTAATGAAAACGTATAAAAAATGAAACATGAGTGCCCTGATTGGGATTTTTTAGAAATAGATGAGACAATGATTGAATATGAATTATGTTTATGTGAGGGAAAATGACATATTTTAAAATTAATAGTATTTATAAAAGAAACATGACAGAGACAGATCCAGTAACAGGAGAATTGAAATTCGTTGATAAAGGTAAAAGTGGTAATAAATTAATATTAGGGAATTTTGCTTGTGAAGAATTTAACAACATTAAGCGATGGCGAGTCGATGAAAAAATTGACGGCACAAATATTCGGATCATGTATCGAGAGGGAGAAGTGTCATTTGGCGGCCGTACGGATAGCGCTCAAATCCCCGCACATCTGTACAATTATCTATCAAAGACATTCACTATCGACAAGTTGGATAAGGCGTTTCCTAGGGAAGGTGAAACAATGGAATTTCCAAATGTTACGATTTTCGGTGAAGGATATGGGCCTAAAATTCAAGAACCGATGGGTAGCAACTATCGCCAAGATGTTTCATTCATCTGCTTTGATATAAAAATATTAAATTGGTGGATAGATCGTGGATATGTGCGTCATCTTTGTGGAGAGTTAGGAATCGATTGCGTTCCTGAGATAGGAATCATGACAAATGAAGAGATCTTTGATTTTGTGGGTACACTGCCATTAAGTCGAATCAGTAAGGTTCCTCAGATGATGGAAGGGGTCATTTGCCGACCTGAACCATTGGTTCTATTTAGAAATCAAAATCCTTTAATATTTAAACTTAAATGCAAAGACATAATTAAACTAAAGGATACTGCTTAGTGAGTTGTGACATAACAGTGATTGTTAAAGGAGAAGATTCAACCTATAGAAAGAAATATCTGCATTACGAAGAAGATGGAACGATTTTATTATCTAGAGATTCAATAGTTTTAAATAATTATGTTGAAGAATGTAAGTTAAATTCTTCAATTAATACTGATTTAATAGATGCGGTTATTGTTAAAACTGAAATGATTTGGTGATGTTATTAGCGAGTGGTTGTTAATTTATTATTTGATATAATCAAATTATAAGTTAATAAGAGGTATTCATGGCAAGTCCCATGAGCGACTATTCGTACTCTCAAGATTCCAAAGATTTTTTATTTGATTATAAAAAGAAGATAGCGTCAGATCCGAGATTAGAATTCCATCAGGACATTGTCCAGGATTTCGGGGAAAGTTACGAACGAGCCTATCAACTTTGGAACACGTACTATGCAGAAGCTTACAAAGATCTGTCTTACTATCTTGGGAATCAATGGTCACTTGAAGAACTGGCATATCTCAACAATCAGCGCAGATCTTCTTTCACGTACAACAAAATTAGAAGGATCATCAATCTTATCCAAGGCTATCAGCGAAAGAATCGCATGGCCAGTATCATTTCTCCCGTTGAAGACGCTTCAAAAGATACAGCAACAATCCTCTCGGATGCACTTCAGCACGTCATGGAGTCCTCCGATGGATACTCGATCATATCGGATGCATTCAAAGGTGCCCTCACCACTGGAATCTCCTTTGTCTCTCCTTACGTCGATTACAGGGACGACCCCATATCAGGCGATATTAAGTTTCATCTGGATGAATGGAACGCGGTAATTCTTGACCCGTTTTTTACAAAAAAAGACTTATCAGATTGCGGATTTGTCTCTCGTAGAAAGTTTTTAGGACGCACTCAAGTGATTTCGCTTCTGCCGGAAAAAGAAGATGTGATTAATTCTCTTCCATGGGGATCGCGCGATGATAAATTCACCTATATGCCTTATGCAAGGCAATGGGGGATGCAAAAGTTACTGAATTATACAGAATACTGGCGAACACGTTGGGAGACAAAAGATGTTCTTGTTGATATGGAATCCGGTGAGACTCGCGAATGGGACGGTGATAAGAAACGCCTCAGAATGTATCGTGAGGCATTCCCACAAATTAAAGTTATCAAAAAACCCGTAAAAAGCGCAGAACTCGGA
>Ga0193724_1000195_pt1 | contig 15104 bp, 13 predicted proteins | sample H2a1metaG_FD_146005 | JGI IMG/M metagenome (GOLD analysis project Ga0193724, IMG submission 146005) | Soil microbial communities from a riparian zone of the East river system, Colorado, United States - H2a1 | ecosystem: Environmental > Terrestrial > Soil > Riparian zone | place: USA: East River... | reverse complement strand
ATGTGTTGCTTGTCGGTGTCGATGAAGATCAGGTCGAACGGGCCGCGCCGCTCGGCCGAGATCTTCGGAAGTGCTTTCAAAGCGTCGCCGATTCGGACGTCGACGAGGTCTCGCAGTCCCGCGCGCGAGATATTTTGCTTCGCGACCTCCGCGTGCTTCGGGTCGACCTCGAGCGTGATCAAACGTCCGTCCGCCGGCAATGCTCGAGCAAGCCAGATCGTGCTATAGCCACCCAGAGTTCCGATCTCGAGGATCGAGCGAGCCCCAACGATTTGGGCGAGCATCTGTAACAGCTTCCCCTGATTCGGCGAAACAGCGATCGCAGGCAGTCCCGCGGCTGCACTGGCTTCGAGCGCCGACTCCAGGATCGGATCGCTCGGGATTAGCCTGTCGGAGAAGTACCGATCGACCTCCGTCCATCGATCTTCACCCATTCGCGGCGCCGTACTCCTCGCGGTAGAACTTGAGCAGCTCGAAGAGATACGCGATTCCAAGCGGTCCAAGCAGGACTCCGAGCAAGCCGAAGTATCTCACCCCGGCGAAAGCCCCGACGAGTGTGATCATCGGATGAATGTGGGATACCCGTCGGTAGATGAGCGGGCGAATCAGATTGTCGACGTTGCTGGCGATGCCGGCCCCGATAACCAGCATGGTGATGGCGGCGCCGTACCGGTTCTGAACGACAAGCACCAGCGTCGCGGGCAGCCACACCAGCGAAGTTCCGAGCACCGGAAGGATCGAAGCGAAAGCAGTAACGGTTCCCCAGAAAAATGGATTGGGAAGACCGACGATCCAGAACCCGGTGCCGACAAGACTCCCTTGTAACACGGCGATCGATACGGTCCCGAGCAGCGTAGCCTCGGTCACGTTGAAGAACCGGTCGCGCAAGGCGTCGGCGGTGTGGGCCGAGAACGGTATGTACTCCCTGATCGAGCTCCACGTCTTCCCGTCCGAGCGGAGCATGTAGTACAAGCCAAAGAAGGCGATGACGAGATTCAATATTGCCGACGTCGCACTGCCAACAACCGAGAATACCCGGGGGGATATCCACGAGGCGATTGCGCCGCTCGCGTTCGCCAGCTCCTCGCCCACCTGGAAGTCGCCGATGCGAAGCTGGGCAATTCGCGCGAAAGCGTCGCTGCTCTGCAGGGTATGCAGCGCGTCCGGCGCTTGAGCGATCACCGCGCCAATGAGCCAGCTGAGTGGCAACGCGATTATGACCAACGCGACCGTAAGGGTTATCGCGGCCGCGAACCCCGGTTTCATCACGCGCTGCAAGCGCTCGTAGGGCTTGACGAAGATTACATAGAGAACGGCAGCGCCCAGGAGTCCGCTGAGAAATGGTGAGACAGCCATGAGAACAGCGACTGCAAGCACCAGGATGAGAAGCCCCGCGCGATCGCGCGGTGTTTGGAGAAACGTCATCGGTCGGCTGCCGGGTTTGTCATAACGATCCTCTTTGTCATAACGGTCTAACGTACGGTTGAACCACCGACCCAGCCACCTGGTCGACCTTCACTCTCGCTCCTTCTGCGCGCCGAGGAATTGCTGGTAGTCGCGCTTGACCTGACTCTCGTACGATCGGCCGAAGTCGATGAGCCTTTGCTTCCACCCGTTTGCCCCGGCGAAGGCGATGAGATCGTCGGCGGTTGCCGACCCCTGTCGGCCACTGCTTCTGAGTTGGGCCCACGCGGTCACCCGACCCATCGACTTCGCCGCCGAGCGAAGATGGCGGTGATCGCCTCTCGCGTCGTCGAGTGTCAAACGATCGCTGCTCGGCTGAAGCTCGCGGAGCACGTAACCACCCCGTCCGATTTTTTTCGCATGCAGCATCGCTGGAGCTATCGCCTGCATGCGATGCTGAATGGCCACGACCCGATCGGCCTCGCTCTTCCATGCCGGCTGCCGGAGCTTTTCGAATCTGGCCAGAGTCGAAGGCGTCGCCTCCTTGGCATCGAGGATGGCGTTGCCGTCGCGATCCCCTCGCACCAACACGATATATCGCTCGAGCCCGAGACTTCCCAGCCCCGCTACTCGGCGCGCCACATCGAGAACCCGGAAGAAGTCGGGGTCAGGCTGCGATTTCGCAAAGTTGTCGAGCCGGCGCGTGACCCTCGTTCGCTGACTCTCTGTGATCGGTAGTGCCCGCCGGCCATCGACCCGAATGCGTCGCTTCCCCTTCTTCACGGTCGTACGCGAGTTGAGGAGCATTGCTCGCGTCTGCTTGCTCACTCGCCGCAGAAGTGTCCGCACCATCCCCCTCGCTGTAGCGCGCTCGATCCAACGCGCCTTTCCGTCTGCGAGCGCCGTCTGGTACGCGTCCAGAAACGACTTCACGAGATCGTTCGCCTCGGTGCGCGTCAGATCGAGCGATGGGGCAGCGACATACGCGCTCGCCACGAAACGCGCCACCTCCCAGGTCGCGGGAGCAAGCGCCGCCTCGTCGAAGTCGTTCAGGTCGAAGTAGGAGAGACCGTTATCGCCCTGAAAGCTTCCGAAATTCTCAAAATGAAGATCTCCCGAGGCCCAGACCAGCGGGCCGCGCGGCAGCGCGGGACTTCGCGCGGCAACGTCCTCCCAGAAGAGATGAGCCGTACCCCGAAAGAACGCGAAAGGCGACTTGCACATCGCGCGATATTTGAGGGCGAGTCGCTCGGGCTCGCGCCCCGCGTTGTAGCGCTCGATCCTGACTGATGCGTCGCGGGAAAGTGAATCCAAGGGAGTTAATGAATTGAGAGCGCGCTGGAGTATCGTATCGGAGGTCCCCGTTCGCCAGATTCAGGCGCCACCCGCAGTTTTGGATTACACTCCGGAAGTGATCCGGATTCTTGAACGATGCTGCCGCTCGCTCGACGAAGTTCAGCGTCCGAATTTGGCCGGACAAGCACAGATCCGCGTGGTAGGTTAGTGCAATGTCCGTCTCGATAGTTCCCGCCCTGGCAGCCCAGGCTGATGTCTACGCACGCGCGCTCGACGCGCGGGATGCGCGATTCGACGGCGTGTTCTTCGTTGGCATAATCACCACCCGCATTTACTGCCGACCGGTTTGTCCGGCTCGCGTATCGTACCATGACCACCGGCGGTTTTTCCCCTCGGCCGCGGCGGCGGAGCGTGAGGGCTTTCGCCCGTGCATGCGGTGCCGGCCTGAACTTGCGCCCGGGCTCGCACTCGTCGATGCAGTGTCCCGGCTTGCGCGCGATGCGGTGAACCGCATCGCTGCCGGTGCGCTCAACGGCCATTCAGTCGCCGAGCTTGCCCGCGACCTCGGCGTGAGCGAGCGACATCTGCGACGCGCCCTGGAGCGCGAGGTCGGCGCGTCTCCGCTCGAGCTCGCGCAAACGCACCGGCTACTTCTCGCAAAGCGTCTTCTCGCCGATACCGGATTGGCCATAACGCGAATCGCGTACGCCAGCGGATTCCAGAGTCTCCGTCGCTTCAACGCCGCGTTCCGCACCCAGTATCGGATGGCGCCGGGAGCGCTGCGAGCTTCCCCGCGTGGAGGCAGTGGAGAATTGGCGGCGCTGGCCGACGATGCGCCGGTGCGCCTCAGTCTCGCCTACCGTTCACCGTTCGCGTGGGATGCACTGCTCGCGTTTCTCGCGCAGGACGCTGTCGACGGGATAGATCTTGTCGATGGAGGCCGTTACGGGCGAACGGTCGAAATCGATGGTCACACCGGCTTTGTCTTCATCGAGAATGCGGGAGCGCGGGGAGGTAGGCGAGAGACGGCGCCTGCGACTGCCGGTTTGCGGCGCGCCCGGCGTCTGACGAAAGTATCCACGGGTAACGTCAGCGTCGCGATCTCCCCGTCGCTCGTTCCCGCGCTCATGCCGCTGCTGGCGCGTCTTCGATTCCTGTTTGACCTTGATGCGGAGCCGACTGTGATCGACGCGCATCTGCGGCAGGGAAGTCTCGGCGGGCTCATCGCGAGGCGACCAGGCGTGCGCATTCCCGGCGCATTCGACGGGTTCGATGTGGCACTTCGTGCGATCCTGCGGGGGCGTGCGCGAAGTGGTCGAGTTGGCGCGGCGTCGAGTGATCCGGCTGGCCGTGTTGCCGCGGCACTGGGAGAACCGATCGCGACGGGGATTGCCACGTTGTCTCGACTCGCACCGACCGCGGCTCGCGTGGCCGACGCTGGAGTCGCGAGGCTTCAATCGCTCGGCGTTCCGCGCCGGCGGGCGATCGCCGCGATCGCGGTCGCCGCGCTGGTCGCAGATCGAAAGGTCGCGCTGTCGCCCGGTAGCGATCCAATCGAGACACGACGACTGCTGACGGAGATCGATGGGATTGGCGAGCAGCTCGCGCTCGTGATCGTGATGCGCGCGCTGTCCTGGCCCGATGCGCTTCCGGTCGCCGACCCTGCGCTACAACGCGCCGCGAAGGTCTCTTTGGCCAGCGCACTCGGGGCGTTGGGGGAAGAGTGGCGCCCGTGGCGGACATACGCTGCGCTTCATCTTTGGCTCGAGGACGGCGCGCCGAGATAATTCGAGGCCCGAATCCGGCGTGCGTGCACCGTGTCAACGTTGCACAATGCCATGCGTTCGCCACCAACACCAGCGAGCGCATCCCAAATCCCCAGAATCGAATGCATCGAAATCATATGCCACGTCTGGCACCCACGCGCCTGTGCACGGCTCTACTCGTACGCACGCTTCTGTTTCTACTCACGGCTTTATCGTTGTGGCCCGCGATCGTGGCCCGAGCGCAAGCGGCTGACGATCGGAAACTGTCGTCCCTTGAAAGCACCGTTGATCCGAGCGTCAAACCGGGCGACGATTTCTTTGCCTACGCGAACGGCAGTTGGCTCAAGGCAACCGCGATCCCAGTAGGCAAGGAACGCTGGGGCGCCCGCGATGAAATCAGCGAGCGGACGCGGCAGCGCGTCGCGAAGTTGCTCGACGACGCCAGCACCGCGCCGCTGAAATCGTCCGCGCGCAAGGTAGCCGACTTCCGCGCCGCTTACATGAACGAGGCTGCTATCGAGGCGATGGGTCTTGCGTCACTCAAGCCAATGCTCGATGCCATCGAGCGCATCCAGGACAAGGCGGCACTGACTCGGCTACTCGCCAGCGAAATGCGCGCGGATGTCGATCCGCTGAACTTCGGCGTCTACAACTCGTCGAGCCTGCTGGGATTGTCGGTGGAGCGGAGCACCCACGGCGAGAAGAACTATGTCGCCTTCCTCCTTCAGGGCGGGCTCGGCTTGCCCGACCGTGGGGACTACTTGAGCGATGACCCCCGCATGCAGACTCTGCGTACGCGATACCAGGCCTACGTCGGCCGCATGTTGTCACTCGCCGGATTCGACCGCGCGGACCAGCGAGCCGCAGCGGTGATGGCTCTGGAGACTGCGATCGCGCGGAGCCACGCGACGCCTGATGCATCGGCCAACGATCACAACGCCGACAACCTTTGGACGCGCGCGGATTTCGCGCGAGATGCGCCGGGGATGGACTGGTCCGCGTTCTTCGGCGCGGCAGGCCTGGGAAAGCAGGAGTCTTTCGTAGTCTGGCAGCCCAGCGCGGTGAAGGGCGTCGCCGAGCTGGTCGCGTCACACCCGGTCGAGACATGGAAGGATTACCTGCGCTTTCACATCCTCGACCAGAATGCCGAGGTGCTGCCGCGTCCATTCGTGGAGCAAGCCCTCGCATTGCATGGGTCCGCGGCGACGGCCGCGCCGCAAGGGAGTACGCGAGCCCAACGCGCGCTCGATGCTACTCAGTCGGCGATGAGCGAGCCTCTGGGGAAGATGTACGCCGAGCGTTATTTCCGGCCCGAGCAAAAGGCGCGAGTGCGGACGATCGTGGCAAATGTCACAGCTGCATTCGCCCGGCGGGTCGAGGAGGCAACTTGGATGTCGCCCGCCACCAAGGGTACGGCTCTGGCCAAATTGAAGACGCTCTACGTTGGCGTCGGCTATCCGGAGCAGTGGCAGGACTATTCCGATCTTGTTGTGGACCCAGCGGATCCCGTTGGCAATCTTCGGCGCGTCGGGGACCGAAACTATCGCCGCGCGGTGGCCCGCATCGGTCAGCCGATTGACAGGACGGAATGGCTGATGGCACCCCAGGCGCCTGGCGCGGTTCTGGTGTTCGAGCAGAACGCCTATGACTTTGCGGCGGCGCTGCTGCAGGCACCGAAGTTCGACGAAACTGCATCGGACGCCGCGACGTACGGCGCAATCGGAGCCATCATTGGCCACGATGTCACTCACTTCGTCGACGTGCTGGGTGCGCAATACGATATTGAAGGTCGCGCACGTCGGTGGTGGACGGCGGAGGATTCGGTGCGGTTCCAGGCGCTGGCTGAACCACTGGTGAATCAGTTCTCCGCGTACCGCCCGTTTCCCGACTCGAGCCTCAACGGCAAGCTGACGGAGACGGAGAACATCGCCGATCTTGGTGGTCTTGCCGCCGCGTTCGACGCCTATCGCCTCTCGCTCGGCAGCAGGATCAAGGACAAAGGTTATGTGCGTCAGCACGACCGCGAATTCTTCATCGCGTTCGCACAGAGCTGGCGCGCCAAAATCGGAGAGGGAGAAATGCGAAAGCAGCTCGCCAGCGACCATGCGCCAGAGAACTATCGGGTCGCGACCGTTCGTAACTTCGATGCGTGGTACGACGCGTTCGATGTGTCAAAAGGACAGCGGTTGTACCTGGAACCGAAGGAGCGGGTACGAGTATGGTAGCAGGCATCGGAGACAGCATGCGCGTCACAGTCTGTGAGCTTCCCCACGAGCCCCGAGCCCTTGACGCCGCCTGGGCAGAGTTGTGTCGACACACAGAACGATATGCGTCCGAGCTGGTGCTGCTCCCCGAATTCGCGATGGTCGATCCGGTCTGGGAGGGCGAACATTTCGACCGCACGCACTGGGCGGCAACTGAGAAGCTCAGCGATGCCTGGCTTCAGCGACTGAACGAGCTGCACGCACCTTACGTCGTGGGGACCCGCCCCGTCAGCATCAATGATGGGCGCTTCAACCAGGGATATGTCTGGTCTGCGACTCGCGGCCTCGTACCGCTGCGGCGGAAGTTTTTTCTTCCCGCTGAAGCGGGAAATTGGGAAACGACGTGGTTCGATCGTGGCGACCAGGCTTTTCCCATTTACCAGGCTGGCGCGTTGGCATTCGGTCTCAACATCTGCACCGAGCTGTGGGCACTCGACACCTATGCGGCCTACGCCGCGCGGGGCGCACAGGTGATCCTGTCGCCGCGTGCGACGGCAGCCGCTACGACGGAGAAATGGTTGTCAGTGGGAGTCGTAGCCGCGGTTCGATCGGGCGCATTCAGTCTGTCGTCGAACCGCGTTGACTCGACGGGTGCGTGTGGTGGTGTTGGCTGGATCATCAGCCCGAATGGGGACATTCTGGCGACGACATCCGCGGAAGCGCCATTCGCCACGGTAAACATCGACCTCGCCGCTCCTATCGCCGCTCGCGACCAGTATCCGCGCTACATCTTCGCTGGTAACTCAAATGATCTTCGTTGAGGTGCGGGCAGCGCGATAGTACGCCCACCACAGGTGCGCCGCGGCGCCGCGATACGGCCGCCAGATCTCAGCTAATTGGGCCATCGCCTTCGTCGTTGGTCTGGAGTCGAGGTTGAGTCCGAGCCGAACTGCGTCTTGTAGCGCCAGGTCACCCGCGGGCCACGCATCGGCGTGTCCGAGGCAAAACAGCAGATAGACATCCGCCGTCCACGGACCAACACCGTGTAAGGCAGTAAGGATCTTGTGTGCCTCATCGGCGTCAAGTTCGCCGAGTGCCTCGAGGTCGAGGCGCTTGGACCGGGCCTCCGCGGCAAGCAGCTTGAGCGTTTTTATTTTTGCGGCGGATAGCCCCAGCTTGCCAAGTCGTGCCGCGGTTGCCCCGCGAATGGAGTCGTGGTGAAATGGATCGAACGCTTGGCTCATCCGATTCCAGATCGCATTCGCGCTGGCCGTCGACAGTTGCTGTCCGACGACGATTTGCGCGAGGCCCGCGAATCCCGGGTCTCGGCGGCGCAGCGCCGGCATACCGGTAGCCGCCAGGATGGTGCGAAGCCGAGGATCCTGCTTCACGACTTTGGCGATCGCGCGCTCGAGGTCGGGCTGGGTTTCGAGGCGGACCGGCGGCAATCGAGACGCTGGTGGCTTCGAGGGCTTCAATTGATATCACCCGGTGGGCAAGGTGAGCTCATAGCAGGTATTCCGTCCTGATGATTTGTTGGGCACATTCGGGGCTTCGTTTCGTGACTCAACCTATGCGACTCAATCGATTTTCCTACGCCCTCCTCGCAATCGGTTTCGCGTGCGCTCACGCGATACCCGTCGAGGAGACCCCTGCCTCACGGTCCTCTGCGTCCCGGGCCCAACTCACCCCGCAGGCGATGCGCGTCGTCGGCTACTTCGCGTCTTGGGATGTGAAGAGCAAAGGAACCCGCATCGCCGATCTTCCCGCGAAGGATCTCACGCACATTTACTACGCGTTCGCAAAAATCGACTCCGATGGCCGCGTTGTTCTCTCCGACCCGTGCGTCGATATCGGCAAGTGTGTTTCACCGGCGACCGCGGACTCCGGCGGAAATTTCGCCGCGCTCGCGCGCCTGAAGGCGCTCAATCCGCACCTTAAGCTGGCGATTTCAATCGGTGGCTGGACGGATTCCGGACGGTTCTCGGACGCCGCGTTCAACGAATTGAGCCGCCGAGTATTCGCCCGGACGGCAATCGACCTCTTCATTCGTCAAAGGCCGGGACTCTTCGACGGCATCGACATCGACTGGGAGTTTCCGGTCGAGGGAGGATTGGACGGGAACATCGAGCGGCCTGCCGACACGCAGAATTTCACTCTCCTCCTCCGCGAGCTGCGTCGCCAGCTCGATGAGCAGGGCGCGACCGATAAACGGCATTACGAGCTCACGATCGCCGCCTCCGCGCGTCTGCAGGAGATCGCCAACGTCGAGATCTCGTTAATCCAGCCCTTGCTCGATTTCATAAACGTCATGACCTACGACTACCACTCGGCTCCGGGACTGACAAACTTCAACGCCCCGTTGTACGAAGCGAAAGGAGATGTGGCTCCAGGGCTTAACGTCGACAGGACGATGACTGAATTTCTAGACGCCGGGGCAGTTCCCCGAAAGCTTCTCGTCGGAATTCCATTCTACGGGCACGGCTACGGCAGCGTGCAGGACATCAACCACGGATTGTTTCAGAATGGGACCGACAAGCCTGCCGACTGGAAGGAGCACGACGGCGATTGGAATGTCCTCGCGAAAACGCGTCTCAGCAACTCGCGTTACGTGAAGTATTGGGAATCATCCGCGCGCGTGCCCTTTATGTACGATTCGACCAGTGGGACGTGGGTGAGCTACGACGATCCGAGGTCAGTGGCAGAGAAAGTCCAGTATGTGCGCGAGCACGGGCTCGGCGGCGTGGTGATCTGGGAGCTGGGCGGCGACGACGGAAGTCTGATGCGAGCTATATCGGGGAAATAGTTCGCACCAGAGCGTGATTATCCGCAGAGGATATTGTTGGGGCGAAACTTCGCGCGGAAATCGGTCTTGATGTGGCCGGCGTCGGAAAAATAGAGGTCGACCAATCCCGTGACGGTGTTATCGGAATCGACTGACTTCACGAGCATGAGGCCCGATTCGGCAACCTCAGAAGTGGAAGCGTCCGACTGGAACCAGGCCGTCGCATCGGAGTTTGTCTTGATGGGCCAGACGCCGGCCAACTGGTTCACTGCAACCGCCACATAGACCCTCACGTATGGCGCGGTTGCCCCATTGGCTCCCTCCTGGGTCGGGGCCAGAAAAATTGCGGCTGCCGGCCCGTCAGCGGGTCCGCACTGAGCCGCGACCGAAGAGTACGCGAATGCCCTGAACACCGGCGAGACAGAGCCAGAGCAAGCCATCGCGAATAAAAACACCAACGAACAACTGAACAAACGAGTCACGGACATGATTCCTCCCTGTAGGCGCGGATGGTCAGCCCATCGACGCAGTTATCTGCAATATGTTCTGCGTCTCAGATGATGCAACCGCATTATCGAGGGGAAGCTGATCAGCCTTTTTTGGGGGCCGCTGGCTTGTCAGAAGTTGGTGGTTTCGCGGGCGGCGGTTTTACCGTAGCGCCGAGCCGCTCACGATCTGTCGATGCCGGATCGAATCCATCGGCCCGGACATCCAGCACCAGGCCGTACAGGCTATTAGCCGCGTAGTCCTCGCGAATCTTTAGCCGCTCGCCAGGTTCGGCAGTGGCAAGTTGTGCTTCAACGAGACTCGCGAGACGCTCGAGGTCAATGAGAGATCCACGGATTGCATTGCCATCCAATCCGGGCTCCATCCAGGTCATGACTTCCAGAGATCCGTACGGCCCGTAATGTTCGAGCGCGCCGTTCGCAGCATTTTTCGGATCAGCAACATAGCCCAGCAAGAGATCTGGAAAATAGAGCAGACCCGCTCGCGACCCCGTCAGCACCCACACTCTTTTCTCGGCGTCCAGCTCGCAAAAAAAGCCGAGCTTGCGCCACTCGGTTTTGATGTGATCCTCGGTCATCTCGGGGTGCGGCGACTCCTGCTCACGCATCACGCTGCGCACGTAGAGCCCACCCGCGACCACAATTACCAGGAACAGTAGTGGAAGCAAACGAATCCTCTATCGAATGATGTGAAGGGGAGGTGGAACCGCGATTATCGCGCCGCTGCCGATGATTGAAATGACGACCTAAGCGCTGCGAGCGCGCTTGCTGCGGGGCTTGGTCTTCTTCTTCGCCTGCCGCGCCGATTCAACCAAACGCCAGAACTGCCGCTCACCAATCACCTTCACGACTTGTCCCTTCGCCGCGAGCCGGCGGATCTCCAGCAGTTTCGTACCTCCCGCCGCGCCGGCGATCTGCAATGCGTTCGGCCGACCGCGCACCAGCACGTCCGAGGATGGTCCGGGCTTCGCCTGCAGGATTGCACCCGCCTTTTTCGCCGCGGCGATCGCTTCGCTCCGTGGCCGGCTCAGAAAACCCGTGAAGGAAACCCGCTTTCCCTTGAGACTTACAATGCGACCCAGCTGGGGTTCCTTTGGACGATGCCGTAGCGCTTTGATCAGCTCGCCCGCCGCCTCGTACCGCTTTCCTCGCGCGCCGAGGCAACGATAGATGACTTCCTTGAGATGATCGCTGCACGGAAGACGGCGCACCGCACGACTGGTCATGGTGCTCGAGGTATCTCCGCGCAGGATCATCGCCGCGATCAGCCCCACCTGGTAGATGTCGTCGCGCTGCTGCCAGCGGCGCACTCTTCCCCAGGCGATCTCGGCCGGCACGTTAAACAGGTTGAACGCGTCCGCGGTGACGCCGCGCTGACTGCGTTGGTGCATCGCGATGCCGAAGTCGCCCTCGCAGACGAAGACATTGAATGGAGTGAGATCGCGATGCAGCGCCTGTCCGCGGTGCAGGATATCCAGCGGCTGCAGAATTGCCGCGATCTCGCGTCGCACGAACCGCTCGGATTGCGCGCCCTTCTTCTCGAGCCAGACACTCAGGTCCCCGTGCATCGCGTACTCCAACGCGATGCAGTAGCGCGCTCTCCCATTCTCGACCTCGGCGAACCGGTCGAACACCCTCAGTGCGCGCGGCTCGCGAAAGAGAAGCTCGGCGAAGTATGCCTCGCGCACCCACGACGAAAGCCGATCGGTGATCTTGATGCAGACCTGCTCGGGCAGGCCGTCCCGAGGCGTCGGTGTCGCAAGGTAAACTTCGCCGAATCCTCCTTTGCCGATCAGCTTGTTCAGCTGATATGTGCGGCCACTCTCGGAGCTGAACGCTGTCGCCACCGGCGACGGCTTGGCCACCAGGGCATCCGTCGGAATATTTTGTCGCGTGCTCCTCGACTGAGTCGCACGGTTGCTTGTTGCCATGAAGCGTTTGGTGAAGGGACTGAAGACTTGAGTCCCTTCACCCCAACCGTCAAGATGTGGCTGGTAATTATTTGGATGCTGTCGTCGTGATCTTTGCCGCCGCCTTCTCGATCAGTGCAGCGACAGGAGCCGGCCGCGACACGTAGAGGGCATGACTTCCCTTGGTCTCGACCACGGTGGCACCAGCTCGCTTGGACATGAACCGCTGTGCATCTGGCGGAATCATATGGTCGTCCGTAGCAACCAGATACCAGCTCGGCTTGGTCTTCCACGCGGCTTGGGTAACATTGCCGGTCAGGGCGTCCAGCCCCCATCCCACCTGCGACTCTGCCATGAACGCAGCGGTTTTCGGATCGACATCACCTGCGAACGCGGCGGCAAACTTGTCCTTGTCGAGATACAGGAAGCCATCGCGCGGTGGAAGGATCGGAGGTTGTGGCCCGCCGGCGGGGAAGGTCTTGATCAGCGCATCAACCGATTGCCCGTTATCGGGCGCAAAGGCGGCGATGTAGACGAGCCCGGCGACCTTGGGGTCATTGCCCGCTTCGGTGATGACGGCGCCCCCATAGGAGTGTCCGACGAGGATCACCGGCCCGGACTGAGCAGCGATCACGCTTTTTGTGGCTGCGACATCTCCTGCCAGCGAGATTGTCGGATTCTGAACGATGGCGACGTTGTAGCCATCCTTGCGCAGGAGGTCGAATACTCCCTGCCAGCCGGATCCGTCCACGAATCCACCGTGGACGAGCACGATCGTCGGTCGAGCAGAGTTCTGAGATTGCGCCTGAGATTGCGCGGTCAGAGGTGCGGCCTGGGCCGATAACACCAAGGCTGCAGCGAGGGCTTGGTACTTCATTTTGCGTCTCCTTACAAAGATTGAGTTCTCCAAGTCACCGGCGGGCTGCCGTTGCTTGCGAGGCTGCTGTACCGGTATACGCCACGCGGGCGAGAGTTGAAAGCGCCCGCCCGAGGAGGTGTCGATGTTAAGAGGCTTGAGCTTAGACTCGGCTCCGAGTCGGCGGCGCGTGTGACTCGTTTATGGGCACACGAAATTCGCCGCGCCTGAATCGCTCCCTAGATGATTCGACCGGGCTGTCTGCGGATAAGGGCAGATCCGGCGCTTTCTGACGACCGCGCTCCGTGCGTTTCCGTCGATCGCGAATTTGGTGGCGATCACGCCATTGGGGCGGACATCCTTCTCCACCCATTCCTCAAGCGCCGAGAAGAGGCTGTTTTGCGGAATGTCTCCCGGCCGTAGCCACTGGCCAAAGTCATTCGGCTCGTCGCCACTCCCGCAATGCCCCATTCCCGGCAACAAATAGAACTGTAGGAAATTGCTTACCGTCTCATCTCCCATTCGCCCGCGCACGGATGAGAAGAGATTGAGGTTGGCCTCGGGACGATCGTTGCCACCGTGATAGATGATGATCTTCCCGCCGCGCTTCTGGAACGCCGCAAAATCGCCGGTGATGAATGTCTTGAAACCAAAGTGCGTCGCCGGCGCGCCCGCCATGATGCCATCGTAGTCCGCAGGATAACGCTCGGCTTCCATCAGTCCCTGTCGGCCGCCGTTCGAACAACTGCTGAAGTAGGATCGCGCCGGTGGAGAGTGATAAAAGGCATCGATCGCCGCCTCGCTCGCCCTCCCGCGATGTCCGGTATCGGTGGACGAGGTCGCGTAGCCGCTGCGCAATGATTCGCCAAGACGATCGTAGTTGATCGAACCGCCGAACGAGCCGTTCCCCACGCCGAGGTAACGGTGGTTCCAACCAGTGGCGGGAAGCCAGACCTCGATGCTGATCTCCGAATCCGACGATGGTCGCGCAACTGCCTGCACGCGGCAAAACGCCGGCAAGGTGTTGAATGCAGTAAAGAATTCCGGCGACACACGACGCACCCTGATTGGGGGCACAAATTTGCCCGAATCCACCAGCTGCGCCGAGATGACCGTCGTACTCTCCAATCGGAGGCCGCGGAGAGCCGGGCACGACTGCGCTTGCGACGAGAGCGGCGCCAGGCAACAAAGCCCGAGCGCCAATGCCTCAAAACTCGTCAAGAACCTTCTTTGCCTTCTTGGGATTGTCGCTGGCTATCGCCAGCTCGACGAGGTCATCCGCCATCCCGGTTATGTAAAGCGCCTCGAGGTTGACGCCAGCCTCGCCGAGGCGGCTTGTGACATTCGCCAGCACTCCCGGTTTGTTCTCAAGCAACACGAGGTGCACTTCAGATTCCGTAAAGCGAATGCGCGCCTCCTCCAACGCGCTGCGTGCGACCGCGATGTCGTCCGGGAGAATGCGCGCCATCGCCACGCCGCCACCGACTGATACTGCGGCGAGAGCTTTGATGTTGACACCACGGTGGCCGAGCACGTGCGCCACTCGGGCGAGGTCACCCGGGTGATTCGTCAGTTGGATCGAGCAGTCTCTCATCGATGCCTCCTCTGCTTGCGTGAGACCATTGAAATTGGCACGGTCTGCAATCAGGTGGGAGTATCGGATGAAAGCTGTTTTCGCGCCGGCATTGGTGCGGCCCGCCCCTGGTCGCTCAGGAGCTTCGCCGCCATCGCTGATGGTGGATGCTCGCACCAATGCCGGGCCTGCGGTTATTGCAACGGAATGCGGTAACGGAAGCTTTCCGCCCCGCCGTGCATATGTGACTTGTGGAATCGCTCGACGACTTCGCCGCCGTTCGCCTCGATCACCCGCTGGGAAGGGATGTTGTCGACCTGAGTCGTGAGCTCGACGTACGCGAGTCCCTCAGCTCGTGCCAGCGGCAGTAGTAATTCCAATGCCCGGGTTGCGTACCCGCGCTGTCGTTTCCACGGCACAACCGAGTAGCCAATGTGTCCCAGACAATATGGAGGGAGTTCTGTGGTGCCTGGTTGCCAGCGAAACCCAATCGACCCGCAGAATTCGCCGTCCCACATCCATTGCACGTAACCCGGTAAACGAGGAGCCGTGGAACCGTCCGGCAGAACGACCGGCGGACCCCTTGCCTCTCGGTCAACCTGCTCGGCAAGGAAGCGATCCGAATCCTGCGCAATTCGCGCGAGGTGCTCTGATGCAACATCGGGCCGGAGGTTGTCGGGCGACCAGTTCTCTTGAAGTGCGTGCACGTAGCCGGGCAGATACTGCGCCCCAGGCCAAACCAGTTCCATCACCTGGCGAGGAATGCTCTCACTACTGGGGTGATTCGCCCGCCTTCGCAGCTTG